>WNFW01008732.1_pt1 | contig 11310 bp, 9 predicted proteins | sample 5400131 | NCBI WGS metagenome assembly WNFW01 (sample SAMN13153362, study PRJNA577476) | soil metagenome | isolation source: 20 cm soil or saprolite under grassland replicate 1 | place: USA:California | collected 2016-06-15
CCGGCATCTCCGCTCGCAGCATGTCGATGGACACTTCCCCGGTGCAGTGCATCGGGATCACGTGGTCGGGGTTGATCTCTTTCAATGCCGCCACGGTTTCGCGCACGTACTCCTCCTTGTGTGGCGCCAGGTGCAAGCCGCCCATCACCGCGTGAACCGTCTTTACGCCGGAAATCTCCATCGCGCGTTTCACCGTGTTCACGACCCCGCGGTGGCTGCACGAAGTGAGCACGACCAGGCCGCGGCTCTTGACGTTGAAGCACATCGCCAGCTCATGCTCGAAATCGTCGGGGATGACGGTGACGGCACGTTTGTCCGCGGAAAGTTTGTCCGGGAAGCAGCCGATCCCGTTCTTGACCCCGACGGTCATGCGGGTAGGCGCAAGCACCTTCTCGAAAGAAGCGACCGGAATGTGACCGGTCGTGAAGGCGTGGCCGGCAACGATCGCGGGCGTCTCGGCGAACACGACTTTCAGTTTCGCGTCGGCGAGCGCCTTGCGATCCAGCGCGCCGAAGTCCTGCGGCTTGCCGATCGTCCACTCGCGAGTGCAGAAGCACTCTTCCCCGCCAAGGTACAGCGGCAGGCCGGCCCGCAGCCGCGCGTGGTTCTGTCGCAGAAAACCCGCCAATCCGCCGAAATGGTCGTAGTGGCCGTGGCTGAGAATCAGCGCATCGAGGTTCTCGGGTGCAATCCCGAGCATCGCCAGGTTGTTGTTCAGGGTCTCGGAAGTGAAACCGAAGTCGAGCAGCATGCTGTGGCTCTCGGCGCCGCGCCGGGACTCAACGTGCATCGAAAGCCCGAACTCCTCGAGCAGGGACTTTCCTGCGGGGGGCATTCCGAAACGTTGAACCTCGACTGCCCCGACTTTCATGTTAGGCGCGATCGCCAATTGGAAGCTGTCGGTGACGACCCGCACGGCAAGATAATCAACCTCCGGCACTGGCACGGCAAGCGCCTGGGCCCGTGCCCGCTCGGATCCTCCCAGCAGCGCTGCCACGAGTGAACTGAAGGCTGCCGCTCCACCGGCGCACAACACTTCGCGCCGCGAGACTCCCCATGCGTTGCTGAGATCTGACTCGCGATTGCTGTATGGCATGACCTGCCCCCCTCGGGATCTCCTAAGCGAGCTGCATCGCCGCCGCGAGCGCGCCGGCCCGCTCGCCGACGATGAGGTGCAGCACTCCGGGTGAAGGCCGCATGACGGCCATGACGCCCGCGAGCTTCGCCGCCGCCTCCTCGAAGCGAGCCGGGTCGGCGAGCGTGACGCGCAGGCGGGTGTGGGCCACCGCCTGCACCTCGCGCACATTGACCCGCTCGCCGAGCGCTTTCAGGAGCCGAGTCGCCGTCTCGCGGGTCGCCGCGTCCACCGTGCCCGCGGCGGGAGCGGCGGGACTGCCGGCACCGGACGCCGGCGAGGGCACTGCGGCGGGAGCGGCGCCCGCGGCACGCAGGTACTCGTCCATCTGGGTCTTCATGTTCTCGGACAGCGGGCCGAACACTGCCTGCACGCCCCTGCCGACCCGCATGACCCCGCTCGCGCCCAGGGCGCGGAGCGCCCTCTCGTCGACGCGCGAGGGATCGTTGACCGCAACGCGCAGCCGCGTGATGCAGGCATCGAGACTGGCGATGTTGGCGGCGCCGCCGAAGGCCAGCACCAGATCGCGTGCGCGCGCATCGCCCCCCGTGGAAGCGGGGCCGCCGACCGCGGCAGCGCCGGGTGCTCCCACCAGCATCTCCTCGCGGCCGGGCGTCTTCAGGTCGAGCCAGCGGATGGCGGCGCGGAAGACCACGTAGTAGATGACCGCGTAGATCGGGCCGAGGATCAGCACCAGCCACCACTTCTGGGCGAACCGGCCGAGCGCGTTGAAGACGAGGAAGTCGATGCCACCCTGCGAGAACGTGAACCCCATGTGCATGCCGAGCGTGTTGGCGACGAACTGCGTCGAAGCCGCGAGCAGTGCGTGCACCACGTAGAGCGCCGGCGCGACGAACAGGAACGAGAACTCGATCGGCTCGGTGATTCCGGTGAGGAACGAGGTCAGCGCCGCCGAGATCATGATGCCGCCGACCGCGACGCGATTCTGCGGCGCGGCGCCGTGCCACATGGCGATGGCGGCCGCGGGCAGGCCGAACATCTTGAAGAGGAATGCCCCCGCCAGTATTCCCGCCGTGGGATCGCCGGCGAAGAAGCGGTTGATGTCACCGTGCACCACCGTGCCGCTCGCATCCTTGAAGGCTCCCATCTCGAAGAAGAAGGGCACGTTCCAGATGTGGTGCAGACCGAAGGGGATCAGGAGCCGCTCGACGAAGCCGTAGATGGTCGCGGCGGTGCGCGGATCGGACACCGCCGCCCAGTGCGAGAAGGTGTCGATGCCGCGCTGTATGGGCGGCCAGACGGCCGACAGCACGACGCCCGCAACCCCGGCGGCGAGCGCCGTGACGATCGGCACCGAGCGCTTGCCGGAGAAGAACGCGAGGTACGTCGGCAGCGCCGTGCGGTAGAAGCGCTTGAACATGGTCGCCGCGATGGCGCCGGCGAGGATGCCGCCGAAGACGCCCGTCTGCATCGACTTGATGCCCATGACGGTGACGGGCTGGATCCCCCAGACGCCGGCCATGACGCCGAGAATCGCGAGCAGCACCACGTAACCGACGGCCGCCGAAATCGCGGCCACGCCGTCGTTCTCGGTGAGGCCGACCGCAACGCCGACCGCGAAGATCAGCGGCAGGTTGCCGAACACGACGTCGCCCGAGGCCTTCATCAGCGCCGACACGATGGGCGGGATCCATTCGAACTGCGCCGCGCCGATGCCGAGCAGGAGCCCCGCGACCGGCAGCACCGCCACCGGAATCATCAGCGCCTTGCCGATCTTCTGCAGGACTACGAATGCTTCTCTGAACACGTGTCCTCCTCGAGGCGCGCTTTCAGCGCCGTGCGGCCGCGGCCGTGGCGCCCGCTTCGCTCCCGAGCCGTGCGAGCCGCGCCCGGACCTCGCCCGCGGTGGCGAGCCCGAGGAGCTCCCGCGCGAGCGCCTGGCAGTCGCGCAGCGCGAGCCGGCGCACCAGCGCTTTGACGGCCGCGATCGCCGGCACTGGCACCGACAGCTCGTCGACTCCCATCCCGAGCAGCACCGGCACGGCGACCGGCTCGGCGGCCAGCCCGCCACACACGCCCACCCACTTGCCGTGCGCGTGCGCGCCTTCCACCGTGAGACTGATCAGCTTGAGGACCGCCGGGTGCAGCGCGTCGGCGAGCGGCGCGAGCTTCGGGTGGCCGCGATCCATGGCGAGCGTGTACTGAGTCAGATCGTTGGTGCCGATCGAGAAGAAGTCCACTTCGCGCGCCAGCTGCCCGGCGGTGAGCGCCGCCGACGGCACCTCGATCATCACGCCGACGCGCACCGACACGCCGGCGCCGCGCTGCTCCTCGTCGAGGATCCGGCGCGCCGCGCGCAGCTCATCGAGCGATGCGATCATCGGAAACATCACGTGGACATCCCCGAGCGGAGCGGCCTCGAGGATCGCGCGGAGCTGACTGCGCAGCAGGTCCGGCCGCTCGAGGCTCGTGCGGATTCCCCGCACGCCGAGGAAGGGATTCTCCTCCGGCGGCAGCGGCAGGTAGGGCAGGCGCTTGTCGCCGCCGACATCGAGCGTGCGGATGACGAGCCGGCGGTCGCGACCGAGCGCCGTAGCCACCGCCCGGTAGACGTCGGCCTGTTCCTCTTCGCTCGGGGCCGTGTCCCGATCGAGGAACAGCAGCTCCGAGCGGAGCAGTCCCACACCCTCGCCACCCTGGGCGACTGCGGCGAGAGCTTCCTCGACGGTGCCGATGTTGGCGGCCACCTCGATGCGATGTCCGTCGGTCGTCGCCGCAGGTGCGCTCGCCGCAGCCCGCTCGCCCTGACGTTGCGCGGCGAGGCGCCCGATCGAGGCCCGCGCACGCGTGACCTCGGCCTCGTCCGGATCGCGCAGCAGGAAGCCCTCCGTTCCGTCGAGGACCACCGGAGTGCCGTCCGCGAGCCCGAGCGCCGCGCGGTCCACGCCGCACACGGCGGGGATGCCGAGCGCGCGGGCGATGATCGCGGCGTGGCTCGTCGGTCCGCCGCCCGTCGTGCATAGGCCCTGCACCTTGCCCGCATCGAGCGAGGAGGTCTCGCTTGGGCTGAACTCCTCGGCGATCAGGATCGAGCCCGGCGCACACTCGATCGGCCCGGTCGTCACGCCGGCGAGCAGCCCCAGCACCCGGCCCCCGACAGCTCGAGATGAGCATCGAGAATCTTCGACGCAGCTCCGATGTTGGCCGCCCTCTGGGCTTCGATCTGCTGCCGGGCGCGCTCGAGCGCGACGTCGAGGTGCGCGCGCTCGCGCTCGATGCCGGCGCCCCGCTCCTCGACGTGGATCGAGGCGCGGCGCAGTTGCGCGACCTTGCCGAGCACGAGCCCGGGCGATGCGCTCACTCCGAGGAGCTTGCGGGGGTCGGTCGAGCGTGTCGGGCCTTCCGCGGCCGCGGGCGCCGCGGTGACCGGCGCACCGCGGGCGGGCCCGGACGCTGCCTCGGCTGTGGCCCCCGACTCGCCAGACCCCGCGGCCAGGAGCGCCGCGAGCGCGCTCACGGCGGCGGCCGCATCCGGACCCGAAGCGCTGACGCGGATCGCGTCGTTCGGCCGGGTCGCGAGCAGCAGGATGGCGGTCACCGACTTGGCATTCGCGGCGTCGGCACCGCGCAGCAGTCGGACGTCGGCGCGAAAGCCCTTGGCCGCGGCGGCTACTGTCGCCGCAGGGCGCGCGTGCAGGCCCTGCCGGTTCGGCAGGCGGATCTCCTCCGAGACGGCGGCTGTCTCGGTCGCGGGGCTGCCGTCGGCGGCAGCCGCGGCGGCGAGGTCGGCCTCGAGGATGATGCTGCGGCCCGCCTCGACGAGACCCGTGGCGACACTCATTCCGCTGACGCGCTCGCGGTTCGTGATGAGCACCTGGGTGAGCAGGCTCGGTGCGGAGCGTGCGATGAGATCGGCGTCGAAGGAGATCAGCGGCTGGCCGGCCGCCACCCGATCCCCCTGCCTCACGCGCGGCGTAAAGCCCTTGCCATTCAGCGCGATGGTATCGACGCCGATGTGCACGAGAATCTCGAGACCCTCGTCGGTCGTGATGGCCAGAGCATGAGATGCGCGGTGCAGGAGCGTCACCCGGCCGGCGGCCGGCGCCAGCAGCTCGCCCGAGGTGGGATCGATCGAGACGCCGTCTCCCACCGTACGCTGCGCGAACACCGGGTCCGGTACGCGCTCGAGCGGCACGAGGACTCCGGAGAGCGGCGCGAGCAAGGCGACTCGTTGCGGTGTCGTGGTCATGGTGCGAGCGGCGGTACTCGAAGCGGATTCATGGGCGTTCACTTCTCCCCGTGGCCGCGAATCTTACCCGGTCGAGCCGTTACCGCGCGTCCGGCTGCGCTTCGGGAGCCGCGCGGGCAAAGGCCGGCAGGCTCTCGAGGTGCGCGCAGACCGCGCGGAGCCTCGGGTAAGCCTGCACGTCGACCTTGTAGCGACGCGCGTTGTACATCTGCGGCACGATGCACAGATCGGCGAGCGTGACGTCGCTCCCGTACATGTGCCGCCCGTCCCCGCTCGAGCGCCGCACGCGCTCCTCCAGCGCGCGGAAGCCCCTCCCGATCCACTCGCCCACCCAGGCATTCACCGCGTTCTCGTCCGCCCCGAAGCTCGTCCGCAGGTAATTGAGCACCCGTGTATTGCCGAGCGGGTGGATGTCGCAGGCGACGGCGAGCGCCAGCGAGCGCACCTGGGCCCGGTCCGCCGCCGGGCGCGGCAGGAGCGGCGGGTCCGGATGCGTCTCCTCGAGATACTCGATGATCGCGAGCGATTGGGTGATGGTGAGATCGCCATCCGTCACGACCGGGATCAGACCTTCGGGGTTGACGGCGCGAAATTCGGGCGTGTGCTGGGCGCTCACCGGCGCGCGCAGATCGATCAGCGCCGTCTCCCAGGGGATGCCCTTGAAGTTGAGCGCGATGCGCACCCGAAAGGCTGCGGAGCTTCGATAGTATTGATAGAGCTTCATGGGCAGTCCGATCCGTGAGTGCGGTGCGATCTCTCGGGCGAAGTCCGAGCCGCTCCGGTGTGCGCGCTCAAGCCGGTTGGGCCGGACCGATCCGGTTGCGCAGCACCTCGAGACCCTCGATGCCGCCCTCGAGGCGATCGCCGGGCTTCAACGGCCCGACGCCCGAGGGCGTGCCGGTGAAGATGAGATCGCCCGGCCTGAGCTCGTAGAGCTTCGAGAGTGCCGCGATGATGTGCGGGACATCCCACACCATCGTGCTCACGTCCGATTCCTGGCGCCGCTCGCCGTTGAGGGTGAGCCAGATGCGGCCCCGCGACAGGTGTCCCTGCGCTGCGGGACGGATCGCGGCCACGGGCGCGGAGCAGTCGAAGCCCTTCGCGGTATCCCACGGCTCCCCGCGCTTCTTGGCCGCGTGCTGCAGATCGCGGCGCGTCAGGTCGTTGCCGGCGGCGTAACCGAACACGTGCCCGAGCGCATTCTCGACCGACACGTCGCGGCCACCGCGGCCGATGGCAACCACGAGCTCGATCTCGTAGTGGAAGTTGGTGGTGGCCGGCGGATAGGGAATCGCCGCGCCGTTGGCGACCAGCGCGTCGGCCGGTTTCATGAAGAAAAGCGGTGGCGCCGCGGGATCCGCGCCCATCTCGCGGATGTGGTCGGCGTAGTTGAGGCCGACGCAGTAGATGCGGTGCACGGGGAAGCGCTCATCTGCGGCGGCGACGGCCACGCTCGGCGTGGCGGGAGGCGGGAAGGCAAAGTCACTCATTGCGCTCGCGCTCCGGACTCACAAGGGGAGGTGCAGATTGCCACTGTGCAAACGGCTAGACTAGCTTCCGATGAGTATCTGGCGCGCTCCCCTCACTCCCGAGCAGCTCACCGAGCGTGGGCGCCGGAGTCTTTCCGGCTATCTCGGCATCCGGATCACCGAGACGGGCGCGGACTTCCTGCGGGCGACGATGCCGGTGAACGAGCACACCCAGCAGCCCTTCGGCGTGCTGCACGGCGGCGCGTCCGTGGCCCTCGCGGAAACCGTCGGCAGCCTCGCCTCGATGATGTGCGTCGACACGGAACGCTCGATGTGCCTCGGTCAGGACATCAACGCCAATCACCTGCGCGCCGTGTCCTCCGGCACCGTCACGGCGACCGCGCGTCCCTTCCACCTGGGTGCGCGCAGCCATGTGTGGCACATCGAGATCCGCGACGAGCGGGAGCGGCTGGTGTGCGTGTCGCGGCTGACCATGGCGGTCGTGGATCGCCGCCCGAATACGGCCAAGCCCGCGTGAGGTGAATCATGTCGGACGGAAGCCCGCAGCCACTCGCCGCTGTCGCGACGGTCGACCAGGCCCTCCTCAGCTACACGCACGTGATGTACGCGCTGCACTCACTCGCGGTGCTCATCGGCATCACCACCTTCCACACCATCGTCGGCAGCTTCATCGGGAGCCTGCCGTCGATCGTCGCGGTCGTCATGAATTATGTGCGCCGCTCGGCGACGCGCGGCACGCTCCTCGAGTCGCATTTCCGCTGGCAGCTGCGCACCTTCTGGTTCGCCGTGCTGTGGGCGTGCCTGTCCTTTCTCTTCATGGCCACCATCATCGGTATCCCGGCCGCCCTGGTCGGCCTGCTCGCGCTGACGATCTGGATCGTCTACCGCCTGGTGCGCGGCTGGCTCGCGCTGCGTGACAAGCGCCCGATGTACGTATGAGGCGTGCGGTCTGTCTGGCCGCGCTCGGCGCGGCATGGCTGGCGGCGGGCTGCGGGCAGAAAGGCCCGCTGTACCTGCCCGACAAGAATGCCCGCGCGGCCACGACGCCGTCGGCGCAGCCCACTCCGGCGCAACCCGCCCCTGCAGCACCCCCGTCCGCCTCCGCACCCCAGCCGGCCCCGCCATCGACGACACCGACGCCGCCTGCGCCGGGGAAGCCCGGCGACAAGAGCGACGACTCCGGCACGCCGAAGTAGCGGGTAGTACTAAACGCAAGTCTGGTTGCAGTTGGCCGCCCGCTCCGCCTTGCACGCTCCCATGACGCGCTCCCCCGACCTGGTCCTCGTCGACGGCTCCTCTTACGTCTACCGGGCGTTCCACGCCCTGCCGCCGCTGTCCAACTCGCGCGGCGAGCCGACCGGGGCGCTGCTCGGGGTGCTCAACATGCTGCTGAAGTTCCTCAAGGACTATCAGCCGCGCCGCATCGCCGTGGTGTTCGACGCGCCCGGCAAAACCTTCCGCGACGAGCTGTTCACCGAGTACAAGGCGCACCGCCCTTCGATGCCCGATGAGCTGCGCTCGCAGATCGAGCCGCTGATGCAGATCATCGGGGCGCAGCGGCTGCCGCTGCTGCGCGTGCCCGGCGTGGAAGCCGACGACGTGATCGGCACCCTCGCCCGTCGCGCCGCGCAGGCCGGCCAGCAGGTGCTCATCTCCACCGGCGACAAGGACATGGCGCAGCTCGTCGACGGCTCGATCACCCTCATCAACACCATGAACAACGCGGTGCTCGACCGCGACGGCGTGAAGGCGAAGTTCGATGTGTACCCGGAGCAGATGGTCGATTTCCTGGCCCTGATCGGCGACAGCTCCGACAATATTCCCGGTATCGACAAGGTGGGGCCGAAGACCGGCGCGAAACTCCTGCAGCAATACGGCGGCCTCGACGAGCTGATCGCTCACGTGGCGGAGGTTCCGGGCAAGGTGGGCGAGAACCTGCGCGCGGGCCTCGCGACGCTCGAGCTGTCGCGGCGGCTCGCGACCATACGGACCGATCTCGAGCTGCCGCTGTCGCCCGAGGAGCTGACGCCCGGTGCGCCGGACGTCGCGCGCCTGCGGGAGCTCTACACGCAGTACGAGTTGCGGGGACTCCTGCGGCAGCTCGAGGGCGGCGATGCGGCGGAGGCGGACGACGACGTCGTGCAGAGCCCCCGGGCGCAGCGCGCCGCGGTGGGCGCCGGCGCACTCGCAGCGGCCTCCGCGGCGCCCTCAGCGGCTGCCACGCCGTCCGCGGCCCGCCCGGCGCCCGCCGACATCGCCCGGCGCTACGAAACCGTCACCCGCTGGGAGGACTTCGAGCGCTGGCTCGCGGCGCTCGGCGCCGCGGAGCTCTTCGCCTTCGACACCGAGACGACGAGCCTCGACTACATGCGCGCCGAGATCGTCGGCGTGTCCTTCTGCATCGAGCCGGGCGTCGCCGCGTACGTGCCCCTCGCCCACGCGTATCCGGGCGTGCCGCAGCAGCTCGACCGCGCCCGCGTGCTCGAGGCGCTCCAGCCCATCCTCGAGGATCCCGAGCGCGGCAAGCTCGGGCACAACCTCAAGTTCGATGCCCACGTGCTGGCAAACGCCGGCATCGCGCTCGCCGGCATGCGCTTCGACAGCATGCTCGAGTCCTACGTGTGGAACAGCGTCGCCACCAATCACGACATGGACTCGGATGCGCAGCGCTATCTCGGGCTGCGCACCATCAGCTACGAGGACGTCGCGGGCAAGGGCGCGAAGCAGCTGAGCTTCGACCAGGTGCCGGTAGAGCGCGCCGCGGAGTATGCGGCCGAGGATGCCGACGTCACGCTGCGCCTGCACGGCGCGCTGTGGCCGCAGCTCGAGAGCGTGCCGGCGCTCGCGCGGCTGTACCGGGAATGCGAGCAGCCGCTCGTGCCGGTGCTCCTCGCCATGGAGCATCACGGCGTGCTCGTCGATCGCGAGCGGCTGCGCGCGCAGAGCCGCGAGTTCGCGCGCCAGCTCCAGGAGCTGCTGCTCGAGGCACACCGCGAGGCGGGCCACGAATTCAACATCGAGTCGCCGCGGCAGCTGCAGCAGATCCTGTTCGAGCGGCTGCAGCTGCCGGTTCGCCGCAAGACCCCGACCGGTCAGCCCTCGACCGCCGAAGACGTGCTGGAGGAGCTCGCCGGGAGCTACGCGCTGCCCCGGATCGTGCTCGAGTACCGCGCGCTCGCCAAGCTCAAATCCACCTACACCGACAAGCTCCCCGAGCAGGTCAACGAGCGCACCGGGCGCATCCACACCTCGTACGCCCAGGCGGTGGCGGCCACGGGACGGCTGTCGTCGGTGGATCCAAACCTGCAGAACATCCCGATCCGCCGCTCCGAGGGACGGCGCATCCGCCGGGCATTCATTGCGCCACCGGGCTGCGTGCTGCTCGCGGCGGACTATTCCCAGATCGAGCTGCGCATCATGGCGCACCTGTCCGGTGATGCGGGGCTGCGCGCGGCGTTCGCCGAGGATCGGGACGTGCACCAGGCGACCGCGGCGGAAGTGTTCGGCGTCAGCCCCGAGGCCGTCACCGCCGATCATCGCCGTACCGCCAAGGTCATCAACTTCGGGCTCATCTACGGCATGTCGCCGTTCGGCCTGGCGCGCAACTTAGGGATCGAGCGCAGCGCCGCGCAGCAGTACGTGGAGCGTTACTTCCGGCGCTACCCGGGCGTGAAGCGCTTCATGGACGAGACGCGCGCCCAGGCACGCCAGACCGGCTACGTCGAGACGGTGTTCGGCCGGCGGCTGTACCTGCCGGATATCCGCTCCGGAAACCCGCAGCTGCGCCAGGGCGCCGAGCGCGCCGCCATCAATGCCCCGATGCAGGGGACGGCGGCGGATATCATCAAGCGCGCGATGATCACCCTGCATGAATGGTGCGCGCGGCCGCACTCGCCGGCGTGGCTCATCATGCAGGTGCACGACGAGTTGGTGTTCGAGGTCAGGAGCGAGGCGGTCGCCGAAGTGGCGGCCGCGGTGCGCGAGCATATGGTGAGCGCTGCCTCGCTCAGCGTCCCCCTGCGCGTGGATGTTGGGACCGGCGCCAATTGGGACGAGGCGCATTGACGGATCGCGCCGGCCGCGACCGCGCTCGCGGTCGGAAGTTCCCGCGAGCCGCTTCCACCTCCGGCAGCCGCGGCTGTCGCCGCAAGGCAACAGTCAACTGCCGCGCCGAAGTTGTGTTAGGTATGGGTCGGGCATAACCACCGAGGTGTCAGCCATGCGAAGACTTCTGCTCCTGACGGCGCTTGCGCTCGCGGCCGGTGCCGCGCACGCCGACAACGGATTCATCTATGTCGGTGCGGGCGTGTCCAAGGACAAGTTGAGCAACATCGCGCCGAGCGGCGGACTTGCCGACATCGACAAAACGTCCTGGAAAGTGCTGGCCGGTCTGCGGCCGGTCAGTGTGTTCGCCGTGGAGGCGGACTACCTCGATCTCGGCAGCCAGACGAGCGCGTTCGTCGGTGGCGCCTCGC
>WNFW01010625.1_pt1 | contig 11306 bp, 8 predicted proteins | sample 5400131 | NCBI WGS metagenome assembly WNFW01 (sample SAMN13153362, study PRJNA577476) | soil metagenome | isolation source: 20 cm soil or saprolite under grassland replicate 1 | place: USA:California | collected 2016-06-15
TTGGAGCCGCCAGCGTCCGTCGTTCCACTCGCATACCGCGTCGCGTACCTCGAGCACGAACGGCCCTCCCTCGCCATACGCACGGCCCGACAGCGCGGCGGGGAGGTCGACGATCCGCACCCACAGGCCGTCGCCCATCCGATAGCGGGCCCGACGGGGCAGGGCGAGCAGGAGGAAGAGTGGATGGTCCGGCGGCGCCAGCGAGACCTCGACGACGGACATCCAGTCGACGTCGAGGAGGAAGCGCCAGATCGCGGCCGTCGCCGCCGGCGTCGCGCCGAGCGCCTCGCGAACGATGAGCCGCGATGCCGGAAGACCCCCCTCGAACGAGAAGCGCGTCCGGTAGACCGCATATGCCTGCGGCTCGCCGTCCGCCTCGAGCACGACGAAACGGCGCGGGGCGTCCTTCTCGTCCTCCTCCAGGCGCAGGTGGCGTTCCTCCCACCACACGTCGTTCCGGGAGGTCATGCCCGGACGCTCTCGCCGCACGGCGTCGTACACGGCCGGGAACAGCTTGCGCGCTTCTTCGGGCGTGACGAAGCGCGTCGTCCCGACCGGCTCGAGCAGGTCCGCGAACGCGTCCCACTCGTGCTGGACCGTCAGCGATCCCGCCCAGGAGGCGATGCCGTAGCCGAAGCGGCCGTAGATCGTCTCCTCGGAGGCCCAGAGCGCCGCGATCGGCTCGCCGCGCTCGTGGACGTCGCGCAGCTGCGTGTCCATCAGCGAGCGGAGGGCGCCGCGGCGGCGATGCGTCGGCTGGGTGCCCACGCCGGTCACGCCGGCGCACGGGAGCGAGCCGCCCGGCACCGACAGCTCAAACGGGAACGCGCCGGCGCCGCCGACGATCTGGCCGTCCTCGAACGCGGCGTGCATCCGCTCGTGCGGGAGCGTGCGCACCCAGCGCTCGAAGAACTCCTCGTCCGGCGGCGGGTTGAAGTACTGGCCGATCGCGCCTATCGCGCGGCCGTACTCGTCCTGGTCGGCGCAGGGACGGACCTCGAACATGCTGCGACGCTATCTGAGGAGCTTCTCGAGCGGCGCGTAGTCGAGCATGAGCTTCCGCTCGCTGCCGTCGTCGGCGAAGCGGACGGTGACGAGGCCGCCCGGCTCGATGCGCACGACGACGCCCTCGCCAAGCGTCGAGTGGCGGACCGAGTCGCCGGTGGAGAGTTCCGGGACGTCCTCGCGCGGTGCGATCTGGCTCTGGCGCGGTGCGTTGTAACCCGACCACGACGCCGGCCGCAGGCGTTCGCGCTGGACGTGTCCGTCCGGCACCTCGTCGAGGAAGCGCGACGGCAGGTTGTGGTCGCGCATGCCCCGGAGCATCCGCGACGACGCGTGCATCAGGGTCAGCCGCTCCTGCGCCCGCGTCATGCCGACGTAGCAGAGCCTTCGCTCCTCCTCGACTCCCTGCTCCTCGATCGAGCGCGAGTGCGGGAAGATCCCCTCCTCCATCCCGATCAGGTAGACGGCACGGAACTCGAGGCCCTTCGCGTTGTGGATGGTCATGAGCGTGACGAGCGAGGTGTCGCCGCGCAACGCGTCTTGGTCGGCGTAGAGCGAGATCTCCTGCAGGAAGGCCGAGAGGGTCGTGTCTTGAGTCTGCTCGCGCCACTCGCGCGCGACGGAGACGAGCTCCTCGAGGTTCTCCATGCGGCCCTCCGCCTCGATCGTGCGCTCGGCCTCGAGCGACTCGCGGTAGCCGCTGCGGGCTAGCACCTCCTCGATCAGCTCCGGCACCTCGAACTCCTGCGCGGCGGACATGAGCGACTCGATCGTGCCGCGGAAGCTCGTGAGAGCCTTTTGGGGAGCCGCGCCGACGCCAGCCATCTCGGCCTCGGCGGTTGCCTCCCAGAGCGAGATCTCCCGCTGGTCGGCCCACGTCTGGAGGCGCGCGAGCGTCGTGTCGCCGATGCCGCGGCGCGGTCGGTTGGCGATGCGCAGGAGCGAGACCCCGTCGTACGGGTTGTCGAGCACCTGGAGGTACGCCACGAGGTCCTTGATCTCGGCGCGCTCGTAGAAGCGCGGGCCGCCGATCACCTGGTACGCGATGCCCTGGCGCACGAGCACGTCCTCGAGCACGCGGCTCTGCGCGTTCGTGCGGTAGAAGACGGCGACCTCGCTGCCCGAAAAGCCCTCCTCGACGAGCAGCGCGATCTCGGCGGCGACGTACCGCGCCTCGGCGTGCTCGTCCTCGACCTCGATCACCCGTACCGGCTCGCCGTCGCCGAGCTCCGACCAGAGGTTCTTCTCCTTGCGCTCGCGGTTGTGCGTGATGACGCCGTTCGCCGCGTCGAGGATGTGCTGCGTCGACCGGTAGTTCTGCTCGAGCGCGATCGTGTACGAGCCGGGGAAGTCGTGCTCGAACTCGAGGACGTTGCGGATGTCGGCGCCGCGGAACCCGTAGATCGAGTTGTGCGTGACGATCCCATCGGCAACGAAGTTGTGCGTTCGCTCCACGTCGAGGTCGTAGACCGGGCGGTCGAGCTCGACGGGCTCGACCTTTGTCACCAGGTCGAACTCGCCGTTCTCGTCAACCATGACCATCCCAGGACGCACCGCGGACGCGGGCATGAACGGGAGCGAATTGCGCTCCTTTCCGCGACTGCCCTCGCTGCCAGCCAGCCTCGCCGTGTAGCGAACGGCACAGCCCAGCTCGCCTTGCAAGAGCCGAACAACCTCGTCGAGCTTCTCGATGTCTGCGTAGGACGACTCGTACCGCCAGCCAGTCGAACCTTTGTACGCCGGTTTCCAGCGAAGGCCGAGCCGCTCGAGCGTCGCCCGGCCTTCCTCGTCGTAGCCGAACAGGGAGATTCGATGTTGTGGGCCGGCGGGCCGCGAGTCGCCGCAGAGCGCCACCGTTAGTCGCCGTCGCACACGGGCGCCGCTTGTGGTCGTCGCCGCCGTGAAGTGGGGATGCTGGAAGCTCAGTCCCTCTGCGCCGAGTAGCCGCCACCCCGCGCGCTCGGTATCGATCTCAGAGAACACTCGGTCGATCAGGGCCTGGTCGCCGACGAGGCCCTGCGCCGCACCACGCCTGCGGGCAACGAACGGGATCGTGGGAATGCCGTACGCGAGCGAGAGCACGGTCTCCGCCGTGCGGGCCTCGGCGTCCGACGGATAGCAGCCGAGAACCCAGGTGGCGTCCGCATGCTCCCCGTTGAGGCGGATCGCAGGGCCGGCGAGCGTTTGCTCGCGGCTGTTCGTGTACGTGCGGGACGTCCCGATGCGGAAGCCGTGACCGCGCTTCCACATGAGATACGTCATATGAAGCTGCGGCGTCCTCCCCACCTTGAAGCCCGCGAAGTGCATGTGCTCGGGCGTGGAGACGATCTGCCGTCCTGATGCCAGGCTGATAGCGACTCCCTCGGCCTGAATTGAGACGTGCGTCCGCATGACACGGGCCGGCCCGAAGTGCCCGCTCCCGTAGCAGGAGAGAACCTTGTCCCCCTCACGGATCTCCTCGATCGGACGCCGCGTGCCGTCTGCCATCGTGACGAGCGTCCCCTCGACGAGGCACTGGTCCGGGTCCCCGACGGCGAAGACGTTGCGGTGCTTCTCGGCGAGGAGCTGGAGCAGGCGGTACTGCGCGTGGTTCGTGTCCTGGTACTCGTCGACCAGGATGTAGCGGAACGCCTCCTGCCACTTGGCGCGGGCCTCGGGGAAGCGCTCGAGCACGTCGACCGTGAGGAAGAGCATGTCGTCGAAGTCGACGGCGTTCGAGGCGAAGAGGCGCTTCTGGTAGAGGTCGTAGACCTCAGCGACGGTCTGGTCGTAGAAGCTCGCGACGCGGTCGGTGTACTCCTCCGGGCCGACGAGCGTGTTCTTCGCGCTCGAGATCTGGGAGTGGATGCCGCGCGGCGTGAAGCGTTTCGGGTCGCGCTCGAGCTCCTCGAGGCAGCGCTTCACGAGCCGGATCTGGTCGGCCTGGTCGTAGATCGTGAAGTTGGAGCGGTAGCCGAGCCGCTGCGCCTCGCGGCGCAGGATCCGGCCGCAGGCGGAGTGGAACGTCATCACCCAGGCGGCGCGGGCGGGCGGGCCGACGAGATCGCCGACGCGCTCGCGCATCTCCCCCGCGGCCTTGTTCGTGAACGTGATCGCGAGGATCTCGGGCGGCTTCACGCCGACCGCGCCGAGCAGGTGCGCGATGCGGCGGGTGAGGACGCGGGTCTTGCCCGAGCCGGCACCGGCGATCACGAGCACCGGGCCTTCCGTGTGGAGAACGGCCTCCCGCTGCGCCGGATTCAGGTCGGCGAGGTAGGTCTCCGGCGTCGTCGCGGCCACCGCTCGATCGTAGCCGGGCCGGGGGCGGCCGAAGCCGCCCCCTCTCGTTGGGCAGCTAGTTGACTGCTGCCGTCGTCGTGTTGAGCGTCACGTCGTCGTTGACGGGGGCACCGTTCACGGACGAGATGTGTCCGGTGACGATGCTGGAGCCGTCGCTCGTCACGCCGACCCAGGCGTAGACCTCGTAGCCTGCATACGTCAAGGCGATCTGGGACGTCGTCAGGCTGCCCCCGTTCGAAGCCGCCATTGCATCCAGCGGCGACCACGAGCCGTCGCCGTTGTCCGAGTAATACGAGAAGTCCGCCGGGCCAGCGGAGAACAGGTGATAGCCCGGGGTGAACGCCTCGCCGCCGTCCGTGATCCAGACGTTGTCCAGCAGGTTGTCGCTGCCCCCGAACGTCACTCCATCGAACGAGCTGGCAGGCCCGAGGTCCACGACGATTCCCGCGTCCTCGTAGCCGCCGTTGGCGTTCTTGAGTGCGTTGGGCATGTTCGAGAGCGCCCACGCCGCCCCACTGTCGACCTCGTAGTTCACGAGCGACCCCTGAGGACCGCGCGACCCGGTGTCGCCGGGGCCGCCTGAACGAGCGCGTTCAGCGTGCTCGAGGAGATGTCCGCCTGCGTCAGCGAGTGGTCCTTGATGTTGGCGCCCGTCAGCGAGCGGGCCTTCACCTGCGAGCTCGAAGTGATGACGTAGCGCTTCCCTGCCCACGCACCGCCTGCGAGAGCCAGCGCGAGCGCGATCGCGCCCAGCGCGAGAACTGTCCTACTCATTCGGTTGTTACCCCCAACCCCCCAGGCCGTACTGTGCGAGACGCGAGGCAGAGATGGCCTGGAAGTCGGCCCTGCCACGCGTGAGCCCCTTTTCGTTCGTATTGCGAACTACAGGAGCGGACGTACTGTAGCGCGGCTGCGGGCAGACCGCCGGCCCGCCTCGACCGGCCCGGGCCGGGCCGGGCCGCGCCGGGCCGGAAACGCTTACGCTCGCGCCATGCGGCTCGCGCTCATGATCGAGGGGCAGGAAGGGGTGACCTGGCAGGACTGGTGCGCGCTCGCGGACGCGTGCGAGGAGCACGGCGTCGACACGCTCTTCCGCTCCGATCACTACATCTCGCAGGGGGACGAATCCCGCAACGTCGCGCACGACGCGTGGACGACGATCGCCGCGCTCGCGGCCCGGACGTCGACGCTCCGCTTCGGCACGCTCGTCTCCCCCGCCACGTTCCGGGCGCCGGGGCTGCTCGCCAACGCGGCGGCGACCGCCGACCACGTCTCCGGTGGACGGATCGAGCTCGGGCTCGGTGCCGGCTGGATGGAGCGCGAACACCGCGCGTACGGCTTCCCCTTCCCCGAGACGCGCGTGCGGGTCGCGATGCTCGCGGAACAGGTCGAGATCGTCCACCGGCTCTGGACCGAGGAGCGAGTCGACTTCCGCGGCGGGCACTACACGCTCGAGGACGCGCCCGCGCAGCCGCGTCCGGTCCAGAAGCCGAGGCCCCCGCTGCTCGTCGGTGGAAGCGGCGGGCGCGGCACCGTCGAGCCGGCGCTCCGGTTCGCCGACGAGTACAACACGCCGTTCGTCTCGCCCGAGGACGCCGCGGCGATCCGGGAGAAGACGCGGCCGCTGCGCTTCTCGGTCATGACCGGCTGCGTCATCGGCGCGACACGCAACGACGCGCTCGCGCGTGCGCGCACGCTCTATGGGCGAAGGCCACGCGACGCCTCGTTCGACGACTGGCTCGCCCGAATGGGCGCCTTCGCCGTCGTCGGCTCCGTCGAGGAGGCCGCCGAGCGTCTGCGTGCCTACGAGGGCGCCGGCTGCGACCGCGTGATGCTCCAGCACCTCCTCCACACCGATCTCGAGCCGGTTCGGCTGATCGGTCGCGAGCTCGCGCCGGCGCTCGCCTGACCGTCCGCCGCGTCCGCGACGATCCGGGACATGGACCCCGGCACCGCGCGCCTCGAGACGTTCAGCGACGGCGTGTTCGCGATCGCCGCGACGCTCCTCGTGCTTGAGTTCTCCGTTTCGTCGACCGACGAGCTCGGCCACGCCCTTCTCCACATCTGGCCGCAGTACCTCGCCTACATCACGAGCTTCGTGACGATCGGGATCATCTGGATGAACCACCACCACACGGTGTCGCTGATTGCCCGCACCGACCGGACGATGCTCTTCATCAACAACCTGCTGCTGCTGACGGTCGCCTTTCTGCCCTTCCCGACGAAGCTCGTCGGCGACTATCTGCGCCTCGACGGCGAGCAGGCGGCCGCGCTGGCCTACGCGGGGACCCTTGTCGTGATGGCGATCCTCCACCAGGTCTGGTGGCAGTACGCCCGCCATAACCGGCGGCTGATCGCCGACGAGACACCCGACTCCGCGCTGCGCGCCGTCGACCGTGCCTACTGGCCCGGCGTGCCGATGTATGCGGCCGTCTTCGTCGTCGCATTCTTCAGCCCGCTCGCCGCCGTCTTCTTCACGTTCGCCATCGCGGCCTTCTACCTACCGTCGGCTGCCCTCTTCGATCGCTGACTCGAGCCAGGCGGACGCAGCCGCGAGCGCCGCGACGTCGCTCGACTTGAGCACGACCTCGACCGTGGAGCCGCCGGCGCCGAAGCTCGGGTAGCAGCCGATGAGCACGCTCGGCCAGCGCTCGCCCGCCTCCGCGAGCGAAGCGGAGATGACGCTCTCGTACGTCCGGTAGACGCGCCGCCAGGACTCGATCGGGCCACCGCGACGGAACTCCTCCTCGATCGACGCGAACATCGCCTCCATCTCCGAGGGGAGGCCGGGCAGGACGTAGACGTTCTCGATCGCGAAGCCGGGCGCGCCGCCCAGCGGGTTCGCGAGCGGCCGGCTGCCGCGAGGCAAGAGCGCCCAGCGCGCGGCGTACTCGGGGTTGCGCGTGAACCGCGTGCGCAGGTCGGCGGCGACCTCCGGCACTTCCTCCTGCGACACGCCGAACGCGGCCGCAATCGCCTCGCGCGTCAGGTCGTCGGGTGTGCCGCCCAGGCCGCCCGTGACGAGCAGGAAGTCGACGCGCGGCGCCTCGGTGCGGACGAAGGCCGCGACCGCGTCGATCTCGTCCGGGAGCGCCGCCGTCAGGCGGACCTCGACCCCGAGCGGCGCGAGCCGGCGGGCGAGCCAGGAAGCGTTCGTGTTGGGCACGTCGCCCGAGACGAGCTCGTTCCCGATCGTGAGGATCGAGGCACTCACAGCTCGATGGTACGGCTGGGCGCGAAGGCCTCCAGGAAGCGGCGGTCGTGCGTCACGAGGATCACGGTGCCGTCGTAGCCGGCGAGGCCGCGCTCGAGCTCCTCGATCGCCTCGACGTCGAGGTGGTTGGTGGGCTCGTCGAGAATGAGGCAGTTGACTCCGCGGGCGGTCAGGAGCGCGAGGCCGGCGCGGGTGCGCTCGCCCGGCGAGAGCGACGTGGCCGAGCGGAGGACGTTGTCGGCGCCGAGGCCGAACTTCGCGAGCAGGGTGCGCGCGGCTCCCTCCTCGAAGTCGCGGAAGACCTCGAGCAGCGTCTGCGGTCCCGTCAGCGCGGCGCGGTCCTGCCCGAGCTCGCCCAGGACGACGCCCGGGCCGAGCCAGCGGCTGCCGGCAGCGAGCGGAAGCCGGCCGAGCAGGGCGTCCAGCAGCGTCGTCTTGCCGCTGCCGTTCGGCCCGGCGACGGCGAGCCGGTCGCCCCAGCCGACCGCGAGGTCGAGCGGCCCGAGCCGGAAGGAGCCGCGCTCGACGACCGCGTCCTCGAGGCGAACGGCGACCTCGCCACTGCGCGCCAACGGCGCGAGCGAGAGCTGGAGTTCCCACGGCTCGTACGGCTTCTCGACGGTCTCGACCCGCGCGAGCTTCGCGCCGTACGTCCTCTTCACGTCCTTCGACTTCTTCTTCTTGCGGCCCTGGCCGTAGCCGCGCCGCTCCCACTCGGCCATCCGGCGCTGCTGCTCCTCGATGCGCCGGCGCTCGGCGACCGACGACTCCCAGCGCCGGTAGTGACGCTCGCGCCGCCGCTCGCGCTCGGCCTCGTAGTCGCTCCAGCCGCCGCTGTACTCCGTCGTCCCGCGCGTCCACTCGTCGAGCTCGACGATGCGCGTGACGACACGGTCGAGGAAGGCGCGGTCGTGCGAGACGACAACGACTGCGCCGGGATGCGAGGCCAACGAGCGCTCGAGCCAGGCGAGGCCGGCGAAGTCGAGGTCGTTCGTGGGCTCGTCGAGCAGGAGCACGTCGGGGCCGGCGCGCAGGATGGCGGCGAGCGCCGCCCGCGTCTCCTCCCCGCCCGAGCGGTTGCCGGCGTCCCGCTCCTGCGCGAGGTAGCCGACTGCGAGCGCCGGCGGCGTGCGCCGGATGCGCCCCGCGTCCGGCTCCTCGAGCCCCGCGAGCAGGCGGAGGAGCGTGGACTTGCCGGCGCCGTTCGGCCCGACGAGCCCGATCCGTGCGCGCCGCGGCACGACGAGGCTGACGTCCGCGAGGACGACCTCGGCTCCGTACGACTTCGAGACTCCGGCTGCGACGAGCGAGCCGGCAAGGCGAGACATGCGCAACGACCTCCAACGACTTGGTGAGACAGGGTCGGATGAGACGGGTCAGCTGCGCATAAGAGGCGCTGGGCGCCGCCGAGCAGTCTAGCGACGGACCCACGCCGACACGCTGCGGTCGACCTAGACCACGCTCGGTCAGAACTCCGTGGCCTGCCACTCACGCCGGTGAAACCGCCGCGCGAGCGGGTTGAACATCTCAACGAAGCGACGTTTGGTGCGCGTCGCAGCCTTGTCGGCTACCCACGCGTCATGGAGATCCGCATTTGGCTTCGGACGCCCGCAGGTCGTTCGCTGCGCAAGCCAGTCCCGGTAGTGCCAGTCCGCAGCAATGGCACGCTGCTCCGCCTGTTGGAGGAGGTTCGCCGAGCGTTCTGCACCGGCGTGGGCGGGAACGGACAGGGCGGCGACCTGCTGTAGCAGGCTTTGCCGGTTTCGCTGCACGCGGTTGAGTCGTTCTATCGCCGCGTGCGGGCCGAGCCGGCAGTGGATGACGTCACTGAGCGCGGCAGACACATCGCGCCGACCGTCGTGCGACTGCACGAGGAGGTTCTCGACCCGGAAGACGAACGTGCGCAGATCTGTTGCGGCGTTGGGCTCCGCCGCTGAACCACCGCCACGGGTGACCACCAACGCAACTACGGCTCCAATCAGCAACGCAAAGGCGGCGACCACCGCGAGCACCCGCGCCACGCGCGGTCGAGACGGCGGAGCATCGGCAACTGCCGTCGGGCGGGCGCGACGTGTGTCGAGCTCCGGATCGTGGCGCAGGATCGCGCGCTGGAGCTCTTGCAACTCCTCGCTCGGTTCGATGCCTAGCTCGTCGACGAGTGTCTCCCGTGTCCGTCGGTACTCCTCGAGTGCGCCCGCCTGCCGCCCTGACCGGTAGAGCGCGAGCATCAGCTGTCCTCGCAGCCGCTCCCGCAGCGGGTGCTGTGCGACCAGCGTTTCGAGTTCTGCGACCAGCTGGGTATGCCGCGAGAGTGCGAGGTCTGCATCGATCCGATCCTCGAGAGCCGCGAGGCGCCGCTCGTCGAGGCCGGGCGCCGGTCCACGCCAGAGGGCGAGCGCGCTCTCGAGCTCGCACGACGCCGCCTTCGGGTCGCCCGCGGCGAGTCGCTCGCGGCCCTCGCGGACGTGCTGCTCGAAGCGGTCGAGGTCGAGCTTGCCGTCCTCCACCCGGAGCGAATAGCCCGGCGGTTTCGTGACCAGGCGGTCCGCGCCGATCGCCTTCCGCAGCAGTGAGACGTAGCCCTGAAGCGCCTTCGCCGCACTGTCGGAAGGGTCGTCACCCCAGAGCTCGTCGATCAGGCTCTCGGCGCTGACGACGCGATTGCGGTTGAGCAGCAGGATCCGCAGGAGGGCGAGCGGCTTGCCCGCCGGCAACGGGACGGCCCGCCCCTCATCGAGCGCGTCGACCGGCCCAAGAATCCTGAATTCCACGGCGGATCCAATGATCTCACGCCGGTTTACCGGCACTTGGGCGCGCCCTTACCAGGATGCGCGATCTATTGGGCCATCCGACGAAAGGAGCGGCCATGAAGGTCGCGGCATCGACAATAAGTGCGCTGGCAGCTCTCGTGCTCGTTTCCACGGCGCTGTCGGCAACCGCGGGGACGACGCGGGTCAGCGTCTCCGGCAACCATGGGCAGGGCGACGGACCGAGCTACACCGCGGGGATCAGCGCAGACGGACGCTCCGTCGCCTTCACGTCGCACGCGACGAACCTCGTCGGCGGCGACACCAACGAGCGCCAGGACGCTTTCGTCTATGACCGCAAGACGGGCCACACCGAACGCGTCAGCGTGAGCAGCAGCGGCGCTCAGGCCAAACCCGGCCCCGATCCGAACGGCGGCTCGGCCGCCATGGACATGAGCGCGGACGGCCGGTTCGTCCTGTTCCGATCCGACGCCTCCAACCTCGCTCCCGGCGACGCCAACCGCAAGAGCGACGCCTTCATCCACGACCGGGTGACGGGAAAGACGCGGCGCATTCGGCCGGCGGGCGTCGGCATCACCGCCGGAGCGCTCAGCGCGAACGGCCGCTACGCCGTCCTCGACGCCGGCGGCAACGTCTTCCGCTACGACCTGCGGCGCGGCCGCCTCCTACGCCTGACCGCGAGTGCGAACAGCTGGAGCGACGGCGGATCGGTCAGCGCAGACGGCCGGTACGTCGCGTTCACGTCGAACGCCTCGAACCTGGTCCGCGGCGATACGAACAAGCTGCCGGACGTGTTCGTGCGCGACGTCCGCACCGGACGGACGACCCGGATCAGTGTCACCAGCGCCGGCAAGCAGGGCGTCGGCAAGCGCTACTCGAACGGAAGCAACGCGCCGACGATCAGCAGCGACGGCCGCTTCGTCGCCTTCCACTCGGACATGCGCAACCTCGTCCCGGGCGACACGAACAACGCGTTCGATGTCTTCGTGCACGCCCTCGTGACCGGGAAGACGCAGCGGGTGAGCGTCAGCAGCACCGGT
>WNFW01003219.1_pt1 | contig 11305 bp, 11 predicted proteins | sample 5400131 | NCBI WGS metagenome assembly WNFW01 (sample SAMN13153362, study PRJNA577476) | soil metagenome | isolation source: 20 cm soil or saprolite under grassland replicate 1 | place: USA:California | collected 2016-06-15
TCGGATCGAGAACCCATGACGTGGTCGTCACCACCCCGCTGATCGGGGTTGGACTCTCGAGTTCACTCTCGTGGGGCGCGCCCGGTTGCGGTGTGGAACGCACGTTATGCAATCACCCGCAGTATGACGAGCAGAACCCGGGCCCGGCCCGGATTAGGTCTTGGCCTGGTGGAGGTCAGTCTCCATGGCTTTAGGTTCATCGTCTGACTGGCCTTGAGCTGCGCGAGCGGCGCCGTCCTCACGGAGCCGGCTAGCTGTATCACGCTGAGCCAGAGTCGTTGCCTCCTCATATTCAGGTCCGTGAAGCGGATTGATCGTGCTCCGTCCTGCAGCAAGGGCATACATCGCAAGGATCACGAGGCCGACGCCGAGCAATCCGTAAGCCGCGGTTGGGCCGAACTGGTTCGTGATTAGACCCCCCACCCCCACACCGATGACGCTAGCCGTCTGCACTAGGCCAAACCGACTCGCCATGATTGAACCCCTCGATGCTGGACTCGCCGTCTCAATCAATGCAGTCTGGTTAGCCACGGCATAGATCGGGTTTCCTGCTGACGCCAGGAACAAGGCAACGGCAATGAGGCCTATGGCCGGATTCAGAGAAACGATGAATGAAAAGACCCCAGTTAGTAGCAGGCCCGCTCCAACGATTCTCATCGTCCCGATTGATGTCAAGCGACTGATCCAAAGGGACCCAACGAAAATGCCAATGGACGATACCAGCTCTAGCAGTGAGTAGAACTGACCGCCCATTAATGCAACGCGCGACTGTTGTGATAGTTGGTAGGCGAGTGATAGCAACGCGGGGTAACTGATTGGAATCAAGAAAGCCGCCAGCGTTCCAATTACTAAGTGTGGACGGGCGGCCACGGTATTCCACGACCGCCTCAGCGCACCAGAGATCGGAGCTGCAATAGAACCGCCACCAAGCGACGGAATGCCGACGAGAATCGCCGCCGCCAGCGCGAAAGTAGCCGCGTCTGCAACGAACAACGTGCTGATGGCTCTCGGAAATAGACCGAGAATCGCACCAGCAACTCCGAAACCGACCGCACTGCTTAGCATCGTTACCGCGGCCACCACGGCGTTCGCTTTTCCGACTTGCCCCGCTGGTACCAAGCTTGGCACAGCAGCTTGTCTTGCCGGTTGCACGATAGCGTTGATGCACGACAAAAGCAGCAGTATTGGAATGATCAGGCCCCATCGGGAACGCTCAGCGATGAGTAATGGTGTGGCGAGCAGGATAGCTGCCCGCAAAAGCTCTAAACCGATCACCAAACCTCGACGCGGAAGACGATCGGCAAGACCGCCTAGGACACTGGTCATTGCGATGGTCCCAATGGCCTGAATGATGAAGGCGAGGGCGACGTATCGTGGATCCCTCGTTGCTGCATAGATCGTGACGAGGGTCGCTACCTGCGTTAAGGGATCGCCAAGCGACGATATGCCGATCGCAGCAATCAGGCTGGCGAAACCGGGGTTGGACCGAAGTACACGAAGTGTCGTGATTCGTCTGGGAACATCTGGGCGGTCTGCGACCTCAAGCGGTTTTAACCCGTGAATTTCTCGTAATGCGTCAACGACGTTCGGGTCATACCAATGGCTTGCGCGCCGGCTGATGTCCTCAACGCCCTCAATTGGTGTCATTGCAGTTTTCCGGTACAACCGAGCACCAGTGATTGTGTCGAAGGAATCTGCCACCGAAAGAATTCGAGCCCCGAACGGGATGACATTCCCCTTCAATCCCGCCGGGTATCCGGATCCGTCCCAACGCTCGTGGTGGTGGCGGACCAGTGGTGCAACTTCGGCAAGGGCCGAATGTTGCGCGATCATATCTGCCCCGATGTCGGGGTGCCTGCGCATGATCTCCCATTCCTCTTCGCTGAGAGGGCCCGGCTTGTTGAGGATGTCGTCTCGGACTCCTATCTTCCCTAGGTCATGCAAGGAACCCGCCGTTCGTATCAAGTCAACCTCACGATCTCCGAGCTCCAATTGCTCACCAAGACGACCGGCAATGTCCGCAACACGAATGGAGTGTGATTCGGTGTATCTATCACGCGCATCAAGCGCTTGCGCCGCCAGTTCAAGCGTCTGATCCTTCAACAATGTCTGCCGCTGCGCGTCTGCGACGTTTCCTCGAACGGCGAGCACAAAGCCAAAGAGACCTGGCGCCATGATGTAGCCAACGGGGTTTTGGAGAAGTAGCCAAATGATTCCGCCGGAGAAACTAAGCGCCGCTGTGCCTATGAGCGTGGTGACTCCAACGTTGTCGAACAGCGTCGACAGCACCGAGGTCCGGTTGACGTAGGACATAACTAGTGCCGTGAGGATGTAGTTCAGGCTCACTGCGCTCACCACGAAAACCAAGGTGCGGAGTGGCAGGTCCCAGCGCTCCTCTAGGTGAATCGACTGAACGGCGAGGGACGGAAAGACGTATGCAGTCGCAAGCATGGCTCGGTTGAACAGAAACGCCCACCAAGTGATGGTGCGGCCAGGCACCCTACCGTCGAAAACTGCGAGCCAAGCGATGGTTGCTACGCCGCCACCTGGTAGCAGCAAACCTGTTGCGATGAGCAACGGGTCGATCACCGATTGGTGACCGCTTCTCCAGGGGATTGGACGCAGCGCCGCTATCTGCGTGCCGACGCCCAGATACAGCAGTTTTAGAGCGCTGTCTGGGTGCACCGGATCCAGCACCCAGCCCAGCGCGAACATCGCAATTCCAAGAGCGATGACGCCAGCCGCGTACGTCTGAGCCGGCCGGGACAGCGATTTGAAAGGCGTCAAGACGCTGGAATTCTAGACCGGGGTTTTCACCCCCAACTACCTGTTAAGGAACAGGGATCGCTGTTGAACTAGATGATCCAGACGCCGGTTACACGCTGTCGGCCACCGCCACGCAGCAGTCGCTTGAACATGCGAACCATGTTCGACCCTCCTATCCCCTTAGATTCCCGTCGTTGCGGCTGCGTTTCCAGGTCACTTTCTGTGAGCCACAGTGTCGCGATCGGACAGGGGGTTGAACATCATCAAATGCCATGGCCGCGCCCCATGGAAATCCATGGTTCGGCGGCCCCTGTGTTCGAGTCTTAGAGGTCGGCTAGGGTGATGACCCCAGCGCGCAAGGCTGCACTCACTGCCTCGCCCCGGTTGGTCGCCCCGAGCTTCTTGAATATGTTCCGTAGGTGGCTTTCAATGGACGGCGCTCGCAGACCGAGGTCCTTCGCCAAGCGCTTGGTAGTGTGACCTTTTGCCACCCCACGTAAGACTTGCATTTCACGAGAGGTCAGGGCCGCCGATGTAACTTGGGAGAGAGGGATAGATTCGCTTACTCGGCGTAACACCTCTGGGATCATGCGACGCGGCACCGGACTCTCGCTTCTAAGCGCGGCAAGCAGGGCATGCTGTAGCTCTGTTGGGCCTACGTCCTTCAGGACGTAACCTACGCAGCCGGCTTGCATCATCCTTAGGAGGTCATCACTGGACTCCGATACTGTCCATGCGACGATCTTCGTCCCCGGAAATCGAGCTAAGACTGCTCTAGCCGTCGCAGGACCGTCCATTACTGGCATATGCACGTCCATCAGTACGAGGTCCGGTTTTAGCCGCTCCATCGCGCCAATCGCCTCTGATCCCGACGCCGCCTCTCCTGCGAATCGAAGCACACCCCCCGATGCCAGCATTGCGCGAGCTGCCGTGCGCGGCACGATGCTATCGTCCACTACCAAGACTCGGTACTTCCTGTGAACCGACTCCACTTCGGCGATGCGGTGCAGCTTATCAACAAGGCCTCGGTGCGGGCGGTCATCAGTTACGCGTACATCGTCGGCCTCGGCGTGTTCACCATTGTTGCCATCGCTATCTGGCAACGGCATCCGACCTCGCCAGACAACGCGATCGAAGTCCTTTACCTCGTTTGCGTGCTGATCTTACTGAGCACTGCGGACGTTCGCATAGAACGAGGTCGCATTAACCTGTCGGGAATAGCGATTGGCGCCGCGGCGATATTGCTGAATCCGTTGAATGCTGCGCTGGTAGGGATCGCTATTGCGATTCCAATGGCTCGCAGGGGGTATTGGCCGATCTTTGCTAATGCGATCATGACAAGTGCCAACGCATGCATCGGTGCGCTGGTTGCGTTGCAGCTCCGATCTACCGCACCACTGTCGCTTCAATCCCGCGTGTTTGTTCTGGCGGTCGTCTTAGTTTCGAGTTGGACCATTGTTGCCATCGGTCTGTCACTCCGCGCGGGAGAATCGATAGGCAGCATCGTCAGGCACAACTTCACGCCCCAGTTCTACGCAGCATTTGGCTACTTTGGACTTGCATCGTTACTGACAAGTTACGTACTGGATGGCTCTCTGCTCGGCTACCTGCTCGCCAGCATCGTTTTCGTCCTGGCGCTCGCACTTACGGACACAATCGCAACCCGACGCGTTAGGCGAGTGCTGGAGTCGGAGCTCTCTGATGCCGACCGCCACCTGTTTCATAGTCGCGCGGTCGAGGGCGTCGTGCACAATTTGCGGAACCACGTCGCGACAGCGGTTGGATATCTCAAGGAGATCGATTCGCGCCGGCTCGATCCAGTCGATCGCGACGCCATCGAGACGGCAACCGCAGCAGCTAATGACGCGGTGACAGTGCTTCGTGGCCTCGCCCAGGGCGCCACACCGAGGGTCAGCTACGCAACGGAGCCCGTCGACCTAAATGAACTGGCTACGCGGGGGTTGGGCATGGCACGACCACGTGCTCGAACAAAGGAGGTCGAGCTCGCTCTGCGGGAATCACCGGAGGATGTGAGGGTCAAGGCAGATCCGCTCCTGCTGCGCGAAGTCATCACCAACCTGATCAACAACGCGATCGACGCCGCGCCCACGAACGGACGCGTTTTATTGACGACCGGAAAACGTGGCAACGGATGGCCTTTTTTTAGCGTGTCAGACAACGGCCCGGGAGTATCCGATGAAAATCGGCACCATCTTTTCGAGCCGCATTTCACGACCAAGGAAAGCGGCACCGGACTTGGCCTTTTCATGTCCTACGGCATTGTCAGAGAGCATCAAGGCCAACTGAATTACGAAGGAAATAGGCGTGGGGCGGTCTTCACAGTCACCCTCCCGCCATTTGCCGCCTGACCGTCCCGGCGCAACCCAGTCCTGGGATCCTGAGAGGCTGCCAGGTCTGGCCGTCGCGTCTTGATTCGGCGCGGGACCGAGGTGGCGCGCTCACAGATCGAACGGGCACGTCGGCGAGCGAGGATGTGTCGGGCGCTACTCCCGGATTCCTCAGTGGGTTGCGAAGTACACGTAACGCCACCAGTCCAGCTCGACGCCCGCCGACTTTCCGCGATGCCGTGGAAATCGGCCGAGCCACCAGACGATGAAGCCTTGCTGCGTGCCACCCCAGGTGCTGGAATTGATCACGGTGGTGCGACCCGTCAGGTGGGGAAAGTTAGCCCAGTCGTCGGCGTCTGAAGTCACGGCAAGGTCGCGGTCGTACTGGTAATGGCAATAGGCGTTGGGTGGGAAATGGACGTTGCCGGCGTGTACGACCGCACCCGTGACCTCGGGATGTCCAGCGTCGGGCTGCGCCGGGCAGGCGAAGTCTTGCGCGTACCGTTCCCACTGTCCGTCAAATCGATCCCATAGCGAAAGGCCGATCCCGGCCCGGATCAGCCCCTCCGCGCGGTGGCCGAGGTCATGCAGCATTTCCGGCTCCCCGCGCTCGTAGCTGAATCCCATCACGGCAAAAGGCTTACGCACCGCCGGGCATAGGCTCTGTGGGGTGACGAGCTGCCACTCCAGATAGCCGAACCACGGTCCTCCCCAGAGCCAGATCTCGTCGACCCGGCCACTACGCAGCGCGTCGCACGCACTCATCACGCCCGGGTTGAGTGCCGCGTTGAGCACCGCCCCGTAATCGATCAGCGCCTTGCAGTAACCCGGCCGGTCGTCGACGAAGCAAGACTGATAGGTCTCGTTCGTGAAGTGGAATCCGCCTGACTTCACCGGGTAGTCGCGCACCACTGTCACATGCACGACCTGCTGTTTGACGATGCCGCCGCTTGCAGTCCCGACGTCGCTGATGTACTGGGGCTCCAACCCCGCCGGGTCGTTCCAGCCCCGAGCGACGCTGAGGGGCTGGCCGCCATCCATCAGCGGATCGAAATCCAGCACCTCGACGCCGACGCGAACGTGCTCACTCCCCGACGACGCCTGAGCCGGCGAGGCAGTAAGCGACAGGCTCAGTAGGATCGCCAGCCCGAGCCTGGACGCGACGGCTGACCGTCGTATTCCACCCATACGCTCGACGCCGAGTCTGCACCTCGGTGGCGTTCGGTCATATGGGACATTCGCCTACGTGGGCATCATGTGGGCGGCCTGGGAAGGGACTGTGACTACTCGGCGCCGATCTCTGCGGCGCTCACGATATAGGTGCCTCACATGGCAGAGACCGATCTGGGGGTGCCCTGCGTTATCAGTTCCGTGACGTGGTGATTACCCGCCACCCCTCTCCCAGCAGTGGGAGAGGGTTGCCCGAACCTCGACGGTCCTTCCTGCTCTGGCAGCGCGGCACGAAGGCAGCCCTGATCGCCCAGCGGCCTCCTTCCTCCTCCCTTGCTGGGCACTCGTCCCGGTCCAGGGGCGCAATGACGATTGCGGCATCGTTTCCAACCACGTAGTCCTCCATTCGGAGGGAGGCGAAATGACAATTTTTGGCAGGGTCGTAACGCTGTGGCGGACCATTTCAACGCGGCGACGTCTCCACTGGGTCGAAATTTCCGTGGAGCGCGCCTGGAGCCGAGACATGGCTCCGAGGCTATTTGACCTCGGCAAGCCATAGTCATGGCAAGGGTCCTGGTCCGCCGGGGAACGGTCGTTGCCCGGTCGCGGCGCGATCACAGCGGCGTGGGTGAAAGCTTGAGCCCCGTGCGGGTGTTGGATTTGTTGAACCAACTCGCCACAGCTTCACGGCCGCGTTCTCAGGGTCCATCGGCTGAGGTGCGAGCAGTCTAGGAGCCACCTGTTATCGATTGCGGTTTGCTTGCCGGATGGGTCGTTTTACTGTGACTCTGCCGCCATTCGGCGGCTGACCGCAGCTGCCAACTCCTCCATCTCGACTGGCTTGATCAGGTAGTCAAACGCATCAAAACCCTCGGCCATGGCTCGCGATCGCGGATCTGCGGCTCCGGTGACGACGATTGGTCGCGCGGCCTTCAGCGCGGCTCGCTGCGCGCTGTCAAGCGAGGCCAGTAGGCCAAGGTCGAACACGACAACCTCACGTGGTCGCAGCTGGCGCATCCGACCCGCTGATTCCGCTTCATAGCCCAGGCGTCGGAGCCCCCGCGCCATGAGCTCGGCTAGCCGCTCGTCGTCGTCAAGCACAAGCACGTGGACGATGGCGAAGGCGGCGGTTTCCACCGCTCCCAGGAGATCGAGCGCTTCGCCCAGGTCGCCCAGGAGCTTGTCTACCGGCGGCGCATCACCATCCGCGTCGGCGAGCTCGAGCTCCGCGCGGGCCCGGGCAAGCGTCGACCGCAGGCGGTGCAGCGCCCCCGCCAGCTCAGTTCTTGACGACGAACCGGTATCCGATCCCACGGACCGTCTCGATCCACCCAGGCTCGCGCAGCTCCCGGCGGACCTGGTGCACCGCCTGCTCCATGCTGTGCTCAAAGCCCGTATACGAGCTGCCCCACACCCGCTCCAGCAGCTCGGCCCGCGGCACCACCTCGCCGGACCGGTTGGCCAGCAGCTGGAGCATCAGCAGAGGCCGGCGTTCGAGCTTCAGGTGCCGGTCACCCAGACGCGCCTCGCCCCGAGCCGCGTCGACGTGCAGGCGCCCGCGCACGACCGCGCCAGGTGCTGATGCTCGTTCGCGCAACGCGCCTCGGACCCGCGCGAGCATGACCTGGCGGTCGGTGCCCTTGACGATGTAATCGGTCGCTCCGCGCTCGATGCCGACCACCTGATCGGCGGGCGAATGCCTGGCGCCGGTGAGGATGATCACCGGAAAGGCGATCCGCTCGCCACCGGAACGAAGCGAATCGAGTACCTCGGGCGCCTCCATGTCCGGCATGTCGTAGTCCAGCAACATGAGGTCCGGCGAAGCCTGGCGCACTTGCTCGAGCGCTTCCGTGCCGCTTCCCGCGACGTCGACCGAATATCCTGCCCGGCGCAAGATCTCAGCAGTCAGCTCCGCGGTGCGCGGCTCGTCATCAACCACCAGCAACTTGGCGGTCATGCCTCCAATCCCCGCCGCAAAGTAGCAGGTTCAGGGTTTCTTGAGGAAACGCTGAACCAGCGCTGAGGTCAGGACGTCCCGCTCTGCATAACCTGCTGGACATGGGCCAGCTCCCAGACCTACAAGACGCCAGACGCCGGCTGGGACTGGCCCTCAGCGCTGTCTGCCATGACCGCTGGGTTCTCGGCTACCTGCGCAACGGCTCGATGCATCCGATCACCGGGTCAGAGGTGTCGCGCCGCTTTCTGCAGGGCCGCCCGCTGATGCCGTTGGCGCGACGCGCGCTGTTCGAAAAGCGACCCCTGGTCCTCAATTCGGTTTTTGAAAAGCCAGGCACCGTGAACAGCTACGACTGGGAGCTGGACTGGCCCGCCCTTCTTTACACGCCGATCGGCGAGTTGGGTCGGCAACCGATAGGACTGCTCGTGATCGGCTGCCGGCAGGACCACTGGTACACGGAAGAGGATGTCGCGTACGCCCACACCCTCGGCTACAGCCTCGCCTGTCTCGTCGCGGCGCTGAAGCGGCCGCTGAGCCGGCTCAAGGAAGACGAGGGCGAAGTACTCCAGCTCCTGAGCTATGGCCTTTCCTCGTCGGAGATCGCCCACGCAATCCGCACCGATGATCGGCACGCTCGCGCGCTGGTCGATCAGGTGACCAAGAAGATGCAATCGGTCACCGCGGATGACTTGACCTTTCCGATCGTGCCGATGAAACGCCGAGCTTTTCGGATATGACCTGGAACTGAAACCGGGGCTAGTTCGGACCAAAAAGGAACACGGTTGTTCCTCGACCTTCGGTGCTGACAACCTCGAGGCGGCCACCGATTCCAGCGGCCCGCTCGCGCATGCCCATCAGCCCGTAGCCTGACGGTCCGACCGCGGCGAATCCTCGGCCCTCGTCCGAAACCTCGATCAAGAACGGACGCGCCGCAAAGCCCATCTTCACGCGACAGATCGTGGAGCCCGAGTGACGCCTTACGTTCGTCAACGCTTCCCGTACAACCTGGGCGACCACCTCTCGGTGGTGCGGCGACAGCATGTCTTCGGTGCCGTGGCTCGAGAGCTCGACTCGAATGCCGTACAAGCGCGCAAATTCCTCGGCCTGGTGACGCACATCTCCGAGCACGCCATCCGGTCCGATCGCCGCCGGGCGCAGCTCGGCCAGCGACTCACGTACGTGTGTGAGGGATCGCTCGAGGATGTCGAACACGCTTTTCAGGGTTTCGTCGGGCTGCCCCTTGCGACCTTCCAGATAGACCTTGAACAATGAGATCGCGCCGGCAAGCTCAGTGGCGATTCCGTCATGCAGCTCCCGCGATATCCGCGCGCGCTCCCGAGCCACGGCGTCCTCGACCGCCTGCTGGGCAAAGGTGTCGCTGCGACTTTGCGTCCGTGATCGCTCCGCGCTCAACGGGCCGCCCTTCGCCGCGCATACGACTGCATCAGGGCGATCGCCAACGGATGGCTCAGCCAGCGCAGAAGGCGCGCGTACGGCCGCCACACGACCGCTGTTTCAGCGAGCGCCTCACGCAGCCGCTCTACGTCAGCATGCAATAGCGATTGCTCGGCCGCAAGGCGCGAAGAAAGATCCTGCGAGTGCCGGGCGATACGCGCGCTCCAGATGCCCGCGAGCACCATCTCGACGACGATCACAACCGCCGCCACGACCAGCAGCCAGATCCCGATCCAGGCAAGGTCGGCGTCGCTCATTCCTTGCCGTCGCCCTCTTCGATTCCGGCCACGGGCGCGATCGCCACGACCTGGTCGTCGGGTGCAAGCCGCATCACGATCACGCCCTGGGTCTGGCGCCCGATCTGCGAGATTGCCCCGACCGGCGTGCGCAGCACCATGCCGCTGGCGGTGATCACCAGGATCTCTTCTTCGGGATCGCTCACTACACGCAGCGCGGTGAGCTTGCCCACCCTGTCGGTGACCTTGAGCGTGAAGACCCCTTGTCCCGCCCGATGTTTGACCGGGTACTCGGCGAGAGGCGTGCGCTTGCCGTAGCCGCGTTGTGTGATGACCAGAAGATCGCCACCTTCGACGACGGTGGCCATGCCGGCGACCGCGTCGCCTTTGCCGAACTTGATGCCGATCACGCCTTGTGTGTCGCGACCCATGGCGCGAACCTCGGTCTCGCTGAACCGGATTGCCTTGCCGAGCTCGGTGGCGATGATCACCTCGTCCGTGCCTGTGGTTGGCGTGACCCAGTCGAGCTCATCACCCTCCTGGAGGTTGATCGCGATCAAGCCGTTGCGGCGCACGTTGGCGTACTCCGCCATCGCCGTTTTCTTGATGTAGCCGTTTTTGGTCACCATCAACATGTAGTGCGCCTCGCTGTCGGTCTCGGGGCGCACGAAGACCGCCGTGATCCGCTCGTTGGAGCCGATGTCGATCAGGTTGTTGATCGGCATGCCCTTGGCCTGCCGCTCACGTTCCGGCACCTCATGCACGCGCAGCTGGAACACGCGTCCGCTCTGGGTGAAAAACAGCATCGACGCGTGCGTGTGCGTCGTCAGCAGGTGCAGCGCGTAATCCTCCTCGCGTGTTCCGCTCGGCGCGTCGCTTCCCGCCGTTGGTTTTGCGCCCTTGAGGCCGACACCGCCGCGCTTCTGCGCGCGGAAGACTCGCAACGGCTGCCGCTTCACGTAACCGCGATGCGTGAGCGTCACAACCACGTCTTCCTTCGGGACCAGGTCCTCGGCGGACAGGTCGATCGCTTCCTGGCCCGTGATCTCGGTCCGCCGGTCATCGCCGTACTTCTTGGCGACTTCGTCCATCTCGTCTTTGATCAGCAGACGAACCTTCTGGTCGCTCGCGAGGATGCTCTCGAGGTAGGCGATCGTCTTGATCACCTGCTCGTACTCCTCGTCGATCTTGCCGCGCTCGAGTCGCGTCAAACGCCCCAGGGTGAGGGCCAGCACCGCCTTCGCCTGGCGCTCGCTGAGGCCGAACTTCGATTGCAGCTGGGTGCCCGCGACGTCCTGGTCGGCGGCGGCGCGAATCGTCTTGATCACCTCGTCCAGGTGGTCGAGGCAGATCTTGAGGCCCTCGAGGATATG
>WNFW01003220.1_pt1 | contig 11305 bp, 7 predicted proteins | sample 5400131 | NCBI WGS metagenome assembly WNFW01 (sample SAMN13153362, study PRJNA577476) | soil metagenome | isolation source: 20 cm soil or saprolite under grassland replicate 1 | place: USA:California | collected 2016-06-15
TACGCGCTTTATCGCGATCTCACGAATTGGGTCGCCTCGATCGGTGCAGTCGTGCGCGATAACGCGGGCAAGAATGAATATGGCGTGCTGTTCACTTTCACACTGAAAGCATTTCCAAAGTTCGGGTTCGATTTGAGTTTCGATCCCGGCAGCACGGGTGCCCAAAACCAATGAGCGGAATGATGCAAAGCGTGTTATTATTTTCGCCCTTGCCGTGCCGTTTGGTCCGTTTCGACTGAACACTAGCGGCTAGTCTTTGCTATGGATGTTTCCATCATCGGCTCCGGTTATGTCGGCCTCGTCACCGGCGCTTGCTTTGCCGACGTCGGGCATAACGTCATTTGCGTTGATAATGACGCGCGAAAAGTCGAGAGCCTGCAAGCAGGCAAAGTGCCCATCTACGAACCGGGGTTGGAAGAGCTAATTCATCGCAATGTCTCCGCCCATCGGCTGCGTTTCACTGGCAGCATTCGAGAAGCGGTCGATAATTCACAGATCGTTTTCATTGCTGTTCCTACCCCGCAACAGCCAAACGGCGATGTCGATCTTAGCTTCATCGAGAAAGTGGCCCGGGAGATCGCAGGGATCCTGACGAGCTATCGTGTTATCGTCGATAAGAGCACGGTGCCGGTAAAAACAGGCGAAAAAGTTGCTGAATCGATCAAGCGCTACAATCGCCACGGCGTAAAATTCGATGTGGTTAGCAATCCGGAGTTTTTGCGCGAAGGCTGCGCGGTAAGCGATTTGATGCACCCTGACCGCATCGTAATCGGCGCGCAGAGCGAACATGCCGTCGATCTCATGAAAAAAGTTTATGAGCCGTTCATGGCGCCAATTCTGGTCACTGACATCAATAGCGCCGAGCTCATCAAACACGCCGCGAATTCGTTTCTCGCGCTAAAAATTTCCTACATCAATGCTGTTTCAGCCATCTGTGAGAGCAGCGGCGCGGATGTCGAAAAAGTGGCAAGTGGAATCGGGGCGGACCGGCGCATCGGTCGCGATTTTCTAAACGCTGGAATCGGATACGGGGGTTCCTGTTTTCCAAAAGACCTCGCCGCTTTCATCACCATCAGCGAACAGCTGGGTGTGCCATTTAATTTGCTGAAGGAAGTGCAACGCATTAATAGCGGGCAAAAAGAGCGCTTCCTTAAAACGATCCGAAATACGCTCTGGGTTTTGCGCGAGAAAAAAATCGCTGTCTGGGGTCTCACGTTTAAGCCCGATACGGATGACATGCGCAGCTCTGTGGCGGTCGATCTCGTGGCCGATCTCTTGCGAGAAGGCGCGCACGTCGCGGCATACGATCCCAAGGGAATGGAAAAAGCGCGCGAGATAAAAGCTATTGCGGACGTAAAACTGGCAGCATCCGCACTGGAAGCGGTCGAGGGCGCTGAGGCATTGATCATCGCGACCGAGTGGGATGAATTCGCCAATGTCGATCTTGCCGTCGTGAAAGAAAAAATGACGACGGCAATCGTGTTTGATGGGCGCAATCTCTTCGATCCCGAAACAATGGGACAGCTTGGCTTCCATTATTATTCCATTGGCCGTCCGAGCGTGAAGCCGCAATAGCTTCTCGATCATGGCGCAGCTTTCCGCTCGCCAGACCGCGGTTGCGGCACTGGAAATCTGGCGCGACAACGCGCGCTTTGCTGATTCGATCATCTCGAAACTTCTTGCCAAATCGGCACTGAGCGATTCAGATCGCGCATTTGCGCTCGAGTTATTCTACGGTGTGCTGCGCAACTTGAGTCTGCTCGATTTCTGGATCGGTTGCCTGCGCCCAACCGCTATCGATGTCGATCTTCGCGATCTGTTGCGACTCGGCTTGTATCAACTCTTTTGTCTCAAAACGCCGGAGCATGCCGCAGTTAACGAGACGGTAGAACTGGCCCGGAAAGGAGAGCGCGCCGTGATCAATGGCGTGCTTAGAGCAGCCGTGCGGCAACGAGAGAATTTGCGATCCCGCGCAAGCGCGCAGCCGCTATCCATTCGGACATCACATCCGGAATTTCTTATCGCGCGTTGGGAAAGACATTTCGGTGCAAAAGCCGCTGAAGCATTGTGCGCATGGAACAACGAGCCTCCGCCCGTTTATGGGCGCATTAATCAACTAAAAATCGGTCGCGAAGAATTTCTCCGGCTCTATCCGAATTCGAAACCGATTCTGGGGAATTCCGATTTTGTGGCGTTCAATGTTTTCCCGACGAGCGCGCTTCATGAAGGTCATTGTTACATTCAAGATCCGAGCACAGCTATTCCATGCCAGCTTCTCGATCCGCAGTCTGGTGAAAAAATCCTTGATGCCTGCGCCGCGCCTGGCGGGAAAATAGCTTTCGTCGCACAGCTGATGAAAAATCGCGGCCTGATCATGGCATGCGATCGTGAGGCGGAGCGGATTTCGATCCTCGACGAAAACGTCGCGCGACTCGGAGTCGAAATTGTCCGCAGCTTCCGCTGCAATTGGGAGCAGGATCGCATCCCGCAAGAAATCGCTTCGGTCGCGCCATTCGATCGCATTCTAATCGACGCGCCATGCAGCAACACGGGCGTGATGCGACGCCGAGTGGATGTACGTTGGCGATTACAACCTTCGGATTTCGTCCACATGCAAACGCGGCAACTGGAAATCATTCGTGCCGTCTTCCCTCTCTTGAAACCGGGCGGCGCGCTGATTTACAGCACTTGCAGCCTCGAGCCGGAAGAAAACGAAGACGTCGTGCGCTACGCACTCACCGAGATGCCAATCTTTCAATTGGAAGAAGAAAAACAATCGCTGCCGTTTAGAGACGCTTTTGACGGCGCGTTTTCGGCAAAACTTCTTCGTACTGTTTAGCACCAAGGGATTTACTACTCGCCTGAACTTGACTGCTTTAAGCAGTCGCGTTTCCAGGGACAACAACGACCTTATTTAATCGGTAAGGCAGCTTCAGTTGCATCCGGCGCGGCTGGTGGAATCATAAACGCCTATGCACGACGCCCGATTTGATCAGCTTGCGAAAGTTTTGGTGGAATATTCTACGCGTCTCAAACGCAACGAAAATGTTTTGATCGAAGCCTTCGATGTTCCCGATGAAATGACCATCGCGCTGATTCGAGCCGCCCGAAAGGCCGGAGCCATCCCCTTTATCCAGGTCCACCGCGCTCGAATCAGCCGCGAGCTTGCGCTGGAAGCGGAAGATCGACAATTGAATCTGATCGCGCGCCACGAGCTCGCACGCATGAAGAAAATGCATGCCTACATCGCGCTTCGCGGCAGCAACAACATCACGGAGCTATCCGATGTGCCGGTGGAAAAACTAAAGCTTGTGGCGAAGAAAATGCGACCTGTGCAGGACCAAAGAGTTAAGAAAACAAAGTGGGTGGTTTTGCGCTGGCCAACGCCGTCGATGGCACAGCTTGCCGGGATGAGCACGGAGGCTTTCGAAGATTTTTATTTTGAAGTCTGCACGTTCGATTACCGCAAACTTCAGCCCGGAATGAAAGCGCTCAAGCTGTTGATGGAAAAGACCGACCGCGTCGAGATCAAAGGTCCGGGCACAGATCTGCGCTTCAGCATCAAAGGAATCCCTGCTGTGATCTGCGGAGGCGACCGAAATATTCCGGATGGCGAAGTGTTCACTTGTCCAATAAAGGATTCAGTTGAGGGACAAATCACGTTCAACGCGCCGAGTATTTATCAGGGAACTGGTTTCGACGGAATCCGGTTGAAATTTCGTGATGGCAAGATTGTCGATGCAACAAGCAACGAAACGAAGAAGCTCAACAAAATTCTCGATTCGGATCCCGGCGCCCGCTACATCGGCGAATTTTCTCTCGCATTTAATCCACGTATTTTGCAACCGATGCGTGATATTCTGTTTGACGAGAAAATCGCGGGCTCGTTTCATTTCACTCCGGGCCAAGCTTATGAAGAAGCTGATAATGGCAACCGCAGCCAAGTCCATTGGGACATGGTCAACATCCAGCGACCGGATTATGGCGGCGGCGAGATTTATTTCGACGGCAAACTCATTCGACGAGATGGCGAATTTCTGGCGAAACAACTGCGCTCACTGAATCGCAATCGCTCTTAGAGCCGAGCGGGCCCACAGTCTCGAGATCTGCGTTTCGTTGTTAGGCGCGTCTTGGTCCCTGGCCGAGCAAATTGAGCTGCATCATCCCGATATCGCCACTGCCAGTTAGTTGAAGATTGGCAATTTCAAACATCGGAGAGCCTTCACCAGGGCTGGGTGCCGGGCCGGGCAACTGTACCAATGCCTGCTTCGAGTTCGAATTCAGCGCGATGGAAGCAATTTCAAATGAAGGCGAAAATTCGACCGTCGCGATCTGAAACGGAATGGTAACCAGCACGGAAGCTCCATGTCCGGAAGGGGTGAGTTGGAGTGGCGCACTCTCAAAATTCGGGACGAGCTGCAATCCTGCGACCGTAAACGAAGGCGAGCCCGTCGCTGCTGGTCGCTGCTGTTGAGTGGGCGTCAGGCGGATGCTGCCCAGCGATCCTCCGGAAGGTTGAATTTTTGCGATCTCGAAAGTGACCTGCAAATTCATCGCCGGTTGTGGCTGCGGGGACGGAGCCAGGCGCATCGTTACGATCTTCGAGGTCGGCCGCACTTGTAGCGCGCCCATTTTGAAAGTGTTAGTGAGCTGCATTGAAGCAATCTCGAACATGAAAGTGAGCTGCACAGCGGTGTGCATCGCGCCCGCGGCTTGCGGCGTACCTCCGGCAGTTGGAGTTCTGATGGTTGGGATTTGAATCGGTTCAGGCATGGTTACAGGTGTGGTTGTTTGAAGTAATGTGGTGTCGTTGGAAATGACGCTCGCGTCAAACGGCGCGGTGTCAACTATCGGTTCGGCTGAGGAAATTTCCTCCCAAACCGGCATCTGGTACGGGATTGGTTGGCCTTGGCCGACAGGCTCAAATTCAGGTACAGCGACCGATTCAATTACGGACTCGATAACAGGCGACTCAATCATCGGTTCGATTACAGGCTCGATCACCGGTGATGGAGCAAGTGCAGTGCTCATTGGAACCTCCGCTGGCCAGCCGGTCGGTTCCGACATTTGCGACGCAAGCGGCCATGCGTCTTCAACCGATTGTTCGATGACTGGCCCAACCGATTCCACATCCGGGGCCACCGCCACAGCAGGTTCTGCTGGGCCTCGCGTGACAGGTTCCGGGGTGTGCCGAACGGCGGGCTCCGGCGCGCGATACGCTGCAGTTTGCGCTCCTGCACCCGGCGCGGTTACCGCCCCGCCCAAAGCGCGAGCAGACTTTCCTGAAGGCAATACGCTGCGTCGCAAAGAAGGTTCTGATGCCTTCAATTGCAGAGAAACCTGCCGCGGACCGCCGTTCAAAACTTTAGCTGCCATCGGGCGTTTCACTGTGGGAGTGATGGTGACTGGAGCGACGCTCGGCCCTGTCACGGACGCTGTCTGCCTGAAAGCGGGAATCTGGATCATGCCGCGTTGGTGAAGCTGAGGAATGATTACCCACGCGAGCAAAAACATAGCCGCAAGGAGAAATCCCCAGATGAGGAGCGTCCGTGGCGCAGCCGTCCGACTTACAGTATCAGCGATGGCGGTTTGCGTTGCTTCACCCACGCGCGCAGGAGCAAGCGCCGTGGCCGGTGTGATCGCGGCTACAGGCGGCGCCGACGCCTCGGTGGCCGGAGACGCTGCCGCAACAGCAGCTGGAGAGGCTTCGACCGCGGTTGGAGTTGTTTCGACCATCGGCGATAACGTGGGCGCTGGAACTGCTGGTACCTCGTCAGGCCGCGCCGGTGTACCGCCCGCGCTCGTGCCAAGTGTTAATCCAGCGCTGGAAGCGGGAGCTTCGGATGTTTGGGTAGAGGCTCCCTCTTTCCAACTAACCAAGGGACTCGCCGCCGGCGAAGATGTCGCCACCGATTCTGGCTTCGATTCTGGCTTCGATTCGGGTTTTGTTTCCGCTTTCGCTTCCTTCGCTTGTTTGTTAGCCGCCAGTGCGGCCCCAGGAATTGGGCTCGGTTCGATCGCCGGGCTGGCTTCCGTTTGCGCCGACATCACGGCGGCTGCTTCGCTCGCAGGCGCAGGTCCCGCGGCGATGGCGGGGCTTTGCATCCACCCGAGATCGTAGAACGCATCGGCAAAAACGCTATTGAGGGCAGCTGAATATATCTTCTTGGCGGATGTGACCCAATCGCTCGCTTTGTTAGGATTGTTGTGCTTAAACTCCCACGCTGCTTGCGCGTAATAGAGAGCTGGGGTGTCTCCGGTAAATTGGAATTGTTCCATCATCTTTTGCGCCCGACTGTCCTTGCCTTCGAGCAAAAGCGTCATGAAAATTTTGAACTTGATGATTTGCGAAGCCTGATTCTTGTCGCCACCCGGCGTCTGCTTGAAAAGAGTTTCGAAACGGTCGCGGGCCGCGGCGTAATCCTTCTTCTTGAATGGAATTTGAGCCAGATTGTATTGGGCCTCACGGAATTTCGGATCGATCTTCAGGGCTTTCTTGAAGGTCGCTTCTGCTTCGTCGTATTCCTTCTGTTCCATCAGGATTTCCCCGCGCAGATTTAATGTCGCGACTTGATTCGGCTCGGCCGCATCGGCTTCATCGATAAACTTGCGCGCCGTCGCCAAATCGCGTTGCTGGAACGCTTGCTGCGCCTGTTCGAATCGCGATCGCGCAAAACCTTTCGTCTTTTCCACACGCTCAGCCGCGGTCGTCAATGGAATCGACGCGCGCGCCTGGCCGGCAGGTTTTTCCAGCCAGCCAACTTCATACAGCGACTCCGCGAAAAGCTTGTTCAACTGCGGAGAAAAATTCTTTTCCGCCGCCGTCACCCAGTCTTTGGCGTCTTTGGTATTATTGCGCTGAAACGCAATGGCCGCGTTTGCATAATGAACAGCCGGCGTATCGGGCGACAGTTCGAACTTGGCCAGAATTGAGTCGACCATGTTCTCCTTCCCCTCCAGCAAATAGGTTAGCAGAATTTTATATTGAATGAGCTGCGCTGCGTCCCCTTCCAGCTCCGATACATTGGCGGACAAAAGTTTCTGAAAACGATCGCGCGCTTCCGGCCAATCTTTTTTCAAAAACGGAATCTCCGCGAGGTTGAAGCGCGCATTCCAAAACTTCGGATCGATTCGGACCGCTTCGAGCAAAGCCGTTTCCGCTTTGTCATACATGCCTTGCCTCATCAAAATGACGCCGCGAAGATTACTCGATTCGGCGACATCTGGTTGACGCGCGTCGATCTCATCAAGCTGCTTCAACGCTTCCGAAAAATTATTCGCGTCGAACTCGCGGTAGGCCTTGCTGTACATGGCCTCCAATTCCGCTTTCGATGGCGCAACGTTGCTGGCCGCGAAGGAACTGAAAACCAAAACCGTGATTGCCGCGATTTTCCGAATCTTCATAGATCAGCCATTAGAACCTTTCTGCCCAACCCCTGACAAGCACAAAATTCACAGCCCCGGAGGACGTTTCGGCGGCATTATAACCAGCAAAAAACGCGCCCGCAACTTTTACTTTATGACTATAAGAAGAACATTACCGGCACATCTTCCTGAGCCCCACTTTTTCCTGGGGAATTACGAATTCAGATTCGCCGCAATGCGTAGGCCTTCGAGGGTCAAATTGGGATGAATCGCGCCGATCTCGGGCAATTTCGCCGCAATCAATTTCGCGTAGCCGCCCGTCGCCACCACGTGCACTTTCTTGCCAGAAAACTCCTCTGCCTTGATCTGGCCGATGATCTCCCGGACCAAACCGCGATAACCGAGGATCGCCCCCGATCTCATCGCCTCAATTGTCGATCTTCCAACTGCCCGGCGCGGCTCCCGCAAAGACAATTTCGGCAGCAATGCCGTCCGTTGATAAAGAAAATTCGTCATCGCTTCCAGCCCGGGTGCGATCACTCCGCCGATGTAATTCTTGCGCCCGGAAACAATATCGAAAGTTACCGCCGTCCCGAAATCCACCACGATGGCTGGACAACCATAGAGCGACGCAACCGCTGCAGCATTTGCCAACCGATCCGCTCCAATCGTCTTCGGCGCGGGATAATCAATTCCCACGCCGAGCTTCAGCCGCGGGGTCAACCACAGCACCTGCGTTTTTCCCGCCGCGCTTCTTATCACGCGATTTTTTTTGGGCACAACCGAAGATACAACCCACATGTCGATCTTCCGTTTCTTCTGGATGCGACGAAGATATTCGCTCGTCAGTTTTTCGGTCGCGATTCGCTGCGGCCGGGCAATTCGTATGCGCGATGCAAACGCGATTTTCGCAAACGAATTGCTGATGTCGATCAAAAGAAAAACGGAGCTCTGTGCCATGCTTGCAGGAGTTTACCCAAATGCGTAGCCTCGTCCCGTGCGAAAACTCGTGCATCGCCCGCGACGTCTCAGGCGCACGCAGGCGTTACGCAATCTCGTTCGCGAAACACGATTGCATCCGCACAATTTCGTCCTGCCGTTGTTCGTTAGTGAGAAGATCGACAAACGCCGCCCGATCGCGAGCATGCCGGGCGTTTTCCAGTTTTCGGTTAACGAAATTGTTGACGAAGCGCGCCGCGCTCAGGATGTCGGTCTTCAGGCAATTTTGATTTTCGGAATTCCGAAAGAGAAAGACGAACAAGCCAGCGGCGCGTACGCGGAAAACGGAGTCGTTCAAGAGTCGTTGCGGGCGATAAAATCAAAATGTCCCGAGCTCATTGCAATCAGCGATGTTTGCCTGTGCGAGTACACGAGCCATGGCCATTGCGGCGTCGCGCGCATCGATGGCGATCACTTCCATGTACTCAATGACGAAACTGTCGATCTTCTGGTCAAAACCGCGCTCTCGCATGCGGCGGCCGGCTCGGACATGGTTGCGCCCAGCGACATGATGGATGGTCGCATCGGCGCCGTCCGCGAAGCGCTCGATGCAAACGGCTTCAATCAAATCGGTATCCTGAGTTACGCAGCCAAATTCGCCTCGGCATTTTACGAGCCATTTCGCGACGCCGCCGAAAACGCGCCACAATTTGGCGATCGTCGTTCCTATCAAATGGATTACGCCAACGCGGAGGAAGCGTTGCGCGAAGTTGCGCTCGATGTCGATGAAGGCGCCGACATCGTAATGGTAAAACCGGCGTTGCCGTACCTCGACATCCTCTGGCGGGTGCACGAACGGTTCGGTAAGCCGACCGCGGTTTTTCACGTCAGTGGCGAGTATGCAATGGTCAAAGCCGCAGCCGAAAAAGGCGTAGTGGATGAGCGAGCCGCTGTGATGGAGATCATGACCGCGCTCAAACGCGCCGGCGCTGGCATCATCGTCACCTATTGGGCGCGTGAGCTCGCGAAATGGACGCGAGAATAAACAGTCGTCGCGGCGAAACCGCTGCGCACAATCATTTAAAGCGACTCGCGTTTATCTGGGCGCAGGCGCAAGGTTATTCCGCGTGCGCGATGGAAGTGAGATTGCCTAAATGCCGTTATCGCGCCGACCTGGCCGCTTATCGACCCGAGCCTAAAGGATTAGGATCGACAGCGATCTTCGAATGCAAACAGGCGCTTGTCGATCTTCGACGCGATAACTGTGATTCGGTTGCAACGCGGCAACGTCTTGAAAGCGTTTGCCGTCGCCGACTGGTCCTCGAAAGGAATTTGCGGATCCACTTCCCGACTCTGCGAATCGCCGATTCGCTCTTTCCCGAATTCGACTCGCACGATTTCGCCGCTATTCAGCACCGCGGTTACACTCGCGTTTTACGAGATCTTAATGCGCTTCAAAATCGTCTCTACGATTGTACGAAATTCGACAAATTGATCCGCTACCATTGCGCCAATTTATTCTTCCTCGTTCTGCCCCGCCGCCTGTTTTGCGACGCGGAAATTCCACTTGGCTGGGGCGCACTCATCGAATCCGACAGCTCACTAACGCTCGCGCGCAAACCGGTATGGCAGGAAAGCAGTCCCGAGATGAAATTGGATTTGTTACATCGAATCGCCGCTGCCGGCACGCGGGTTTTGAATCGGCAGCTGGAAATCACCTTCGATGATGTGCTCGCAGCAAGATGTCGATCTTGCTAAACAACCGAACTTCTCGGAACGGGCTCGAGAAGAGTGCGACCCAACATTTCCGGTGGTTGACGTAAGCCGAGCAGGAACAAGAGCGTGGGCGCGACGTCGGCGAGGATGCCATCACGTATGCGAAATTTGTCCGCATCTTTCGCGACGTAGATGCAGTGAACCAGATTGGTCGTGTGAGCGGTATTTGGCGAACCGTCGGCATTCCGCATCTGCTCGCAATTTCCATGGTCGGCGGTGACGAGACATTTTCCGCCGAGATCAAGAAGTTTCGGAATGATTCGCGCGCAACATTCATCTACGGTCTCGACGGCTTTGACGCCGGCTTCGATCACTCCGGTGTGACCAACCATGTCGGGGTTCGCGAAATTCAAAATGATCAAATCGTAATTGGCCATGCGCGCGAGAACTTCATCGGTGACTTCGTGCGCGCTCATTTCCGGCTTCAGATCGTAGGTGGCGACTTTGGGTGACGGAATCAGTTTCCGATCTTCGCCGGGAAATGGTTTTTCGATTCCGCCGTTAAAAAAATAGGTGACGTGCGCGTATTTCTCAGTCTCGGCGATCCGCAATTGTTTCTTGCCGTTCGCGCTCACAATCTCGCCCAAAATGTGGACGAGCTCTTGGGGCGCGAAAATGAACGGCGACGTATAGGTCACATCGTATTGAGTGAGCGTAACGAAACGGACCCGCGGCCAAACTTCGCGATCGAAATCATCGAACTCTTTCAGCAAAAAAGCTTGCGAGAGTTGGCGCGCGCGATCAGCCCGAAAGTTAAAAAACAAAACGGAATCGCCATCGCGGATACGCTGCTCGTTCGCGCGGGAAAAAATAAGCGGCGGCATGAACTCATCAGTCTTGCCGTTCTGGTATTGCCGATCTACCGCGGCCGATGGCGATTCCGTACAAATTTCGCCGCGGCCAAGAACGATCGCATCCCAAGCTTTTTTCGTTCGGTCCCAGCGCCGATCTCGATCCATGGCAAAATAACGGCCGACAACCGTGACAATTTGGGCGCCGCTCTTCTGCAATTCTTTTTCGCATGTTTTCAAATAACCGGCGCCGCCGGTGGGCGAGGTATCGCGCCCGTCAGTAAAAGCGTGAACGAACATTTCTGTGACGCCCGCTTCGCGCGCTGCATTTGCGAGCGCGACGAGATGCTCGTAGTGGCTATGCACGCCGCCGTCGGAAACCAAGCCTAACAGGTGAAGACGATGACCGCGAGCAGCGGCGAATGTCTCTTGAG
>WNFW01003846.1_pt1 | contig 11305 bp, 9 predicted proteins | sample 5400131 | NCBI WGS metagenome assembly WNFW01 (sample SAMN13153362, study PRJNA577476) | soil metagenome | isolation source: 20 cm soil or saprolite under grassland replicate 1 | place: USA:California | collected 2016-06-15
TGGATTGGTCGTAGCGCTCGCCAGTGCAAGGGCTTCGCGTGTCAATGCGACGTCGTGAACCCGGAACAGCCGCGCGCCCCGCTCCCAGGCGAGGGCACAGCCAACGGCCGTGGCGCGATCGCGGTCCTCCACGGGTCGCCCCGTCGCGGCACCCAGAAACCGCTTCCGCGACAGGCCGACGGCTACAGGATAGCCCAGCGCGACGATCGTTGCCAGTTCGTCGAGCAGGCGAAGGTTCTGCGTCGCCGTCTTGGCGAACCCAAACCCCGGGTCCAGGACGATTCGCTCCCGGGCGACTCCCGCTCGCTCCGCCCGCTCCGCAGTCGCTCCCAGCTCGGCGGCGACCTCGGCGGCGACGTGGCCGTACGTGGCCAGGTCGTCCATCGTATCCGGCGTGCCGCGCATGTGCATGAGGATCACTCCGGCCTGGGCGTCGCGCGCGAGCGCCGTCAGCCCGGTATCGAAGCGCAGACCAGAAACGTCGTTGATCACGGCCGCACCGGCGTCGAGCGCCGCCCGTGCCACCTCGGCCTTCCGGGTGTCCACCGAGATCGGGCCGACCCCACGCTTGGCGAGCCCCGCGATGACGGGAACCACACGCGCAATCTCTTCCTTGACGGGCACGGCGGCGGCGCCGGGACGCGTGGACTCACCGCCGACGTCTAACAGCCGACAGCCGTCTGCCATCAGCCGACTGCCATGTTCGATCGCGGCGTCGGCTGACGGCAGATGGCCACCATCAGAAAACGAGTCAGGTGTAACGTTCAGGATGCCAATGATCACGGGCGGTTCAAGCGACAGCTCCGCGCCGCGGATCGCCCACGCGCGCGCCGGCTCAGCGCGCGCGGCGAGCAGGCGACCCAGGGGCAGCGCAAGCCGCGCCAGCTCGGCCGGCGCGCGGTCGTAGCGCGCGAGCGGTGCGATTCGGCTCGTGGAGCCTGCCACGAGCGCCCAGCCGGTGCCGGTCAGTACGTCGACGCCAGACTTCGCAGCCCAGTGCACGAGCGCTTCTCGCCGACTGCGGCGAACCACGCGGGTTGCCCTTCCCAACCCCGAGCCGCGAGCGCCGCGCGCACCGCTTCCGGTGTCTGCGCGGCGAGCGCGGTCACCTTCACCGGAGCGCCTGCACCACCTGCAGCCGAGCCGCCCGCAGCGCCGGGAAGAAGCCGCCGATGACCCCCATGACCACGGCGAACGTTAGCCCAGCGAACAGGAGCAGCGGCGTGACGCGGAAACTGAATGCGATTTCGCTGAAGCTCGACCAGTTCGTAGTGCCGGTCACGATGCCGTTGAGGGGTAACGCGAAGAGACAGCCCAGGATGCCGCCGATGACGGCAATGAACGCCGACTCGGCCAGGAAGCTCACGAGGACGGTCCACGGCCTGAAGCCAAGCGTGAGCAGGACGCCGATTTCCGGCGCCCGCGAGGAGATCGCCGCATACATCGTGTTGATCGCGCCGAAGACCGCGCCCACCGCCATGATGCTCGTGATCATGACGGCGAGAAAGCCGAGGATGGTACCCAGCAGCCGTGACTGCTGGGCGTAGAAGTCGGACTCACGGTGCACGTCCACGGTCATCCGCTTGTCCCCCTGGAGCGAGCGCTGCGCCTCATCGAAGGCGGCGGGATCCTTCAGCCGGAACGTGATCGACTGAAACACCTCGCCGCGGAAGACGGGCATGAACTGCTCGTTTTCGCCCCAGATCTCCGACTCGAACGCCGAGCCGGCCGCGGCAAAGTGGCACGTCACCTTCCAGTCGCGTCCCCCGAACCGCAGCGTCTCACCGATGCCCGTATGCGGAAACCGCTGGACCAGGCGTTTCCCCACACAGACGTCGGCGCGTCCCGACGCCGGACGCTGCCCCTCTGTCACGTGGACGTTCGAACGGACCTGCCACGCCTGGTCGCTGACGCCGCGTACGACGACGTTGGCGACCTGGGTGGTGTCGAACACTTTGCCGAGCGGCACGAGCACGTAGACCTCGGGCGACACGAGCGGCCGGTTGTCCGGAGCGATCGCCACGTGCGGATCCGCGGCAATGATGCTCGCCACGTCGCGCCCCAACCCGCTGGACAGCTCCGAGTCGGCGCCTTTCCGCAAGACCATGGCGTTGGCGTCCGAGCCGGTCTTCGCCAGCGCCGCGCGGAACCCGTTTGCCAGCGCCAGCATCCCGATGAACACCGCGACGACGAGGCCAACGCCGAGCGCCGTGAGCGTCGTCGAGACGGGCCGTCGCACGACGCTCCGGACATTGTAGACGATGGGAATCATTCGACGTGCCGCAGCGCTTGGACGACCGGAAGGCGCGCGGCCCGCAGCGCGGGAACGAGACCGCTTGCCAACATCAAGCCCACCGCGACGAGCGCCCCGATGACCAACGTGCTCGTCGTGACCGCGAACCCCGGCAGGAATCCCATGCCGTTGAAGTTGATCGCCGGGTAGAGGAGCTTCGCTCCGCCGAGGCCGAGGACCGCCCCCGTCAGCGCCATCGCACCCGCCTCCACCATGACGAGCCCGAACAGCAAACGATCGGAGAAGCCGACGGTTTTCAGCACGGCGATCTCCCCCGTCCGCTCGCGCGCGCTCATCATCATCGCATTCGCCGTCACCAGCAGGATCGCGAACACGACGGCGAGGCCGATCGTGCTCATCAAGAAGCTCACGTTCCCCCACATCGTCGCGAAGCTCGCCTGGAACTCGCGCTCCGTGCCCGTCTTGGTCGGCGCGCTCGAATTGCGGAACATGTCGTCGATCGCTTTGGCGATGGCGGGCCCGTGTGCCGGATCGTCGATTTCGACGATATACCATCCCGCGATGCCGGCCCGGCCGATCCGCTCGTCGAAGTACTCGTGATGAAAGATCAGGACGTCATCGCCGATCGCCGGATCGGTCGGTGTGTAGACCCCATCCACGGTGAACGTCCAGTCGCCGGGGAAGATGGTGCCCTGGAGCGTGACGTTCTGGCCCAGCTTCCAGCCGAACTGCGGGAGCAGCCGCTTGCCGATGAGCGCGCCCGTGCGGTCCTTGAGAAATGCGTCCCGCTGCTCCGGCGGCAGGACGATCTCGGGATAAATCTTGAGATACGACTCGGCGTCCACGGCGAAATTGGCGAAGAAGCGCTTGCCGTCGCCGTACTTGCCGCCGAACCAGTTCGCCCAGGAGAGGCCCGTCACCCCGGGCATGGCCTTGATCCGATTGCCATACGCCAGCGGCAGCGGGAAAACGAGCCCCGTCGCGTTCAGGGTCACCAGGCGGCGTGCGCCACCGAACTGCGCCGTCGCCGCCAGCGTGGTGGTCACGCTGCGCAGGGACGCAAACAGGAACAGCGCCAACGCGACGCTCAGGATCGTCAGAATCGTCCGGAGCTTATGGCGGCCGAGGTTCGCAAGCACCAGCTGGAGGTACTTCACCGGGCCGCCGCCGCGGCGACGCGCGGCTTCTCGATGAGGTCGCCCTTCTCCAAGTGCAAGATCATCTTCGCGCGCTCGGCTGCGTGCGCGTCGTGCGTCACGATGACGATTGTCTTGCTGAACTCACTGTTCAGCCGCTGGAGCAGCGTCAGCACTTCCTGCGAGCTCTTGGCGTCCAGCTGGCCGGTGGGCTCGTCGAGCAGCATGACCGTGGGATCGGCGACGATGGCGCGCGCAATGGCGGTGCGCTGCTCCTGACCGCCGGACAACTGGCGTGGATAGTGATCGGCCCGATCGGCCAGACCGACGACATCCAGCGCGAGCTTCACGCGTTCCGTGCGTTCTTTGCCCGACAGCCGCGTGAGCAACAGCGGCAGCTCGACGTTCTGATAGGCGGTGAGCACCGGGAGCAGATTGAACGACTGGAACACGAAACCGATGTTGCGCGCGCGCCAGGCTGCGAGCTGGCTGGGTGACATTTCACTGACCGACGCGCCGGCCACCCGCACGGTCCCGCGCGTCGGCTTGTCGAGGCCGGCGATCAGATTGAGGAGCGTCGACTTGCCGGAGCCGGACGGTCCCATGAGCGCGGTGAAACTGCCCGCCTCGATGTCGAGCGTCAGCCCGGTGAACACGTCGATCCGTTGCTCTTCGCGTTGGAACGACTTGTAGACGTCGCGAATCTCGACTAGTGCCATCTTCGAATGTCCAATGTTGAATTGTCAGTGTTCAATGATCATTGAACACTGATCATTGATTATTCGGTCGTACGCGCTGGCCCTCTTTGGGAGTCTCAATCCCGCCCACGAGGAGTTGTTCTCCGCCGGCCAGGCCGGAACGAATCTCGCGGAAATTACCGCTGACCGGACCTGCGTCAACGTCACGTCTTTGTAACCGTCCGTCCCGGACGATCCAGACGACGTCGCGGCCGTTCTCGGATCGGACCGCGTCGGCCGGCACGATTATCCGTGGCCGCTCGACCGGCTGGGCGCTACCGGCTGCGGCCGCGCGCGGCGTTTCGAGAAACTCGACCTTGGCGCCCATCTCGGTGAGAATCCGCGGGTCACGATCGAGGATCGACACCTTCACCTGCACGGTCGCACGCTGGCGGTCCGCCGTCGGGATGATCTGCCGCACCGCACCGCGGAACGCGGTGTCCGGATACGCATCGAGCGTGATGCGCGCCTGCTGGCCGCTGTGGACACGCGCGATGTAGGCCTCATTGACGTCGACTTCGACCTCGAGGGTTGCGAGGTCGGCCATCGTCACGACCGCGCCGCGGGTCAACCCGCCGCCCACCGACGGCGCGACGACCTCACCGACCTCCGCTTCTTTGCGCAGCACGGTGCCGCTAAATGGCGCGCGCACGTACGTGTTTTCGAGGTTCGCCTGGGCCACGCGCAGCGCGGCGGCGGCGGCATCCACGCGCGCCGACTGCGCGTCGAAGCGCGCGCCGGCCTGACGAGCGCGGCTGTCCGCGTTCTCGACGTCCTGCGGCGACACCAGATTGGGGTTTTGCGCGTGGATGTCACGGACGCGCACGTAATCGCGCTGCATCTGGTCGCGGTCTGACTGCGCCTCGATCAACGTCGCCTTCGCGCTCGCGAGGCCCGCTTCCGCCTGGCCGACCGCCGCGGCGTAGTCGGCGTTGTCGAGCCGCGCGATGACTTCGCCTTTTTGGACGCTGGAGCCCTCACTCACGTTGAGCTCCGCGAGCCGACCTGGGATTTTGGCGGAGACCGCGGCCTTCGTTCGCGCGACGACGTATCCGTTTGCCACAACAACGACGTTGCCGTTGCCCTTCGCCGCCCCTTCGGCGCCCGAATTTGCGGCGACAACAACAGTCTGCACCGGGATCGCCGCCCCTCGCCGCCCCATGATCACGACCGTCGCGATGATCAGCACCGCCGCGGCAGTAAGCCACAAGACACGACTCAGCGCCCGCTTGACCGCAGGCGGTGGGTCGTCGCGATTGATCCGAAGCTTCGAAAGGTCGGCGGCGGGAGGAGCGCTCACGCCCCGGCGGGCTCAGGCGGCGGATTGCGCAGGATGCCGCCACTGGTGCGCGCCTGGGCTTTCTCCTTGTCCGCGGCTTCACCGCTCTCCGTGCGCTCGCGCGGAGGGGGCGGCACGTACGGCGGGAGCGGCCGGCCGGCGACCACCATCTCGACTTGCTCGCGCTCCAGCGTCTCACGCTCGAGCAACGCCGTCGCGAGCCGATCCAGGGCGGCGCGCCGCTCGGTGAGGATGCGCGTCGCATCGGCGTAGGCGTGCGTGAGGATGTTCCTCACTTCCTCGTCCACGATTTGCGCCGTGCGGTCGGAGATCTCGCGGCGCTGTACGACCTCGCGGCCCAGGAAAATCTCCTGCTCGCGGTCGCCAACGGCGATCGGACCGATCACCGCGCTCATCCCGAATTGCGTCACCATGCGCCGAGCGATGTTGGTCGCCTGCTGAATGTCCTGCGCCGCGCCGGTCGTCACCTTCTCCGGCCCGAACACCAGCTCCTCGGCCACGCGGCCGCCGTACGCCATGGCGAGGCGCGATTCGATCGAGCGCTTGGTGTACTTGTGCAGCTCCTCTTCCGGCAGGTACGCCGTGAGGCCGAGCGCCCGGCCGCGCGGAATGATCGTGACTTTGTGCAGCGGATCGGCATCCGGCACGGTGAGCCCGACCAGCGCATGCCCCGCTTCGTGATAGGCCACGAGCCGCCGTTCTTCATCCGACAGCACGCGACTCTTGCGCTCGAGGCCCAGCATCACTTTGTCTTTTGCGTCCTCGAAGTCGGCCATGTCCACGTGCGCCTTGTTGCGGCGCGCGGCGAGCAGCGCGGCTTCGTTGACGATGTTCGCCAGCTCGGCCCCGGCGAGACCCGGCGTGCCGCGGGCGATACGCTCGAGATTCACTCCCGGTGCCATCGGGATCTTGCGGACGTGCACGCGCAGGATCTGCTCGCGGCCTTTCAGGTCCGGCATGTCGACCACGATTTGGCGATCGAAGCGGCCGGGCCGCAGCAGCGCGGGGTCGAGGATGTCGGGCCGGTTCGTCGCCGCGAGGAGGATCACTCCATCATTGCTTTCAAAGCCATCCATTTCGACGAGCAGCTGATTGAGCGTCTGCTCGCGCTCATCGTGACCGCCACCCAGCCCGGCCCCGCGATGCCGGCCGACGGCGTCGATCTCGTCGATGAAGATGATACACGGCGCGTGCGCCTTGCCCTGCTCAAACAGGTCGCGCACGCGTGAGGCCCCGACGCCGACGAACATTTCGACGAAGTCGGAGCCGGACATGGAAAAGAACGGCCGGCCGGCTTCACCGGCGACCGCCTTCGCGAGCAGCGTCTTGCCGGTTCCCGGCGGCCCGACGAGCAGCGCCCCCTTCGGCAAGCGGCCGCCGAGGCGCTGGAACTTCTGCGGGTCCTTGAGGAAATCGATGATCTCCTCGAGCTCCTGCTTGGCCTCGTCGCACCCCGCCACGTCGGCGAATGTGACCTTGGGGGTGTCGCCCGCGAGCAGCTTCGCTTTCGACTTGCCGAAGGCAAAGGCGCGGTTCCCCCCTTGCTGCATCTGGCGCAGCATGAAGATCACGAGGCCGAAGATCAGGATGTACGGCAGGAACGTGAGCAGCACGACGCCGAACGACTGACCGGCCTCGCGCGCGCGTACGTCCACGCCCTTCGTCGAGAGGTTCGCCGCGAACTTGTCGTCGGCCTCGAACGGCAGCAGCACGTTGAAGCGCTCGACCGTCTGGCGCTTCACCACCACCGGCCGCTGGAAGATGCCGCGCACCTTCTGCCGCTCGGAGATCTCCACCGACGCGATGTTGCCGGCGTTCAATTCTTCGGTGAACTGCGTGTACGTGATTTCGGCTTCTTCACGCCGGCGGCTCGAGGCGAGCTGCACCAGCGCGATCGTCCCGACGATGAGGAGCGCCCAGAACGAGAGCGTCCGCAGCATCCGGGCCCAGTTGAATTCCCGCGGTGGCGGGGGCAGTCGATTGGCCATCTACGTCAGACTCGCGATATAAGGAAGGTGCCGGAAGTTTTCCGCGTGATCGAGACCGTACCCGACCAGGAACAACGTCGGGGCGTCGAGACCCAGGAATTTTGCCTCCAGCTCCAAATGGTTAGCCACATGTTTGTGCAACAGCGCACAGATCTCCAAGCTACGCGGGCGCCGCTGCCGCAGCAGCGTGACCAGCTTGTTCAATGTCTTGCCGGTGTCGATGATGTCCTCGACCAGCAGGATGTGCTTCCCCGCGAGCTCGGTTTCCGGGTCGTACACCAGCCGCACATTCCCGCTCGACACCGTCCCCTCGCCGTAGCTCGATGCGACGATGAAATCAACTTGTAACGGTCGCTCGATGCGCCGCACCAGATCGCTCAAGAAGATGAAGCTCCCCTTGAGAAGGCCCAAGACCACCAGGTCGCCGTCGGGATAGGCCGCGGTGATTTCGCGTCCCAGCTCCCGCACGCGCTCGGCGATCGTCTCCTCATCGAAGACGATGCGCTTGAGCTCACGTCCTCCCGTCTGCCTGAGCTGGGCCGTGCTCGGTAACATCCAACCTCACTGCTCGAGTTCCGGGCACCGGCAGCCCGGTGGCACTTCGACAGATGCCCGGCACCCAGAGAATCGTCGCCCCCCGACTGACGACGGGATACCGCGATCGAGCGCTGCGCGGCACCCGCGCTTCAATTAATAGACGTCGCAGCGGCCGATGTCCGACGCCGCCGAGCGGCACCACCGCATCGCCACGGGCGGGCGGGCGGACTTCCCAGGCGGTGCTGTCCAGCCAAGTCGTCCAGGTGGCGCGCTCGATCCGGTCCGGGGCTGCGTCGGGCGACCACGAGATCTCAAATCCACCAAACATCGCCGAGCCGCGCTCGCCGCTGGGCGAGATCCGTTCGAGCGCGCAGCCTACGTCGTCTTCCCGACTGCGGCGCACGTGTACCTGATCGAATGCGACTTCGGCCGACCACCCCGCGCCCAGGGGGTGCGAGCGCCCGGACGGTCGTTGCGCCAAGTCGACAAGTTTCCGCGCTTTCGCCGGGCCCAGAATCAATCCCACGCGCCGGGCGGCTGCGCGCAAAAGCGCAACAGACAATGCGTTATCATAGCCGCACAGACTCGCCCGGGCAACGGCGAAGCCATTCTTGTCCACGGTGAGGCCGAGATCGGGCACCAGGTCGAGCACTCGGTCCCACGCGCGCCGGTCACGCGCCGCGTGCCGTCCCAATGAGAGCAGATCGCGTCGCAGCCGTGGCGTGGAGCCGAGTCGCTCATGCAGCAATGGAAGCAGCGTCGTGCGGAGCCAGGACCGCAGGTGCCGAGGATCGTGGTTGGCGGGATCGTCGTGGACGGGCAGCCCGCGCGCGTTCGCGTAGTCCGCGAGCTCGCGGCGCGAGAACGGCAGGAGCGGCCGCACCAGTCCACCGCGCGATCGGGCACTCATTCCCGCGAGTCCCGCGGGCGCGCTGCCACGCAGCGCGCGCAGCAAGATCGTTTCCACCTGGTCGTCCTGGTGATGCGCGGTGACGAGATACTTCGCGCCGCGCCGATTCTGCACGTCGTGCAGCCAGGCGTATCGCACACGGCGCGCTTCTGTTTCCGTCGCGTTCGGGCCGAGATGCAGTTCGGCGAGTTCGAACGGCAGACCATAACGCGCCGCGAGTGTGGCGACCGACCGTCCGACCGTCCGGCTGTCCGACGAAATGCCGTGGTCTACATGGACCACCGCGAGCGTGATGCCGAGCTCGCCGGCCATGCCGTGCAGGAGATCGAGCAGCGCGACCGAATCCGGGCCACCCGATACAGCGACCAGCGCCTCTCCCGGTGCGCGGAAGAGTCGGGCTTCGCGAACGTGGGCCAGCACGCGCGCCGGCAGCGAGTCATTAGTGGCCATGTATCTTGAAGTATGCTTGAGCCCGACCTTACTTACCAACTCCTTCGCAATCTCACGTCGCCGGTGGTGGCGCTTACCTCTGTCCGAGGCGGCAAGGAGAACGGCATGATCTCAGATGCCGCCGTGCGCGCATCCATCGTGCCGACCGTGCCGCGGCTGTCGGTGTACATCCACAAATTCAACTACAGCCACGACATGATCTACGAGACGGGCCGCTTCGCGATGCACCTGCTGCACACGAAACAGTTCGACCTCGTGCGGCGGCTCGGGTTTTTTAGTGGGCGCGACCAGGACAAGCTCGCGGGGATTCCGCACCACAACGGCAAACTCGGCGTCCCTATCCTCGATGACTGTTTCGCGCACTTTGAGTGCAGCGTCGTGAACGTCATGGACACCGGCAGCTCGACGTTATTTCTCGGCGATGTGGTCGCGGTGGGACGCGGCACGGCTGCGGCCGAGCTGCTCACGGCGACGTACTTTCGCACCAACATGCCGGCGGCGTGGAGGAACGAATACGAAGCGAAACTGCAGGAGGCGCAACAGGTCGCGGCGGAGATGTCCCGCACGATTCAACCCGTCGTTTGGAACCGGAGGTGATGTATGCGCGCAATGATCGGATGTCTGTTGGGATGGGTCGCACTCGCGTGTGGCTCGGCAGGCGCCCCCCGGGAAATCCTGGACACCGACAAGACGACGATGCGGGCGTCCTTGGACAGCTTTACCGCCTACGTCGTCACGCATCGTGATTCGATGGCCGCGGCGATGTATGCCGAGAAGGCGACGTTCATGCCGCCGAATCAGAGCATGGTCCAGGGTCGCGCCGCCATTCGAGCGTGGATCAAGACGGTGCCGCCGATGAGCCACTTCACCGCGTCCGCCATCGAGATCAATGGGTGCGGTGATCTCGCGTATGTGCGCGGCACGTATCAGGTGGCCTACCTCAGCGGCGCCACTGAGCACGGAAAGTTCCTGGAAATCCGGCGGGGTGAAAGGGATGGGCGCTGGCTCATCGTCGCAGACATCTTCAATAGTGATACGTCGAATGTGAAACCGTCGAAATAGAGACGTCAAAGTAGCGACGTCGAAAAAGGCGTCGAAAGCAAACGTCTTAACGACGTCACTTCGACGCTTTCTTCGACGTTTCTCTTTCGACGTCTTCATTTGACGTCTTTTTAGTAGCAGGGGTGGGATTCGAACCCACGACCCCGGCATTATGAGTGCCGTGCTCTCACCAGGCTGAGCTACCCTGCCACAACGCTGTGCTAGTTCACGCCGACTCTGCCCTGGACTGACGCGATCAACTTCGCAGAATCGTAGCCGACCCCGTCCTTAAAAACAATCGTGGGACTGCGAATCACAGACGGATTCGTCGTCAGGTCGCCGCGCAGCACGACGAGATCGGCCAGCTTCCCCTGCTCCACCGTCCCGAGCGTCTGCGCGACGCCCAGGATCTTCGCGCCGTTCAACGTCATGATCTGGATCGCCTGCGCCGGCGTGAATCCCGCTTCGATAAACAGCTCGTAATTGCGCTGGTCGCCGTAGCCGGCCAGCGCGCCGCCGATCCCGGTCGGGTCGACGCCGGCGGCCATCAACCCACCCGCGTCGACGAACGCCCGCTCGAACGCCATGGCGTTCTTGAAGGCCTGCGGCGACACCCAGCCGGTGGCGCTCGAATCGATCTGCTGGCGCATCTTCATGTAGGCGTCGCGGACTTCCGGATCCATCGCCTGCAACGTCCGCTCGTCTTTGGTGGGACGATTGGCCACGAACGGCTCGTACACGGCGAGGGTCGACGTCATGGAGACATGATGCTGCACGAGCGAACGAATCGTGGCCTGCCCCGCGTCACCCTTTGGATCCGCGGCACTGATCTGCGTCATCAGATTGACAGGGCAGATATCCGCCTGCTTGCCCGTCGTGAAGTCCGACGCGGTGAGCATGCCGTGCTCGAGATTGTCGATGCCCAACGCAACCGCTTCCTGGAAACTCACCG
>WNFW01004406.1_pt1 | contig 11305 bp, 12 predicted proteins | sample 5400131 | NCBI WGS metagenome assembly WNFW01 (sample SAMN13153362, study PRJNA577476) | soil metagenome | isolation source: 20 cm soil or saprolite under grassland replicate 1 | place: USA:California | collected 2016-06-15
GGCGCTGAAGATGACGCACACGCATTTCGCCGACCCGGCCGGGGCCTCGCCCCAGAGCGTGAGCACACCGTCCGACCTACTGGTCCTGGGCATGGCCGCCATGAAGGACCCCGCTTTCGCCTCCATCGTCGCCATGCCCCAGGTCGACCTGCCGGTGGCCGGCACGGTCTACAACGTCAACGGCGTGCTCGGGCAGAGCGGAATCGTCGGCATCAAGACCGGCTCCGGCCTGAACACGGGCGCGAACTTCCTCTTCGCGTCGACCCAGTCGGTCGACAACCGCGACATCCTGGTCATGGGCTGCGCCATGGGCCAGCCCACCCTCGACGTCGCGTTTGCCACCGCGAAAGCCTTGATCGCGGCGATGTCGCCCGCGCTGCACGTGCGGCGTGTGATCGCGCGCAACCAGTCGGTCGCGCACTACACCACGCCGTGGGGCGCCGAGACAGACCTCGTGTCTCAGGTCGACGTCGACCTCGTCGAGTGGCCTGGCCTGGTGCTCCGCCAGCACCTCGACGCTGGTTCAATCGTGGTCGACCACCCGCTCCCGTCCGGCGTCCGGGAAGGAACGCAGCACGTCGCGCTGGGCGACTACAACCTCGACGTGCCGCTGGTCACGGCCGACGCGATCTACCCGCCTGGGCGGCTCTGGAGGCTGACGCGCGTCTCGTTCTGACAGGTCGCCGTTACATATGCCGCCGCTGCTCGAGGCACTCGGCCTGGCGGAGGTCGAGCACAACCCCAAGAACAACAGGATGCGAGCCACTTAGGATTTCCCCATGGGGTTCGTCTCGCGCGGGTTCCGCGGCAAGCGGCGTGACACCGCGTCGAGCTCTCGAGTCCCGCCCGGACAGTATGTCGTGACCGATTTCCCAGTCCTCTCCGCCGGGCCGACGCCACGCGTCAACCTCGACCAGTGGACCTTCTCCATCGAAGGCGAGATCGACGAGCCGAGGCGCTGGACCTGGAAGGAATTCCAGGCCCTGCCCACGGAGACGGTCACCAAGGACATCCACTGCGTCACCAAGTGGTCGAAGCTCGACACGACCTGGAAGGGCGTGAGCGTCGACACGTTGGTGGAAGGGGTGGAGACGGCCGCCGAGTTCGCCACCATCTTCTCGGACGGCGGCTACACGACCAACGTGCCGCTCGACGACATCACCGGTAACAAAGCGTGGGTGGTCTACGAGTTCGACGGCCAGCCGCTGCATCCCGAGCACGGAGGGCCCGTGCGCTTTCTCGTCCCGCACCTCTATTTCTGGAAGAGCGCCAAGTGGGTGCGCGGCATCCGGCTCGAGAAGGACGAGCATCCCGGCTTTTGGGAGTCGAACGGCTACAACATGTACGGGGATCCTTGGCGAGAGCAGCGGTACTGGGGAGACTGACCTGGCAGTTCGGCACCCTCGCCGAGATCGTCCGGGAGACGCCGCGGGTTTCGAGCCTCTTCTTCGACGTCCCTGAGTGGCCGGGGCATCTCGCCGGCCAGCACGTCGACGTGCGCCTCACCGCGGACGACGGGTACCAGGCCGAGCGAAGCTACTCGATCGCATCCGCGCCCACCGACAAGCGGCTGGCGCTGACCGTGGAGAGACTCGACGACGGCGAGGTGTCGCCCTACCTGGTCGGCGAGCTGCGCGCCGGCGACCGGCTCGAGCTGCGTGGCCCGATCGGCGGCTACTTCGTGTGGCGGGGCGACGAAGACCGACCGCTGCTGCTCATCGGCGGTGGATCCGGCATCGTGCCGCTCATGTCGATGCTGCGGCACCGGGCAAGGATCGCCAGCAAGACGCCGGCCCGGCTGCTCTTCTCGTCGCGCGCGCTGGCCGACGTCATCTACCGCGAGGAGCTCGAGCGTCTGGGCGTGGCGGGCGACGGCCTGGGGGTCGTGCACACCCTGACCCGCGAGAAGCCCGCCGGCTGGACCGGCTACACGCGCCGCATCGACGAGGCGATGCTGAGGGAGACCGCGTGGCCGAGCGAGGACTCGCCCGCTGTGTTCGTGTGCGGCCCGACCCCGTTCGTCGAGGCGGCGGCCTCGCTGCTGGTGGCGATGGGGCACGACGCGCGCTCGATCAAGACGGAGAGATTCGGAGCGACAGGAGGATGACCCGGGTGCAGAACATGAAACTCGACGGCAATGCGATCGCCGGTCTACTGCGCGAGATCTTCGCCGTGGAGATGACGACGGCGCGAGGCACATGCGCGGCCTGCGGAGCGGTCAATGAGCTTGGGCGGGTGGAGGTCTACATCCACGCGCCGGGCACCGTCGTCCGCTGCCCGGACTGCGAGCAGGTCTTGATGCGGGTCGTGCGCGGCGGCGGACGCTACTGGATCGACCTCACGGGCGTCCGTTGCCTGGAGCTTGCCGAAGGCTAGGCGCTCGGCTTCCTCGTCGCCCAGGGGCCGAACTTGATCGCCCCGACCAGCATCCACACGAACATGCCCAGGCTGGCGAGGGCCAGCAGCTCGCTCACCACGACGGCGCCGATCGGGACGGGCGAGGTCGACGGCTTCATCAGGGTCCCGATGTCACCGAGCGCGCTCAGGCCGCCCAGGCCGAACAGCACGAGGGCGGCCCAGAACATCCACCGCCAGCCGAGGTAGCTTCCCACCGCCGCCACAAGCTGGAGGATGCCGATGAAGATCACGAAGCCGATCGAGACGGCGATCGACACGTTGACGATCGCGTCCATGTCGGTCCCGGCTGGAAACTGAGTCCCCTGCGCCCGCAGGGCCCGCAGCATGGTGTCGTGATTGACGAACAGGAGCGTGCTGACCACCGAGTAAACCGCCGCGACGACGAACAGCGCGGCCGCGCCGAGCTGCATCGGACGGGTCCACGAAGTCGGCTCGCGCACCCCGCGAGGGATCGGCACCCACTGCGTCCCGTCCCACCGGAACTGGCCGTCCTGCGAGACCTGTCCGACGGCGACGCTTGGCGGCTCGCTCAACCCGGCGCTAGAGTAGCGCTCGCAACATGGCAACAGAAGGTAGCCACAGCGACCCGGAGGAGCCTTCCGACCGTTGAGCACTTGGACGTTTGTAAGAAAGCATTCCCGAGAGGGGGAAGGTTCCTTGCCTGTACATACGCCGGTACAGCATCAGTTGCGCGGTTGGTTGGACGCCGTCATGGCCCTTGGCCTCAAGGTCAGGGACCGGGAGGCGCGTGCGCACAACCTGCGCGTGGCCCGGCTGTGCGTTCACATCGGCCGCCAGCTCTCGATGAGCGCGCACGAGCTGCGGGTGCTGGCGCGCGCTGGGCTCATGCACGACATCGGCAAGCTCGGCATCCCCGACAAGGTTCTCGGCAAGCACTCACCGCTGGACGACGCCGAGTGGACGCTCATGCGCACCCACCCCGAGATGGGCCTGACGCTGCTCGACCGCGCCGGGCAGTCGTCGCGCGAGGTGCTCGCGGTGCTGTACCACCACGAGCGTCTTGACGGCAGTGGCTACCCGTACGGGCTGAAGGCACAGGCGATCCCCATCGAGGCGCGCATTGTCGCGGTCGCGGACACCTACGACGCGCTGACGTCGGACCGGCCCTATCGCAAGGCGTGCAGCCAGGCCGAGGCGCGCCGGGTCCTCGTCGAGGAGGCGGGCTCGCGGCTCGACGCGCGGGCCGTGTCGGCTCTTTTCCTGGCGCTCGACGACGACCTCACCAGGTTCGACATCAACCCGCGGAGAGCACTGGCCTACTAGCCTGAAAGGGTGAAGTTCGGCGTCGCTATCTTCCCCACGGACTACGCGATCTCGATGACAGAGCTCGCGCCTGCCGCGGAGGAGCTGGGCTTCGAGTCCCTGTGGGTCGCGGAGCACTCGCACATCCCGACCGGCCGCCAATCGCCGTGGCCAGGCGGGGCCGAGCTGCCGAAGCACTACTGGCACACCATGGATCCCTTCGTCGCCCTGACGGCGGCGGCCATCGCGAGCAAGACGATCCGCGTCGCCACGGGCATCTGTCTGCTCGTCGAGCGCGATCCGATCCACACCGCCAAGGAGACGGCGAGCCTCGACACCATCTCCAGCGGCCGGTTCATATTCGGCATCGGCGGCGGCTGGAACCGGGAGGAGATGGCCGACCATGGAACGGACTTCAGCCGGCGCTGGCAGCTTCTGCGCGAGAGGGCGGAGGCGATCAAGGCGATCTGGGCGAACGACCCGGCCGAGTACCACGGCGAGATGGTCGACTTCGGCCCGATGTGGTCCTACCCCAAGCCGGTGCAGAAGCCGCACCCGCCGATCATCCTGGGCGGCAGCGGGCCCAGGATCCTGGAGCGCGTCGTCCGCTACGCCGACGGATGGATGCCCAACCGCGGCGACGTGGTGGAACGGATACCCGAGCTGCAGCGGCTGGCCAACGCGGCCGGGCGAGGGCCGATCCCGGTCACCTACTACTCCAGGGCGAGCGCGGAGGAGATCGAGCGCCTGGCGAAGGCCGGCGTGGAAAGGCTCATCTGGTACGTGCCGCCGGACGGCCGGGACGCGGCGCTGAAGAAGCTCGACGAGCTGGGCGCGATGATCCGCCCTTATCTGAAGGATTAGTCCGGCCTTCGAGCAGGGTCCTCGGGATTGAATCCCGCGACAATGTTCGGGCATGGCGAAGCTCGACACCGAGGTTGCGCGCGCGTCGACACTCCCCTCCGAGATGTATCGGGACCCGGCCGTCCTCGAGCTCGAGAAGGACAGGATCTTCGCCCGCACGTGGCAGCTGGTCGCCCATCGCGGCGAGCTGGCCCGGCCAGGCGACTTCAAGCCCACCACGATCCTCGATGAGCCCATCCTGCTGACGCACGCGCAGGACGGCGAGCTCCGCGGCTTCTACAACGTCTGCCGGCACCGGGCGGCGCAGGTCGTGACCACGCGTGGCAACCGCAAGTCGCTGCAGTGCGGCTACCACGGCTGGGTCTACGGCCTCGACGGCCGGCTGCAGACGGCGCGCGAGATGGAGGGCACCGAGGACTTCGACAAGGCCGGCTTCGGCCTCGTGCCTGTCCGCGTCGACACGCTCGGTCCATTCGTCTTCGCCAACCTCGACCCCGACGCCGCGCCGCTTAAGGACTGGATCGGCGCGATACCGTCAGAGATCGCCAAAGCCGGCTACGACATCGCGTGCAACTGGAAGGTGTACGTCGACAACTACCTCGAGGGCTACCACCTGCCTATCGCGCACCCGGCCCTCTTCAAGGAGCTCGAGTACGACAACTACCGCGTGGAGACGTTTCGCTACTACTCCAAGCAGCACGCACCGATCCGCGAGCTGAAGCCAGGCGAGGTGCCGGGTCGCGACCGGCGCTACATCCGCATGCCAGGCGCCGAGGAAGACGCCCTCTACTACTGGATCTTCCCGAACACCATGCTGAACATCTACCAGGACAACCTGAGCACCAACGTCATCCTGCCCAACGGACCCGACCGCACGCTGACGATCTTCGAGTGGTACTTCGCCGAGCCGGGCACCGGCGCGGGCTGGGAGTCGATGCAGCAGACGATCGCGTTCTCGGACGAGATCCAGCAGGAGGACATCGCCCTATGCGAGCAGGTGCAGCGAGGCCTGCGGTCTCGCTCCTACAGCCGCGGGCGATTCTCCGCGCTGCGAGAGAACGGCGTGCACCACTTCCAGTCGCTCGTCACCGAGTTCCTGGAGAAGTAGAAGGGGTTAGACGGGTTGCGGCTGCTGGGCCGCGACCTCCCGCTGCGGCGCCACACTCATCGGCAGGGTGAAGTGGAAGTCCGAACCGTTGCCGGGTTCGCTTTCCACCCAGATCCTCCCGCCGTGCATGTCGACGATCTGACGCGTGATGGCCAGCCCGAGGCCGGTGCCGAGGATCTTGCTGGCCGACTTCTCGTAACGCTCGTAGCGGCTGAACAGCCGCTTGATGAACTCGGGCGCGATGCCGATGCCGTGGTCGCGGACGCTGACGTCGACCTGTCCACTGTGCATGGTGCTCGTGATCACGATCTCGCCGCCGTCGGGCGAGTACTTGACCGCGTTGCTGAGCAGGTTGGCGATCACCTGCGCGATGCGGTCAGGGTCGCACTGGACCCTCGGCCGGCCCTCGAAGTGGCAGACGATGAAGTGGCGCGCGCTCGAGGCGCGGGCGCGGTTGGCGGCGTCCTCGAGCAGCGAGGTCAGGTCCGCCTGCTGCAAGTGCAGCGTCAGGCGGCCGGCCTCGATGCGGTCCAGATCGAGCATGTCGTTGATCATGCGGTTGAGACGGTCGGCGTCCTTGTTGATGTCGCCGGCGTAGCTCTTGGCCTCGTCGGCGGTCACGTCCTCGTCGCGGATCATCTCGCTGAAACCCGAGATGCCGACCAGCGCGGTGCGGAACTCATGGCTCACCAACGAGACGAACTCGCTCTTCAGCCGGTTGAGGCGCTCCAGGCCCGCCAGGTGCGCCGCGGCGGCCTCGTTCGCCGCATGCTCGGCGTCGACGTCCTCGTACATGACGAGGAAGTAATCGATGCGCCCGGCGCTGCTCCGAACGCTGGTGGCGCTCCAGTGCAGCCACACCTCGGTGTTGTCGGAGCGGATGGCGTGGCTCTCCGATTCGATGGTGTCGACGGCGCCTTTCCAGAGTGGCTGGAACACCTCGAACACCCGCGCGAACTCGTCGGGGTGTAGGAACTTGGCGACCGGCGAGCCGATCATCTCCTGCGTGCCCATCCTCAGCAGCGAGGCCATGCGAGGGTTGACGTCGATCACGTTCATGTCCGGGCCGACGCGCGCGATGCCGAGGGGCGCGTGGGAGACGATCTCGTCGAGCAGGCTGTTGCGCCTCGCAAGCTGCGCTTCGGCGCGGTGGCTCTTGCTGAGAAGGTCGAGCGAGTCGCGGTGCGTCAGGACCTGGTTGGCGACGAACAGGATGCCTATGCCGGCGGCGAGGACGGTCTCGAACTGGTCGAGGCCCTGGTTGGTGAGCGCAAGTTTGGCCGCGGTCAGCGCGGCGCCGAGGACGGCGGCCCAGGGCAGGGCGAGCTGCAGGAGCTCGATCGGGCCCTCTTCTCGCACCTTGCCGGCAGATCGAGCGGGCCACAGCGGGGCCAGCGCGATCATCAGGTAGCCGACGACCCACCCGGCGTCGAGCACGCTGCCCGTCGCGCCGTAGGTCCCGTTCGCGGTCAGGTAGGCGAATGCGCTGTCCGCGAGCGCGTTGCACGCGAGGCCGCCGATCAGCAGCAGCATGTATCCGACCTCGGGCTTCCTCGCTCGGCGCAAGGCGACGACCAGCGCCGTCGCGACGACGATGTCGCCTAGTGGGTATGCCAGTCCGATCAGCTGCTCGGCCGGGCTGGTGCTCGAGGTCTCGTACACCTTGCCCAGGCCGAACGCCCAGGCGATGAAGAGAAGGGAGAGGGCGACGATCGATCCCGCGAGCACCGTCTCGCCACGGGTGGCGAGGCGCGTGGGGGCCGAGGTGAACGCGAACACGCCCAGGACCGCCAGCGGGATCGCGAGAAGGTAGCCGGCGTCCGCGACTGAGGGGAACGGCAGCTCTTCGCCGCGGACGACCTCGTTCCAGGACCAGATGAACTCGCCGACGGCCCAGCTGAGCGCCGAGACGCCGAAGAGCGCCCAGGCCACGCGAATCCGGCCCGAGTTGCGCGCCGCGGCGTAGATACAGCTCCCGGCCGCGAGGAGCGCGGCCACGCCTTCACCGATGTCGTCGACGCCGATCGTGAACTCGTCGCTCACCCAGCGGTTGGCGGTCCAGGCGATGAACAGCACCGACACGATCGCGGCGAAGATGCCGGCGGCGGCGAACGGCCCCCAGCCCTCGATGCCCAGGCCGGTGACGACGAGCGGGCGCCTCTGGAGCATGGCGAAGCTGGCGGTCTGCTGCACCCCACGAGCGTAGGCCTGGGTACTCACCGTCGAGCCGTCAATGCGAAAAATGGCCGGCGGCCGTTAAGTGACGCCGGATTTGATTTAACATGGCGGGGCAGTTACTTGTAGCACAGCAGGGTGCGCGCGGCGCCCGCTAATGCGCACGAACTGTGATTCCGGGCGAAGTGGAAGGAGCACGGGTTGCGGCACGAGGTCACCGGCTGGGAGGAGGGTGTGGCCAGGGTCCGCGTCGGTCGAGCCTGCGCGGCGATCGCCGTCGCGAGCCTTGCCGTCGCGTTGCCCGTTATTCCGATCGTCGCCGTCGCCGGCGTCCTGCCAGCGGGCATGACGTCGACCGCCGCGTGGTTGGCGGCGGCGCTGGCTGTCGGACTGGGTGGGGGGAAGTTGGCGGCGGGCGCGCTGGGCGCGGCCCGAGTCTTGGCCGCTCCTGGACTACGGGCGTCCGCGGCATCGAGCGATTAGTCGAGCTCTGGTTCCAGCTTTCCAAACCGCAGCCGGCAGGCAAAGGAGGTGATTGGAATGCGCAAGTTGCTGTTCGCCGCCATCCTGGCGGTCTCGGCGATGATGACGATGGCGGTGACCGCGGCCGCCGACGGTATCACTCACTGCTGCTGAGCCTCTAATCCGCGTCAAGTCAAAGATGCCTGCGTTAAGCTGGCCACATGCCAGGCGTCCGCGCGTACCCCGCGACCGGGACGGACGGCTCGGGAGAGCAAGGGAGTGCTTCCCCGAGCCGCCGTCGCGGCCGGCGCCGCGGCGTCGAGATTCGCCCCGGCTCCGTTAAGCAAGCGCGTCTCGAAGCCGGCCTGAGCCTCGGCCAGGTGGCCCTCGGCGACATCAGCCGGACCGCCATCTACTTCGTCGAGACGGGCAAGGCGAAGCCGTCCATAGAGACCCTGAACCTGATCGCGACCAGGACGAACAAGCCGGTGGATTTCTTCCTCGGCGCAGGCGACGGCCTCAACGACGAGGCGGCGCTCATCGAGATCGAGCGTCTCGTCGCGGTCGGCGACAACGCCGCGGCGGCGACCGCGGCCGACGCCCTGATCGCGAAGACCTCGAATCCGACGAAGGCAGCGCACGCCAGGGTGCTCGCCGCGACAGCACTGATCCGGCTCGGACAGCCTGTGCGGGCCAGAACCCAGGCATCCGCGGCGAGGGCCCACTTCGAGCAGGCCGGGGACGTCCTGATGACCGCGGAGTCGCTCAGCTGGGAGGCCGCGGGGGCGATGCAGATGCAGGATCCCGCCGCCCTCGGCTATGCGCATGAGGCGCTGGAGCGGTGTCGCTCCCTCAGGCCGGTTCCAGTGACCACCGAAGCGAAGCTGCTTGCCATCCTCGGCCACGTCCACAACGCCCGTCACGAGTACGCCAAGGCGATCCAGGCCTACGAGCAGGCGGCCTCCGTCGGCGCCGCCTTTCCTGACCTCCGCCGGCTCTCCTACGTGTACGGCAACCTGAGCCTGGCCTACCAGGAGACCGGTCAGTATGCGCGAGCGGCGCACTACGCCCATCGAGCCTTGACGATCCACGAGACCCTCCAGGACACGCTCTCGATCGCCGTCTCCGAAAACAACCTCGCGCTGCTCATGTACAAGCAAGGCGACCTGGCCGGCGCCTTCAGGCATGCCGACAGCGCGCTGCGACGGTACGAAGCCCTGGGGGTCGAGGCCGGCAGGTCACACGTCCTGATGACCCTGGCCGAGCTCGAGCTTGCGCGCTCCGACCACGCGGCCGCCACCCGCCACGCGATGGGCGCGGTCGCAATGGCTGAGCGCCTGGGCGAAACGGTCAACGTCGGTGAGGCCCACGTCTGGCTCGGCCGGGTCGCGGCCGCCCAGGGCGATGACGGCGCCACCGATGCGCAGTTCGCGGCGGCGCTCGGGAAGTTCGAGTCGGCCGACGCCACCGACTGGCAGGCCCGGGGACACGCGCTCTACGCCGACATCCTCGAGGCGCGTGGTGACCTGGTGGCCGCGAACCGGCATCTCCGCGGCGCGCTGGCCGCCCTCGGAATGCGCGGGTGGCCGCGAACCGGCATCTCCGCGGCGCGCTGGCCGCCCTCGGAATGCGCGGAACACCTGCCCAGGACGCGCGGACCGCGATCGCCTGACGAGCGGCTGGCGCGCAAGCGCCATGCGTTGCTACTTGCGAGTCGCCACCCTCCTGAGCTAACAATAGGGGCCAGGTGGCCCAACCCAGTCGGTGGCTCGAGGGGGAGTTGATCTGATGCCGGTAGTCCTGGTCGTGGACGACAGCGCGCCGAACCGCGAGATGATCCGTATGTACCTCTCCACGATCGACGTCGACGTGCAGCAGGCCGGGGACGGTGTTAGCGCCCTGGAGATGATCGAGGCCCGGGCGCCCGACCTGGTCCTGCTCGACGTGCCGGTGGTGATGATCACCGGCCTCAGCCAGACGACGCACCGGGTCATGGCGCTCGAAGCGGGCGCCGACGACTTCATGGCCAAGCCGGTCGAGGGCGCCGAGCTGATCGCACGCGTCCGCTCGGCCCTGCGGCTGAAAGAGCTCTACAACACCCTCGACAGCGCCGAGCATGTGATCTTCTCGCTCGCCACGGCGGTCGAAGCCAAGGACTCCTTCACCGAGCGGCACACGCACCGTGTCGGCGAATCGGCGCGTCTGCTCGGTCAGAAGCTGGGGCTGTCGGAGCCGACGCTCGACACCCTGTACCGCGGCGGGATCATCCACGACATAGGCAAGATCGGCGTCTCGGACTCGATCCTCCACAAGCCCGGACCGCTCAACGCGATCGAGCTGCCGCAGATGCAGGCGCATGTCGAGATCGGGGAGAGCATCGTCCGCCCGCTGCATTCGACGTCGGGCCTGCTCCCGATCATCCGTCACCACCACGAGCGCTTCGACGGGTCGGGCTACCCGGACCGGTTGAGGGCGCGCGAGATTCCGCGCGTCGCGCGGATCGTGTCCGTCTGCGACGCGTTCGACGCGCTGGTCAACGACCGCCCCTACCGCTCGCGCCGGTCGACCGAGGAGGCCCTGGCGGTGCTCCGCGCGGGCTCGGGCACGCAGTGGGACCCGGAGACGGTCGAGCTCCTGGCCACGGAGCTGCCGACGTTGCACCACCTCGGCGCTGCCTAGTTGTAGTCCTCCTCCCCATTTCATGGGGAGGTGCCGGCGAAGCCGGCGGAGCGGCTACCCGGTGTTCTGCAGGCCGGCCGCGACCCCGTTGACGCTGAGCTGAAACACCCGCTCGGCCCGCTTGCGGTCGGCGCGCGGAGTCCTGCGGTTGCGCAACGCGCGCAGCGCACGCAGCTGAAGGTGCGAGAGCGCGTCGACGTAAGGATTGCGGAGCTCGATCGCCCACGACAGCACCCGCCGGTCCTCGAGCAGGCGGCGGTGGCCGGTGACCGCGAGCACCCGCTCCATCGTCAGCTCGTACTCCTCCAGCACCATGGCCGCGAGCTCGGGCCGGTC
>WNFW01021075.1_pt1 | contig 11304 bp, 17 predicted proteins | sample 5400131 | NCBI WGS metagenome assembly WNFW01 (sample SAMN13153362, study PRJNA577476) | soil metagenome | isolation source: 20 cm soil or saprolite under grassland replicate 1 | place: USA:California | collected 2016-06-15
GCGACGGCTGGTGTGTCGCGGCCTGCGCGATCTTCGGCGCCAGCCTGATCCTCAGCAACCTGTCGTCCACGCTCTACCACGCCATCGCGCCACCGCGCGCCAAGCGCGTGTTCAGAGTCTTCGACCACCTCTCCATCTACTTCCTGATCGCCGGGACCTACATGCCCTTCGTGTTGGTCAGCCTGCGCGGGGCCTGGGGCTGGACGCTGTGCGGCATCGTTTGGGGGCTGGCCGCGCTGGGCCTCGCCATCAAGCTGACCCCGCTACATCGAGTGCGCGGGCTGTCCACCGGGTCCTATCTCACCATGGGCTGGACGGTGCTCATCGCGATCAAGCCCGTGCTGGCGCACGTGCCGCCCGGAGGCGTCTGGCTGCTGCTGGACGGCGGACTCTGCTACACGGCCGGGGTGATCTTCTACGCCTGGAAACGGCTGCCGTTCAGCCACGCGATCTGGCACCTGTTCGTCCTGGCCGGTAACGCCTTCCATGTGTTCGCGGTGCTGTACTACGTGATCCCGCCACAGCCGTAAGCCCCCTTCTCGACCTGGGCGCTCTTACGGCGACCGAGGCCGGCGAACCTATCCAGTACGACGCCCCTCTGCCGCAGGGGGTCCCCCGTATCCTGGACGCGGGCTCACCCGTCATGCTGGATGAGATGCCGCAATCAGCCGAAGGAGGGCCGGACATGAGTGAGGTGGAGACCCCGGACACGCTGCGGGACGACCTGTGTACGGCCTGGCACCGCTACATCGACATGCTCGTGCCGCTGCGGCCGGCCCTATACAGCTACTGTCGCCGCCTCGCCGGCAACGTCTGGGACGCCGACGACCTGGCTCAGGACACGTTGCTGCGGGCGTTCGGGCAGTGGGGCGTCACCTACCCGCCCATTCGCAACCCACGCGCCTACCTGCTGCGCACGGCGACGAACGTCTGGATCGACACGCTCCGACGCCGCGAGACGGAGGCCCGGGTCTCCGTCGCAAGCCCCGATGATACAGCCCGTGCGAATCCCGAAGCGTCGAGCGACGTGCGAGACGCCGGGTATCGACTGCTCCAGCGGCTCTCGCCCCAGGAACGCGCAGCGGTGGTGCTGAAAGAGGTGTTCGATATGAGTCTCGAAGAGATTGCCGAGCTTCTGGCTACGACGACTGGCGCCGTCAAGGCCGCGCTGCACCGAGGCCGGGGACGCCTGCGTGAGCCCGAGGGCGCGGCGGCATCACGCCGGCCGCTGCCGTCCCCGGAGCTTCTCGACCGTTTCATCGAGCGGTACAACGCCAAAGACGTGAAGGGTCTCGTTGCCCTCATGCTCGACGGCGCCTCGGCAGAGAACGTCGGGACCTCGTTCCACATCGGCCGCGAGCATCCCTCCGAGGGCACGCCTCACTTCCTCTACAAGGTGGTCCATGGGCACGACGAGTGGCCGCCGCAGACCCGGCCCGACGCCGTGCGCATCGAGCGCGTCGAGTTCGAGGGCGAGCCAATCGCACTGCTGTTCGCGACACGCTGGGGGAGCGAGGCCCTGGAGGTCGTCTTCCGTTTCGAGGAACAGGACGGGCGAATCGCACGCATCCGTGCCTACGGCTTCTGCCCCGAAACGATTCGTGCGGTCGGGGAGGGCCTCGGAGTACCGGTGCGTACCGGGCTCTACCGTGCGCCGACCCCGGCGCCGGGCGCGAGCTGGCCCGACCCGGACTTTCCGCGTTCCAAGGACTGACCTCATGGCGCCCAGCCTCACGCACGACGAACGGGTCCGGCGGTGGTCTCCCCGCTACGAGCGGCTGGCCATGGGACCGGGGGAAACGGCGGCGATGTACGCGACGATGTTCGATATCTTCGTGCGCCACGTCCTTCCGGCCATTCGCGTGCCGACCCTCGTCCTCCACCGGAGCGGAGATCGTCACGTCCGGGTGGGGCACGGCCGCTACCTGGCCGGGTACACCCCAGCGGCGAAGTACGTCGAACTCCGAGGGGAGGTTAATCTCTCCCACGTGGGCGACACCGAGACCATGCTTGGAGAGATCGAGGAGTTTCTCCCAGGCGCGTCCTGGCTACCGTGCTGTTCACGGACATCGTGGGCTCGACCGAGCGCGCTGCCGCACTCGGTGACGCCGGTTGGCGGGACCTCCTCGACAGGCATCACGAGATCGTGAGGCGCGAACTAAAACGGTTTCGGGGCCGAGAGATCAGCACGACCGGCGACGGGTTCCTTGCGACCTTCGATGGTCCTGCCCGGGCCGTCCGGTGCGCGGGTGCCGTCGCGCAGGCGGTGCTGCGGCTGGGAGTCGAAGTGCGCGCCGGGTTGCACACGGGGGAGGTCGAATACGTGGGTGAGAACGTCGCCGGCATCGCGGTGCATACGGCGGCCCGCGTCGCGGCCTTGGCCGGGCCGGGCGAGGTGCTCGTGTCGAGCACCGTCAAGGATTTGGTTGCTGGATCGGGTCTCAGGTTTGCCGAGCGCGGGCCGCACGCTCTCAAGGGCATCCCTGACGAATGGCGGCTGTTCGCCGTAGAGCCGTGACGCCGAGGATCGGCTAGCGGCGCGGATCGCTCGGGTCTCCTACCGAAGGGGGTGCGTCCAGCGCCTTGAGGAGGCGGAGCGCCTTCCCGCGATCACCATCGACGCGCCCGGCCTCCCCGAGGACGCGCTCGCGCTCCTCGATCACCATCTCCTCGACCTCGGCGGCGCCGACGGCGACCCGGAGGCTGGCGACCCGATCCAGTACGACGAGTGCGCTACCCAGGGGCCGGGGCATATCTTCTTGACGTTCGATCTCCAAGTGCGGTAGCAAACCACGCCACGTGTAACCGACCCCGCCGGGGGGATGGGTCGAAGAGAGAGGTCCGATGCGCCCCATCACCCGGAATCTCCTTGCTCTTGCCTGTTTACTCACCACGGCCCTCATCGCGGCCGGCCTCGCAGGCTCACCAGCTCTCGCCAAGTGCGGCAAGGACTGCAAGCAGCTGATCGCGACTGAGTTCAAGGCGTGCAAATCTGCTTGCCGCAGGCGCCGCGCGGGCAAGGCCTGCAGGAAGGCATGCAGGCACGAAAAGAAGGCCAACGGGAAAGCGTGCAAGGCCGCCACGAGCCCGACCCCACCCGACTGCGGACGAATGACAACAACTACTACCACGCTCGCCACGACGAGGAGCACAACGGTGTTCGTCATCCTCATGGAGAACCGCAACTGGTCAAGTATCCAGGGGAATGCTTCAGCCCCGTACATCAACAGCACCCTGCTGCCGATGGCCTCGTACGCCAAGCAATACTACAATCCTCCCGGCAACCACCCAAGTGAGCCCAACTACCTCTGGCTCGAGGCCGGGACGAACTTCGGAATCCTCAACGACGACGACCCGTCGAGCAACCACCAGAGCACCAGCCACCACCTCGTCAGCCTGCTCGAGGCGGCCGGGCTCTCGTGGCGGGCCTACCAGGAGGGCATCAGCGGCACCGACTGCCCGTTGACCGATTACGGCTCATATGTCGTCAAACACGATCCCTTCGTGTTCTTCGACGACGTGACGGGGTCCAACAACCCCGCTGACGCGTACTGTATCGTGCATGTGCGCCCTTACGCAGAATTGGCGACAGACCTCAGCAACAACACGGTGGCACGGTACAATTTCATCACGCCGAACGTTTGTCATGACATGCACGACTCCTGCGCGCCATTCAACGATGAAGTGAAGCAGGGGGACGCCTGGTTATCGACCCAGGTGCCCAAGATTCTCGCCTCCCAGGCCTACACCGCCAAGGGCGTGCTCTTCATCACCTGGGATGAGGCCGAAACCGGCGATGGCCCTATCGGGATGATCGTACTGTCGCCGGTGGTGAAGGGCGGTGGGTACTCCAACCGCATTCACTACACGCACAGTTCGACGCTGCGGACGGTCGAGGAAATCTTCGGTGTGAACCCGTTGCTGCATGACGCCGCCAACGCCACGGACTTGGCGGACTTGTTCGTCACGTTCCCATGAGGCGCGCCTACGGATCGCTATGGGGCCGAGTATGGGCTCAGCCCCCGCCTACAAACGTGCGTTCGAGGTGCAGGCGGACCGTTCGGAGGTGCCCCACGGTAACGCGCAGAGGCAGCAACGGCGGCGAGGTGAGATGGAACGCGCTGGCCTCGTTCCCCGACTTCGGCACTCGGTGCTCTCGGCGTCTGCGGTGGTCGCCTACGTCGCGGTCGGCGCGGCGGCGACCTTGGGGAGGTCCGTCACGGAGGCCGGGCGTGACGCGCTCGCGTGGGTCCTGCCCCGTGACGGTGGGGTGCAGCGGTCGAAGGCCGGGGCACTCGCCCTCTCGCGCGGTCCGCTGTTTCGCCATGGGGTACGAGGACCCGCCTCCTCCGAATCGCCCGGTCTACGTCTCCATCTCTGGTCCTTGCCGCGTTCGACACTTCTCGCACCGAGGGGCCTTCCGTGGGACCTCGTCGGCTGGGACACGAACGGGCCGATCCATGCCGAACTCTTGCCGCCCACGCTGACCGGCACGGTCCAGTGCCCGACGAAGCGCGGGATAAAGACGGGGACGTTTATGCTGAAGCTGAAGGAGACGAAGTAAGGAGTCGGGAGTCGTCGCGCCAAGTGGCTTCCGACTCCTCACCGCTGCCGCTCGCCGTGTGGTAGAAAGGCTCAAACTACTCATCGATGCGTGGGATAGGGAATTTCACCAGGGCAACGCCCTGCTTGATGTAGGCGACCCTCGCGTTGAGTGACCAGCATTGCGACTGGGCATTTGCATTACGCCATGCCGCAGCGTCGGGTGCTGTTTCTCCCTTGACGGACGAGCGCGAACTGGCCTAGCAACGATAATGGGGACGGGACGGTCACAGACGTGAACACCGGTCTCGTGTGGGAGAAGCTCTCGAACGATGGGACCGTCCACGACAAGGACAATCTGTACACGTGGGCCAACGCGTTCACGGCACACGTGGCGACGCTCAACGCGATGAGCTTCGCGGGCCGTACCGATTGGCGGCTGCCGAACGTGCGGGAGCTGCAGAGCATCCTGGACTACCAGACCACCAACCCGGCGGTCGCTTCGGCCTTCAACAACAACTGCTCGCCGGCCTGCCAGGCGACCACGTGCAGCTGCACCGTCTCCGGGAACTACTGGTCGTCCACGACCAGCGTCTCCGGGCCGTCGAGTGCGTGGTTCGTCGGCTTCCTGTTCGCCAACGTGGATGCGTTCAGTCTGATTGGCGGCAAGAGTGGCACCGCCTCCGTTCGGGCCGTGCGGGGCGCCTCCACTTCCGGCACGACGACTACCTCGACGAGCACCACGACGACGAGCACGACTCAGGCGCCCACGACCACGACCAGCAGCACCACGACAACGACTCAGCCGCCGACAACGACTACCGCGACGAGCACCCCCTCGACCACGACGACGACTCAGCCGTCCACCACGACGAGTAGCACGACCACGAGCAGCACCACAACCACGACGACGAAGATCGCGTGCGGCGATGTCAATGGAGATGGGGTCGTCAACATCGCGGATGCGCTCCTCACGGCGCAGTACGACGTGGATCTGCGCACGTGCGGGCAAGCGCCGTTCAGTCACCCTGAGGTCTGCGACGTCAATAGCGATGGTGCGTGCAACATCGGGGACGCACTGAAGATGGCCCAGTGCGACGTGGGGGTCATCAGCTGCCTCTTCACGTGCAAGCCGTTTGTATGCCCATGAAAGGAACGGTGATCCGCCCTCTGCCGCGCATGGCGGCACGATCAAAAGGAGGCATGAAATGCGCGGTCTCTTGACAGCGGCGGTCGGTATGGCAGTCCTCGGCGCAGTAGTCACTGCGACGACGAGTTACGCCGCCCAGGCAACGTTGAGCTGTCCCAGGGTGGTGCGAGCAGGGCAGCAATTCACGGCCGAGCTGACAGTCGATGTCAGCACGACCCCGCTGGGAGCATACTCGCTCACGATCACTTTCGATCCGAGGGTCGTGACGATCGCCTCGGTTGCCGGTGGGAGCACGGCTGAGTTCTCTAGGCCGCCCACGACGAGCACCGCGACTCCGGGCACGACGAACGTTTCCGCCTTGCAGAACGCCAGTCTCGATTCGCCGAAGGGCGTCGTCAGTGTCGCCAAGGTGACCTTCAAGCTGATGAGTACAGCGGCAACGACGGCGGCCGTCGGGCTGACCGCCAACCACGTATTCGACACCAATGCGGTGGCGATCGTCCCTGCCACTGGAACCGGCTGCACCGTGGTGACCGGCTCCTCCCCACATCCACGACGCGCGCACAGACCACCACTACGGCGCGCGGGCCTTTGACGTCGAGGACGAGTACGGGACGCGCTTTCGGTTCAAGCCGAAGACATCCACGCAGCCGGTGTCCATGGGCGAACTGAACGGCTTGATCGACAGCGCCACCGGCCACCTCGGTGCTGATGCGCGAGGGCTCACGAGCGCGTACCGGGAACTACAACAACTACAACGACGGCGGCGATCCCGAGCACCTGGTCGAGTTCGTGACCGTCTCTTCGGACTTCTACCCGGAGCTGCGCGCCTACTACGCCGAGGAGGCGAAGGAGTGGCCGGCGCGCCTCGAAGGCTGAGCGACTGTGACGACACGCCAATGCTGTCGCATAGCATGCCCAACCTGGCACAGGCGCGTGTCGAGACGGTATCCGCGTCCGCCCCTTCCCGTCCCGCTCGCCGCCGCCGGCTTCGCAGCTTCTCGGCCGGCTAGCGTCATAGCACGCACCCGGGGGACCAGGGCACGGTTCTTGCGGAAGGATGGTAACGTGGGAATGTTTGGCGTGCAGACGTGCCGACGATTCGGTCCCTGCTCTCGCGGCTGCGCCGAGCCATGTATGCACGAGTGGCATCCCGGGATGCACTACGGCCCGTTCGCTACGTGCGAGGAGGCGCTCTCCGTGGCGAGTGGGTTGATCCGACACGGCGTGCGCTGGCACGACGACGCTGAGACCAGCGTGATCCTCCAGGGTAGCGCGGTGATTGCGGTCGTATCGCCTCGTCGTAGCTAGTCCGACTTCCGCCCCGCGTTCGCCGGCCAGTAATCAGGATGCCCGCCGTAGTCGGGGTACTGGCTGTCCAGGGTGACGCGTTCGCCGCGAAACCTGCTCTCGCTCTCTACAACGATCACGTTCGAGGCGGCCGACCTACCCGCCGACGCGCTCGCGCTCCTCGATCACCATCTCCTCGACCTCGGCGGCGCCGACGGCGACCCGGAGGCTGGCGACCCGATCCAGTACGACGAACTACGGGTCGCGCACGACCAGGGCGAGGTGGAGATCGTCGTCTATAACCGCGCCATCGTGCTCTTCACGAGCGACAGCGAGGCGATGAAGCGGATTCACCAGGGGTGCTGCCGGCTCGATGATCTCGCCACACGACACCGCCGGGCGTAGCGTCTCGCTGTCAAGCCCTGGTGCTTTGGGGTAGTGGCAGTCCTTGCCCGGGCAGCGTTTCGCATGTAGTGGGCAACTGCCCGTTCGGAGGCAACCCGCGGCAACGCGCAGAGGCGGTAACGGCGGCGAAGCCAGAGCGAGCGCACTGGCTGCGTTGCCCGACCTCGGCAGCAGGGTGCTGTCGGCTTCTGCGGTGGTCGCCTACGTCGCGGGAGTGCTTGTGTCCCTCCTTCTTTTAGGTGGGTGTGCGCAGTGGTACCCGGAGAAATGGGTCTTCTGGGGCCAGGTTGTCGATGCGGAGACGCAAGCACCCATTCAGGGAGCACTGTTCTCGGTCCTCTGGTATCAACGGCCGGTCGTGGCAATGGACGGACCGAGGTATCTGGAGACAGCAGTCGAGACGGTCACGGATTCCCACGGCGCTTTCCGGCTTGAAGGTGTGCGGCCCCGAAATTGGAACCCGCTCCGGTACAGGGATAGGTACCCGGGGATAATCCTGTTGGCGGCACGTTACAAGCCGGTTGTTTACCACAATTTTGGTCTGAAGATAACCGAGGATGCACATGCACGCCACGGCTGGCGGCTCGCGGAGATGCCGAAAACATTCCAAGGCGACGTGACCAAGCTGTCGAAGGCGATCATTCGCGAGAAATCGGTGTACTTCGCGAAGGGTTCGGAGTATGATCTGAGCGCGCTGGGTCTAAGCGGGGAGAGCGGGCGGGTAGCGCTGACTCGTCTTCCCAGGCTTCTGGAAGTCGTCAATCTCCAGCGGGCAGTCCTGGGTCTGCCACAATATCCGCCGCCGACTGCGCCGGTTCAGAGAGGAAGGTAGCATGGAAAGCGGGCGACGCTGGTCAGCCCCGACGAGCGGCGGGACCTTCGGTCGAAGGCAGCGCCGGAGGCCGCGCCAGGGAGCGATAGCCATGGCGAAGTGCGAGGTCTGTGGGAACGACTACGACAAGGCGTTCCAAGTGGTCGCGGCGGGGTTTACCCATACGTTCGACAGCTTCGAGTGCGCCGCGCACAAGCTCGCCCCACGCTGCGAGCACTGCGGGTGCATCGTCCTGGGGCACGGTGTCGAAGCACACGGTAGGTTCTTCTGCTGCGCCTCGTGCGCTCGCGAGATGGGCGCCGCAGGGTTGAGTGACCGCGCGTAGAAGTCCTGGGGTCGCCTCACCTCGGCGGTTCCGGGCGTCACGGGCGGCCTTTCACCAGCAGGATGAGGAACGAGGCGAACGCCATGAAGCTCAGGGCGCTCCGAACGGCGTGGAGCCGGCCCCACCGAGCGAGTAACGCCTCGGCCTCTGGCGACGCCTTGTCCAGCGAAGGGTCGAGCAGACAATGGTTCGTCGGGAGAATGACGAACAGCGTGAACGGCACGACGGCACCGAGCACCACACTGCTGACGAGCCAGCCGAGCCCGCCGCCTGCCGCCCATCGTCCGATCCCAGCGCTCGCGCCCAGGACGGCAAGGGACGCCTGCTTCACCGCCGCCCTCTTGTAGCTCGGTCCGAACTCCGTGACGGCCAGCACGGACCCACAACTGACCCGCGCCGGGTGCTCAACGAAGGTGATGTAGACGGCGGCACCCGTGAAGAGGCCGGCGGCCAGGGTGGCGAGTAGCGCCCCGATCAGAGCCATGTCGAGTAGACCTCCCCTCGATCAAGAGACACGAACGGTTGCACCCGGTGTCCGACACGCGAGCGCCTGACCTACAGCACGATCACCTGCCCGTCGTCCGACTGCATATCGGCCTCGGACAGGCGGCTGAGCATGTCCGCGCTCATGTGGGTGAGAACGACTCGCCGGCAGTCGAGGCGCTGACGATTCTCACGGAGGGTCTGGTAGTCGAGGTGGTACTTGACCTTCTTCTCGAAGAAGTACGCCTCACACACGAAGAGGTCGGCCCCGCGTGCGGCCTCGACCAAGCTCTCGGTCCATTCCGTGTCGCCGGAGTGGGTGATCACCTTCCCGCCATACTCGACGCGCAGGGCGTAGGCGGGGGCGCCGCTGGCGTGCTTGACTAGGAACGGGGTCACGCTGGCGGGGCCGACCAGGGTGGGAACGCGCTCTCGAAGCTCGACAAACTCGATGGCGAAGCGGCGGTCCACCTTGGATGAGCCCGGAAAGAAGACCTCCATCGCCGCCTCGACGCGCTCCCGCACGCCAGGCGGGCCGCCGACGACGAGCGGGCGTGTGCGCCGAGCAAACTGCCCATCGAGGATGAGGAACGGCAGCCCTCCGAAGTGATCTCCATGGAGATGGGTCAGCCCCACGCAGCCGATCTCGGACGGCTCCAAGCCGGCCCGCTTCAGCGCGATCAGCGATGAGGCGCCGCAGTCGATCAGAACGGGCTCGCCCGGCCCGGAGAGGTGGAGGCAGGTTTGGAAGCGTCCCCCGCTGCCGAAGGCGTCGCCTGAGCCGAGAAACTGAATACGAACCTGATTCATGTCCTTTCGGTCTGCCACCTCCTTCCGCAGTGGTGCCAATCTACCTTCGCAGCGCCGGAGCCGCCTCGCGGACGAGCGCGTGGAAGAACCTCCCACCCCAAGTCCCCACCGCGAGCAAGGCCCCGAAGAGAATCACGGCGTCGATGCTCTCCCGCCCCTCTCGCGCCCAATACACGTCTTCGAGCCGTAGCCACAGGGCGAACTCGTCCAGCGTCAACGCGGCGCCCACGCCGTAAAGCAGGGCCGTCAGGCGCGACGGCCAGTCGAGGGAGCGACCGATGCCGGTGCCGACTTGGGCGAGCCAGAGGTAGCCGACGCCGAGCAGGAGGAGGATGCCCAGCACGAGGTGGTGCAGGTGCATGCCCCCGACGACGAGATCGTGGAGCGGACCCTTCCCAGCATGGATCGTGTAGGTGATCGCCCGCACGATGGCGAAGGTCAGGAAGAAGGCGACCGAGGAGAGGAACAGGCGCTCCCGGCGGGCATCGGCAAAGTGCTCGCGGTAGATGGCACGCGGTGAGCGGAGCGGCGGGGCACCGTGGGTCTGAGCGCCTTCGTCCGTCGAGACCTTGGGATGTCGCGAACTCGACACCGAATTCGTCCGCGTCAATGCCGAGGCATCGCCGGTCTCAAAATCGTTAGGTGAGCGCGGCCCTCCGCTGGGACAGCAGCCACACGGCACCCCAGGAGACGCCGACGGCGACCACGGCGTAAATCACGCCGAACAGCACGCCTTCGTGCATCGGCTCCGGGTCTCGGAACGTGAACAGCGTCAGATTCACGATCACGTAGATGGCGTAGACGACGCCAATCGGCAAAGCCCACCGCCGCATGCGCCAGATGCCCGCCGCGTAGACGAGGAGGTAGAGGCCAAAGAGCGGTCCAACGACCGCGTTCGCCGTCCCCGACAGCCGATGGCCGAAGAGGACAAACCCCGGACGGAGCCCGCCGCCAAGGCTCGCTTCGAGCGGCTTCGCTAGGTCCGAGACCGCCAGTAGCCCAAACAGAAGGGCGAGGACGGTGAGTAGCGAACCGCGATCAGGATTGTTCATCGACCGTTCTCCCTTGTGGGACTGGAGGTCGGCGCTCAGCCTTGCCCCGCCACCCGCCTTGGCTCAATCACGTACATGACCCGCACCTGGTCTGGCCGCCGGCTCGGATTGCGCTCCGCGCCCAGGTACTTCTTGGCGAGCAGGTTCGTGTGCTCGACCGCGCCGTCCTCGGTGATCTTAATGACTCGCCCTCGTATCTCAAGGTAGCGGTACGGGTTGTCGGGATCGAGGATCGAGAGGGCGACGCGGGGATCGCGGCGCATGTTCTTGTCCTTCACCCGCCCGCGCGCCGAGTTGACGCGGAGGTACCTGCCGTCGAAGTCGAACCAGACCGGCGTCACCTGCGGACTGCCGTTCGGCATCACGGTGGCAAGATTGCCGAACGCCTTCTTCGTGGTGACGAGATCGAGGAACT
>WNFW01003221.1_pt1 | contig 11301 bp, 13 predicted proteins | sample 5400131 | NCBI WGS metagenome assembly WNFW01 (sample SAMN13153362, study PRJNA577476) | soil metagenome | isolation source: 20 cm soil or saprolite under grassland replicate 1 | place: USA:California | collected 2016-06-15
ATCAAAACAGCACTAAGCCATGCGAACGTGCTGCATCAGCCCTCGAGAGCCTTCACGATATCCCGACTCATTCGTTAAAACTCATCATCTAGCTAGATGACTCTTGCGGTACAGGAAAATCAGCCGGCTGGCTGGGATAGAGAGACAGGCCTGCCGCCGGTCCCAGTTCCTCCACCGGCACGCTGAGTTGGTTCGCCTTGTGCTCCAATGCTAGACAGATCTGATCAACAGCGCTGTCCAGACCGAGTACAGCGGTATTAATCACTAAATCATACAGATTCACATCATCCGGTTGACGATGCAACTGTGCCTGTATGTAGCGTATGCGAGCGCGGTCTTTCTCCTGAACACGCTTGCGAGCAGTGTCTCTGTCCAGTCCTTCGCGGCGTACGACATAGGTGACGCGTTGCTCCAGCGGTGCCACCACGCGTACATGGAGTGCGTCCCGCTGGTCCGCGAGAAGCACCTGTGCGCCGCGCCCGACAATCACGACGTGACCTTTGTTTGCCTCTTCCATGACAACTCGATGTAGCGTCTCATAGTAGGTTTGTGCCTCCTTCGGTGGGGTAGGATATGGCCATTGAAAGATACGTGAGACGATACCTCCAACATTCTCGTCGTGTGCCTGCACCACCGTTTCATGGGTTTCTAACTCGCGTGCAGCCTGTGCGACGATTTGATGGTCAACCAATTGCCAGCCCAGTCGTCGTGCCAGGCGGGCGGCAATCTCGCCGCCGCCGCTCCCATACTCGCGGGAAATCGTGATGACACGCATTGCAGCAACTGCTTGCTGATTCACTTGCATGGTTTTACCTCCATTGGCTTCAAGAGCAGGCTGCAAGCCGTAGCCTGCTCCCCAAATCCTCAAGTCATAACGTCTTTAATCCGCTCTCTGTTCCTGGCATTATTCACGTGGTCGAACGCACAGTAGCGGCAAGTGTGAGGTCTCGAGCACTCGTTCGGTTACGCTTCCTACCCAGGGCTGTGATCCGCTGTACCCTTGAGTGGCCATAGCAATTGCATCACAGCCGCCAAACAGCTCGTCTCCTTCACCGTTCCCACTATTCTCGGCAGCTCTGATGATTCCCTGGGCGGTATCGTCATCAGTCGCCACCGATGCAGTGAGCACAAGGTTAAGATCGGCTATGGTTGGCTCGGACCTGATAGAGTTCATCGTGGCATTCAGATACTCCCTGGCCATGGTTTGAGCCGTTTGAGCATTTTGGGCGCTACGAGCCGTGGCGCGAGCCGTCCTGGTTAGTATTTTCGCCTCATGGGCAGGCTGGACCACGTGTGTGAGATGCAGTGCTCCTTGTCCAGGAGCAGCCAGGCCCGCCGAGAGATAGGCCGCTGGCACAAGCGCTGCTTTGGCATAGTCCGAGCCGTCTAGTGGCACCAGGACGCGCAGGGGCCGCTCACCAGGATTTCTTTCTTCTGGAACGGACCCACCTTCACGCAGCACCAGCACAGGGATCTGCGCAAAGCGAGCGACTTTCGCAGCGACTGAGCCTAGCATCCACCAGCGTCTGACTCCGGTATAACCATGACTGCACATGACAATGATATCCGCATGCCTGTTAGCTGCTAAAGTAAGAATGCTGGGAGAAACGAGACCAACAGGCACATGGGTTTGAATGGGGATGTCACTTAGAAGTTCAGACCCAGCTACCCCTGTCAGATAGCTTTCAGCCAGGGTCCGGTCGGCTTCTCCTACGGTTTGTACAAGAATTGGCTTGGCTGGTGCAGAGGGCAAAGACGCAGGTTCGGTACTCAGCACGCGCACCAGGAAGATGGAGCCTCTAAAGGCGCGAGCTAGGCGTGCCGCAATCGGAAGCGCTTGCTCTGCTCGTCCAGAGCCATCGAGAGGAACGATAATCCGCTTGAACATGCTTATACTCCTTGACTGGCAGATTTTTCGGTAGTGGTATTGTTAAGAGTTAGTGTAAGCTGAAATGCCTTACCCTGGCTGATTGAACTAGGGTGGCCTATGAATCAATCAGCCAGGGCATGGAGCCTCTTACGCTAATTGCGGTACCATCTCCTCCTCCTCCACTGCTGAGAGGGGTTTAGCAATACTCTCCAGTGACTTGCGCTCCGCACTGACTCCCCAGATAATCTCGACGATACCTGCTGCGGCCATTAGCAAAGCCCCAAGGAGGTCGCCATAGAAGACTTGTATTGGCTTGCCCGACTGGATGAGGGCGCCAAACAGCGTGGGTGCCAGCACACCACCAGCCCCGGTGCCAATCGCATAGAAGAGCGCGATGGCCAGAGCGCGCGTCTCCAGCGGGAAGACCTCACTCACCGTCAAGTAGGCTGCACTTGCGCCCGCAGAGGCGAAGAAGAAGATGATCGACCAACAGATGGTCTGCGTCACCGCACTCAGCATGCCCTGCAAGAACAGCCACCCCGTAATCGTGAGCAGAACACCGGAGATGATATAGGTGAAACTGATCATCTTGCGCCGGCCTATCGTATCAAACAGCCGCCCAATGGTCAGCGGCCCCAGCACATTGCCGACGGCGAACGGAATGATGTACCAGCCGACGTTGTTGGCTGGGATATGGTAGAAGGTGGTGAGCACCAGGGCATAGGTGAAGAAGATCGCGTTATAGAGAAAGGCCTGTCCCACCATGAGCGAGAACCCCAGCACCGAACGGGTGGGATAGTCTTTCAACATTGTCCGCATGATTCGCCTATACGGCACCGTACCCGTCGCGCGAATCAGAATGGACCCTTGTGGTTCTGGCAAGGAGGTGATCCGATCCTCCTTCATGACCTCGTTCTCAATCAAACTAACGACCTGGTCGGCCTCCTCAAAGCGGCCATGCATCATCAACCAGCGTGGGCTCTCTGGAACGTAGCGCCGCAGCATTAGGATCGACATGCCCAGGATCGCGCCCAAACCAAAGCAGAGTCGCCAGCCGAGATCAACCGCGAACAGGTGGGGGTTGAGCAATAGCACGGTGAGAGCGGCTCCCGCTGCCGTACCGACCCACCACGTCCCATTGATGGCCAGATCTGTCCAACCACGTGCACGTGCTGGAATGAGTTCATCAATGGCAGAGTTAATCGCTGAATACTCCCCACCAATACCCGCTCCAGTGAGGAAGCGACAGATGAGGAACCAGTAGAAGTTGAAAGAGAAAGCCGTGTAGAGCTATTGCTGCTTTGACTAGTTGCACGCCATTCTACCTGCCAGTAGATGGCTATCTACTACTTTCTAAATCTGAGTAGAGTAGGCGACCAGCTAAGTGCCATCCTCTGCATCCAATGCCCACATACGGGTCTGCTTTACCATGTTACCCAACAGAGTACCTATCATCCCCTGAACTGTTTTTTTCAAATATGCAGTAACACGTTTATCAATTGGATAAGGGAGACAGCAATAAATTGAGTTGACTTGCTTCGACAAGCATTTCGTTTCCCTCATCATCTTCGACAGGCCTTTGCTGACTTTGTATCAACGTAATCTTCGGTTCTAAGTCATAATTTTTGTACCAACAATTTGGTTATTAAAACTCCACTTAAGGTAAAAAGTAGAGCTATAGAACAGTAGTACAGCGAATATATTTTTTTCACGATATGAAATTTATTTCAGTTTCAATATAATTTGAGCAGGGAAACAAAAAGATCGAGGCGCAGGAGGTAGTGAAATGGGAAGCGAAGATTGGAATATGCGAACAAAGCAAAAGTGTTCTAAAAAAAAGAGAGGTTGCATACTCCCTCTGTACCCAATTTTCGGGTGGGAGTTTACTTTTATCAAAGGGTATCTCGCCTCATGATACTCTAGCTAGAATAGGATAAGGACCTTGCTTGATTTTACCCCTGTAAAGAACAAAGCTGTTACATTTTCGGACATGGCACGAGACCTCACTAAGACGGATCTTCGCAATTTAACGAATGAGATGATTGATACCATGCTGTCAATTATCGCGGATGCCACAGATGAGAATGTCGTATTTGTGCCACGAGACCCCAACGCTGATGATCCCTTTGGGATTCCCGAGGAAAGAAATCTTGTCTGGACACTTGGCCATGTCGCTGTACATACTACTGCCTCATCCGAGGAGTCAGCAGCGCTTGCCCTGACGCTTGCTCGTGGTCTTATCCCCGAAGGTCGTTCACGCTATGAAGTACCATGGAGATCAGTGCAAACTATTGATCAGGTTCGGCATCGCTTTGAAGAGAGTCGACGTATGCGCCTGGCAATGCTTGACGCATGGCCCGATGAGCCGCATCTTGAGGTGACATACGCACCTTCACCACGCTTTGGACCTTACAATGCCATTTCACGTTTTCTCATGGGTTTGTATCATGACGACGATCACCTGGGTCAGCTTAGAGAGATTATGCGCCAGGCTCGCGATTCTCGAGTCTCTAACGCTGTTCACAAAAAAACATCTTCGCAGGCATGATCATGTACGGCACTATCATCCTGAGCGCCAGCGAAGGATCGCATTACTCATCGCGCGAGATTCTTCGCTCACGCTCAGAATGACATACGAGTGCGCTCAGGATGACAAAGTAGTAGAGGCCTGTTCTACATCACTGGAGTGCTGGGCCAGAGGTTGTACTGGATTTTCAAAGCAATAATGCGTGCAACCGACTCGTCGATGTGTTCCATCGAAAGACTGCCATTTGCAATCGCTTGCTTGAGTGCTGCCACTGATTCACTCAAAACAGAGGAATCGCGAACACCCAGGATCATATCATTACCTGCCTCAATCGCGAGAACCACAGCCTGTGGTAGACTCCATTTATTGGCAATTCCGAGCATGTAGAGTGCATCAGTGAGAACAACACCATCATATCCAAGCTGATGACGCAGGATATCGGTAATGATGGTATGCGAAAGCTCAGCAGGCATAGTCGGATCAAGCGCTGGCATCAACACATCAGTCGTCATAATCATGCCGGGATTGTTCAGCTTGTTGTGTGACTGCACAAAATATTTGTACGGAGCAAGCTCTGTAGAATAGAGCTGATCTCGTGAGCGATTGACAACTGGCAGGTTTTGATGCGCATCTGTTGTGGCAGCACCCAGCCCTGGAAAGTGCTTGAGACAAGCTACCTCTCCATCTCCTTGAATAGCGCGTAAATAGGTCCCACCCCAATTGATCACCTCTTGCGTTGTGTAACCCCAGGTTCGCAAATACTGGTCCGGACCCTGCACTACAGGTACATCGATATCGGGTGCCAGGTCTGTATTGATGCCAAGAGACTGCAGGTCATGCGTAATATTATTTCCTAATTTAGTCGCATTCTGCATATTTCCCGTCTGGTATATTTGCAAAGCTCCGGGACGATGGCCAAAGATATTCGAGATACGCTCTACAAATCCCCCCTCCTCGTCAGCGGAGATCAACAGAGGCATCCAGGCTTTCTTCTGCATGCGTGCAATATCGTTTTTCGTCTGCTGAAAACTATTCATCTGAGCGGCATACATAATTACGCCACCTGCATACTGATCGTGAATCATCTTCTCAAGGTCGCTAGAGTAGGAGTAGCCCCAATACTGAACCATGAAGAGTTGGCCTAACTTCTGATCAAGTGTCATATGTGAAAGATACATTCTTGCCAGGGTTTTATCATTGAGATACATGGAAAGATGGTGTAATTGATTTATTTCGTCCGAATTAAGCGGTGTCTGGATAAGAGGGCCAGTCTTTGCCAATAGCTTCGGGGCAGGTGTGTTCGAACCTTCCAGTATATGTCTGACGTCACCTCCCACGAATACAACTATGAAGGCGAGTATAAGCAAAATAAGCACCTTTGCCCATGCAGAAGAATTGCGCCTTAAGGGTTTCCTGGGTATCTGTCTAACCCCTTGATGAACGTCTCGCCTTTGATGCGGAGGCCGAGGCGTCTCTGGTTGCCCTGTATGTATTGACATAAAAACTCCTATCCATTGCATTTCTATAGTCATATTCATGAAGGTATATGAGAATGTATTAATTTCTTGGTAGGGTAACAGGCAAAAGATGGTATTGCATTTTGAGAGCGATGATGCGTGACACTGCCTCGTTTATACGCGCCATCGAAAGCCGACCATCTTGCAGCGCCTGTCTAAGAGCTTCGATCACAGCCGCTGTACGCGCGCTTCCCATAGGGCTCAGGATCATGTCATTGCCAGCCTGGATTGCAATCACTGCTGCTTCAGGTTCACTCCAGCGATTTGAAATACCACCCATGTAGAGAGCGTCGGTGACAACCACTCCATCATAACCAAACTGAGTGCGAAGGATATCAGTCATAAATTTATGTGAAAGTTCTGCTGGCATGACCGGGTCAACGGCTGGCATAAGCACATCGGTTGACATAATCATTCCAGGTCGCATGAGAGGATTGGAAGAGTTGATGAACGTCTTATACGGAGCCAGCTCGGTTGCGTAAATCTGATCTAATGACCGATTATCGGTTGGTAGAATATCGTGTGCATCGTATGGAGTATTTCCCAGGCCACCAGGATAGTGTTTTAAGCAGGCAATCAACCCGTGACTCTGCATTGCTTCTATATAAGGTCCAGCATATTTGATCACTGCAGCTGCCGTTGTTCCAAAAGTACGATCCACGGTATCGTAGCCTGGAACAATCGACACATCTACATCTGGTGCCAGGTCAGTATTAAGGCCTATTGAGAGTATGTCATGCGCCATCTTTACCCCCTGCTGCTGATCAAAAACCAGGCTGCCTGTCTGGCTGATCTCCGTAGGACCAGGTCGAGCTCCATAGATATGCTCCAGGCGATTGACATATAACCCTCCCTCTTCATCAACCGAAATCAGGAGCGGGATCTTTGCATGCTGTTGTGCCAGACTGGTTGTTGTTCTTGCCTGGCTGACAGTCTGCAGGTGGGATTCGTACATAATCATTCCACCAACATGCAGTTGGGTAATCATATAGTTCAGATCATCTGAATAAGTATTTTGTTCACTCTCGGTCATGATCATCTGGCCCAGCTTTTCATCAAGCGACATGTGCGCCACATAAAGGCTGGCTAGCTCTTTGTAATTCATGCGATCGACCAGGTGTGTGAGAGCATTCAATTGTGATGCGTTATATGGAACTGTGATAAGGGTGCCTGATTGCTCTAGAGAAGTGGAAATTTGCTTGCTTTGAGTAGGCTGTGTGCTTGAGCCGAAATGTAGATACAAACCATCCACAGCCATAAGTATAGCCAGTGTGACAAGCATAAGCGAGACCAGGAAGCTGGTCCTGCGTCTTCTCCTGTGCGCACTTCGAAGTGCTGGATTTTGTTCCGACTCCCCCTTGATCTCACTCTCAGGTGGCAGGATTATTGGCGAGCGTTCTGCATCTTTGGGCATAAAGCTTCCTGGCAATTATTTATCTTGATATAACTATAACAAATCATCTATCCTATAGCAAATAACTTCGACCCTATAGTAAATAACTTCTACTCCCTGCAATAAATAGGAGAAGAACTAATCGTAATTGCTCACTTTGTCATAGTAGAGGAAAAGTGTTATAGTGCTCGCAGCCTCATCTAGCGAAAAGAAGAAGGATGTCTGCAATGGTAATACACAGCAAGAAGGATACAGCAGAGACCGAATATCACGAGGCTCTCAAACAGAGTGAAGAACGATTTCGCGCTCTTATTCAGCACAGTGCTGATGCCATTCAGCTGATAAGTGCTGAGGGACAAGTCCTGTATTCCAGTGATACTGTCGAACGCGTTTTAGGTTACAAACCCGAAGAACTCCAGGGAGCAATTCCAGAAGGCTTTATTCATCCCGACGATCTCTCTTTCTTTATGGAGCAATTCGTGTCTCTGCTCCAGAAGCCAGGAGAGCAAGTTACATTGGAGTATCGCGTCAAGCATAAAAATGGCTCCTGGGTCTGGATTGAAGCCACTGGCACCAATAATCTGCATGACCCCCGAATTCAAGCCATTGTTGGTAATTTTCGCAATATCATGGAGCGAAAACACCGAGAGGAACGGCAGCAGTTACTCAACGCAGTCAGTGAGAAACTGGCATCTTCTCTGGATCACGAGCTGACACTTCATGAAATCGCGCAGTTGATTGTGCCGGTAATGGCTGATTACTGTCGAATTGCAGTTCTAGATGAACAGCAGCATATACAAGACATCGTTGCCAACCACATTGAGCCAGAAAAAATTGCCCTTGTACGAGAACTGTACGAGCAGTATAAAGATCGAGTGAGCACCACGTATGGTTTACAGAAATTGTTGCAGACAGGTCAATCCGAACTGATCACTGATGTGACACCAGAGATAGTGGCCCCTTTTCTTCAAGAGAATCCGGCGGCGCTTCCCATTATCCATGCTCTTGGTCTCACCTCTTATATGGGAATACCACTGATTGCCCACGATAAAGTAATTGGTGCAATTACCTTTTCCTCCACCCAGCCACAGAGACGATACACATACGAGGACCTCACCTTTGCCCAGGAGTTAGCGCGACGAATTGCCTTAACCCTCGACAATGCTCGTCTGTATGCCGAAGCGCAAAGAGCCATTACCCTGCGGGATGATTTTATTTCTATTGCTTCTCATGAGTTACGAACGCCGGTGACATCGCTTAAGTTGTATGTCCAGGTTTTACAGAAACAGCTTAGCAGACGAGGCGACGAAAATTTTGCCCGTTCCTTTGCCAAAATGGATGCACAATTAAATAAACTGACCCTGCTTATTGAGGATTTACTCAATGTATCCAGAATTGAGCACGGGAAACTTGACTTCCATGAAGATTGGTTTGATCTGAATGTGGTCGTCAAAGAAACAGTGGAGCAGATACAATCCACCACCAGTAAGCATCGCATTCGGATTGAAGGCAGGGTCAATCAGCTTGTTTGGGGAGATAGAGACCGCATCGGCCAGGTGCTCACCAATCTTCTGACGAATGCTGTCAAATTTTCACCTCAGTCAGATACGATCATCGTACGGTTAACTACGGCGCAAGATGCAGTTGTGGTAAACGTCCAGGACTTTGGCATTGGAATTGAGAAAGAGCACCTCAATCACATTTTTGATCGCTTCCATCGTGTTAGTGATCCAGAAGAGAAAACCTACCCTGGTCTTGGAATTGGCTTGTATATCGCGCACGAAATCATTCAGCGGCATAATGGTACGCTGGCAGTTGAGAGCGAGAAGGGGCAAGGTTCTCGATTTTCCTTTACCTTGCCGTATACATCCAGTACGCTGTCGTCAAGCAAAGAATGAAGATATGTGGAGAGGATAATCGCTATGGAGCAGCAAGCAAAAAAGATTCTCGTGGTGGATGATGATCCAGATATTTTAGATGCTCTTCGGTTTATGCTAGAAGATTCTGGATACGAGGTGAAAACAACGGAAAAAGGCGAATATGCGGAAAATTTGCATGATACGAACGGTGGATTGCCCGATGTGATTATTCTAGATGTGTTACTTTCCGGCAAAGATGGGCGGCTTATCTGTCAAAAGTTAAAAAGCCAGGAAGAGACGCAGCGCATTCCCATTATTATGATATCTGCCCATCCCAATGCCAAACAATCTGTCTCAGCAGTTGGCGCCGATGACTTCATGGCAAAACCATTTGATATGGATGAGCTGTTAGCAACAATAGCGAAATACTGCTGAGTACTCCTGGTTCCTATGAGCAACAGTGGCTATTCCCACGTATTTGAAAGCCACCAACGACAAATAGGCAGCTACTGCTACACTCAACTAACTTTCTACGAGCTTATTCAACCCCACCAATCATACTGTTCCTGAGTGTTGAATGTCAGTGTCTCCTTCATTGATGAAAATAGCACTCAAAAATAACGAAAGAGAAAAACCTCTTGACTAACAGACATTTTTTTGTTATCTTATAATCACATATTGACTGATATATCAATCAAAAAAAGAGATAAACGCTATGCAACGAGAAAAAATGGAACTGCAAAATCCCGAAGAGGTGATAACTCTCGAAAATAGAGCGCCTGAAAACACAGAGCCATTGTCCTATGGAAGGCGAGAAACCATTTTTACCATGATTGGCGTACTAAGCGTCGTCTTTCTCGCTATGCTTGACCAGACCATTGTAGGCACTGCCATGCCCCACATCGTCGCCGAACTGCAAGGGTTTGAACTGATCACCTGGGTCTCAACGGCCTACCTGCTCACGTCGACTGTGCCTATTCCCATTTGTGGCAAGCTTATATGGCACGGCATTCGCCATTCCTCTCTTCGCGCAGGGTGTGCTTGGCACATCTGCCACAAATAGCGGGTTGATTCTAATGCCTTTTATGCTCACCGCTATCGGCGGCAGCGTCCTCTCAGGCCTGGCATTGACTCTAACAGGCAAGTACAAATGGGTTGCCATTCTCGGTGTTGTTATAGATATCGTAGGAACGCTCATGCTGGTGTGCCTGAATGCCAGTTCCAGTTCCAGTTATACGCAGTTGCTGGTAGCGATGCTGGTCCTTGGTCTCGGCGTCGGTTCGGGTTTATCAGTCTACACTACCGTTGTGCAGAATGTCTATCCTAAAAAAATCGGTGAGGCATCTTCGACGCTGGTCTTCTTCCGGCAGCTTGGCGGAACAATTGGACTTGCGGCGATGGGTTCGGTCCTTGTCTCAAGCTATGTCCCGGCATTTCACGCTGCGCTGCCTGATACGCTTCGTCATTTTCTGCCTACAAGTATACTGAGCGCATTTGATAACCCGCTCATCCTGCTTTCGCCCGAGGCGCTCTCACATATACACGCCGGTTTTGCGGGCTACGGTGTGCAGGGTATGACAGCGTTCAACATACTACTACAGGCAGTGAAAACGGGATTGGCGCAGAGCGTTCATAACGTCTTCGTGCTGAGTTTAGTGATTATCCTGTTTGGCTTGATCGCTGTCCTTTTCCTCAAGGAAATCCCGTTAAGGGAACGAAAGAAAGCGGATCAATATCCCTAGGAGGTAACTATTCAGCAGAGGGAGATCCATGGGGATCTGCAAGGCCCCCTTGGCAAGATGCGGGAAAAAGTAATAGACTGAATATCCACCATAGGAAACCTCGCCACGGATGGTGGGTCTCCCGAACTTTTGATGATTCTTGACCATGCTCCCCTTCGGACCTGTTGCTAAGCGCGTTGCAGCACCCGCTTGCGCAGCGTCTCAAAGCTTGCTCGTCCGTAGGCTTGCCTCTTGATCAGCTTCAGTCGCTGGACGTGTCCCTCCACGGCTCCTTGACTCCATTTGAGCGTGAGGCCAGCTTTCACCGCATCATAGTCCCTTTTTACTCCCTGAGCAAAGTTCTTGAGCTCTGCAATGCCTTGTGTTTCGACCTTCGCGAGCCAGGCATCCAGC
>WNFW01003222.1_pt1 | contig 11297 bp, 5 predicted proteins | sample 5400131 | NCBI WGS metagenome assembly WNFW01 (sample SAMN13153362, study PRJNA577476) | soil metagenome | isolation source: 20 cm soil or saprolite under grassland replicate 1 | place: USA:California | collected 2016-06-15
AAATCGTGGTGCGTGTCACCGGAAGCTTGGAAGTTCTCTACCTTGGGATTGGTCACCCAGGCCGCATCGGCCTCGCGGACGCGGCGGTGTTCCCGTTCCTCGGCTCCAACCCACTTGCCACGCCATTCTCTAGCATCCATCAGCCCAGTCTCCCACCAACTTACATCACTCTCTGGATAGGGCTTGCCGTCCTTGTCCCAAACTCTCACGCGCCAGAAGTATCGCTTCTCAGGAACCAATGCTGGCCCTCCGTAGCTCACCCCGGCGGATTGATCCGATTCGACTCGGCTGCTATCCCAAATATCGGGTTTTCCAGCGGTGAGCAGTTCGGTGCTCGAAGCGATTTGCATCTGATAAGCGGTCTGCCGGGCACCTATTCGCGCGTCCTGCAATTGCCAGGAAAGCATGGGATTTTTCGAATCGATGCCTAGGGGAGTGACCAACGAATCGCACTTCAACTCCACGGGTCTTAACGAAGGTGATTGCGCCGATGCAACCTGTACCAACGATGTGAACAAAAGAAAAAATAGGGTAAGACCACGGAAAGTCGCTGTCATTTTTGTTGCTGGCTGAATTCGCTTCAAGGCGCTTCTCCAATTCTCTTTAATCTTCCATGCCATTCCCACACATGCCCTTTGTCGTGCTACGGCTCCGCGTTCGGCTCGATCACCTGCTTGGTGAGTTCGTTCGGCGGCGTCTGCTCCTTCACGCGCGATTGTTGCAGCGTTTTCTCGTGCAACCGCTGGAATTCGGACAGCGCCTTTTGTTGCAGGGCATCATTCCCCAGAGCTTTCTGAGCTCGCGACAGCCGGTACCAAGCCACTTCGTCTTCGGGATTGATCGTCACCGCCTTCTGGAGATGCGGCAGTGCAAGCTTCGGCTCGCTCTGCGACATCAGAACCGCCGCTAATCCCAGGTGTGCCTCCTCAAAGTCTGGATAGAAGTTTAAGGCTTGCTCAAAGTATCTTCCTGCTTCCTCGAACTGCCCGGCGCTGCGAGACGCTTCTCCGAGCTCGTACGCGGCGCTGGCATCACTAGGATCCAATCGCAGCTCCTGCTGGAACTCCTTCATCGCTTCTGCCTTAAGCTCCGCGGAATTGTTCTGTCGCGATTGCGCGAATAGGGTTCGGCCCAATCGATAATGGATGCCCTTCCGGTATGGATCGAGAGTAAGCACACGATGGTACTCCCCCACCGCTTCGGTATAGGATCCCTGGCTCTCATAGGCTTCGGCCGCCGCCATACTTTTCCAGACTGAATCCGGTGCCACTTGTGACAACCGCTGGATCGTCAGGAAGGCCTGGTTTCCGTAAATACGCGCCGTGTGATAGAGCACTTCAGGATCATCCGGATAGCGCCGGTTCAATTCCAAGGCCAATGCGACTGATTTGTTCTCCTGCTTCAAGCCCGTTTCAGCCCTCAAGAGCTCGAGGCCACACATGTGCTTTACTGGGGGATCTGTCGAGTGACGAAAGCACTTCTCCAGTCCTGGGGTTGCTTCGTTATATTTGCCAAGCTCCGACAGAGACATCGCGAGCAGTGCTTTCGTCTTCGGTAAATTCGCTCTCAAGTTGAGAGCTTGCCGCAGAGCCCCTACTGCCTTATCGAACTTTTTCTCCTGAAAGTAAATGGCCCCCAGATTTGCGTGCACTTCGGCCGTTCCCGGCGACAGTTCTCTCAGTTTTTCGAACGCGGCTTCGGCTTCTGGGTAGCGGCCTTCTTCCAGCGCTTTTTGACCGATTTCCGCGTATCGCTCAAGTTCCCTGGAATTGCTTGTCTGCGGCGCACCCACAGAAGCAAAAATCACAAGTAAGACAGAGATCATAAGTACACTTTTGCTGACGCAGCTCACCATGGCGCTTATACTACCCCTAACAGACATGCCAGGCCCTCGCGAACCTGGCGGATCTCTTTGGGATGGTTAGGCGGTGCACCTACCTTAGAAAGTCAGCCTCGCTCCAAGCTGTACTTGCCTGGCCGTTCGAGCGCTTATGATCTGCCCAAATCTCCCGGTCGCGTCTTGGAAATTGTCAGATACGGCACCCGTACCGGGACCGGACGATGCCGCGAGGAGAGAACCTGGATCCACACCAAATTGCGTGTGATTGAAGCTGTTGAAGGTCTCCACCCGAATCTGCAAGCCAACCCTTTCTGTGAAATTAAACGTCTTGGCAAAGGCGATGTCCCAATTGTTGATTCCCGGGCCACGCAAAATGTTGCGGCCGGCATTGCCAAACGTGCCGGCAAGGGGCTGCGTAAAGCACGCGGTATTGAACCACTCCCTTGGGCTCTTTTGAAATCCGCTATTTGGATTGCAGCCGGAAACTATGTTGGGACGCGCATTGAATGCCGTCATCAGGGAGAATGGATCGTTTGTTAAAGGCGAGAACGGAAACCCCTTCTGGAATGTTGTGACCGCGGACACCTGCCATCCCCCGACGGCAAGCTCTGCCAGTTTGCTCGCCCCGCTCAGGTGACTCTTCCCGCGTCCGAACGGCAATTGGTAAATGACACTGTTCACGAAGCGATGGTTTACGTCGAAATCCGAGCGCCCATAATCCATGGCCGGATTGTGGTCGTCCAGGTGTCCATTGAATCCGTTGGTGGCGCCGATGCCGGCGGCAGCGGATTTGTCATCGAGGCTCTTCGCCCAAGTGTATACGGACAAGAAGGCAAGGTCTCGACCATGATGATTCACAGTGACATTCCCCGCGTTGTAATTGGAATACCCCTGCCAGAGGCTGTCCAGAGTGATTGTCCCTGAGAAATTACGGTACGGCTTGCGGGCGTTCGCCGGGCAATCGCCGAGGGTAACGTTCGCCGGGATGTTGCAGAATGCCGGATCAGTCACCGGAACGGGCTGATTGATGTTGGAGCGATCCAGCAAATGCGTCCCCTTGTTGCCGACGTAGTTCACCTCCAACGACGTGTTCCAGCCAAGGTCGCGCTGAACGGAAAGTGACCACTGCTGTACGTAAGGATTTCGTGGCGTCTCGGAAATGATTACGGCAATGAACTGCGCGCCTTGCGCCGCGATAGTGACTGGTCTCAGTGCGCTAAGCACGGGATACAGATTATCCGTCAGTTTCGGTGCGACGGCAGGGGGCTGCGTTGCGGGAGTTAGGTTTGTGCGTGTTACGAACGGATAGAGATCTCCGGAGTCGTCGATCTCTCTTGTTTCCGAGGAATCCCAATAGATTCCGTATCCACCACGGACCACAGTCTTGTTCCCGCCGAGCGGCCGGAAGGCGAAGCCGATGCGCGGCGCAAAGGGCTTCTTCGAACCGTCAGCAGGATTATTCCGGCCGCAAGAATCGTAGAAGCCGTTGCCGGCAGGGGCGATGCCGTCCGTTAACAGCGTTTTGTCGGCGAAGCACAATCCGCCCGCGGTATTTTGCCTGTTGATCCAGAACATCTTGTTATTCGTCTCGGTCGGTACGCTACGGTAGTCCCACCTCAGGCCGAGGTTTAGTGTCAATTTGCTGGTCACCTTCCAGTCGTCTTGTACATACGGCGCCGTATACAGGAAATGGAACTGGTTTAGGTTTCCGGCAATCTTTGGATCACTGAAGGGACCGGGCTGAAATGTCGAGGCGCCCGAGTAGTAGCCCAGCAGAAAATCGGCCACAGCATTCCCGGTTCCGCACAAACCGGATGGGGTAGTGCAACTGCCGTTGGCGCTGTTTTGAAGTACGAGGGTGTTACTAAAACCATAGCTGCCCAGGAAATTCGAGGACAGGTTGCGTCTCTGAACCCATTTGCGGTAATCGAATCCCACGGTGATGGTATGTTTCCCACGGATCATCGACAGCGAATCCGAGAACTGCCACATCGGAATGTTGCTATAAGTTGGATTGTTTCCCGGGCTCCCAGCAGCGCCGGAAAAGCTAGTACCAAAATCGATCGTCGGGAATCCTTTGCCGTAGGCAGGCAGCGTCGTAAAAATACCCGAAAAACCCACCGCGGCAATGTTCGCGGCACTGGTGGCCGTGGCCCCTTGGATGGCTGTAGCCTCCAGCTTACCGAATCGGAAAGTATTAATGTTCCTTTGACCTAGCGAGATCGTGTGCGAAATCGCCCAGCTGGTGGAATCTTGCGTAAAAATGTTCAGTCCATCCGGGATTGAAGTCGTTCCCGCATTTTCATTGGAATAGTTTGCTTTCGTGTAGCGGAAGCCCACTGATCCGTAGCGCCCGAAATTCTGATCCACCTTGTATGTCTGCTGATTTGTGTTATTCGGCAGCGTAGTCCGGATAGCGAGGCTGCAGATGCCATGGGCGTCGCACGTCGTGGTGTCGGGGATCGCGAATATGTTCGCACCTAAGGCCACTTGCGCAAGTTTGGAAAAACGAGTGGAGGGAATTTTGTTTCCGGAGAACGGCAGACCGGTCTGCGGGTCTATCGGCATGCACGGAAGACCGTTAACCAGATTACCGTTTATCGGATCGTTGCAGCCAGTCGATCCATACGCAGGCAATGGAAATCCCGAAAAATCACCGTTCAATTCCGCCGCGCTTGGAACAGTGGCCCCGATGTTCGTTCCGTTCTTGATACGCCATCCTTCGTAATTTACCAGCCAAAAGGTCTTATTTCGTCCGTCGTAGAGTTTGGGAATATAGGCAGGCCCGCTCGCGACAAATCCAAACTGATTTTGACGCAACTCCGCTTTTTCGGGTGCCGCCTGACCTTTCAGCGCATTTGGAATGATCGTTATGGCATCCAACGCATCATTCCGTCCAAAATAAAAAAGTGAGCCATGAATGTCATTGCCACCGCTCCGGCTCACCAGGTTCACCTGATTCGCGCTGAAACCGAACTCCGCGGAATAGGTTTCCGACTGCACCTTGAATTCCTGAATCGCGTCTTGGGACAGAATGACCGCCGGCGTATTCAGCGCTGTGTCGGTATTTGCCAAACCGTCCAAGGTGTAGTTATTGGATTCCGGCCGTCCCCCATTGATGCTGATGGCATTCCCCGCTCCTTGGCGCATTTGTCCCTGCTCCCCGACTGTCTCCACCGCGCCTGCGGTGATGAACAGCAGGCTCAGGAAGTTCCGGCCGTTGAGCGGAAGTTCTTCGACCTGCGTTCTGCTCACAACCTGTGAGACTGCGGCGCTGTCGGTATCCAGTGCGAGGGCACCAGCGTTCACTTCAACCTGTGTGGTCACCGCGCCTACTTTGAGGGCGACGTCCACGCGGCGCTCCTGGGCGACAACCAGGGAAATGTTGTCTACGACTGATTTGTCGAACCCCGTGGCTTCTACCGTCACCCGGTACACCCCCGGGTGGAGGTACGGCACCGTAAAGTTTCCGGAGTCACTCGTTGTGATCTCCTTGGTGATGTTCGTCGCGATGTTAGTGACCTGCACCTTTGCGTTGGCCACGGCCGCCCCCGTAGGATCAGTTACCGTGCCCACGACCGAGCCCACATCGCCACCTTGGCCGTACACTGGTCTGGCAATCGTCAAAATGAACAGCAGAAAACAAAGAAGACTTCGCGATTTCATTCCGTCCTCCTGAATCTCATCGACCGAGTCACCCCAATTACGGCTTCCCCTGGTTCCTGGCCAGCACCGCCGCAACCAAGCGTGCCTCTATCTTGAAGAGCCACTAGACCGAGCAGTTCTCCCATCCTCGACTTATGGAAAACCCGCAACGCGGTTATTGAACATGGCGCCCCGCTGCTGTATCCCCTGCGAAGGCTCCTGGCTGCCCACATTGTGCCGCGCACTGTACTGGCAAAATTTGAATGCTGTCAATAGAAAAATGAACTTGTTTACCTATTGAAATTCGCACGGTATGGTTTCCCTGTCGCGATCGAACACACCTATCCGTTGTTTGGTTGGAAGGTCACCTACTTAGGCGTAGGACGCCGTTGTGCCCGTGTTACGGTCCTGGCGTTCCCGCGTCACTCGCTCCATGTAACCGCTCTCTCGAAAGGCCTTCATAGGATCTTCGGGCAAGCCCTTGGATTTCCGCCACTCTGCGATGATGGGCCGCACATCCAGCCAGAAGGCCCCCCGTAGACATTCCTCTGCATCCACAAGCGAACAACTCTGTTGTAGTCCTGGCAGCCTGGCGTGGTCCACGTTGGCCGCCTTCGCGTAGAGCTCTTGGGCAGTGCACACCGTCTGGATCATCGCTTCGATTTTTCCTTTGAGGTTGTGGCTCTGGTCCACCATGAAAGCGATATCTGTTGCCGCGCCATTTTCTGCTTCGAACGCAAGAATCTCGTGAAAGATACGGAATACCTGATAGGGATCGATGGAACCAAGAGTGAGGTCATCGTCGGCATATCGACGGTCGTTGAAATGAAACCCACCAATCATTTTGTGATGGAGCAGCCAGGCGACGATTTGCTCGATGTTCTGCGCCTGATAGTGATGCCCCGTATCCACAAGCACATACGCTTGCGGACCTGCAGCCTTGGCCAAGAGCAAAGCCATACCCCAATCAGCGATGTCGGTGTGATAGAACGCCGGTTCAAAGGGTTTGTATTCGACCAGCAGTCTCTGGCCAGGCCGGAGCGCCGCATGCACTTCCTTCAGTCCCTGTTCAAAATGATCGATTCGCTTTCGGATGTTCTGAGTCCCGGGATAATTGGAACCGTCCGCAAACCACGGCGAGATGTCCCTCGAACCGAGCGCTTCCGCGATTCTGACGCAATCGAGAATATGGTTTAGAGCTTTGCGGCGAATCGATGCATCAGGATTTCCAACGGATCCATACTTGTATTCCTGGTCCTGAAACAAATTTGGATTGATCGACCCCGGTCTCACCCCATGTTTTATGGCAAGCTCCCTTACCTTGCCGACATCTTGCAAACCATTGGGGAGGTCCCACTGAACGTGCAACGCCAGAGTAGGGCATGCGCCAGTCAAAGAGTGCACTTGGGCAGCATCGCTGAATTTTTCTTCGATGGTGCTGGCGGCGGCGAGCTGAATGAACTTTCCGAAGCGTGTACCGGTGTTCGCAAAGCCCCACGAGGGCAGCTCTATTCGAAGGTTGTCGAGCACCTTCCAAACCGTCTCGGTCTTCTTATTTTTCATCGTGACCTCAAGCCGTGCCCGTGATTATGTCGCTTTGCAACTAAGCAATTCCTCATACCCTTTGTCGCTTCCACTCTTCTTCAAACGTGGGCTCGGCAAATTCCTCGGCCCACCGCCCCACTGCGGAGGCGTCCACGCCAGTTGTGTCATTCCAACTTCCCTGCAACACCGCCATCTGAATGGCGAAATTGCCCAAAGTCGTCGACTCCGGCGAGCCAAGCAATACCTCCAGCCCCGTCCTCTCCGCCGTCAGGCGATTCAACAGAGAGTTCTTGCTTCCCCCACCGACAATAAACAGCCTCTTCAGATTCTTCCCGGTAATCGCAGCAATCGATCCCAGCACCTCCGCATATCGCTGGGCCATGCTGTGAAATATCATGTTTGCGATAAGTGGAATATCGCGCTTTTCCCCTGAAAATGTCGGGTGCCCCGCGCGTCGGAGTTGTCCATTAATCTTTCCCAGCATATCCCCAGGGAGTGTCAACGGAGGGTCGTCAACATCAATCAAAAAACCGGGAGCGGGAAGCGCTTCGCACTCTTGCAACAACTCAGTCAGTATAATCAGCGTCCCACGCTCTTCCCATTCATCCATGCATTCGCGCAGCAGCCACATCCCATTCACATTTTTCAGAAAGCAGACGGATCTCCCCACGCCTCCGAGGTTTGTAAAATTCATTCCTCGCGCTTCATCACTGACGCAAGGAGCAGTGAGGACCGTTCCCACGAGCGACCACGTGCCAGAACTGATGAAGGCCCAATCCTCCCCGCTGGCAGGAATCGCCGCGATTGCAGATGCCGTGTCATGGCATGCAGGAACGATCAATTTACTGTTGCGAAGAGCGGGGAGATTGCTGAGATCCCCGCCGATACTACCAACGATTGAACCGCTGGGCACGATCTTTGGCGCCGCCGAAATATCCAACCCTATTCCTTGAAAGATCTCTTCGCACCACTCCTGGCCTCCCAAGCGCACAAGCTGAGTATGCGTGGCATTTGTGTATTCCGCGACGCGTCCTCCACCTAGGCGAAAGATCACATATTCCGGCAGGTTGATCCACGCTGATCTCGAATTCCTGCCCGCCAGTTTATCTGCGTAAAGCTGATAAATCGTGTTCAACCCAAGCAACTGTATACCAGTCAATGCATAGAGCCGCGACGGAGGGATAATTTGGTGGACTTTTTTTTCGGCGTCTTGTGTTCGTTCATCCCGGTAGCAGAAAGGATCAGCGATTGCGTCCCCGTTCGCATCTAGGCGAACATAGTCGACCGCCCACCCGTCCACGCCAACCGACGCGATTCTTTCGGGCGCTGCCTCCGCGCACAAACGCAGCCCATCCTTAACCCCGTCAAAAATCCGCCCGATATCCCAGCGAAGGCCTTCTTGCGTGGCGATGGGCGCATTGGGGAAGCGATGAATAACATGAATGCGAGGCCGGCCTTGATTCCATTTCAACAGCGATACACGACAACTCTGTGCGCCCAAATCCACCGCAACAAGAGCTGCCCTTTTCCCCGACGTTTCCATCGTGATTCCTGTCGATCCCTAGGGCCGCGGGGCCCAACCTCGAGCGGACACTTACCCTATCTCAGGAAAGCTTCCGTAAGACCACCATCCACAGGAATCAGATGGCCTGTTGTGCAACGAGACTGTGGCCCGGCCAGAAACAGAATTGCTGCCGCACAATCTTCAGGGTCAATGGGCTGATGCGTAAGCGTCCGCTTGGCGTAAAACTCCGCCAGCAGCTCGCGTAGTTCTTCATCCGTCGCCTGTGAGTCAAACTTGATCTCGTACTTCGTGAGCGATGCTGTTACGCGGTCACGCGGAAACATCGTCGAACCCTTTACCACGGTCGCTGGGCTGATTCCGTTCACCCGCACCTTTGGAGCGAGCGATATCGCTAGTTCGCGGACAAGATGGCTGAGCGCCGCTTTGCTCACGTCATAGGCTTCGCTACCGCGCTTCGCCACCACCGCATTGGCAGAACTTGTCAGCACAATGCTCCCATCCAGATTCTGCTCGCGAAGAATTTTCGCGAGTTCGTCCGCCAAACGATGATTTGCAGTTACATTGATGTCCAGCGTAGTACCCCACTGCCCATCATGAATAACGCCGTCTGGCGATGAGGGGAATACCGCGGCGGTATTGACGAGGATGTCGATGCCGCCATACATTGCGATCACTTCTCGAAAAGCTTTACGAATGCCTTCTCGGTCACGAATGTCGATAGAAACTACCGCGGCTGCTTCCTTGCCGGCAATTTGTTGAGCTTCCGCTGCAGTTTTCGCCGCCGCGTCCATATCGCGGTCCGCAACCACTACGTGCGCTCCGCGTTGTGCCGCCTCGAGAGCTGTGGCCTGGCCCACTCCATTGCCGCCTCCCACCACCACGACCACCCGCCGGCTTAATTCCTTCTCAGGTGGTTGGCGCCTGATTTTTGCTTCCTCCAGCTGCCAATATTCGATGCGGAATGCCTCCGAAGGAGGCAAAGCCACATAGTTCGCGTGGACGGTAAAGGCCTCTGTTTTTGCGGCAGGCCCCGCTTGCGGCAGCACTTCGTGAGTCTTCCCCGTCCCTAACGCAGTCGCTCCCTCCATGACGTGAATCGCATTCGTATAAAACTCTCCGGTGATTCTCGCTTCCGTCTTGTTTTTGCCAAAACTGAACATCCCGATGCCCGGAATCAACACAACCGTAGGATTCCTATCCCGCATCTTGGGCGAATCGGGGACTGCAAATGCGTCGTAATACTGCTTGTACTCTTCCCGGTAGACCTTCAGCGCCCCGTCGATCTTCTCGCGAAGGCCACTTAGCTTACTCGATGGTTCCCAGGCCACGAAAAGCGGCCGAATTTTTGTGCGAATGAAATGATCAGGACAGCTTGTCCCCAGGTGTGCTAGTTTCTGCGCATCTCGTGAGTTGATGAACCGCAAAACCTCCGCGCTGCCGCTGAAACTACCGATCATGCGTTGCCGGCCGGAAACACAGCCCCGGATAAACGGAAAAATGTCTAGCGCCAGTTCGTGCTGGTCTTCAAGGGTCGTCGAAAGAGTTCCACCGAAGAGAGCATTTCCCTTTTCTTCGACATGTTTCACGATGAACTGGCCCAATTGATCGATGACAGTCAGCGTGTTGGAATAGCACTCTCGCTGGGTTTCTCCCCACGTAAACAAACCATGTCCTCCCAAAACAACACCGTCCGAACCCTTGCTGGCGCTAACTGCTTTGCGCAACATCATGGCCAGTTCGAATCCCGGCCGTTGCCACGGCAGCCAGACCAACCGGTGTTCAAACCGTCGATTGAACTCCTCCATCTTCTCGCGTCCGTTTGCTGCCGCTGCCAAAGCAATTCCCCAGTCCGGATGCAAGTGATCAACATGAGCGAATGGAAGAAAACCATGCAAAGGCGTATCGATCGAAGCCGCCACGGTGTTGTTCCGAAACGCGCACAACGGGTACATCTCGACCATTTCGTCTTCAAACTCCACCCCGCGATATCGCTGCGCCGCGGCATGCAGCTTATCGAGATATAAGGTCGCGAACCCCTTCCTTTGAATGCTTCCGATATCTCCACCGCTTCCTTTGATCCACAAGGCGGTTGCTTTGCTCCCGTCAAGTGGATCTTTCTCTTCAATTTTGGAGCTGGTGTTGCCACCGCCGAAATTCGTTATCCGCAGATCGGATCCCAATAGATTCGACCGATACCGCAGCAATTCAGCGCCGTCCAGGCGCTTGGCAATCTGGTCGTCCCAGCGGTCTTCGAGGTATCGTAGTTTCTCTTTGGATTTCATGGGAAAAACCATCGTCGGCTTCCACTCGAGCAAGTTGCCCGATTCATTCCGGTTTCGACCACTAGGAGCGTTCTAGACGATACGCTCCGGGAAGAAAGACTGCAATAGGTTAATTCTTTCAATAGAGGAATAACCCAGTTTAACGAGGTCCGCTTTCGCAGACGCTGGTATCGAGCGAACCGCATTCCTGCGCCTTGTGCCACTTCGCCGGCCACGCTCATAATCAGCTTGCCGCACGCGCTCTTTTTGCCAGCGACGTGGCCGTGACTAGCTTGTGCGCAATGTAGTTGTAAGGCGGCACGGTTTGCCCGTTTAGGATTCCCAATCCCAATTGAATCAATCGCGGACCATAGCTTCCCGCTTCATGTGATACGGAAGCAATGTAGGGTGTCCCGGGAGTCTTCATCTCTTCGAGTGCCTCATTGATGCAATCCTGGCCCACGATCGCAACGTCCTTTTC
>WNFW01003223.1_pt1 | contig 11297 bp, 11 predicted proteins | sample 5400131 | NCBI WGS metagenome assembly WNFW01 (sample SAMN13153362, study PRJNA577476) | soil metagenome | isolation source: 20 cm soil or saprolite under grassland replicate 1 | place: USA:California | collected 2016-06-15
TGGTGACCACGGCGCCCTCGCCCTCGGCCGACTCAACCGCGACGACGTCCTCGCTCTTGACCGGGTCCACTGTGTAGCCGAACTCGTCGGCAACGATCTCGGCGGTCGCGAAGTCGATGACCTGGTTGATCGTCGCCATGATGTTGGAGGTCATCAGCTTCTTGATGACCTCGACCGGGCTCACGGCGAGCTTGTCGGCCAGGTCCTTGACGGTCAGCGTCGGCGGGAGCACGACCTTGCGGTCGCCGTTGGGCTCGATCTTGACCGACACCGAGGCGGGTTTGAAGGCCGAGCGGGCGGCCTCGATCGCTCCAGGCGCCAGCGGCGCCGCTGCGTTACGAGTCAGCCGCCTCTGCTGGAGGAAGTTCACCAGCTCCTTCTGGCTGATGCCGAGTTCGCGCGCGAGTTCGTGAGCTTTCATGCGGAACTTCTAATTATCCCCAACGCCGCCTCGGGCCAATCTGAGGGGCGCATCCCTCCCCGCTCGCGGGGAGGTCAGGAGGGGGCGCCAAACTCGGCTACGGACTCAGCTCAGACCACAGCTCCGACGGCACCGCGGCGCCCAGAGACCTTTCCAGCTGATGGCGTTTTCGGGCGGTCCCGACGCAATCCTGGTTGCGGTGCAGGTAGGCGCCCCGCCCTGGGGCACGACCCGTGGGATCCATAGCGGCTGATCCGTCCGACCCTCGCACGAGCCGGATCAACGCGCCCTTGCCGGCCTCCTGCCTGCAGGCGACGCAGGTGCGGACGGGCTCATGCCGGCTCTTCGGCATCCGGGAGAGGTTCGGAGTCGCTCGGCTTGATGTCGATGCGAAAGCCGGTGAGCTTGGCGGCAAGGCGGGCGTTCTGCCCGTCGCGTCCGATGGCCAGCGACAGCTGCGTGCGGGGCACCATCACGGTGGCTGTGCGTGTCGAGCGGTCGATGGACACCGACTCGACCTTGGCCGGTCCGAGCGCCGCGGCGACGAACGCCTCGGAATCTTCAGACCAGGGAACGATGTCCACGTGCTCGCTGGCAAGCTCGCTGAGGATCGCGCGGTGTCGCACGCCTTTGGGTCCGACGCAGGCGCCGACCGGGTCAAGCCCTGGCTCGATGGAGTAGACGGCGATCTTGGTCCGCAGACCGGGCTCGCGCGCCAGAGCGCGCACCTCCACCGTGCCGGCCTTGATCTCCGGGACCTCGGCCTCCAGCAAGCGGTGGAGGAACGAGCGCGCGGCTCGCGACACACGCACCTGCGCCTGCCGGTGGTTGCGCTGGGGATCGAGGATCACGACCAGCACTGGCCGTCCCGGATGCAGCTGCTCGCCGGGGATTTGCTCCTCCGTCGGCATCACACCCTCGGCCCGACCCAGGTCGACGTACACAGTGCCGGCCTCGATGCGGTCGACGACCCCTGTCGCAAGCTCGCCTCGATGCTCCGACACCTCGCGCAGGACCTTGTCGCGCTCGAGGTCGTGGATGTGGCGCAGCACCGCGTGCTTGGCGGTCTGCGCGGCCATGCGCTTGAACTCTTCAGCGGGCAGCACGACGACGGTCTCGTTGCCGCTCGCATCACGCACGCGGCTCGTCACGTCCAGCCCGCCGGACGCGGTGTCCAGCTTCACCGTCACCATCCCTGGCGGACTGAAAGCCCTGACATAAGCCATGGCCAACGCGTCTTCCACGGTGCGCAGCATCTCGGGCAGAGGAATGCCCAGCTCTGCACACAGCGCGTTCAGCGCGTCTGCGAGGCTGCCGGTGGACCGGTCAGAGACTGACCGCGAGCCTGCCCGAGGCAACGTCATCCCATCCGATGTGAACGATCACCGGCGCGCGCCCGCGCTGTCCCTGCGACTGCACCGCGATGCCGGCGCCATCTACTGCGACCAGCTGGCCCTCGACGATTGTTTCCGTCTGCCCTGTCCGATAGCGCACGTTCACCCGCTTGCCGTTAAAACGCGCGTAGTCCTCTTTTCCACGCAGCGGGCGCTCGGCGCCGGGTGACGAGACCTCGAGGTCATACGGTCCAGGGATCAACAAAGCGTTGTCGAGCAGAGGACCGATGACGCGGCTGACGCGCTCGCAGTCAGCGATGGTGATCGACTCGACCCTGTCGATCGAGACGCGCAGTGTCCGCCCCGCCTGGCCCGACTGCTCCAGCGCGTAGAGCTCATAGCCCATGTGCTCGAGGGTGGGCTCGAGCAGCGTTCTGATCGACGTTATTGGCCAGGTTGGCATGTTCTCCCGCGCAGCCCCTGCAACTACCTTACAGGCTCAAATGCACAAGGGGGGCGGGCCCCCCTTGTGGTGAACCCCCCTGTTCAACGACACGCTATGGCCGACGTTGTGCACGGGGCGTGGTCCGGGAAACCCGGCCCACGCGACGAGATGACCTAACGAACCGGTTGCAGGCGCCGCCAGACGACCAGCAGAGGAGCCGCGTTGAAGATCGAGCTGTAGGTGCCGGAGATGATGCCGATGAGCAGTGCGAGCGCGAAGCCCTTCAGCGTCGCGCCGCCGGCGATCAGGATCGCCGCCAGCACGAGCACGACGGTGAAGCTCGTGATGATCGATCGCGCAGCGGTCTGCATGATGCTCAGGTTCACGACCTGCTCGAACGAAAGCCTCTGGCTCACGCGCAGGTTCTCGCGGATTCTGTCGAAGACCACGATCGTGTCGTGCACTGAGAAGCCGACCACGGTGAGCACAGCGGTGACGAAGAGGCTGTCGATCTGTCCGATCCGCAACCCCAGGACCGCGCCCATGATCGAGAAGAGTCCGGTCAGCAGAAAGACGTCATGCAGCAGCGCCGCGAGCGCCGATCCACCGAACTGGAATCCGGCGCGCCATCCACCAGGCACATTGCGAAAACGGATAGCAAGCAGCAAAAGGATGCCCACCGAGGCGAGCACCACGGCGAGCAGCGCGAACTCGATGGTCTCAGTGGCAATCGTGCCCCCCACCTCCAGCACCTGTTGCAGCTGCATCGGACCGAGCGCCTTCTCAAGCCCGTCCTCGACAGTCTTCTGAGCCGCCGGTGACAGTGGCGGCGTGCGGATGATGTAGCCGCCGGAACCAGTCGAGATGACCGATCCGTCGATGTTCATGCCGGAGACCGCGTCCTCGACCTTCGTGACGTTCGGATGGCTGGCGAAGCTGACCGTGAACTCGGTGCCGCCGGCGAAGTCGATGCCCAGCAGGAAATGCCTGGTGCTCATCGAGATGATCCCCGGGATGATGATCAGAAGCGAGATGAGAAAAAACCAGTTGCGGCGACCGACGATGTCGAGGCGGCGGACCCTGGGCGGAGCCTTCTCGACCTTTGGCTCATGCTCTTCGGCCTTCGCCTCCTCCTCCTCGGGTTCCTCTTCCTCGAGCTCCTCCGCTTCCTCCTCGGGCTCGGCGCTCACCCCTGACGTCTCGTCAGCTGGGTCGAGCACGGTCGACTCCTAGCAGCGCGGGCCGTCGGAAACGGGTCGAGGCCAGCACGATCGCCAGCAGGTTGTGGGTCACGATGATCGAGGAGATCAGGCTTGCGATGACACCGATGCCGAGGACGATCGCGAAGCCCTTCACCTGTGCAGGTCCGACGAATCCGAGGATCACGCATGTGATCAGGGTTGACGTGTTCGAGTCACGAATCGCTGGCCACGCGCGCCTTACCGCGGCATCGACCGCGGCGGGTATGGTGCGGCCTGCCCGCACCTCCTCTTTGAAGCGTTCGAAGATCAGGACGTTGGCGTCCACCGCCATGCCCACTGACAGGATGAAGCCAGTGATGCCGGCAAGCGTCAGCGTGACCGGTAAGGCTTTGAACACCGCAAAGACCGCGCCCGCATAGAAGACCAGCGCGAGGCTGGCAAGAAATCCGGGCAGGCGGTAGTAGACGATCATGAAGATCACGACGATCGTCAGGCCGAGCATTCCCGCCGCGAGGCTCAGCTTCACCGACTCGGCGCCCAACGTCGACCCGACCTGCGTGACATCAAGTACCAGCAGCGTCACCGGCAGCGAGCCGGAGTTAATACCGGTGGCCAGGTCGTTGGCGGTCGCCTGCGTGAACGAGCCGCTGATGACGGCCTGACCGCCGGTGATCTGCTCCTGCGTGATGGGGTCGGTGAGGAACTTCGGCGTCGGGTCGGTCGCGTTCTGGGGCGCGTCCCACGGTCGCGAGACGGTGCCCACATAGTCGGGGTTCTCCCAGTTGTCGATGTCCTTCTGCGTCAGGTCGAGCCAGATCGAGAGGTGGCGCCCAGCGCAGTTCGCGCTCTGACTCAGGGACGGATCGCCCGGGCACGCGTTGACGTTGTCCTGGGTCAGCTTCGAGAAAACGTCGCCACCGTGTGAGGTGAACGTCATATTGACGACCCACGAAACGCCGTTCTGATCGAGCGCCGGGGTGGCGCTCTGGATGTCGTCTCCGGTCAGGCCCACAAGCTGAGGTTTGTAGCCCGGCTCCGGACCGCCTGTCACTTTGTCGTCCGGCACCCATTTCGCGTAGACGAGCTTGGTGATGCGCCCGATCGCTCTCTGGGCCTGATCAGCGGTGACGCCCGCGAGGTCGACGGTGATGCGGTCGTTCTGCGACCCTGCGCCGCGGATCTCAGGCTCGCTCACCCCAAGCGAGTTGACACGCTTGTTGATCACGTCGACAGTGCGCTGCTGCACGTCCGCGCGGCTCTGCCCAGCCGGGAAATTCGTGAGCTGGTAGTCGATGTGCGTGCCGCCGGCCAGGTCGAGTCCCTTGTGGATGTACAGCGGCCAGCCGAAGTAGTTCGGCGGCAAGTTCGGGACGTTTCCCACCAGCGGGTACTTGTTCACCGCCCGATAGACATAGCCCGCGCCATCGACGCCAACCGAAAAGATAAGGAGGCCGATGATCAAAAGGCGAATCGGCCAGCTGAGGACTAGCTGCACGGCTTGTGAAGTTTAGGGAAAGCGTGAATCATGGCGCCCGTCGCGACCTGGTCCAGGCATAGCCCGTTTAGCGTTGCCGGAACAGCAGGTTGACGACCACCGTCAGGATCACGGAGAGGACGATGCTCGTCGCGAGGGGGATGTACACGGTCACGTTGCCGCTCTTGAAGGTGATGTCACCGGGCAGGTGGACGCGCCCGAACAGCATCAAGCCACCCCCGATGACGGCAAGGAGGACGCCAAACACCAGGAGCATCCGGCCCGCGTCAGCCATCGCTAAAGATTAGGAGCCGGGGTGGCAGGGTTGGCCGGGCTTGGCCCGGCCATGACTTTGTTTTCTCAACCCGCGGGCGTGGCATCACCCCAAGGGAGGGAGAGCAGGGCCGCGAATCCGGCCCGCCGGTAGCGTCGATTCGGACTTCGACACTAGGGCCGTTGAGCGGTCCGATGAGAGGGAACCTTGGTTCCCTCTCATGGCTCAGAGCAGGCGCGCTTGGCCCTGCGGAGGCTCCTCGCCCAGGTGCTCGTACGCCAGGTCAGTGGCCACACGGCCGCGTGCGGTCCGAGCCATGAAGCCGATCTGAATCAGGTACGGCTCGTGAACGTCCTCGATCGTCTCGGGCTCCTCTGACAGCGAAGTGGCGATGGTGTCGAGCCCGACCGGGCCGCCCTTGAACTTCTTGATCAGCGTCTCGAGCAACCGGCGGTCGAGCGGTTCCAGGCCGAGGTCGTCGATGTCGAGCATCGCGAGCGCTGCGCGCGTCGTCTCGACCGTCGCGCGCCCGTCGCCACGAACCTGGGCGTAGTCCCGCACACGCCGCAGGAGGCGGTTCGCGATGCGGGGTGTGCCGCGGGCGCGCCGGGCGATCTCGGAGACCGCCTCCGCCTGGATCTCTATGTCGAGGATGCGAGCCGACCGCCGCACGATGCTTTCCAGCTCGGCCTTGGAATAGAAGTCCAGCCGGTACACGGCGCCGAAGCGGTCACGCAGCGGTGCGCTGAGCAAACCCTGGCGCGTGGTGGCGCCGACACAGGTGAAGTGCGGCAGCGGCAGCGTCGCCGCGCTTGCCCCCACTCCCTTGCCGAGGACGGCGTCGAAGCGAAAGTCCTCGAGCGCAGGGTAAAGGGATTCCTCCACCACGCTGTTCAGGCGGTGGATCTCGTCGATGAAGAACACGTCGCGCGTCGAGAGGTTCAGCAGGATCGACCCCAGCGCGCCCTGGTGGTCGATGGCCGGACCAGAGCTGACCTTGATGGCGACCCCGAGCTCGTTGGCGATGATGTGCGCAAGCGTCGTCTTGCCCAGGCCAGGCGGCCCGCACAGGAGCACATGCTCCACCGGCTCGCCTCTGCGCCGCGCCGCCTCCAGGAGGATGCTGAGGTTTTCCCGCACCTGCGCCTGCCCGACGTACTCGGACAGCATTCGCGGGCGCAGCGTGAGGTCGAACTGCTCGTCATCGGCGCTCGCGTCGACGACTCGGTCTTCAGTGCTCATCTATTTCTTTCCCAAAGCCTTCAGCGCGCTGGCCAGAGCTTCTTGAGTGGGTGGCGACGATTTCCAGTCGACCGCCTCCAGCCCGATGCGGGCTTCTTGCGGTGAGAAACCCAGGTTACGCAGCGCAGCCTCGACCGCTTTTGGCACGGCGCCATTGCCGGCCGCGGCGACGGCTCGCGGCAGCACCGACAGGGCCTCTTCCGCGTCGAGCTTCGGCTTGAGCTCGATGATCACCTTCGCCGCGGTGCGCTGCCCGACGCCGCTGGCTCGGCGGATCGGCGTCGGATCCTCCGCGGTGATCGCCCGTTTGAGGACCTCGATGCTCGCCGCGCTCAGGATGTTGAGACCGACCTTCGGGCCTACCCCGTCGACCCCGATGAGCATCTCGAACAACTCGAGCTCTTCCGCGGAGCTGAACCCATACAAAGCCAGCTGGTCCTCGCGCACGTGCGTGTGGATGTGCAGCTCGAGCGCACCGCCTGGGGCAGGCACCGTCTGGCGAGTGCCGGCCGCGACGCTGACCATGTAGCCCACGCCTCCGACGTCGAGCACTACGTAGTCAGGCGCCGCACGCCTCACGGTTCCACTGAGATGCGCGATCAACGCTGTCGCGCCCCGTTGAACTTCCTGCTTCTCGCGTGGCACACCGCGATGGCGATCGCGTCGCGAGCGTGCTCGTCGAGCTTGCCGGCCGGGAGCTGCACCTGCGCCACGAGCATGCGCTGGATCTGCGACTTGTCAGCTTTGCCGTAGCCGGTGAGCACGATCTTCACCTGCGACGGCTTGTACTGGAACACCGGAACATTGCACTCCTCGAGCACGGCGAGGATCGCGCCGCGCGCCTGGGCGACGCCGATCGCACTCGTGGCGTTGCGGCCCATGAAGAGCTCTTCGATCGATGCCTCCGATGGATGGTGCTCGGCGATGAGTGCCCTCAAATGGTTTGCAATCGCCACGAGCCGCGGTCCTTCGCGACCAGGGATCGTCGACACGGTGCCGCATGCGACCACGCGGTTGGGCTCGGCGAGCAGCGCGAAACCTGTGCCGGCCAACCCGGGGTCGATCCCTACGATCAGCCCGTCAGATGGCATTCGTCCATACAGGTCTATACCTGCGCTGAAACTCTTTCAAGGACGTCTGCTGAGAAAGCGCGGGTAAGGGCTGCGGCCATTCCCCGCGGAACCCCATCCCGGAGTACGCCTCGCCACGCGAGGTGGTTTGTACGAAGTGCGCGTCTGGGAGACGGCCGGAGTAAATCCGGCCTACCTGCGACCCCTCAACTCTCTTCATTCATACCTGTGCTGAAACTCTTTCAAGGACGTCTGCTGCGATGTCGAAATTGGCGTAGACCTGCTGGACGTCGTCGTCCTCCTCCAGTGATTCCATCAAACGAAGCACGGCCGCTGCCTTGTCCTCGTCGACCGCCACGGTCTGCTTGGGCTGCATTGTGACCTCGGCGTTCTCGATCGTCACGCCGGGCAGCGCCTCGAGCGCGGTCTTCACCTTCTCGAATGCGTTCGGCGGCGTGGTGATGTCCACCGACCTGCCATCGACCTGGACGTCGTCGGCGCCGGCCTCGATGGCCGCGAGCCCGACGTCCTCCGGGTCCTGCTTGCCCGCGCCCGCTGAGATGGCGCCCTTGCGCTCGAACATCCACCCCACCGCGTTCGACTCGGCCAGGTTGCCGCCGCCCTTGGAGAAGCGGTGACGGATGGACGCGGAGGTTCGGTTGCGGTTGTCGGAAAGCGCGTCGACCATGATCGCCACGCCCGCCGGGCCGTAGCCCTCGTAGCGGATCTCCTCCAGCCTCTCGCCTGCGAGCTCGCCGGTGCCTCGCTTGATCGCAGCCTGGATGCGATCTGTCGGCATGTTGATCTCACGCGCCTTCTGCATCGCGAGCCTCAGCCGGAAGTTGCCGTCGGGGTTGCCCCCGCCCTCCTTGGCCGAGATCGTGATCTCACGGCTGGCGCGAGTGAACGCCTGCCCGCGCTTGGCGTCGACGATCGCCTTCTTGTGCTTGATGCCCGCCCATTTCGAGTGGCCAGACATGACTAGGCAGAGCCTCCGAACATACTTTCGTCGATTCTATCGCTTCCGGATTCGAACGAAATTTCTTTTGCCCACCTGGACGACATCGCCATCACGCAGCTTCCAGTCGAGCCCGATCTTTTCGCTGTTGACGCGCACCCCGCCCTGCTCGATGAGCCGTCGCGCGTCCCCGCGGCTTCGCGCCAGTCCGGCCTCCACCAGCGACCCGGGGACGTCCTCCAGATCCATCACGAAGCGCTCGGGCACGTCCTCCGGCATCTCGCGGCGTCGGAACTTCGTCTCGAAGTCCTTCTCCGCGCGCGCGGCAGCCTCCTCCCCATGCAGCCGGTGCACGAGCCTGTGGGCGAGTGCGGCCTTCGCGTCGCGCGGCTTCCGCGCGAGCACCTCGTCCATTTCCGCACGAGGCATGCCTGATGTCAGGCGCACGTACTTCTCGAGCAGCCGGTCGGGAATCGACATCGTCTTGCCGTAGATCTGCTCCGGCGCCTCACTGACGCCGATGTAGTTGCCGAGCGACTTCGACATCTTCTGCGTGCCGTCGAGGCCCTCCAGCAACGGGAAGACCGCGATGTCCTGCGGCTCCTGTCCGTAAGCCTCCTGGATGTCGCGGCCGAAAAGCAGGTTGAAGAGCTGGTCGGTGCCGCCTATCTCGACGTCGGCCCGCACCGCTACCGAGTCGTACGCCTGATTGAACGGATAGAGGATCTCGTGCGCGCCGACTGCCGCGCCTTCCTTCAAGCGCTGGGCGAAATCCTCGCGCTGCAGCACCTGCTGCAGCGTCGCCTTGCCCAGCAGCCGCAGCACGTCGGCGGCGCTCAGCTTGGCAAGCCACTCAGAGTTGCCATGCACCTCGGTTCTGTCGCGATCAAGCACCAGGAAGATCTGGTCGAAGTAGGTCTTCGCGTTGGCGTCGATCTGTTCGCGCGTGAGGATCGGCCGCGTCTCAGAGCGACCGCTGGGATCGCCGATCATCGCTGTGAAGTCGCCGACGATCAGGACCACCGTATGTCCGTGGTCCTGGAATGCGCGCAGCACGTCGAGCACGACCAGGTGTCCGATGTGGATGTCCGGCGCGGTCGGGTCGAGACCAAGCTTTACGCGCAGCTTGTCGCCGCGCTCGATGCGCGAACGCAGGTGATCCTCTACATGGATCTCGACGGCACGCTCGCGCAGGTCCTGGAAGAACGACTGCGTCAAACCGACGGTCAGCTTACTGGGCCGCGGCTGAAGTACTGGTGCGGGTCGAAGGGAAGGGCCGGCTGGAACACCGCGACGATCGGCCTGCCGATCGCGTTGACAAGCGGGACGGCAATGCGCGAGCCATCGACGGCAGCCCGGATCTGCGCCTGCGTGCCTGCCAGCTGACCGCTGCCGCTCGGATGGCCCGCCGCCTGCAGCTCATACGTGACAACCACTGACAGAAGCACCGCCGTGAGCACTCCGACGAGCACACCTGTGACCCGGTTCCACACGATCGCCTCGATCTGGATCTGGCGGTGTGCCAGCTGCGCGGCTCCGTCGATCGCGACCAGGACGACAAGTAGCAGCCCGAAGAACCCGTAGATTCGCGCGTCCGCCGTCTCCAACGTGGATGCCTGCTGGATGATGTTGCCCGCCTGCAGCCCCATGCCGGTCGCGGCGATGCACCCGACATAGAGCGCGATCAGGGCGATGACCCGGCGCAGCACGCCGGTGAAATAGCCGAGGACGGCGTAGATGACGATCAGAGCGATCGGGAGAACGTCTACCCAGGTCATGTGCGAATCCTGGCGCCGTGCTTTTTCTCCAACCGTTTCCTGATCTCGGACATAACTTTTTCTACTTCGGCGTCCGTCAGGGTGCGCTCGGGGCTCCGGAAAGTCAAGGTGAAGGCGATGCTCTTGCGGCCCTCGCCGGCCTGGTCGCCGCGATACTCGTCGAACGCGCGCACGCTCTCCAGCGAGCCGCCCCCCGCCTCTTTGATGGCACGGTGGAGATCGCCGGCGGGAACGTTTGGATCAACCACAACCGCGATGTCGCGCTGGACAGACGGATAGCGAGGCAGCTCCGCGGCCTTGCGTTCGCCGCGGGCGGCGATCAGCGCCTCGGCATTGACGTCCAGCGCCACCGCGCGACCATCGAGGTCGAACACCGCAAGGGTCGACGGATGAAGCTCGCCCACGACGCCAATCTCGCTGCCGCCCACCATGATCGACGCCGCCCGGCCCGGGTGATAGAGGTCAGGGGACGCGCGCAGATAGCGCACCGTGCCGGCCGCAAGGTCCTGGGCGAAGCGGTCCATCACGGACTTCAAACGCAAAAACCCGCGCCTCCCTGCATCGGCGCCGGCGTCGACTCGGGCGAGCACGGTCAGGCGGACCTGCTCGTCGGCGAGCCCGTCGGGACGCTTGCCGCGGTAAACGCGCGCGAGCTCGAACACATCGACGCGCTCCGCGGTCCGATTCTGGTTGTAGCGGGCGACTGAAAGGAGAGACGGCAGCAGCGAGGTTCGCATCGTGTCCAGCTCATCGCTCATCGGGTTGAAGAGCGTCCGTGCACCTTCCGCCAGGCCGAGCCGCTGCAGCAGCCGCCGAGGCACGAGCGCAGGCGAGACCACCTCGTCGAAGCCGGCGCCAAGCACCACCTCCCGCAGGCTTCCGTGGTGGTCCTCCGGGCTCATCACCTCCCACGTGTGCCGGCGGGATCCGGGCAGGGTCGCAGGGATACGGTCGATGCCGTAGATGCGGCCAACCTCCTCGATGACGTCCTCCGGCAGCTCGACGTCGAGGCGGAACACCGGCGGCAGGATCTCGTAGAACCCTTCCTGTCCGCCGTAGCCCACCTGAAACCCGAGGCGCGGCAGGATCTGCTGCTGGA
>WNFW01013136.1_pt1 | contig 11297 bp, 10 predicted proteins | sample 5400131 | NCBI WGS metagenome assembly WNFW01 (sample SAMN13153362, study PRJNA577476) | soil metagenome | isolation source: 20 cm soil or saprolite under grassland replicate 1 | place: USA:California | collected 2016-06-15
TTCGAAAGCGTATCGATCGTCTGCCCGAGCACGTTCTCCAGATGGCACAGCTCGACGACGCGGCGTATCGCGCTGCGCAGTGCCTCGCCCCGCAGGCCGCGCATCTCGGCGGCGAACCTGAGGAACGACAGCACGGACATCTCGGTATAGGAAGGGGCCGCTTCCGGAAGATAGCCGATGCGGCGCTTCACCTCGATCGGATTTTCCTGCACGGCCAGCCCGCACACCGAGACCGCGCCAGCGCTCGGGGGAATGAAGCCGGTGATCATGCGCATCGTGGTCGACTTGCCCGCTCCGTTCGGCCCGAGGAATCCCAGCACCTCACCCTTGCCGACCTCGAAGGACACGCCGTCGACCGCCCGTTTCGACCCGAAGGACTTGCTGAGATTTTCCACCTTGATCACGGCGCCCCTCCAAAACACCTACACAGACCGGCACTGGTCGGCTGAAGTTCCCTGCCCTGGCCGGCGGAACCGGATTCTAGCGCAACCTGGATTTGGGCATAAGCAAATGACCAATGACCATCAACCCGCGGTTTCGCGCAGCACGACGAAAGCCTTATAATTTTGAACTTTCAAGGCCTCACGGCCACGGCAAGGATCGCGCGATGACCCACGTTGTCATGGAAAGCTGCATCAAGTGCAAATACACCGACTGTGTCGATGTCTGCCCCGTCGATTGCTTCCACGAGGGGCCGAACATGCTGGTGATCGACCCGGACGAGTGCATCGACTGCGCGGTCTGCATCCCCGAGTGCCCGGTGAACGCGATCGTGCCCGAGGAAGACGTGCCCGAGGAGCAGAAGAAATTCACCGCGCTGAACGCCGAGCTCGCCAAGATCTGGCCCGTGATCACCGACGCCAAGCCCGGACCCGAGGACGCCGACCAGTGGAAGGACGTGAAGGACAAGCTCCCGCTCCTGGAGCGCTAGGCGCGGGATGCTGAAGCTTGCTTACGGCCTGTCCTTCGCGGAACTCTACGAGCGCGACGGCCTTGTCAGGCTCGATGCCGCATTCCTGGACCACCTCGGCGCCGCGGAATCCGCGCTGAGACCGCAGCTCGAAGCCGCGCGCGCGGCTGCCAGTCTCGATTCGAAAGCCGAATCGGCGCTGATCCTCGAGATCGCGCCGCACCTGGACGATTTTCTCGCCGAGCTGTTCGGCATCCAGACCGAATTCCGCACCCTTGCCGCCCGCCACAACGAACTCGCCCCGCTCTACAGCGTCAAGCGCCAGTTCGTGCAGCGCCGCGCCGCCAACAAGGTGAAGCCCGAGGAGGCGGCCAAGCTCGACGGACCCGCGCTCGAGGCCGACCTGAAAAATCACCTGGACGGGCGCTTCGACGAACTGACCTTCGCTAAAAAAGTCGCTCATTGGCTCGCCGATGAGGCCGGGCACGCCGCGCAACTCGATACCGCGATGAAATACGCCGCCTGGGCGCTGCACACGCCGGCGGGCCGTGCGCGCGTGCGCGCCGGGGTCCTCTTCAAGACGCCGTCAAAGATCGATCCGCGCAACCTCCTCGTGCACGCGCAAAAGAGCGACCGCGAGGGCGTCGTCACCTACACGATCCGCCCCGAGCACATTCGCAGGCGCAAGGGCTTCGCCCTCACCGATCCGGGCACCGACCTCGTCGGTGCGCTCGACCAGGCGAACTACTGCATCTGGTGCCACACGCAGGGCAAGGATTCCTGCTCCAAGGGTCTGCGAGAGAAATCGCCCGAGGGAACACCGGACAAGGTGGTGTTCAAGAAGAGCGCGTTCGGCGTGACGCTCGCCGGTTGCCCGCTCGAAGAGAAGATCTCCGAGTTCCACACGCTCAAGGCGCAGGGCAACGCGCTCTCGGCGCTCGCCGTGATCGTCATCGACAATCCCATGGTAGCCGCGACCGGGCACCGTATCTGCAACGACTGCATGAAAGCCTGCATCTACCAGAAGCAGGAGCCGGTGAACATACCGCAGATCGAGACGCGCACCCTGAAAGACGTCCTCGAGCTACCCTGGGGCTTCGAGATCTACTCGCTGCTCACGCGCTGGAACCCGCTCAATTTCCCCCGGCCGCTGCCTTTGCCCGAAACCGGCTACAAGGTGCTCATCGCCGGCATGGGGCCCGCGGGCTTCACCCTCGCCCATTACCTCATGAACGAAGGACACGCGGTGGCCGGCATCGACGGCCTGAAGATCGAGCCGCTGCCGGCCCGATTCTCCGGAATCGATGCCGACGGGAGCCGCGTGCCCGTCGAGCCGATCCGGGACGTGCAAACGCTGTACGAGGGCCTCGACGACCGCGTCATGGCGGGATTCGGAGGCGTCGCCGAATACGGCATCACGGTGCGCTGGGACAAGAATTTCCTCAAGCTCGTGCGCCTCTTGCTCGAGCGGCGCGCGCAGTTCGCGATGTACGGAGGCGTGCGCTTCGGCGGCACGGTCGCCGTCGAGGACGCGCTGGAGTTAGGCTTCGACCACGTGGCGCTTTGCATGGGCGCGGGCAAGCCCACGGTGCTCGACATTCCGAACGGGCTCGCGCGCGGCGTGCGCGCGGCCTCCGACTTCCTGATGGCCCTTCAGCTCACCGGCGCGGCCAAGGCGGACTCCATCGCCAACATGCAGCTGCGCCTGCCCGTGGTGGTGGTCGGCGGCGGCTTGACCGCGATCGACACCGCGACCGAATCGCTCGCCTACTATCCGGTGCAAGTGGAGAAGTTCCTGATGCGCTACGAGACCCTAGTCGCGGAAACGGGCGGCGATGCGGTGCGCCAGAGATGGGATGACCAGGAGCGCGAGATCGCGGAGGAGTTCCTCGCGCATGCACGCGCGATCCGCGAGGAGCGGGCCCTCGCCGCGCGCGAAGGCCGCGCCGCGCGCGTCGTCGAGCTCCTCCGGCACTGGGGCGGCGTCACCATCGCCTACCGGCGCCGGCTGATCGACAGCCCTTCCTACACGCTCAATCACGAGGAGGTCGAGAAGGCGCTCGAGGAAGGGATCGCCTTCTGTGAAAGGCTGTCTCCGGTAGCGGTGGACGTGGACAACTACGGCGCGGCACGCGGAATCCGCTTCGCTCGGGAAAGCGGACTCGGCGGCGAATCCGCGGAGCACTGGCTGCCGGCGCACACCGTGTTCGTCGCCGCCGGGACCCAGCCGAACACGGTGCTCGCCCGCGAGGACGCGGCGCACTTTCAGCTCGACGGAAGATATTTCCAGGCATGCGACGAGGACGGACGCCCCGCGAAGCCGCAGCGCGCGATTTCCAAGCCCGAGCGTGCCGACGTGCTCCTCTCGCGCTTTCCCGACGGGCGCTTCGTCAGCTTCTTCGGCGATCTGCATCCCTCTTACTTCGGCAATGTCGTCAAGGCACTCGCTTCGGCGCGCCAGGGCTACCCGGTCGTGTCGCGCGCTCTGGCAAAGACGCCTCCGCGGTCGCGGAGCGCGCCGGCCGCGTTCTTCGTTTCGCTCGCCGGCCAGCTGCTCGCCACCGTGCACAAGGTCGAGCGGCTCACGCCCACCATCGTCGAAGTGGTGGTAAGGGCCCCGCTCGCCGCGCGCAAATTCCGGCCCGGCCAGTTCTACCGGCTGCAGAATTTCGAGACCCTCTCGCCTGTCGTGACAGACGCCGGCGCGACGACCCGCCTTCAGATGGAGGGGCTCGCGATGACCGGTGCCTGGGTGGATCGGGACCGCGGCCTCGTCTCGACCATCGTGCTCGAGATGGGCGGCTCATCTGACCTGTGCGCGATGCTCGAACCCGGGGAGCCCGTGATCCTCATGGGCCCCACCGGCAACCCGACGCACATCGCGGCGAATGAAACGGTGATCCTCGTGGGCGGGGGCCTGGGCAACGCGGTATTGTTTTCGATCGGCGCGGCGTTCCGGGCGCGGGGCTCGAAAGTGCTTTATTTCGCCGGCTACAAGAAAGTCATCGACCGCTACAAGGTCGCTGAGATAGAGAACGCCGCGGACATGGTCGTGTGGTGCTGCGATGAAGAGCCGGGATTCAAGCTGGAAAACGCAAAAGCGCGCCCGCAAGACAGAAGCTTCGTCGGAAACATCGTCCAGGCAATGGACGCCTACGCCCAGGGGAGGCTCGGGCGTCCCTCGATCCGCATCGAGGACGCCGACCGGCTCATCGCGATAGGCTCCGATCGCATGATGGCGGCGGTTGCGCGCGCGCGCCACGACGTCCTCAGGGACTATCTCAAGCCCGATCACCTCGCGCTCGGCTCGATCAACTCGCCGATGCAGTGCATGCTCAAGGAGATCTGCGCGCAGTGCCTGCAGCCGCACCGCGATCCGCATACCGGCAAAAGGAGCTACGTGTTCTCCTGCTTCAACCAGGACCAGGAACTCGACAGCGTGGATTTCGGCGCGCTCTCGGAGCGTCTCAGACAGAATTCACTGCAGGAAAAGATCACCGCGCAGTGGATACTGCACTGCATGCCCGAGCTGCGCAAACAACGGCAGCTTGTTTGAAACGTCCGTCGCTTTAGTGCCAGTCCCTGCGAGGCGGGATCGGCAGCGGCATCACGGCGATCCCCTCTTCGAGGAGCTCCCGCGTCTCCTCGCCGGTCGCCACGCCGCGGATGTTTCGCTGCGGGATTTCCTTGTGATGGATACGCCGCGCTTCGGCGGGAAAATTCTCTCCCACGTTCTCGGTGTTGAGCAGGATGTAGTCGATGACTTCGTGCAGGTTGCGCGGCCGCGCGGCCGGAGCGACGGGCGGCTGCGCGTTCTCCCGCAGCGGCTCGGCATCCGGCCTGCCGATTTTCGCCGTGAGCAGCTTTTCGATGCTGGAATCGCTGCAGACCGGGCACGACAGCAGACCGCGGGCTTTCTGGCCCTCGAAGTCGTCCGCCGAAACGAACCAGCCCTCGAACCGGTGGCGATCAGCACAAATGAGCTCAAATACGATCACGTTCGCGCTCCTTGGAAAACATTCTACCGTGCTCGGATCATTTCGGTGCGCCAATGCCTTGTTTCAAGGGCTGAACCAGGTCCGATAGGCCCACAGCGCGCACAGCGCCGCCGCGGCCAGCCAGACGCCGACGACGACAAGCGCCGCAACGCGGCTCACCGGCCGGGCGCTCGCCATCCTCTCCTGCGCCCGCGCCCTGCACTCCTCCAGAATCGGACCCGGGATCATCCTGATCGCAAGCACGATCCCGAGCGGGACCAGTATGAGATCGTCGAGGTATCCCAGGATAGGAACAAAGTCCGGGATAAGGTCGATGGGGCTCAGCGCATAGGCCACGATGCCCGCGACCAGAAGCTTCGCGTACCAGGGCGTGCCGGGGTGGCGCGCGGCGAACCAAAGCGCGAGAGTTTCGCTCTTGAGGTGTCGCGCGCGCTGTTTGAGGCTGGAGAGCAGCGGCATCGCCCTCGGAACTAGGCGCCGCCGGGTTCCCCGGTCGGCGTCGGCGCCTTCTCGAACGACATGAGGATTCCGAACAGTATCGCGACCACGGCTAAGATCATCCAGAGCAGGGCTTCAGCCAAGCTGCTGCGAGCCGAGTATTCCGCGCGCGAGTAGTAGGTCACCACGCGCTCGCGCCGCATCATATCTTCCTGGGCCGGGGCAAAGGTCCTGGTCTCGCCGCCGCGATCGACGTAGCTTGCCAGCGTTCCGGACTCCATGAACGTCCGGCGCGCTCGCGCGACGCTCAGGATCTCCTTTTTCTCCAGCGAAAGCCTGCTCCAATTCGCGGGTTGCGCGGCCGCGGCCTTTCGTTGATTCGCGCTCAACGTCGCCTTGAGGTCGGCATATTTCCAGTAGGCGAACCCGCCGTACAGGGCGCAGATGCCGGCGGCCAGAACCGTCATCAACACCGCCTTCCCGTGCACGCCGTAGGCGCAAAGGCGCCGCGTGCCGTCGAACAAGCACAGAAACGCGGCCGCTCCTCCGATCACGCTGAAGACGAAGTCGACCCAACTCTCGATCATGGCGAGTGCTGCCACCCGGGCTAAAGGCGTGGATTGTGTCAGAAAGAAACTGGGAGCGGGTGCCCTTCGAAGGCGTAACGCTAAAGCGAGGAGTCCCCATCTAACTGGGTGGGGTACCAGGATTTCGGGCTCTGCAGCGCGCTAGTCAATTGCGGGTTCCTGCACTGATACAAATAACCCCAAGACTCCAGGCTGCGATGATACGGCGGGCGTTTCGCGATAGGTTGAAGGGCCTCGAGCCAGCAGCCCGCATTCTCAAGAACGTGAATGCGCTCCCGCCGGCATCGGCTCAGGGCATGAGAGATCATTGCGGAACCCAGACCCGGATCCCGGACGAGCGTCTGAAAATCGACGATGAAAATCCTTGTGAGATCCACGGCGCGCCCGTCCCTGCGCTCAAAAATCCCATATGCGACTAGACGAGGACCCTCCCAAGCTGTCAAGACCCAGATGCGATTCTGTTGGACCGCATATTTGAAATGCCATTCCAGGGTGCTCCTCGCCCGCGAAGAGAGAAACAGGTCGGGTCTGCGTTGCAGCAATTCCGTCCAGAATCCTTCGAACTGTTCATCGAAACGGGTGGACCAGCGCAGCTCGTAGGGGCTCTGCACCTCGCGCTCTTGCCGCGCGCAAACGTCTGCAAGCAACAAGGGCCCGGCTAACAGAGGCGCTGCCACGGTAGACACGCCCCGAGGTGCTTTCTGGGCCAGATAACGTTTGACGGCGCCGCTGTAATTCGTGACCCAAAACGCCGAGCGGTTCCATTGGCCCACGGGTGCACGCGACCAACCGAGGTTGGTGAATATCGCCTCCGATACCGGTTTGGCTGTCGTAACCATATGGAGATCGACGCTCCGGTGCTGTAGCTGGTGCGCCACCAACATCAGCGAGAATGCCCGGTATTTGGGATCGACAGCCCATCCGCAAAGAGTTGCGCCTAAGTAAGTGCTGCCGCCAAGGTGAAAAAGGAGCGGGATGTTGCCGATGGACCCGACGATTCGCCCGCATTCGTCCTCCAGCACCCAGCCGATAGGCCAGTCGCGGAGACTCTGATAGGCGGGATTGTCCCGCCAAAGGTGGAGCCATTCTTCACGGGATCTTGGGGTCAGCCCAGATGCAGCTTCCGCTGCGGCAATCTGCTCGTAGTCTCCGAAATAAGCTTGGCGGACCGACGGCCGCTTTGCTTTCTTGGGGGCTAAGCTGCTCGTTTGACGAAACGGTCCCCGTTCGAGGTCTTCAGCACGCACTGTGCCGCTTGAGAGCGGTGACTTCATGGTGGGGCTGGTGGTTTTGGCAGCTCTTATGGCGATCTGACCAGCGTTGCGCCCCAGGAGTATCCAACTCCAAAACCCACGAGCATGGTCAATTGGTTGCTGCCGAGTTGCCCCGAATCGCGGGCGTCTTTGAGGGCGATCGGAATCGTCGAAGAGACGGTGTTGCCGGTGTTGCTCAGGGCGACGGAGAATCGCTCCGAGGGGATCTTCATCTTGCCTCTCAGGTGATCCAGGATGAACCGGTTGGCTTGGTGAAGAACGAAGAAATCAATCTCCTCCATCCGCTTTCCGGCTTTGCGCAGCAGGGCGTCGATAGATTGGGGGACTACCCGCAGCGTGAACTCGAAGATTTTCGGACCGTTGACGTAGAGGTTGTCCTGAGACCGCCAATTGCCGCTCTCGGCCTCTACTACGACGGCCGTTTCGGCGGAACGGGGATGCCGCATCCCACCGGTTGGGACGATCAGATCTTCCGCCCCGCGGCCGTCCGTGCCAAATACGAAGGGTCCGATATACGGGCCGCCGTCGCCGTCGACGGCTTCAATCAAAGTGGCGGCCGCGGCGTCACCGAAGATGGTCCGCACGCTCTTGTCTCTGGAATGAAGGAACTTGCTGTAAGTCTCGGCGGTGACGAGCAGCACGCGCCCGGCTTGGCCGGTTTCGATCAGTCCCTTCGCTAAACCAAGACCATAGACAAACCCGGAGCATCCGAGGTTGAAATCGAGAGCTCCCGCCGAGGTAGGGATACCGAGCCAGTCCTGGAGCAAGCAACCCGTCGACGGCAGGAAATAGTCCGGGCTCTGCGTGCAAAACAACAGGTAATCGATATCGCCCGGCCGGCAGGCGCCGCCCTCGAACAGCTTGCGCGCAGCACACACCGCGAGATCGGAGGCGCATTCGTCGTTACCGGCGACGTGCCGCTCACTGATCCCGGTCTTGTCTTCAATCTTTTTCACCTGCCATTCGGGAAATTCGGCGGCCAGCTGCGCCGAGGAAAGGACCCGGTCCGGCAGATAGTAGTCGATCGCCTTGATGGCCGCCTTCATGGCAGTTGCTGCAGGAGGGCAGCCAGGTCCGCGACGGTTTCGCAGGCGATGAGCTTGTCGGGCTGCAGCGCGATGCCGAGAAGCTTATCGACCGCCGCCATGAATTTCAAGACAGCCATCGAGTCCCAATTCTCGATGTCTACCAGGGCCCGATCTCCCGAAAGCGTGCCGTCAGAAACCGCGCCGTCGGGTAGTTCAAGCGCTTTACACAGGATCTCCGCAACGTTGATCACCGCCGCAACATCCACGGGAATAGGTCCAAATCTTCTTGACGCTCAATTTAGCTGCCCGAAATGTTGCAGAAAGACTGCGGAAAAACTCCGACACCTGATCCACTCGGCTCAAGGTTTCCCTTCAAGGCGCCACCGCGAGTCGCGGGCATATTGGAGGCGGGGGTCGGAATCGAACCGGCGTCCACGGCTTTGCAGGCCGCTGCATGACCACTCTGCCACCCCGCCGCGTGCTTGAGACTGGGAACAGCGAAGGACTTCAGGCTGTTCCTTCAGGATTCTGGAGCGGGAGAGGAGTCTCGAACTCCCGACCTTAACCTTGGCAAGGTTACGCTCTACCAACTGAGCTACTCCCGCGGGCAAGGCGGAATCTTACGGGCCGTTCCCCCTGCGGTCAAGCCGGCGGCGATCTCAGGGGCACGGCGATCATCTGGGAGATCGTTTTTATCTTGCCGAGAAAATTCACCGCGACGCTTTTCGACTGGCCGATCTTCGCCATCCATTCGCGCATCGCCGAAACGGCGATCTCCCGGCCGATGATGACCACAGCGATGATCGCGTCCACGCGCTGAAGCCAGACCAGCACGATCAGCGCCGCGGCGATCATCAGCTTGTCGGCGACCGGGTCGAGGAACGCGCCGAACGCCGACGTCTGGTTCAGGCGCCTCGCGAGATAACCATCGAGCCAGTCCGTGATCGCGGCCGCGATGAACAACGAGGTCGCAATCAGGTTCTGGCGCCAGCTCGAGAGCCACACTTCGGGGACATAGAAGACCCCGATCACCAGCGGGATCGTCAGGATGCGGAGCCAGGTGAGAAGGATCGGGACGTTAAGCGGCATGGAGCTCCTGATAGATCTTTTCCGCGAGCTTGCGACTGATCCCCTCGACCTGCGTCAGGTCCTCGACGCTCGCGCCCATGACTCCCTTCAGCCCGCCGAACCGCGTGAGCAGCTGTTTGCGGCGTTTGGCGCCGATCCCCGCGATTCCCTCCAGCGTCGAAGTGGTGCGCCGCTTGGAGCGTCGCGCCCGGTGCCCGGCGATGGCGAAGCGGTGCGCTTCATCGCGAATCCGCTGGATCAGATGCAGTCCGGGGTGGTCGGGGGCAAGCGTCACCGCGCGCTCGCCTGCCCACAGCTCTTCGAGCCCGGGCTTCCTCTCCGGGCCCTTGGCGATTCCCACGAGCGCAATGTCGGAGAGCCCGGCGTCCGCGAGCGCTTCTCTCGCCGCGCTCACCTGTCCCTTGCCGCCGTCGATGAAAATCAGGTCGGGCGCGACGCCCTCCCCGCCGGCTATCCTTCCGTAGCGGCGCGAAAGCGCCTGCGCGAGAGCGCCGTAGTCGTCGCCCCGCTGCACGCCTTCGATGTTGTAGCGACGGTATTCGCTCCGGCACATGTCCATGCGATCGTACACCACGCAGGCCGCCACCGTGGCCTCGCCCATCGTGTGGCTCACGTCGAAGCATTCGATGCGCTGCACGGTGTCGGGCAGGCCGAGCGCCTCGCGCAGCGCCGCGAGCCGCGTTTCCTGAGTGCTGTGCTCGGTGAGCTTCGACTTCAAGGCCTGAAGCGCGTTTTGCCGGGCCATCTCGAGCCAGGCGCGGCGCTCGGCGGTTGCGCGCGTGTAGATACGCACGCTGCGCTTCGCGTGCTCGGTGAGCGTTGCCTCCAGCTCTTGGACGTCCAGCTCTTCGCCGACGACTAGCGCCGCCGGTATCGGCCGCTCCAGGTAGTGCTGCGCGATGAACGCCGCGAGCACCTCTCCTGCGTCGCGTTCCTCCGCATTCTGCGGAAAGAGGCTGCGGTCCCCGAGCTGCCTGCCGCCGCGCACCATCATCAGGTTGACGCAGGCGAAGCCGTGCTCCAGGGCGACCGCGATGATATCGACATCGACGTCCGCGCCGGTGTCGGCGTACTGGCGCTGGCTGACCTTGACGAGGGATTGGATCTGGTCGCGGTAGATCGCCGCCTCTTCGTAGCGCCGCGCGTCGGAAGCCTGCTGCATGCGGGCCTCGAGCCGTTTGAGCGCGGTGTCGCTGCGGCCCTCGAGGTAGAGTTGCGCGCTCTTGACGTCTTCCGCGTAAGCCGCGGCGGCGATGTGTCCCACGCAAGGTGCCGTGCAGCGCCTGATCTGGTAGAGCAGGCAGGGCCGCGAGCGGTTCTGGAAGACCGAGTCCTCGCAGGTGCGCAGCCGAAACACCCTCTGCAGCAGCTGGATGCTCTCGCGCACCGCGCCCGCGTGCGGAAACGGGCCGAAGTATTGGTGCGCCTTGTCCATCGCCCCGCGGTGAAAGCCGAGACGCGGGAATTCCCCGCCGCTCACCATGAGGTAGGGATAGGACTTGTCGTCCCGGAACAAAATGTTGTAGCGGGGGCTGAGCGACTTGATGAGATTGTTCTCGAGGATCAGCGCCTCCGCTTCGGAGCGAGTGACCGTGATCTCGACCGCCGCCACCTGCGTCAGCATCTTGGCAGTGCGCGGTCCGTGCTGCGTTTTCTGAAAATAGGACGAGACGCGCTTTTTCAGGTCGCCCGCCTTGCCGACGTAGAGCGCCTCGCCCTCCGCTCCGATCATGCGGTACACGCCCGGCAAACCCGGCAAGGTGGCGAGCAAGGCCTGCGCGTCGAACGCGGGAGCGCTCCGTTTGTCTTCTGTTCGGAGCGCTTTGCTTGGGGAAGTCATCGGGCGCCGCGGAGGAAAGTCGCGATATCGCGAACCACCGCCTCGAACATCTCTGCGGTGAGCCGCTTCGTCTGCGTATTATAGCGGCTGCAGTGGTAGCTATCGAAGAGCAGCGGTGCGGGCGAAGCCGCAG
>WNFW01003224.1_pt1 | contig 11294 bp, 12 predicted proteins | sample 5400131 | NCBI WGS metagenome assembly WNFW01 (sample SAMN13153362, study PRJNA577476) | soil metagenome | isolation source: 20 cm soil or saprolite under grassland replicate 1 | place: USA:California | collected 2016-06-15
CTTGGGAGGCTGAGAAAATCTGGGGTGAAATACCGTCTCATGCTGGCATCGGGCGCCGAGAAGGCTCCGCGGCCACGAGGATAGTCCGCGATCGCGCACATACGCGCGATGGAGGACTAACGTCCAAGTCCGACAGCCGCCGGGCACGCGTACCGGCTGCCGCAAGGCACCGCCGACCCGCCTGAGGCTGCAGACTGGGCACAAGGCAAACCCACGGCCACTGGGCGGCCAAAAGGATTTCATACCTCGTTGGTGGCCCCCGGGCATGTGGACTTTTGTCTGTTTGAGGACGCATAGTGCGCTCAGACAGACACTCGATTTCGCGACAGTCCATATGCCCGTGCCGGTCACCCACGAGGGATGAAATTGCTGGGCGGCCCCGCTCGGCTTTAAGGTTGCCTTGTGCCAAGTCTGTGGCCGTGACCACGGTCGCGCTCCGGACCGGGGAGTTTTGGAAGCGGCTCCTTCGGCAGGGCGAGGCAGTCCGGTCTGGGTCACCTGAGCAGGGGGTCTGCCAGCCGCCGACCGTCGTGTTGGACAATTCACGCACCGACCCCGCGCTCTGCGCCGTTTTGTCGCGCCCGAGTCCCCCGAAGAGGGGCGGTATTTCACCCCAGCCTGCATACGCGGGAAACTTACTGACTTCGGTGGTAGATCAACGGTCGGTCAGTCCTCGACGAGGATGCCGGGGGCCGGGAACGCCCGGCAGAGCTCGGCGATCTCGCTTGCCACCGCCGCCGCGAGCGACTCGTCCTCGGGGGCCGACACGATCCGGTCGATCCAGCCGGCGATCCGGCCCATCTCCTCGACCCCCATGCCGCGGGCGGTGACCGCCGGCGTGCCGAGGCGGATGCCGGAGGGGTCGAAGGGTCTGCGGGGGTCGAAGGGGACGGTGTTGTAGTTCAGCTCGATGCCCGCCCGGTCGAGTGCCTTGGCCGCCTGCTTGCCGGGGATGCCCTTGTTCGTCAGGTCGATGAGGATCAGGTGGTTGTCGGTCCCCCCGGAGACGAGGTCGAAGCCCCGGGCGACCAGCTCCTCGGCGAGCGCCTTGGCGTTCGCCACGATGGCCTGGGCGTAGGTGGCGAACTCGGGCTTCGCCGCCTCTCGCAAGGCCACGGCGATGGCGGCCGTCGTGTGGTTGTGCGGGCCGCCCTGCAGGCCCGGGAACACCGCCCGGTCGAGCGCCTTGGCGTGCTCGGCGCGCGAGAGGAACATCGCTCCCCGAGGCCCTCGAAGGGTCTTGTGGGTGGTCGTGGTGACGACGGCGGCGTGGGGGACGGGGGAGGGGTGCGCCCCCCCGGCGACGAGCCCGGCGATGTGGGCCATGTCGGCGGCGAAGACGGCGCCCACCTCGGCGGCGATCTCCGCGAAGGCCTCGAAGTCGATGATGCGGGGCACCGCGGTCCCACCGGCCCAGATGAGCTTCGGCTGCTCCCGCTTCGCGACGTCCCGCACCTCATCGAGGTCGATGCGGCCGGTGTCCCTGCGGACCCCGTAGTGCACGGCGTGGAACCATTTGCCGGTGACCGAAACGTCCCAACCGTGCGTCAGGTGGCCCCCGTGGGGCAGGGCCATCCCCATGACGGTGTCGCCGGGGCTCAGGAAGGCAAGGTAGACGGCGAGATTGCACGGCGAGCCGGAGTACGGTTGGACGTTGGCGTGCTCGGCCCCGAACAGCGCCGTGGCCCGCTCGATGGCGATGGTCTCGATCTGGTCGATGAACTGCTGGCCCTCGTAGTAGCGGCGCCCGGGGTAGCCCTCCGAATACTTGTTGGTCAGGACGCTGCCCGTGGCGGCCAGCACCCCCGACGAGACATAATTCTCAGAAGGGATGAGCCGGATCTTGTCGCGCTGGCGTCGCTCCTCGGCGACAATGAGTTCGGCAATCTCGGGATCGTCGGCGGCAAGGGCCACCCAGCGTGGGTCCACAGGGTCCATGGCCGTGACCGTACGGGCTCAGGCCTCCGACGTCAAACCACGAGGGAAAGCAGATGCTGGCCAACCCCAAGATCCGGGGGTTTCGGGAGGGTCTGGCGCCGCGCTCCTGCGGTCTTTGCCCTCCACGCTGCTGCACGACAGAATGAGCCCATGGACGCCTACCTGCTCGTCCTGTTCGCCAGCGCCATCACCTCCTACATGCTGACCCCGGTGGTCCTCAAGCTGTCCCTGCGCCTCGGCGCCGTCGACGTCCCGGACGACCGCAAGGTCCACGCCGTGCCCACACCGACGCTCGGCGGTGTGGCGATCTTCGCCGCGTTCGTCGTCGGCCTTCTCGTGGCCTCGGCCCTCGGGGCCTTCCGGAGCTCGTTCCAGCTCTCCTGGCCCCCTTCGGAGCTGGTGGCGATCGTCATCGGGGCCTTCGTCATCTTCGGCCTCGGCGCGATCGACGATCTCCGGGGAGTGGCAGCCCCGACCAAGCTGGCCGGCCAGATCCTGGCGGCGGGCTTCGTGTTCCTCGGAGGGGTGCGGCTGGAGTGGTTCCGGCTGCCGCCCTTCGGCACCCTGTCGCTCGGCTCCAGCGACTCGGCGGTCGTGACCATCGTGTGGATCGTGGTCATCGTGAACGCGGTGAACCTGATCGACGGCCTCGACGGCCTGGCGGCGGGCATCGCCTCGATCGCGGCCATCACGTTCTTCATTTACTCGTTCGAGCTCAACCGGGGGCTCGCCCAGGTCGAGCAGACCGCCCCCCTGGTCTCGATCCTGATCGTCGGCGCCGCGCTGGGATTCCTCCGCCTCAACTTCAACCCGGCGAAGATCTTCATGGGGGACTCCGGGAGCATGACCCTCGGCTTCCTGCTCGCCAGCGCGACCGTCGTCGGGGTGGGCCGGCTCCCGCCCTCCAACCCCGTCTCGGAGTCGGTTATCTTCTACCTGCCCGTGCTGATCCCGGCGATCGTGCTCGCGATCCCGATCCTCGACACGTCGCTGGCGGTGGTCCGCCGGGCTCGCAACGGGGAGGACATCTTCCACGCCGACAAACGCCACCTGCACCACCGGTTGCTGGAGATCGGCCACGGCCACCGCCAGGCCGTCCTGATCATGTACTCCTGGACCGCGGTCATCGCCGGGGCCGGGCTGGCGCTCTCCTTCGCCCCCAATCCCTTCTTCACCCTGCCCTTCGGGGCCGCCGCGGTGGCGATCCTGCTCTATACCGTGCTGCCTCGCATCGCCCGCCGGAGTATTGGCTAGAATGCCCCGCGCCCGGGAACTTTCCCGAGCCGCTATGCTGCGCCGTGCCTGACGAGCCCAGCGGTCGATCCCCCTGACATCAGGGTTCGGTGAGGCAATGGGGCTCTCGGCGGAGCTCGTCGCCACCACACTGGTGGGCGTCGGTCTCGGGTGGCTGGTGGGAGCCTCGGTGCGCGGCCGGTGTTTGTGGTCGTGGAGCGCTTCTCGGAGGAGCGGCGGGTGTGAATCAGGTCTACCGGACGTGGAGGAGGAGGATTGAGCGGCGCTGTCGGCGGGAGTCGGGTTCCTCGTCGGCGGTGCGCGGCCGGCGGTGGGCGCCTCGTGGGGGATTCGGCGGCCCGGTACCAGGATCTTCCTGCGGCTCCCGGCCCTGCTAGGGTACGCCGCGTGCAACCCTTCCGGCGCAGCGCCCAACGGCCGGCAGGGCACTTGGTAGGGTTTCGGGCCACACTGACGGCCGTGGGCATGGGCTCCTCACTCCTGCCCGAAAGGAGACCTGCGACGCTTCCTGGAGACGACCGGAATCGCGCCGAGCGGAAGTACCTCCGGTTCGCCGCGGTGGGCATCCAGTACACGCTCACGATCCTCCTCCTGACGCTTTTTGGCATCTGGTTGGACGGGCGGCTGGGGACGGGGTGGCTGTTCACCCTGGTGTTGCTCCTCCTCGGCTTCGTGGGAGCTACGTTGAGCCTCATCCACCAGGTCCTCGGACCTGACGATCCGAGCAAGAAGAAATGACGCGCAACTCGGCCACGGCTGTGGTCATGGTCGGGGCCTTCGTGGTCCTCCTCGTCGTCGTGTCGGTCGGCTTCATCAGGCTGGATCCGCCGGGGGTGCGAGGGACTGTCATCGGCGCGGGACTCGGGCTCGTGAACCTGTTGGTGGGATGGCTGGTGACCCGGCACGCGCTCCGGCACGGCATGAAGTCGGCCATGACGACGCTCGCCGGAGGATTCCTCGCCCGGCTCTTCGTGGTGGTGGTCCTGATCCTCCTCTTCCGCCGGACCGGGGCGGCTGACCCGACTGCCTTCGCCCTGACGTTCCTCGTCTTCTTCTTCGCATATCTCGGCGTCGAGGTGGTCCTGGTGGAGCGGACGCTCGACCGAACGCGGAGGGCGGCATGACGCTCGCGTCCGAGGACATCGTCCCGCACCTGCTCGACTACCGGCTGCCTTTCGGGGTGACGGCCCATCAGCTGCTCCTCGTCGAGGTCGCCGTGTTCATGATCGGCCTTTTCTGGTGGGCGTCCAGGCGGATCTCGACGCAGCCGAGCAAGACCGGAGTGGTCGCGCTGCTGGAGGTTGCGCTGGTCTGGGTGCGGGACGAGATCGTCTACCCCTGGCTCGGCCCGGAGCGCGGCCGGCGCTACCTGGGGTTCTTCTGGACGCTCTTTTTCTTCATCCTCTTCGCGAACGTATGGGGGCTGTTGCCCTTCCCGGTGAACCCGTGGGACCGCACGGCGACCGGGAACCTCGCGGTGACCGGCGCGCTGGCGGTGATCGTATTCGTCGTGATCCAGGTCTCGGGCATGCGGGAGCACGGCTGGGGCAAGTACTGGGTCGACCTCGTGCCGGCTGGCACGCCCTGGTTTCTGTGGCCGCTCCTCTTTGTGATCGAGCTCATCGGACTCCTCACGAAGCCCTTCGCGCTGACCGTGCGTCTGTTCGCCAACATGACGGGGGGCCACGCGATCCTGTTGGTCCTCTTCGGCTTCCTGTTGGGAGTCCAGCACTACGCAAGTCCGGTCATCGGCGTCCCCTCGACCCTGGCCTCCTTCGCGTTCATCCTCTTCATCACGATCTTCGAGGTGCTGATCGCGCTGATCCAGGCCTATATCTTCACCGTGCTCTCCGCCATCTTCGTCAGTCTGGCCGTGGCCGAGGAACACTAGAAAGGAGAAGGAGAAGCCATGCACCACCTGCTCGCACTCGCCCTTGCCCAAGCAGCCACCCCGTCGCAACAGTTCTGGGGGTGGGGCCTCATGGGTGCCGGCCTCGGGGCTGGCATTGCCGCCATCGGTGCCGGGATCGGGATCGGCCGCATCGCGTCGACCGCCACCGAGTCCATCGCCCGCCAGCCCGAGGCCGCCGGTGACATCCGCGGCGTCACGATCATCACCGCCGCATTCATCGAGGGCGTCTGCCTCTTCGCCGTCGTCGTCTGCCTGCTCGTCCAGGGCACGGCCGGTGCCGCGCACCTCTAAGCCATGACCGCCACACTTCTCGCGGCCGAGGCCGCAAAGGGCGGCTTTACCGACATCAACCTCGGGACGGTCATTTGGGCCTGGGTGTCCTTTGGGGTCACGTTCTTCATCCTGAGCAAGGTTGCCTGGCCCATGCTCGCCCGCAAGATGGAGGAGCGCGAGCTGCGGATCGCGGAGGGGCTCAAGAAGGCCGAGGAGGCCGAGGCCCGAGCCCGTGAGCTGGCGGCGCGCCAGGAGCAGATCTTCGAAGAGGCCCGCATCCAGGCGCAGAAGTTCCTGGCCGAGAGCCGCGCCATGGCCGAGAACGTGAAGAACGAGCTGCTCGGCGCCGCCCAGCAGGAGATCGCGGAACTGCGGGAACGGGCTAAGAAGGAGATTGCCCTGGAGCAAGCTAAAGCGGCGGAAGATCTGAAACGCGCCACGGTCGAGCTCACCCTCGAAGCGTCTGGCCGCCTCCTCAAGCGGGAGTTGACGGACGAGGATCACCTTCGGCTGGCGCGCGAGGTGGTCGACGAGGTCGCGCTCACGCTGTGAGTGGCTACCAGGCAGCGGCCCGCGTCTACGCCAAGGCGCTCTTCGATCTCGCCCTTCAGGAGCAGGCCCTGGGCAGCATCTCGGACGACCTGCACGCGGTCCAGGAGGCTCTCGGCGGGCTCGATCCGGAGCTCAGGGCGTTTTTCTACTTGCCGCTGCTCCGCCGCGCCGACAAGCGGAGGATCCTCGACATGACGTTCGAGGGCAAAGTGAGCCGGCCGGTCCTTGGGCTGTTCCATGTTCTGGTCCAGAAACGGCGGGAGTCGCTCTTTGTCGACATCGTCGAGGAGTTCGACCACTACCGGGACGACTACGAGGGGCGCGTACGGGCCACCGTGATCACAGCCCGTAAACTGGATGCTGATCTTGCCAAGGCGCTGCGCGAAGCACTGGAGCAGCGGATCAAGAAGACCGTGGTTCTCAACCAATGGATCGATCCGGAGGCCATCGGCGGCATCCGGGTCAACGTCGGCGACTTCGTCCTCGACGGGACGATCCGCCGGGCTCTGTCGGACATGCGGCGAAGCCTCGTCGCACAAAACGAACGGGGATAGAACCATGCAGATCAGGACCGACGAGATCAGCTCGATCATCCGGCAGCAGATCGAGTCCTTCGACGTCGACCTCCGCGTCGACGAGGTCGGCACCGTGCTCGAGGTCGGCGACGGGATCGCCCGCGCCTACGGTCTCCGGAACGCGATGGCGAGCGAGATGGTCGAATTCGAGAACGGGTCGTTCGGCCTCGCGCTGAACCTCGAGGAGGACTCGGTCGGCATCGTCATCCTCGGCAACTACGTCGACATCCGCGAGGGGCAGACCGTGAAGCGCACGGGCCGCGTCCTGTCGGTGCCCGCCGGGGAGGGCCTGCTTGGGCGCGTGGTCAATCCGCTCTCGCAGCCCATCGACGGCAAGGGGCCGATCCAGACGACCCACTTCATGCCCCTCGAGGGGAGGGCACCCGGCATCGCCGACCGGCAGCCGGTGAAAGAGCCTCTGATGACTGGCGTCAAGGCGATCGACGGGATGATCCCAATCGGCCGGGGCCAGCGCGAGCTGATCATCGGCGACCGCGAGACCGGCAAGTCCGCGATCGCGATCGACACGATCATCAACCAGAAGGGCGGCGACGTCATTTGCGTCTACATTGCCATCGGCCTCAAGGCGTCCACGGTCGCGGGCGTCGTGGAGACCCTGCGTGAGCATGGCGCGATGGACTACACCATCGTCGTCAGTGCGACGGCGAATGACCCTGCACCGATGCAGTACATCGCTCCCTACGGGGGCGCTGCGATGGCCGAGTACTTCATGTACGAGCAGAATCGCCACACGCTCTGCGTCTACGACGACCTGTCGAAACAAGCGGCGGCCTACCGCGAGATCTCGCTGCTCCTGCGCCGGCCGCCGGGGCGCGAGGCGTACCCGGGTGACGTCTTCTACACCCACAGTCGCCTGCTCGAGCGGGCCGCGAAGCTCAGCGACAAGCGGGGGGGCGGCTCGCTGACCGCGCTCCCGATCATCGAGACGCAGGCGGGCGACGTGTCCGCCTACATCCCGACCAACGTCATCTCGATCACGGACGGCCAGATCTACCTCGAGCCCGACCTCTTCTACGCGGGCGTGCGCCCGGCGGTGAACGTCGGCATCTCCGTGAGCCGCGTCGGCGGCAACGCCCAGACGAAGGCTATGAAGAAGGTGGCGGGCAAGCTACGCCTCGACCTGGCGCAGTACCGGGAGCTGGAGGCATTCGCGCAGTTCGCCAGCGATCTCGACCCCGGGACGAAGGCACAGCTTGCGCGCGGCGAGCGCACGGTCGAGATCCTCAAGCAGCCGCAGTTCGAGCCGTGGCCGATGGAGGAGCAGGTCGCGACGATCTTCGCCGTGGGCCAGGGGTTCATGGACGACTTGCCCGTCGAGCAGATCAAGCGCTTCGAGAGGGAGCTGAGCAGCGCCCTGCGAGCGATGCCGAGCGTCGCCCTGAAGGCCATCAAGGAGACGGGCGCTCTCGATGACAGCACGGCCGCCACGCTCAAGGAGGAGATCGCCAAGTTCAAGCGCGACCTCTGGAAGCCCGGCGCGGCCCCAGGGGAACCAGCGAAGGGGGAGGGCCCGGGGCAAACCAAGGCCCCCGCGGCGTCGGCGACGGAGACGGGCGTGGAAGAAGCGGAGGCTCCCGCCCCCGAGTCGGCAAGGGCACCGGTCCACTAGTGCCCCGTCGGTCAATTGCGGTGGCGTTCGAACGTCCCGGCATCCCCGCGCAGGGCCGCTCTCTGCGCCAGCTCATGTTCGCGACGGGACACTAGCCCATGCCGGAGCAGCCCAAGATCATCCGGAGGCGCATCCGCAGCGTTTCCTCCACGAAGAAGATCACCCGCACCATGGAGATGGTCGCCACGGCGAAGCTCCGGTCCGCCCAGCAGCGCGTGCAGTCGTCGGGGCCCTATCTCGAGAACCTCCGCCAGCTCATGGCCGAAATCGGCGCCAGCGGTGTGGACGTCTCCCGGTGGCCCCACTTCTCGGTGCGCCCCGGGAAACGGACGCTGCTGTTCCTCGTGACCGCGAACCGCGGCCTCTGCGGCGCGTTCAATACGAACCTCATCCGCCTTGCCCGCGACACCTACCGCGCCAAGGAGGCCGACGGCCACCAGCTGCGCTTGTTCGTCGCCGGGAAGAAGGGGATCTCCGCGCTCCGTTACCAGGGGTTCGAGCTGGAGAGGACGTACGTCGCCGAGCTCAGCGACCGGCCCACCCCACAGGATGGCGAGTTCTTCCTGGGCGAGCTCATCGGTCCGTTCCTCGCCAACGAGGTGGACGAGGTGCTCGTCGTCTACCCGCACTGGGAGAGCATCGGGCGTCAGCCGCCGACGGTGCTCCGGCTGTTCCCGATCGCGCCGGAGGGGGTTACCCGGACCTCGGGGGTCCCGCCGCTGTTCGAACCCTCCGCCGAGGAGATCCTCGACCGGCTCCTGCCGCTCTACGGACGCCAGCTCGTCTACTCGGTCCTGGCGGAGGCGGTCGCCTCGGAGCAGGTGGCGCGGCGGGTAGCGATGAAGCTCGCCACCGACAACGCGTCGGACATGGTGACCCGGCTCACACGCGACTACAACCGGGCCAGGCAGGCCGTGATCACAAAGGAGATCGCCGAGATCCTCGGCGGCGCGGAGGCCCTAAAGGAGTAGAGGAGTAGATGCGATGAGCGATGACGGGAAGGTCTACGGCAGGGTGGTCCAGGTCATGGGGCCGGTCCTCGACGTCGAGTTCGAGAACGAGGCCCAGCTGCCGCAGATCTACGATGCGCTGGAGATCAACGAGGGCGAAGGCGAGCACAGGGTCTCGCTCGTCGCCGAGGTGGAACAGGAGATCGGGCGCGACCAGGTGCGCTGTGTGGCCATGTCCACGACGGACGGCGTCGTGCGTGGCATGAAGGTCCTGAGCACCGGCAAGCCGATCTCGGTGCCGGTGGGCGAGGAGTGCCTCGGGAGGGTCTTCAACCTCCTCGGGGAGCCGGTGGACTACGGCCCCCCCGTGCAGGCGAAGGAGCGCCGGCCGATCCACCAGCCCGCCCCGCTCTTCCCCTCGCTCTCCACGAACACGGAGATCTTCGAGACTGGCATCAAGGTGGTCGATCTCCTGGCCCCGTACGCCAAGGGCGGCAAGACCGGCCTGTTCGGCGGCGCCGGGGTGGGAAAGACCGTCATCATCATGGAGCTGATCAACAACGTCGCCCAGCAGCACGGCGGCTACTCGGTGTTCTGCGGCGTGGGCGAGCGGACACGCGAGGGCAACGACCTCTGGCTCGAGATGCAGGAGTCGGGCGTCATCAGCAAGGCCGTGCTCTGCTATGGCCAGATGCAAGAGCCCCCCGGGGCGCGCCTCAGGGTTGCGCTCTCCGGCCTCACGATGGCCGAGTACCTCCGCGACGAGGGCGGGCGCGACGTCCTCCTCTTCATCGACAACATCTTCCGGTTCAGCCAGGCCGGCTCCGAGGTCTCGGCGCTCCTCGGCCGGATGCCCTCGGCGGTCGGCTACCAGCCGACCCTGGCGTCGGAGATGGGCGCGCTCCAGGAGCGGATCACCTCGACCGACCGCGGCTCGGTCACCTCCGTGCAGGCGATCTACGTCCCCGCCGACGACCTGACCGACCCCGCCCCGGCCACCGCCTTCACCCACCTCGACGCCAAGACGGTGCTCTCCCGCCAGATCGCCGAGCTTGGCATCTACCCGGCGGTGGACCCGCTCGACTCGACGTCGCGCGTCCTCTCGCCCCTGTACGTCGGCGAGGAGCACTATGCGGTCGCCCGCGAGGTGCAGCGCATCCTCCAGCGCTACAAGGACCTCCAGGACATCATCGCCATCCTCGGCATGGACGAGCTCAGCGAGGAGGACAAAGTCACGGTCCAGCGAGCGCGCAAGATTCAGCGGTTCCTCTCGCAGCCCTTCTTCGTGGCGGAGCAGTTCACGGGCCTCCAGGGGCGCTACGTGAAGCTTGCGGACACGATCCGCTCGTTCAAGGAGCTGATATCGGGCCGGTACGACCACCTGCCGGAGCAGGCCTTCTACATGAAGGGCGACATCGATGAGGTGGTCGAGACCGCAGCGGCGATGGGCACGAAAGTCTAGGGCCACGAGGGCCATGCGAGAGCGGGAGGTCGTCTGATGTCGTCGGAGCTGCCGGAGCATCCCAAGGGCGCCCTACGATCCGGCAACATTGCCGACGAGCTGGCACGCGGTCCCCGGCACCTTCACGTGGTCGTCGTGAGCCCCGCGCAGCCGATCTTCACGGGTGACGTGCACTGGGTCACGGTCCCGGCGTGGGACGGGCAGCTCGGGATCTGGCCGGGGCACGCGGCGATCGTCGCAGCCCTTGGCAGCGGCCTTCTCCGCATCGGCCACGACTCAGGCAAGGTCGCTCGCTTCGCCGTGCGCGGCGGCTTTCTGAAGGTCGGCGAGGGCAAGGTCACGATCCTCGTCGACAGCGCAGTCGCGGAGGCCGACGTTGATACGGCCGAGGCGAGGCGCGAGTTGGACGAGACGGTGGCGGCCCTGCGCCACCCGAAGACCGACGAGGAGTTCGAGGAGCTCCTCGACCGCCGAGCCTGGAGCCAGTCGCGGCTGAAGCTCGGCGGAGCGTAGTGGTCACCGCGGGGGCCCTGCCCCTTTCGGGGGCCGCTGGGTAAGCTCCCGGCATGCGCTACGTCCCCCTCGGCACGACCGGCGTGCGCGTCTCGCCGCTCTGCCTCGGCACGATGATGTTCGGCGCCTGGGGCAACCCCGACCACGAAGGGTCGGTGCGGATCATCCACCGGGCGCTGGACGAGGGCATCAACTTCATCGACACCGCCAACGTGTACTCGGCGGGGGAGTCGGA
>WNFW01006848.1_pt1 | contig 11293 bp, 11 predicted proteins | sample 5400131 | NCBI WGS metagenome assembly WNFW01 (sample SAMN13153362, study PRJNA577476) | soil metagenome | isolation source: 20 cm soil or saprolite under grassland replicate 1 | place: USA:California | collected 2016-06-15
TCGCTGTGCGGGGCGAGCGCGTCGTTACACTGCAATTAAGTCCGTGAGGATCTCGCGCATGTACCGGATGGGCAGCGAATAATGACCAGCTTTATCAATGTAGCGCGCTTTACAATTAGGCAGACGCTTCGCGACCTCTTCCGCCACACGAAACGAAAATGCCCGGTCTTGTATGCCGTGCCAAAGCCGCACCGGCACATCGACATCTTCCAACCTAAAACCCCACGGCTCGGCATAAACTTGTGCGTCAATCATTAGGCCTTCGACAGATCCCCGCCACGCTCGCCGCGCGCTTTCAAAACACGCTTCGAACGGCGCGTCGTCGTGCAGGACCGCCGCATCGTAAGGATGCAAAAACTTCAGGATTAGCGGACGCAATCGGATTGGAACTCGCCTAGCGGCAAAGGGCTGCCCGATATGAAATAGTATTCGCAGGAGTTGGGGAGATGTTCGGCGAAATTTCAGCATCCAGCGATAAAGTCTCAGCAAACCGCTGTGATCGGCAAGGTCTGCAATCGGCGGTGCGCCGCTCACGATCGCAATCGTCTGGACCCGCTCCGGCATCGCCTTGCCAGTTACATAGGCGTACGGCGCACCGCCGGAAATCGCGAGCATTCGAAATTTTGCGACGCCAATGTGATCGACCAGTTGCTCCACAATCGGCGGCCATTCGAGCAATTTGCGATTCGGCTGAAAGCTAGATCCACTGATTCCGGGCCGGTCTGGTGAAATGATGCGGATACAGAGCTGGCGCGCCGCATCATCTGTTAATTGTGCCATGGTGCGCGAACTGGGCCACCCATGACAAAATACCACCGGCGTGCCCGTCGGATCGCCGTATTCTTCAAAAGCGATTTGAGATCCAGCTCCAAGTTGAATCAGTCTTTCGCCGCCCATGTTTTTATCGTAGCCAGCCCGTGCTTTTCAGCGCTTGTATTGCAAGCGTGCAATCTGTAGTCCAAAGTGTATTGCGGATATCCGCACTGGCCTTTCGTATTATTCGTGATGAACGATTACTCACAACCTGGAGCTGGAAAAATTTCCGTGCACGGCAACGGCGTCGGCGCGCCGTCACCGGAGGAAGTCGAAAAACGCGCCAGGGAAATTGCCATGATTGACGAACGTAATCCCGATGAATTTACTGATGCGGATTGGGCCCAAGCGCGGCGGGAATTGCTTGGTGCTGCTGTTCCTGTGCCGCCGGAGGAAACCAGCCAGAACGCCGATCTGGTAGAAGAATGGGAAGTCATCGCGAATAATACGGGACAGAGAGCGCCCCGTGCTGGATTGGATGAAGACGAAACGGTTGGCGAGCAACTGGTCACCGACGGTCTTGAGGAAGCGGCGCACGATCAAATGCTCGAGGCCCGCCGAGAGGAAATCGAGCAGGAAGGCGGCATCACTTGAGCTCAATCGCCGCGCCCGCTATCAATGAAGCAACGGCCGCACGGCCGCGTTCGAACAGGGGCCGATCGCGTGCCGAATGTCTGCTCGCGCGTTTTCGCCAAATCAGAAACTTCACGACGGGACTGTGCGCGAATCTTGAGCCCGAGGATTGTGTTGTCCAGTCGATACCGGATGTCAGCCCAACCAAATGGCATCTAGCCCACACCACGTGGTTCTTCGAAACGTTTATCCTGAAACGATTCGTTCCCGGATATCGCGCCGAAATTCCGCAATACGCCTATTTGTTCAATTCATACTACAACGCGGCCGGCGACATGCACCGGCGCGACCTCCGTGGATTGATCTCGCGCCCCACCGTAAAGGAAGCACAGCGCTACCGCTCGTCGATCGATTCGCATATCGACAATCTCCTTTCCCATGCTGACGAAAAACTTCTCGATGACATCGAGCCAATTCTGGTTCTCGGCATTCATCACGAGCAGCAGCATCAGGAGTTGCTCATCACAGACATCAAGCACGTCTTCGCGCAAAATCCGCTCTATCCAGTTTTCCGCGAGAGCGAGATCGACGTTGTCCAGGCAAAAATCGCCCCGATGCATTTCCTCCATTTCGAAGAAACAACCGTGGAGATCGGTCATGAGGGCGACGGCTTTTCCTACGATAACGAAGGCCCGCGTCATCGAACGCTGGTCGGTGCGTTTTCGCTCGCTTCGCGGCCCACTACAAATGGCGAATATATCGAATTTATCGAAGCCGGTGGATACGCGCGAGCGGAGTTTTGGCTGTCGCTCGGTTGGATGGCGGTAAATGAGCAACACTGGCAGGCACCGCTTTACTGGGAAAAACGCGACGGCGCGTGGTGGCAGTTCACGCTTTCCGGTTTTCGTCCCGTCGATGAATCAGAGCCAGTAACACATGTCAGCTATTTTGAAGCCGACGCCTTCGCGAATTGGAGTGGCGTCCGGTTGCCTACGGAATTCGAATGGGAACGTGTCGCGCTTGATTGTCCGATCGAAGGTAATTTCGTCGAGAACGAGGAGTTTCATCCACGACCATCGACAGGACAGGATCGACAACTTCAACAAATGTTTGGCGATGTTTGGGAATGGACGCGGAGCGCGTACTCCCCCTACCCTGGTTACCGCGCCGCGCCTGGCGCGCTCGGGGAGTACAACGGCAAGTTCATGTGCAATCAGTATGTCTTGCGTGGGGGCTCCTGCGCGACGTCGCGCACGCACATCCGCAAGACGTATCGAAACTTTTTTCAGCCCGAAAAACGCTGGCAATTCACAGGGATTCGGCTCGCACGCGACTCAAAATGAACCACGAGCCACATCGGCTCGCCGTTGTCGATCTTGAGCCGGCGAAATCGGATTTTCTTTCGGAGGCGATCGCCGGCCTCTCGGATCAACCTCGAACCTTGCCGTGCAAATATTTCTACGATGAGAACGGCGCGGAGCTGTTTCAAAAAATCTGCGAACTACCGGAATATTACATCACTCGAGCTGAGACCGCGATTCTCCGGCTTCACGCTCATCAGATGGCCCGTTGCATCGGCGCGCGCTGTGAGCTGATCGGTCTTGGCACTGGCGCCGGAACAAAAACGCGCGTCCTTCTAGAAGAGCTGGAAAAACCGGCCGTTTATGTCCCAGTGGATATTTCAAAAGAACAGCTCGAACGCTCGACCGCGTTGTTTCGCAAGCTTTTTCCCAAGCTCGAAATTCTGCCGGTCTGCGCCGATTACCTCGAACCGTTCGATCTGCCTCTGGCTTCGCGAAAAGCCGCGCGCAAGATTGTGTATTTTCCTGGCTCGACCATCGGCAATTTTGAGCCGCTGGCAGCAATGACGTTCTTACAGCGCGTTGTCGATCTTTGCGAAGATGACGGCGGGCTTTTGATTGGCGTCGATCTGCGAAAAGATCGACAGGTCCTGGAACACGCTTACAACGACAGCGCCGGTGTGACCGCCCAATTTAATTTGAATTTGCTCGCGCGCGCGAATCGCGAGCTCGGAGCGAATTTCGATCTACGACAGTGGCGGCATTACGCGGTTTACAATCCGGACGAAGGCCGGATCGAGATCTATCTCATCAGCGAAACCGATCAGACTGTGCGAATTAAGGACCGGCAGTTTCATTTCCATACGGGAGAGAAAATCATCACTGAATATTCCTACAAACATACCCCGCTAGGTTTTATCGACCTCGCCGACAAGGCAGGATTTGAGTTTGTTCGAATGTGGACTGATAACAGCCACTTGTTTGGCGTTTTCTATTTCACCGTGAAACTGTAGGCGCCGCGCTGTGGATGGCGCGCTTCAGGTTATGAACGCAACATCCGCGCCGCTGCTTCGCACAGCGAAGCGGCCACAGCTATGAGCGCCCTCGTTCAACTTGTCGATGTCACGAAAGGCTACGCCGACGCACCGGCGCTGCATCCGACGAATCTGTCGATCGAGCGCGGCAAAACCACGGTCCTAATCGGACCGAGCGGCTGCGGGAAATCGACACTGCTACGAATCATCATTCGGCTGATCGCGCCTGATTCTGGCACAATCGATTTCGATGGCTCACAGATTACACCTGCTAACATCGAAATATTGCGTCGCCGCATCGGGTATGTCATTCAGGAAGGCGGCCTTTTCCCACATCTCACGGCACACGCAAACATCCTTTTGATGGCGCGCCATCTCGAAAAATCCGACAAAGAAATGCGCACGCGGCTTTCTGAATTGTGCGAGCTGACAAGATTTCCCGAAAACCTGCTGGCGCGGTACCCGCTTGAACTTTCCGGCGGTCAGCGTCAACGCGTCAGTTTGATGCGGGCATTAATGCTTTCGCCCGAATTATTGCTCCTCGACGAACCACTCGGCGCGCTCGATCCATTGGTGCGGGCGTCGTTGCAAAAGGATCTCAAAGAAATTTTCGCGCGCTTGCGCCAAACCGCGCTGCTCGTCACGCATGACCTGGCGGAAGCAGCTTATTTCGGCGACGAAATTGTGCTCATGAATGAAGGCCGCGTTGTCCAGCAAGGTTCGATAACCGATCTTCGCGAAAGACCGGCCAATCCCTTTGTTTCCGAGTTCATCAACGCGCAACGGAGCGTCGCTCTGGCATGAAAAGTTTCGTTCGCCTAACTCTGGTTCTTCTCTTTTTCAGCGCAACTTTGTGCTTCGCTGCCAATCCAGTTTTAATCGGTTCGAAAAAATTCACCGAATCTTACGTTCTCGGGGAAATTGCCAAGCGCACGCTAAACGAAACGGGCATTCCGGCGGAACATCGACAAGGCATGGGCGGCACGATTATCCTTTGGGAAGCGTTACGCGGCGGGCAAATCGACGTCTATCCAGAGTACACCGGAACCATCGCGCAAGAAATTCTCAGGACCGAACGGCAATTGTCGGTCCAGGAAATTCGGGATGCGTTGACGAAATTCGGCGTCGGGATGACGGAGCCACTCGGTTTCAACAACACGTATGCGCTTGTCATGCGCCGTAATGACGCGCAACGACTTGGCATTCGCACGATCGGCGATTTGGGCAAACACCCGGAACTCAGAATCGGACTTACCCACGAATTTTTAGATCGACGCGATGGCTGGCGACCGTTACGCCAGCGTTACGGCCTCCCTCAGCTGAACATCATCGGAATTGATCACGCGCTTGGGTACGCCGCTCTCGCTAACGGCTCGATCGACCTGAAGGACGCTTATTCGACCGATGCGAAGATTGCGGAGAACGATCTTGTCTCCCTGGTAGATAACTTTGATTTTTTCCCGAAATACGATGCGGCATTTTTATTTCGAACTTCCCTGCGCGACGACGCGATCGCTGCATTACACGGACTCGCAGGCACGCTCGATGAAGCGCGCATGGTTCGGCTGAACGCAGAAGCGGAGCGCACAAAAAACTACACAAAAGCTGCAAACTTATATTTTCAAAACACCGCTGGATCGACGATACTTACCGGCGACGAATCGTTTTGGCAAAAGCTTGCGCGCTGGACGTTGCGCCATCTCGAACTTGCGGGATTTTCGTTGCTTCTTTCAATAGTCACTGGAATTCCGCTCGGGATTTTCGCAAGCCGTGGTGGCGCGACCGGAAATATGATTCTTGGTTTTGCGGGCGTTATGCAGACCGTTCCATCGCTTGCCTTGCTCGCTCTTCTGGTTCCCCTTCCGTTTTTCGGAATCAGCGTTCGTACTGCGATTGCCGCGCTTTTTCTTTACGGATTGCTACCAATCGTGCGCAACACTGCGAGCGGCTTGCAGGACATTCCCCGATCGCTGCGCGAATCGGCCATTGCGCTGGGACTCACACCGGCGGCGCGACTCTGGCGAATTTATCTACCGATGGCGTCGCGCTCAATTTTATCGGGAATTAAAACCAGCGCGGTTATTAACATTGGTACTGCCACACTTGCGGCGTTGATTGGAGCGGGCGGTTACGGCGAGCCAATCTTGAGCGGATTGAATCTGAACGATCACGTCACGATTTTGGAAGGGGCGGTTCCGGCGGCGCTCCTCGCGCTGATTGTGCAATGGAGCTTCGACTTGCTTGACCGCATTTTGATTCCGAAAGGTCTGCGATTGTAGCGCAACGCGAGCATCTCGCCTGCGAAGCAAACCCATCGCAAGCTGGAAGTTCGCACTACTTTTTTCGCGACTCGCGGGCAACCTAATTCGCGGTTATTACATAGAATGGCAATCGCGTCGATCAATCCAGCAACGGGTAAAACGCTGAAAGAGTTTCCAGCTTTCAACCACGAGGAAATCGAAAAGCGATTGAAACGCGCCGAGCGCGCATTTGCGCACCATCGACGAGGCCCATTTGCCAAACGCGGGCAACTCATGATGGCCACGGCGTCATTACTTGAGCAGGAAAAGGACAAACTCGCCCGCACGATGACGTTGGAAATGGGAAAATTATTTCGCGCGGCGCTGGATGAGATCGCCAAATGCGCGCGTGTTTGCCGGTTTTATGCCGAGAACGCCGAGCGATTTCTAGAAGACGAGGCCGCGCAGACGGATGCTGCTCGCAGTTATGTCCGCTACGAGGCGCTAGGACCGGTTCTCGCGATCATGCCTTGGAATTTTCCGTTCTGGCAGGTGTTTCGATTTGCAGCGCCAGCCTTGATGGCGGGAAACGTTGGGCTCCTGAAACACGCCGCCAACGTCCCGCAGTGCGCGCTTGCGATTGAAGAGATCTTTTGCCGCGCCGGATTCGATGAGGGCGTTTTTCAGACGCTCCTGATCGACGCGGAACAAGTGGAAAACGTGATTGTCGATTCAAGGGTGACGGCGGTAACGCTCACTGGCAGCGAAAAAGCAGGAAGCGCGGTTGCGAGCATCGCCGCGCGGCACATCAAAAAAAGTGTGCTCGAACTCGGCGGGAGCGATGCTTTCATTGTGATGCCGAGCGCCGATTTCGAATCCGCGCTCGGCACCGCAATCAAAGCACGCACAATTAACAATGGCCAATCGTGCATCGCCGCGAAGAGGTTTCTCGTCGCGGATCAAATTTACGACGAATTCCTACGGCAATTTGTTGAACGCATACGTGCGTTGAAAATTGGCGATCCGCTGGATGAGGCGACAGAGATCGGGCCGCTCGCGACGGAACAGATTCTCGAAGCTGTAAACGAGCAAGTTCAGAAATCGATCGCGGCCGGCGCGAAATTATTGACGGGCGGAAATCGGATTCATGGTCCCGGGTTTTTTTATGAACCAACGGTCCTTGTCGATGTGCCGATCGATTCTCCCGCCTACTGCGAAGAAATTTTCGGCCCGGTCGCATCGTTTTTCCGGGTACGCGACGTCGCCGATGCCGTGGAGATCGCAAATGCCACTACCTTCGGTCTCGGCGCGAGCGCCTGGACGAACGATCGGACCGAACAAGATCTGTTCGCATCCGAGCTGGAGGCGGGGATGGTTTTCGTCAATGCGATGGTCGCCTCCGATCCAAGATTGCCGTTCGGCGGCGTGAAACGTTCCGGATTTGGCAGAGAGCTGGGTGCTGCGGGGATTCGCGAATTCGTGAATAGGAAAACGATCTGGATCGCCTAAGATCGGCCGCCCAATTCACCGGATCGTTTCGCATTGCGTTGGCGCTTTGTCTTCACCCATTCTTCGAGCATGGCTGAATCGGTGGGTGCTCCCCTCTTCGTGCCGCATCCGCCAGGCTTTCGCCCCCGACGCGGACTGAACTGGACATTCGTTGGGCTGCTCTACACCTCCTTTTACATGTGTCGCTACAATCTCCCGCTTGCGAGCGGCGCGATCAGCAGCGAGTTCGGATTCAGCAAAGCCCAGATCGGCACCATCATCACGACCGCTCTGCTCGCTTATGCCTGCGGGCTAATTCTCAATGGTCTACTCGCCGATCGTTTCGGTGGAAAACGGGCAATGCTTATCGCTGCCGCTGGGACGATCATTATGAACATCTTTTTCGGCGCCACGTCATTTTGGGGACTGCTTTGGTTGTTCGTCGTGATTCGCGGCATCGACGGATACATGCAGGCATTCGGTGCACCCGGAATGGTAAAAATAAATGCTGCCTGGTTCCGGCACACGGAGCGCGGCAGCTTCGCCGGCATCTTTGGTTTCATGATCAACCTGGGCCGCTTCGGCATTTTCAAACTCGGACCCGGGCGTTGGCTATTTTGGGTCCCGGCAGGGATCACACTTGTAGTCGGCGCCTGCATGGCGCTGATCGTCAGAGACACGCCAGAGGAAGCGAACTTTCCACCAGTGAATCCGCACGAGGAAACCGCTGGACGCGTGCAGGTCAAAGTCTTTGATGTGTTCAAAATCATAGCGACGAATCCAGTGATCTGGATTGTGGCGTGTGCGTATGCCTGCACTGGTTCCGTGCGCCAGGGCGTCGATCAATGGTTCCCGCGTTTCCTGCAGGAAGTGCATCACCTCGATTACCAATCGGTGCAGTTTCAACTAGTGGCTTTTTCAATTCCATTTGTGGCGTCCGTCGGTTCGCTCATTTCGGGCTTTATTTCCGACAAAATTTTTCACGGCCGACGCGCACCGGTCGCGGCGGGTCTCTATTTTCTGGAAACAGCGGTCATTCTTATCGCCGCTCAATTTCATTCGGCTAACGCAGCGGTCGTTTTTCTCGTTCTGATTTCATTTACCGCTAATGCGACGCACTCGATCCTCGGAACCGCTGCAGCCATGGATATTGGCGGAGCAAAAATGGCCGGGTTTGCTTCCGGTCTGATCGATTCCTTCCAATATTTCGGCGGAAGTCTGGCCGGTTACTTTCTGGGCGCGCTCCTCGATCGAAGCTGGAGCAATTATTTTTATTTCATGGCGCCGTTTGGGCTGATTGGGGCTGTGTTGATGTTGTCGATTCTTGGGCGTGTCAGCTTGGCGAAACAGCCGCGCCCGATTCGCTCTTGACTGCCCGAAAATACACCGGTGGAATCGCGACTTCCAGGTACGATCTTAATGATTTCCGGCGCGTTTATCGAGCCGGCGCGGAAGGCAAGACCCGCCCGCTGACTTCGCCAAAGCCGATGCGATAGCCGTCGCCGTCGCACCAGCCAGTGATCGTGAGTGTGTCGCCGTCTTCGAGCCATTTGCGCATTTCGCCATTCGGCAGTTTCAACGGATTCGCGCCGCGCCAGGTTAATTCCAACATGCAGCCGCGCGATTCTTCCGTCGGACCGCTAATCGTTCCGCTGGCCAGCAAATCACCGGGCTGCAAATTGCAGCCATTAACAGTGTGATGCGCGAGTTGCTGGGCAACGCTCCAGTAAAGATTTTGAAAATTCGTGCGCGTGATGATGTGCGGCGCGTCCATCGAAGAAGTTCTCAAATGCGCTTCAAGGTGGATGTCGAATGTGAAATCATCTTTTTGTCGCAAGTACGGCAATGGCTCGGGATCCTGTCGCGATAGCGATTTACGGAATGGTTCGAGCGCTTCCAGTGTCACCACCCATGGCGAAATACTCGTGCAGAAATTCTTCGCGAGAAATGGTCCAAGCGGTTGATATTCCCACGCCTGAATGTCGCGCGCACTCCAATCATTCATCAGAACAAAGCCGAAGATGTGATCGATCGCCCGATCGATTGGCACCGGGTCGCCGAGCGAATTGCCCGGCCCAATTAGAAACGCCATTTCGAGTTCGTAATCGAAGCTCTTCGTCAGGCCGAAAGTTGGCGCGTCTGCATCGGGCGGCTTGATCTGGCCGCTCGGCCGCCGCACATCCGTGCCACTAATCACAATCGAGCTGGCGCGGCCGTGATATGCTACCGGTAACCATTTCCAATTTGGCATAAGCGCGTTTTCTGGACCACGCAACATCGTGCCGACGTTGTGCGCATGATGATACGACGAATAGAAATCTGTATAATTGCCGATGCGTACCGGCAGTTGCATCACCAGATCTTTTTGAGCGTGAAAAACCTGGGCGCGCAGTTTTGCATCGTCACGCAGCGTCGCCGTTTCGGATGAGAGCAGATGTTGAATTACTACACGCGCTTTGCGCCATCCCGGCCGGCCAAGAGCAAGAAATGCGTTGAGACAATCCTGTGAGAAAACATGTCGATCCTGAAACTCAGGCGAGCGGAAATGTCCTAGCTCTTCCAGAATGGAAAGATCGAGAACGTACTCACCGATCGCAACGCCGACCCGCGGCGTACCTTGCTTCGATTTGAAAATTCCAAAGGGAAGATTCTGGACAGGAAAATGCGAATCGCGTCGAACGTCGATAAAAGATTCAAGCGCCGGCATTCTTTGAACAAACTGTAGGGTGTCTGGCTCAGACGCCAATTCAAATCCTGTAGGAGCGCTTGGCGAGCGATAGTTAACTCGTCAGCAAATTCAGAGCGCGCAGATCTTCACGCGGTTCATCGAAGCTGCAGCTGCCAAATGAAGTCACCAATTTTCGCCGAGCCTTGATTTGCTCGGTCACGATTTTCCATTCCCGCCAGGCAAACGAGTCGTCGCTGAACGAAAACGAGGCGCCATTTTCATCTTCCAGCATTTTTGATGTTTGCTGTTCATCCCATTGATGCTCGGCCGCGAGTACTGCCGCACCGAGCACGTTAACGAACCCGTGCATTTTTGTTTTCACTTCGTCCCGAAATTGCCGGATCGGATGATGCAGTCCCGCAGTAAACTTGATTGGGACGCGCTGCTTGGCCGAAGCGACCAGCGCACGCGCTATTTAAGATCGACATCTTGTGGCAGCGGCATTTCCAGTTGGCGGGCCGAAACAAGATCCACATGTTCAGCAGAGAACGATCTGATCTTCTCGGCCGTGATTTTCAATGTGTCGATGAATTCACCGGCATTGGCAGTTTTCGCTCCCAGTGCGGAAATAAGCAGCGGATGCTCCCGGTCGAATAATGAAAGGTTTCCTACTGCGGCATCGAATTTCTCGACAGGCAACACGAAAGTGTTGAGCATCCACGCATCAGGATCACGCACATAGTTGGCCTGATTTTGCAGAGCTGGTTCGAGCGCGAGGCTGCAAGGCGGGAATATCCCCGCGTAATCGATTGATTGGGTAAGGAGCGCGCTAAGCGAGGCAGCAAACATGATCTAAACTGAACGTCGAAAGCCGGCATTTAGTCAATCGCTTTTGCGCAAGCACAACGTAAACAGATAATTACGAAAAATCTAAAGTGGTCTAATACTGAGGCCAGGATTCGCTAGACTTTTTTCACTAAACAGTATAGAAACGCAGACTTTGATGCCTGGTACCGAGTCAGTTTCTCACGATGACATGATCGTCTGTACGTGCGGGAGTCAGGAGTATACGCCGCGCGACGCGATCGAAGCAGCCCTTTTCAGGGGCGAACTGGATTTAAAATGGAAGGAATTCCTGCGCTGCGTGGAAGCCGAAAGACGTGCTGACGAGCTCGA
>WNFW01015182.1_pt1 | contig 11292 bp, 9 predicted proteins | sample 5400131 | NCBI WGS metagenome assembly WNFW01 (sample SAMN13153362, study PRJNA577476) | soil metagenome | isolation source: 20 cm soil or saprolite under grassland replicate 1 | place: USA:California | collected 2016-06-15
AAGGACAGCGCCAAGCCCGGCGTGAAGATTGAAATAGATATCCGGGGCAAGAAGGTGGCCGCCGAGGTGGTGAAGTTGCCCTTTGTCCCACATCGAATCAAGAAATGAGCGCACTGCCCATCCGCCCATCCGCCCATCCGCCCATCCGAATCGGCATTCTCACTGTCTCGGATCTTGGCGCGGTGGGACAGCGTGCGGACACATCGGGTGATGCCATCCTGGATTGGGCGACCGCGCGCGGCTACGAGGTCGTGGTGCGCAGCGTTGTGTCCGACGAAACGGACCGTATCGCAGGCAAGCTTGTGCGCTGGTCGGACTCGGGCGAAGTCGACGTCGTACTGACGACAGGCGGGACGGGCCTCACTGAGCGCGACGTGACACCCGAAGCCACCGCTGCGATCCTCGAGCGCGAAGCCGAGGGCATCGCCGAGGCCATCCGCGCGGCCTCGGGCCCGGGATTTCCGCGTGCCTGGTTGTCGCGCGGCAGGGCAGGGACACGGGGCAAGACGCTGATCGTCAACCTTCCCGGCTCCACGAACGGCGTGAAAGAAGGATTGGCGGTGCTCGCCACGTTCCTGGATCACGCAGTGGATCTACTCAGTGGCGCTGACACCAGACACCAGACACCAGACACCGCCTCTCATGTCTGACAGAGTCCTCATCACCACGGATGACCTGGAGCAAGCCGTCCGGGTCAATGCAAGCCTGGAGCAGGCGGGCTTCGACACAGCGATGGTGTCGTCGCTCGATGACGTCCGCCAGTCGGTTCGCGGTCGCCAGCCCGACGCGATCATCCTCTCCGGTGGTTTACACGAGTCGACCGCCCAGCGACTCCTCGCCGCCGCGCGCGAGCATGCGGTCTCGACGCTCGGCCTGGTCGAGGCGACCGATGAGGATCCCGACCAGATCGGCCGCGAGCTGGGGCTCACCGATTGGCTCGTAAAGCCGGCCGATCCCGCCGAAGTCACGGCGACGGTGCGGCGCCTCATCGAGCGGCGGCGCCTCCAGCAGCGCACCGGCATCCTCGGCGAATCGGCGCCGATCCAGGAAGTGCTGGTGAAGATCGAGCAGATGGCGCCGGTCACGTCGACAGTGTTGATCGAGGGCGAGTCGGGCACGGGGAAGGAACTGGTCGCCCGCGCCATCCACGACCTCTCGCCGCGGAACGGCAAGGCCTTCATCGCCGTGAACTGCGCGGCGCTGCCCGACACGCTGCTCGAGAGCGAGCTGTTCGGCCACGAGAAGGGCGCGTTCACCGGCGCCGCCGAGCGCCGCCTGGGACGGTTCGAGCTGGCGAACGGCGGCACGATCTTCCTCGACGAAGTGGGCGAGATGCCGCCCCCGACGCAGGTAAAACTGCTGCGCGTACTCGAGGATCGCAGCTTCTTTCGTGTCGGTGGAACCCAACGCATACAAGTAGACGTCCGCGTGATCGCCGCGTCGAACAGGTCGCTCAAGGAAGCGGTCGCGCTGGGGACGTTCCGGGACGATCTGTTCTACCGGCTCAATGTGCTCTCAGTGTATCTGCCGCCGCTGCGCGAGCGGCGCAGCGACATCCCACTCCTGGTGCGCACGTTCATCGCGGAGTTCGCGAAGCAGCACGACCGCAACTTCCGCGGCATCACGCCCGAGGCGCTGCAGATTATCGTCGATGCCGATTGGCCGGGGAACGTCCGCCAGCTCAAGAATCTCATCGAGTCGATGGTGGTGCTCGCGCCCGAAGGGGAAATCCGCTCGCGCGATATCCCACCCGATATTCGAGAAGGATCGCGGGGGCTACCCGTCCGAATCGAGACTGGAAGGACGGTTGCCGGAAAAGAGCTGGAATTCATTTTCCGCACCCTCGTCGAGCTGAAACTGCAGATCGAGGAGCTGCGGCGACGCTTCGAAGAACGGCCCTCGGAGCGCGTCGAGGTGATTGAAGTCGGGACTCGGGATTCGGGACTCGGGACTCGGGTAATCGAGGCGAGTCCCGATCCCCTAGCCCCGAGCCCCGAGCCCCGAGCAGTCATCTACAAAGCGGGCATGTCGATGTCGGATGTCGAGCGCGCGGCGATCGACGCCGCGTTGCGCGAGACCCATGGCAATCGCCGCAAGGCGGCGGAGACCCTCGGAATCGGTGAGCGGACCCTCTATCGCAAACTCAAAGAATACGCTATAGATTAGGCCCCGCAGGCTTCATCCCCTGACCCGAAGAGCCTCTAGCGCCCTGCCGGAGCCCTCGTGGATTTCAGAATCGACCCGGAGCTGTGCGTCGCGTGCCTGGCGTGTGTGCGCGTCTGCCCCTCCGATGCTGTAGCGGTCGAAGAAGAGAAGGTCTGGATCGTCGACGAGGCCTGCATGCGTGTGGGCCTCTGTCTGCCTGCATGCCCGCACGGAGCGATCATTGCGGTCGGTGACGCGACACGGGCGCTGGAGTTTGCGCTCGGCCACCAGGCCGTGCTCATCCTGTCCGTCGAGTCGGCGGCGTGGTTCTATCCTGCGACGCCCGAGCAGGTCGTCAACGCCTGCTACGCCGCAGGGTTCAACACTGTGCACCGCGGGGTGCTGGGCGACGAGCTGGTGGCCAAGCAGTACCTCGACCTCTGGACCGAGGAGGAGTGGGGCACGGGTGGCACGGTCATCCGCAGCACGTGCCCTGTCATCGTCGAGACGATCAAGAACCAGTATCCCGAGTTGATCCCGTATCTTGCTCCGGTCGCCACGCCGATCGAGGCTGAGGCTCGCTATCTCAAGGCGATGTACGGCCAGGACACCCCGATCGTCTACTCGGGGGTCTGCCTCACCAAGGGCGGCGCCGACGTCGATGCCGCCATCACGCTCGCGGAGCTCGGGGGGATCTTCAAGAAGCGCGGGATCAACGTAGAGGACCAGCCGCTCTTCTTCAGCCGGATTCCGGAGGAGCGGCGGCGCTACTGGAGTACACCGGGCGGCCTGCCGCTCGACCTATTAAAGGAAGAGCGGCAGTCGAGCCGTCGCTTCCGCAAGGTCCGCGGGCTCGGGGCCCTGGAAGGCATTGCCCGCGCCGTCGGCGTGGACCGTATCGACCTGGGTTTCGTCGACATCCTGCCGTGTGAGGGTTGCCTCGACCACCCGCTGCTCGGCCCCAAGGAGGAGCTGTTCCGGCGCCGGGCGATCGTGGGGGCGACGGAGCCGCCGCGCGCGGAGATGCCGGTCCTGGCCGAGGGGATCGATATCGAAGTCGGCGCCGCCTTCGCGATCCATGCGAACGGCAAGCAGCCGGCGCAGGAGCTGGTGGACGAGATCATCGACCAGATCGGACTGGCCCCCAACGGCCGGACCTGGGATTCGGGGGCGTGCGGCTACAAAACGTGTCAGGAGTTCGCGGTGGCGGCGGCGCAGGGACGGACGACGCTCAAGTCGTGCCCCCGCTACCTGGAGCGTCAGGCGTCGCTCGCGCAGCAGCAGGCGGCGGTGGACGCGTTGACGGGACTGGCGTCGTTCCGCGTGTTGCGCGACAGGCTGGCCAACGAGGTCGCGCGCTGCCACCGTGGCGGGGAGCACTTTGCCGTGCTGTTTTTGGACCTCGACAACTTCAAGCAGGTGAACGACCGGTTCGGGCACGAGGCGGGGAACGCGGTGCTGCGCGAGACGGCACGCCGGTGCAACGCGCACATCCGGGGGACCGATCTGGCGGGTCGCTATGGCGGCGACGAGTTCGTTGTGGTATTGGTAGGGACTGGGGAAGAGGGGGCGCGCGGCGTGGCGGAGAAGATGCGCGCCGAGGTAGAGGAAGCGGGTGTGGGGATGGGTTATCCGGCGGGGGTCGTGACGGCGAGCATTGGTGTCGCCGAGTACCGGTCGGAGACGAAGGACGAGGACGTGCTGGTCGCCGCGGATCGCGCGCTGTATCGAGCCAAGGCGGCGGGCCGCAATCGCGTAGGGGTCGCCACAGGTAGCGAGCCGGAGGAGCAGGCCACGTGACATCGAATGTCTCACCAGCCTCGGATGAGCCCAACGTGCCACTCGGCACCAGCGGCACGCCGGATCCCTGGGGAATAAAGCGGCTGGAGAACCTGATCACGGGGCTGACGGGGGTGCTGTCGGCGCGCGTGGTGGCGACGCCGCTCGGCGAGGTGAGCGAGGTGCACGTCCTCACCAAGAGCGACATGCAGCCGAAGCAGGTGGTGCGCAACATCGAGTCGGCGTTGATGGCGCAGCTCGGCTTCAAGATCGATCATCGCAAGATCAGCGTCGCGCAGACGGCGGACGTCCGGCCGATCGAAGCGCTGCAGGAAGAAGCGATCAGCGAGCGCTCCAAACGGCGCGTCGTCGTGTTCAGGAATCTCGAAGTCCGGCCATCCGAGCGGCCGCAGCGCGTGCAAGTACGCGTGACGCTCGCGTTCGGCGAGAAAGAAGCGCAGGCCGAGGAGGTCGGGACTGATACGACGCGCAATCGCGTGGAGGCGGCGGCACGCGCGGCGGCGACGTGTCTCGACGATTTAGTGCCGGACAACTCGATCGCGCTCGAGGGCGCGACGATCATCGACGCCTTCGATCGGAAATTCGTTTTGGTGGCCGTCCACGGACTCGGCGGCCGCGAAGCGCAATTACTCACGGGAACGTGCGAGATTCGCGAGTCGGCCGAGCGCAGCGCCGTGCTCGCCGTGTTGGATGCCACCAATCGCTGGGTCGACGCCCGCCGCTAAATAATTGACTGTCAACCGCTTAGGCGTCTTGGCGCCTTGGCGGTCTTCTATCAAGGTATTTCCCCCTCCGGTTATCCCCCCCCCTAAGGGTTAATCCCATCTAGCGGACTTTTGGTTTTGGCAGTATTTGGTATTTCGTGGCTCCTACTAGAAGTAAGCGCTATTGGGGCACGCAGCGTGTTGCGCGCGTGCTGCAGGTGACGCCGGCGACGGTGGCGAGCTGGATCGACCAGGGTCACCTGAAGGGACATCGGACGCCTACGGGTCGGCGGCGTGTGGCGTCGGCGGATCTCGCGGAGTTTTTGACAGCGCATGGCATGTCGTTGCCGAACGAGTTGCAGTCGTCGCGCGAGCGGCCGGTCGTGGTCGTCGTCGAGGACGATCCGGGCTACCTCAAAGCGCTCGTGCGGACGATGGAGCGGGAGGCGCCGGACGTGGACGTCGTCGAAGCGACGACAGGTGTGGACGGGCTGCTCGAGATCGGCCGGTTGAGTCCCGATCTGGTGGTGCTGGACTATGCGTTGCCCGATTTGAACGCCGTGCAGGTGGTGGAGCGGCTGGTAGACACGTCCAAGCGTCTCACCGCACCCGTGATGATCGTCACGGGCGGAATGCCGGCGACAGCCGAGAATGAACTACGGCAATTGGGCGTGCGGGCGATCGTCAACAAGGTGGATGGTATGGGGGTGGTTATCGAGGCGATGCGTCGTGCGTTGCAGTCGCGGAAGGTTGCGTAGGACATGAATCGACATTTCGAAAACAGGGGGCCCCTGGTCACCGCTAGCTAGAGCGGAGCGTAGCGAACAGTAGACGAGCGGAGCGTCGGGCACGCTATAGAGAGGCGTGCCACTCCTAGGCGAGGCTGTAACACTCGCTGGACCCATTAAGGGGGTGACGCTCCTTTGGGTGGCACTTGAGAGAACGGCTGCTCGGCCTACGGATCTATGTTCTCGTCGGCGCGGTGACGGCGGCCTCGGCTGCTATCCTGCTGTCCGTTACTTGGCATAATCCAGCACCGTTTCCGTCACGTTTCTGGAACGCGCTAGCTGCTTTCACTCTTCTTAGCATCATTAGTGATTCCTTCTTTTTCAGAATTCCATTTGCGCGCGTCAATACTTCGGTGGGGTTCATCCCATTCCTCGCCTCGGTTGCAATTCTTGAACATCCGTGGCCGATGCTTGCCAGTGGCATCACTGCCCTGACAGTAGATGCTTTCGTTCGTCGCAAACCGACAATCCGCGTTTGGTTCAACACGGCCCAGTATATGCTCGCGGTGGGGCTTGGTACGATCGTATACCAAAATCTCGGAGGAACAGTCAGTCTCGACGAGTTCTCGTTTTCACTGATTCCCTTCACAGCTTTGGTGCTGACCTTCTTTGTGGTCAATCATGGCAGCGTCTCACTTGCTGTTTCCTTCTCGACTAGGGGTGTGTCAGTCCGCGAAGCATGGGGCAGGATTAGTGGAAGCGCACTTCTAACAGATCTTCTGGCGAGCACTCTGGCTATCCTTCTTGCATTCTTGTACGTCAAGCTTCAACTCTTGGGTCTGGCGGTCATCATTTTCCCACTCTTCCTCGCCCGCCAACTCTATCAAAGGAATCTGCAACTCCAAGAGGAACTGGAAGAAAAGCTGGAATTGATGGTCAAGGCGATGGAGGCGCGCGACCCTTACACGTCAGGCCATTCACGTCGAGTATCGGAATACGCAGTTGTAATTGGACGTGAACTCCGGCTTTCATTTTCTGACCTAGACAGCGTGAAGAGAGCAGCATTGCTGCACGACGTCGGCAAGATCTACGAGGAGTTTGCCCCGTTGCTACGGAAGGAGGGCCGCCTCACTGCTGAGGAGATGATGATCATGCGTAGCCACGTAGTCAGAAGCGCCGAGCTAGTAGCGACTGCGACTCGGTTACGTGGCACGGTGGAGGCGATGATTCGACACCATCACGAGAATTATGACGGATCAGGATATCCCGACGGGCTTGCTGGTGAACAGATACCGATGGGCGCGCGGATCATCATGGTCGCGGATACGGTTGACGCCATGACGACCGATAGGCCTTATCGAAAGGCTCTTCCCCTTCAGCGTGCGATAGACGAACTGCGAAAATACGCGGGCCTTCAGTTCGATCCCAAGTTAGTCGAGCTGGTTTCGAACTCGCCGGGCATTCGACGTCTCCTTGGCACTCAGATTGCCCCGGAACCGGCCATGCCTCGAAGCATGCAAGACATCGCACGAACGATTCGTGCGCGTGCGTGATCACGTGATTGTGCTTTTAATGAGGACTCGAGCTGCTGATCTCCTTTGAACCAACAAAGCCTGGCAGCGATTCTCGACTTTCGGGGTTTCGAGCAGCCAGTAGAAAGCCTTGCGCGGTGAGTAGTCGCTTTCGCCCCGGAGCCCCGACTTCTTCGAAAACGCGAAGTTCCTGCAGTGTTTCCGGTGTGTTCTCTCCGTTCGTGCGGATCTCTAGCCAGGCCTTCGCCGCAAGAACATCCAGGTAGTGGATCGGGCAGACCTCGCGAAACTGTTTCGTACTAGATTGAGCCAGTCTGTGAGCCTCCTCTAGGCTGCCTAGATGAGCCTCCCTGAAGATTCTGAGCTTCCAGTACCCGCCTGGAATAGGCACTGCTCGTTCTTTGCCGCGAGAAATCACCTCGAGCTGACCAATTAGGTCCAGTGCTAGGCCGATGTTACCTCGGATGAGCGAGAAGGCCGCGTTAACAATCAGAAAACTGCAATGGAACTTCCAACGCCTCCTCGGAACCAACCACTTCCTGGCGCGTTCGATTGAGGCAACAGCGTCAGCTTCTCTGCCAACTAAGACATAGGCATCCGCAAGATTGGTGTATGCAATTTGCAGGGCACTACTCTTTGTAGACTCTCCAAGCGCAGCGCTCCGTTCTCCCCATTCTATGGCATCGTCGTACAAGCCACGTGCCACCTGAATGAGGCTCAGATTAGATGCCAACACTGACATTCGTTCGTCATCTCCGACCCTTCTGGACAGTTCAAACGCATTCAGACACGCATCGTACGCATCCTTCAGACGACAAAGGTTAATGGAGATCAGTCCGATCCCAGAATAAAGGAATGCCAGTTCTGCGGGGTTAGCCCTAGGTCTGTTGACCTCGGCCGCGTGCAGGAGGTCGCGTAGGCACCCATTGGGATCAGTGTCGAAACGACATAAGACTTGGGTCACGACCGCCAGCGGAAGTGCACTGATGTCCGCACTCTCTCTCAGCCGCTCGAGGTCTCGCTCAGCCACCGTGAGGAGCTCGATCAGCCCCTGCTCTGTACCTGCCCGAGCGCATTCAAAGAGTGCTCGCGCGATTAGTCGTGGATTCTCTGACCTCTTTGCTTGCTCAAGGGCGTTGCGCGCAACTTCGCAATATTTCTCACCGGGTTCGCTATTAAGCAGAAACTCCGCTGAGGCTCTAAACATCGCGACCTCAGCCTGCTGACTCGGAGACAGATTGTGATCCAACGCCAGCTTGCCGAGAAACGGAATCGCTGAATCGGCTTTTGATTGATCTAATAGTGCCCTAACTAGAAGCAGGTGCGTATGCCGAAGCGTAGCGGAAACTTGATCCATCTCTGAAATGGCCCTCAGGATCTCTTCTGCCTCGTGAGGTGCTCCAATGGCAAGGAAAGCTTCAGTCGCGCGATGGGCAAATGGTATTGCGCTTGCTCCGGACCCGCCCTTCAAGAAGTGCCATGCAATCTCTAGCGTGAGTCTGGGGTCTGCATGCAGTGGACGTTCTGCAAGGAGCTCCGCGATTCTCTTGTGGAAATGGAGTCGAGATGCACTGGCGACAGCGTAGTACGCCTGGGCACGAATCAGTTCGTTCCTGAACTCCAGGTCACCGCTAACCTCGCGGAGGTAACCCTCCTCTCTCAGCCGAGACAACGCTTCCGCCGCCTGACCTGGGGAAAGGTCGATGGCGCCGTAAAGGCCTACTTCGGTCAGTCGACGTCCCAGCACTGCCGCGAGATCGAGCGCTGCACGAATCGTCGGTTCGAGACGACGCGTTTGTCGCTCGAACACTGTGCCAATCGCGCGCGGTATGCCGATGGTTGGAGCGGGTTGGGTATCGAGAGCCTCGAGATCTCGCAGCAATGATGCGGAGCCGTGTTCAGCCCATTCGCGCGTGAGCAGCTCGATCGCCAGCGGATTCCCACCACTCGCGCGCAGAATTCGCTGCACCGGCGGATCGGACTTTGAGATGGAGGCCGCAAGGTGGTGAATTAGCTTCGCCGCCATATCAGCTTGGAGTATTTCGAGCTCTAACAATTCCATCGGTGAGATACTTGAATCTGTGGCCAGTGCCCAAGGGGCACCCGATAGCCGCAACTCACTCATGCGTCCGGTGAGTATCAAGAGAACCCGTGTGTCCCGCATCTTTCGTGATACGGAATGCAGAATCGCAATGCTCGCGTTATCAGCCGCATGGATGTCGTCGACCACCAGCATCACCGGACTATCAGCCGCCGCCGCCGTCACGGTCTTAAGAAGCGCGTCCGCAATCCTCAGCGGCATCAACTCCGGCGACCACTCCACCGGCTTCGGCACACCCGGAAACGCCTTGAGAATCTCCGAACTGATCCTCGTCAGCTCACTCAACGCCTCGGGATCCGCGCCGCCGATGGCTCGTTGGGTCGCTAACTGCTTGACGAGCTCCCCGAGCACCGCAAACGGCAGCTCTCGCTCAGCATCATATGCCTGCGCGCGCGCAACGACGGCGCCCTCCATCTGACAGGTCGACGCGAACGCATTCACCAGCGTCGTCTTGCCAACGCCGGGATCACTCGTGACCACGACGATTCGCGGAGATTTGCGGCGCGCCTCGAGCCAGGCGTCGTATAGCACACTGAACTCACGCTCGCGTCCGATCAGCGTCTCGGGCTCGAAGCGCCGATCGGCACGCTCGGGTGGGTACCCCGGCGTGGTCGCCCGAGTGGGCGAACGGCGACCATCCCGCAACAGATCCGCCATGCGGACCAACTCCGGCCCAGGCTTGGCGCCCAGCTCCTCGGCAAGCTGCGCCTCATAGCGCCCGAACGCCTTGAGCGCGCCGCTGCGATCGCTCGCCCAGGCGCGCGCTTCCATGATCCCACGAATTCCCTCTTCCGCGAGCGGGTCGAGGTCCTGCAAGCGGGCGGCATGCGTTTCGACCGTCGGGAAATCACCGATCCGGCGCGCGGCGTCCATCTGGCGCACGAGGCAATCGCCAATCTGCGGGATCAGGCGCGCGCGACACTCGCCCTTCCAGTCCTCAAACGGCCGCGCGTCAGGAATCTCGAAGGCGTCCAGGAATGGACCATCTATACCGACGTCGCCGGTCGGCAAACGCGTGACGTCCACGTCGATCCAGCCGGCAGCCAGTCCGACAGTCGATCGCTGAATCACCACCGCTTCGCGCGCGATCTTCGCCTTGATGACGGAAAGCCCCTGCGCCAGGGAATGATTCGCATGTCGCGGCGGCGCTTCCGGCCACAGCAGATCGGCGAGGTAGTCGCGCGTGAACTGTTTGCCGGGTTCCAACGCGAGACGAATGAGGAGGGCGAGGTGCTTACGCGTACGAAACCGCACCTGCTCGCCGGCAACGGTGAACAAGGCGGGACCGCCAAGGCTGTGGAGTACGAAAGTGTGAGTCACATACCAGCACGCGTTTTATTGATTCACCCATAGGATTAGGCGGCTGAATCAACGACCTGTCAACACGTTGATTTACTGGTGGTTGGGGGGGGCTCCACGGGGGTGCGGGAAGCACATATCAACGGATCACTTGGCCGCCAACCAAGCGTCGGTTGGCCCTGTCCAACCAGCATGACCATTCGACAGAGTGCGCTGCTCCTCACGCTTGTCGTGGCAACGCCTTGCCTCTCCCAAACGCCCCAAACGCGTCTCTGGGACGCCGCGATCTCCGGCGATACCTCCGCCCTCGCCGCCGCGCTCAAAGACGGCGCACAGATCGAGGGGCTCGACCGCCGTTCCTCGCAAAACGGTCGCCGCGCCCTGAACTGGGCGGCCATCAACAATCGGGTGGACGCCATCCGGTTCCTCCTGGCACACGGCGCCGCGATCGAAGCGACGAACTTCACCGGCTTCACCGCGCTCCATCACGCGGCAGAATACGGATCGGTCGACGCTACGCGCGTGCTCCTCGCCGCGGGCGCCGATCCCAAATGCAGCTCGCGGAAAGCGGCCGTGAGCTCCGGCATCTGATGATTGGCATTGAGGCCACTCGGCTGCGGCAACAGCCATAGCCGAGCCGGCCCGAGCCGCTCTGGCTGCGGTCCGACCAATGCCCGCGGCCGCCCGAACGCAGCCCGATACGCGCCAATTCCCACCACCGCCACCCACTCCGGCCTATACCGCTTCACCTTTCGCTCGAGCCGCCGCCCACCCGCGACGAACTCATCCTTGCTCAGCTCGGCGGCCGTCGCAGTCGCGCGCGCCACGATATTCGTGATCCCGTAGCCCCACTCGAGCAGCTCGCGCTCCTCCCACGGCTTGAGCACGCGCGGCGTGAACCCGGCGGCGTGTAGCACAGGCCAAAACCGATTGCCGGGCCGAGCGAAGTGATGACCCGTTGCGCCGGAATAAAGACCGGGATT
>WNFW01003226.1_pt1 | contig 11291 bp, 9 predicted proteins | sample 5400131 | NCBI WGS metagenome assembly WNFW01 (sample SAMN13153362, study PRJNA577476) | soil metagenome | isolation source: 20 cm soil or saprolite under grassland replicate 1 | place: USA:California | collected 2016-06-15
AGCAGCGCTACGAGCGTCTCTCGATTCCCATGCAGAAGGCCGTCATCTCCAGTATCAACCGCGTGGCCATCTCCCTTCATATGAAGAAGCCGCCGCTTGCCCGGGCGGAACGAGACCTCATCCGCGCCGAGAAGCTGATTGAGCTCTACGAGCCTTTTATTCTTCACAACGAGCACGTCTTCGAATGCGAGAACGCACGCCTGCTCTCCGCCGCACTGCCACGTGAGGAGCGTCCGCTCTTCGATTTCGCGCCGGAATCGATCGACTGGTGGGACTACTGGATCAACGTGCACATCCCCGCGCTGCGCCGCTGGTGCTATCCGCTGATGGAAGGCCGGCCGCTCGAATCGCGCCAGCCGCGAGCGCTTGTTTGGTCCGGTGAACCCGCGCGTGGAGCGGCGCTCTCCAAAGCCGCGACACCGTCCGACTCTTTATGGCGATCTTCGTAACTGGCTCGACCGGCTACCTGGGCAGTTATCTTGCGGCAGGACTCCTCACCGCGTACCGCGACAAGCTAAATCTCCTGATTCGCGGGAAATCCGAACAGGAAGCGCGCGAGCGGCTTTGGACTTCGCTCCAGTTGCATTTCGAGTTTCCCGAATTCGCCCAGTACCTAAGCTCTCGGGTGCGCATTTTTCGCGGTGATCTGACCAGCGAGCGTTTTGGTCTCTCCGATGACGAATACCATGCCCTGGTGGACACCACGGACTCCCTGATTCACTGCGCCGCTTCGCTGAACCGCAAATCGGAGAAGCAGTGCCTGAACGTCAACCTGCGGGGCACCCTCGAGGTCATTCAACTGGCGCGCCGCGCGCAGAATCGCAACGGCCTGCGCCGTTATTCGCACGTTTCCACGGTTGCCGTTGCGGGCAAAAGAGAAAACGAGGTGGTAACCGAGGACGCCTCGATCGACTGGTCGCGCTCGGATTACGATCCCTATGCGCGCACCAAGAAGTTTTGCGAGCACATGGCGAATCAACTCTTGCCCGACGTGCCCAGAACGATTTTCCGCCCCGCCATCATTCTAGGAGACAGCCGCCGCCCGGAGACTTCGCAATTCGATATGGTGCAAGCGTTCCACGTTCTGGCGCAGATGCTTGTTCTTCCCCTGCGTCCTCAAGATAAAATCGATATCGTGCCGGCGAATTACGTCGGCAAAGCCATCGTGACCATTCATCAAAAAGAAACGCCTGCCCACGGCATCTATCACCTGTCTTCCGGCACGGGCTCCGAGACCTATCAGGAATTGACCGACGTGATTTCGCAAGCCGGCGGCATGCTTCGGCCGATGTTTTTGCCCTCTCTCGGCGGCCCTTTTTCCAGTACGGTCAATTGGGTAGCGAATCGCAGCGGTGCGGCGGGGTACGGCGCTTCGCTTCTCAAAGTTTTCTGGCCGTATCTCGACTGGAACACCGTTTTCGATAATTCGCGCATCGTCGCGGAGCTCGGCGAAGCGCCGGCAAAATTCTCGGCCTATGCAGCTCCTCTTTTGAAATACAGCCGCGAAAATAAATTCCACTTTCCCGCCAAACCCTGGCCTTCCGCTCCGGGAGTGGAGAAAAATGCCGCGGCCGGGAGATCCCGCGCATGACGGACTTTCTCCTTGTCGCCTGGGTCAGCGCTCTGATTGAGATTCGGCGCTTCGGCTGGATGCTCGGACTTGGCGACCGCTGGAGTCCCGGCGAAAAACTGAAGCTCCTGTTTGCGGGTTACAACGGCACGCGCAACACCGGCAGCGATGTGCGCGTGCAGGAGATGCTGCGGCAGATACGCCACGTCCTGGGAGCGAACAACACAAACTTTAGCGTGATGTCCTTCGATTTCGACCGCACCCGCGGATATTTTGAAGGTACCCGGCAGGTTTACCTCCCCAACGCTTTCCCCCCGTTTCTCTACAGCGAGGTCCGGCAGAATCACGGTGTCATCGCTTGCGAAGGCTCGATGTTCAAGAGCAAGTTTGCCAACGCCTTGACCACCATGATGATCGGTTCGCTGGGGCTCGCTTCGGCGGAGAATAAACTCTCTCTCGCCTATGGGGGAGAAGCAGGTCACATGGACGGTCTCATTGAATCCATGTGCGCTCGGTACGTCCATGATTCGATGGTCATCACTCGCAATGTGGAATCGCGGACACTCTTGAGTTCGCTGGGAATTCCGACGGAGCTTGGCACGGACACCGCCTGGACGTTTGAGCCTCATCCGCCCGAATACGCCCGCAAGGTGCTGCGGGAAGCCGGCTGGGATGAGAAGACGCCCATCCTCGTTCTCTGCCCGATTCATCCCTTCGTCTGGCCGGTGAAAGCATCGATTGCGAAGTATCTTGCCCGCGTCACGACCGGGGCCTACAAAGGCAGCCAGTACCGTTCCGTTTATTTCTTTGAATCCGGATCTGAAGTGGACCGGAAATACCGCCACTACATCTCTGGGTTTACGAAGGCAACGCAAGCGTTCATTCAGCGACATCGCGTGTTTCCGCTCTTGGTCGCGATGGAGCGGCTCGACGCGGTCGCCTGCCGCGACATGGCGGCACAAATACCCGGCACGCCAGTATTCACCTCCGACAATTTCGACATGTTCCAGCTTGTTTCGATACTGCGCGCGTGTTCCTACATGGTTTCTTCGCGCTACCACGGGATTGTGACTTGCATGCCCAGCCTGGTGGCCTCGGCGGGCGTGACGATGGACGAGCGCATCCGCAATCTGATGCGCGAGCGCGGACATCAGCATCTCTTGCTTACCGTCGATGACCCCGATCTTGAGACGAAACTTCTCCAAATCATGGAGACGCTGGTCGCGGAAGCCGATTCCGTCCGCGAAGGCATCGGCGAGACGGTGGTCCGCAATTTGAAAGTGATGGCCCGCATGGGCACGTTCCTTGAAGATGTTGTCCGGCGCACCTATCCAGAATTTCCGCTGCGTCCCGGCGTATTTTCCTGGGAAGAGTATCTTCCGCCACTGAGCAATAATTTGCTTCAGCTCGCGGGACGTTACGGCTCTTCGCCGGCGGCGCTCGCGGCAGTTCGCTGATTCTTCATGCCCAATTTCCTTGAGACCATTCTTGCCCAACTGAAGCGCGCGGATGGCCGCGTCGTTCTTCGCGAAATTCGCGGGGATCGGTTTGTGAGTGTGACGGGCAGGGAATTGCTGGACCAGATCCAGCTTGTCCGCACGTTCATGCGAAGCTCCGGCGTCCAGCCCGGGGACCGTTGCGCCCTGCTTGCGGCCAATTCCATTCGCTGGGCGGTTTTCCATTTGGCGCTTATGGCCGAGGGAGCGATCGTCGTGCCGCTCTATTGGCGGCAGGCGCCCGCCGAACTCGCCGGCATGATGCGCGATTGCCAGCCGCGCCTGATTTTTGTTAGTGATGCAGCGCTCGGTGAAAGCGTCGTCCAGAGCTGGCCCGAAGCTCCGCGCCGAGTGCTCTTCGATGAAGTCCCGCGGCAATCAGCGCCGCAAACTCCGCTTGCCGATGCACCCAATCCTCGCCCGGACAGCGATGTCGTCACCATCATCTATACTTCAGGAACGTCGGGAGAGCCGAAGGGGGTTTGCCTGAACGTAGGAAACCTCACGCACATGCTTTCCTGCACCACCGAACGCCTCGATCAACTGATGGGTGCGACGCACGAACCCGACCGTGTTTTCCATTACCTTCCGTTCAATTTTGCGGCATCCACGATATTGCTGCTGTCTTGTCTCGCGCGCGAAAGCGTTCTTACTCTTTCGACGGATCTCAATCGCCTCGCGGACGAAATCCACCTGGTATCGCCGAACTATTTCCTGAATGTTCCCACGCTGCTGGAGCGTGTCCGGCGCGGGGTCGAAGAGGCAATTGCAAAGCGGCCGGTGGTCATCCGCTCGCTGTTTAGGAGGGCACGCACCGCCTGGCAGCGGCAGCACGTCGGCCGCGGCCGCGCACTCGATGCGTTGTGGCTGGCTCTCGGCCGCGGGCTCATCTTTCGAAAGATTCGAGAGCGCTTCGGCGCGCACCTACGAGCGCTGATCTGTGGTTCGGCGCCGCTCGCTCCGCAGACGCAGCAATTTTTCCTGATGCTTGGCATTCCCGTGCTGCAGGCGTACGGGCTCACGGAGACCACCGGTATTTGCACGCTCGATGACCCACGCGTGCCCGTGGAGCCGGGCTACGTCGGCACGGTGATTACCGGAATCGAAATGAAGCTGGCGGAAAATGAAGAGATCGTCGTGCGCGGGCCGCACATTTTCCCGGGCTACTGGAACCGCCCGGAAGAAACTGCCCGCGTGTTGCAAGATGGATGGTTCCACACCGGAGATCAGGGCCAAGTAAACGTTCGCGGGAATTGGCGCATGAGCGGCCGCATCAAGAACCTGATCATCTTGAATTCCGGCCATAACATTGCGCCCGAACCGATCGAGGAGAAAATCGCGCGGCTTCTTCCTGCGGCGCAGCAAGTCGTGGTGGTCGGAAATGGACGAGGTTATCTCTGCGCGCTCGTGACCGGGGAGGTCGAGTCCGCAGCCGTTCAGGCGGCCCTCGATGCCGTGAATCCGGAACTCCCGCATTATCGGCAGGTTAGAAATTTCACGATGCTTCGTGAAGTTTTTACTCCGGAAAGCGGGTTGCTCACGGCCATGGGCAAAATTCGCCGCGATGCCATCAATGCGCGATATGCGCCTGAAATCAATGCCATGTACGATTCGAAAGGCAGCCGTGAGGCGGTCAGCAGGCAACACGCATGAAAACTTTCACCGGCAAGACGCTGCGTTGGGAATGGCGCGAAGGCGTGGTCGAACTGACGCTTGATCATGAGCCTGCCAATGAAATTGGCACGGCCATGCTTGCGGAACTGGAAAAGTTTGTTGCCGCATTTGATGTGCTCGTGCCGGAGACTTCCGTCTGCATTATTGCGAGCGCGCGGAAGTCCGTTTTTTCCGCTGGTGGGGACTTGCGCGAGTTGTATGCGACGGCGGCGGCCGTTCCCGCGAAAGAACGCGCTGCGGGCGTGCGCGCCTTTCTTGAACGCGTCCATGCCGTTCTGAACGCGATAGATGCCGCGCCATTTGTCAGCATCGCTGCCGTTCATGGCGCTTGTCTTGGTGGAGGACTTGAGCTGGCCCTGGCCTGTGACATGATCGTCGCCGACAAAATGGCGCGGTTTGCATTTCCCGAGCTGCGCCTGGGATTCATCCCTGGCTTCGGCGGTATCCCGCGCCTGAAACGCGATCTTGGCAATGCTTTCCTAAGGGATTTGCTTTTCACCGGGCGAACGGTCAACGCGACTCGGGCGCAGGCCGTGGGCCTCGTAGCGCAACTTGCCGGTGAAGGCGAAGTCCTCCGCATCGCCCGCTCGACCGCCGCGCAAATCACCAAGTACGACGCCGTTGCGCGTGCAGCCGCCAAGAAATTCATCAAGGCAATTCCACACGATGAGCTTCGGCGCGAGATCGACCTTTTTTGCGAACTCTTTACTCGCCCCGCCGTCATGGCCGCACTGAAAAAATTTGTCGAAGACTCCGGCCCTATGCCCTACCTTCCCTAGCAGGACGCTGGAAAAGTCCACTCGAGGTCATCCCGTGCGAAGCGAGGGATCTACTTTTTGCGAAATATTGCAGAGAGAATGGATTCATTATTGTTTGCGGGCCGCACCTAGCTGGAATACTAGGTCCCAACCTAGCCAACTGGCGGATGTATACGCCCCGGCCCCTGTTGCATCTTGTTCAAGGAGGTAGGGAAATGTCCATGGAACTCATTGAACTCTCGAATGCTCTGGTTAAGGTGACCGATCATACTGCTGTGTCCGTGGTGGCAGTTCATACGGAAGCACGCGGGTCGTCCAGCGGCGTCATCTGGCGCCCTGGCGTCATTGTTACGGCGGAGCACGCCCTTCGTCGCGATGAAGAAATCCAAGCAACGCTGCCGAACGGGCGTATCGTGCCCGCAACATTGGCAGGACGTGATCCTTCGACTGATCTTGCGGTTCTGAAGTGTCCGGAGGCCGGCGCTGCATCCGCCGAGCGAGGCGACGCCGCGGCGATCAAACCGGGTAGCATCACTCTGGTGGTCGGGCGTACCCGAGCTAGTGGTCCCGTGGCTGCGTTGGGAGTTGTGAGCCTGGTTGTTTCAGAACGCCAAACTTGGAGCGGCTCCTCCCTTGTTCCCTACGTTCGGCTGGATGTCCGCCTGCAGCCGACGGCCGTTGGTGGTGCTGTGGTTGACGCGCACGGCAAGGTCGTCGGCATCGCCTCGCCACGGTTTGCGCGTTTCGGCGCGCTGGCGATTCCGTCGGCAACTGTCGATCGCATTACCGAAACACTGTTGCAAAAAGGCCGAATTCCGCGTGGGTATCTCGGAGTAGCGCTTCAGCCGGTTCGCCTCCCGGATCATGTGCGCCAGTCGTTACAGCACAACGAGAAAACCGCGGTCATCATTCTTGAAGTCGAGGAAGATGGTCCCGCGCACAGGGCTGGGATCGTCATCGGTGACATCCTGGTGTCTTTGGCGGGACAGCCCATTTCGCGCCCTGAAAGTGTCCAGCCTCATCTCCAGGCCGAAAACATCGGCAAGTCTCTGAGCGCCATGATTGTTCGCGGAGGCGCGGTCCGGGATGTAACTATTTCTGTCGGTGACCGTGCAAACGGAGGAGAGTGACATGGCCATCGCCGGATTTGGTGACATCGCTGAACAACTTCGCCGCTCGACGGTTCTGATTCATGCCGGAGGTCGCGGGAACGGATCCGGTGTGATCTGGTCCAGCGAGGGCATGATCGTGACGAACGCCCATGTGGTGCATGGTCCGAACGTGTGCGTTCAGCTTTGGGACGGACGGGAGTTCGAAGCGGCAGTAACCGCGCGCGATCCTCGGCGCGACCTGGCAGCGCTTCGAATCAACGCGAATTCACTGCCCGCGGCGTGTCCGGCGGATTCATCGCAACTGCGTCCTGGAGAGCTCGTCATCGCCATTGGCAATCCGCTCGGATTTGTGGGTGCCCTAACAACCGGAGTAATTCATGCAATCGGCCCGTTGCGCGCGTTTGGCTCCCAGGCCTGGGTGCAGGCCAGTGTGCGGCTCGCTCCTGGCAATTCTGGCGGGCCGCTGGCCGACGCACGGGGCTATGTGATCGGCGTCAATACCATGGTTGCCGGGCGCCTCGCACTCGCCATTCCAAGCAATGCAGTTCGCGATTTTCTTGCGGCCGGACCGCAGAGCGCGTGGCTTGGTGTTGCTGTCTATCCCGTGCGCTTGCCTCGCGCGAATGGCCACAAGTTCGGACTGGTCTTGCTGGAAGTCGAGCCTGGCGGCCCGGCTGCCCTGGCGTCGCTCATGGCCGGGGACATCTTGCTGGGCACGGAGGAAAAGCCTTTTCAATCGATCGACGATCTTGCCAACGCGATGGATGGGCAAGGCCTCCGCCTGTTGCGTCTCGAATTCCTTCGCGGCAACTACTCACGAGTCCGGCGTGTCACCGTGCAGCTGAGAGTTTCGAACAACGGAAAGGACCGCATCGCCGCGTGATTCGCGTTTTTATCGTCGCAGCTTCGCCGCTGATTCGCGCGGGCCTGCACAGCATGCTGGCGGATAGCCGCGTCGACATTGTAGGAAGCGCCGCGGATCTTGAATCCATCTCCGGCCAGCTCGTCGACGTTGAGCCGGATGTTGTTTTGGTTGAAGCCGCTGCGGATGCTCAGGAAGAGTTGCTGAATGCGCTTGAGGACGCCGAAGTCGCCCAAGAGTATCCCGTCATGCTGTTATCGGAGCAGCCAAAGACCGCTTGGCTCTCCAAGGCGCTTCGCGCCGGAGTGCGCGCCGTCTTACCCCCTGACGTCGCTGCGGAACAACTCCGTGCTGCACTCGAAGCCGCTGCGGCAGGGCTGGTCGTCATTCATCCCTCGGAGCTGGATACCGTTCTTTCCGCCGCTATCGGCCCGTCTGCGCCTCTCGACGAGTTGCTTGAGCCCCTAACGCGCCGCGAGCGCGAAGTGCTGCAAATGTTGGCCGCGGGACTCGCCAATAAGGAAATTGCCGCGCGTCTGGCAATCTCCGATCACACTGTGAAATTTCACGTAGCCTCGATTTTGGGCAAGCTCGGCGCCTCCACTCGAACCGAAGCTGTTTCTGCTGGAATTCGCCGCGGCCTGGTCATGCTCTAGGACCGCTCTCAACAGCGCAACATTGGCGTAGCACCGGCGCGTGAAGAATTTTCTTTCCTAATGCAGGAATGATAGATTTACCTTTCTATGCGCACGCTGGAACAGACCACACAGGAAGTCCTCGACCTGGCTGCAAAGCATTTTCAACTGCCCGCGGGATCGCTCGCGCCGGGAGACGATTTCTTCAAGAAGCTCGGCATTGACAGCCTGCAGACTCTCGAGATGCTTTCGCGCCTCGAAAATCATTTCGGCATCGAGTTGCCCGATTACGAAGTGCAGGGCGTCAGCGACTTCAAAACCTTGGCTGAACGGATTCAGTCCCGCCTGTAATGCTGGACCCTTCTAAATATCAATCCATCGGCGAAGCGCTGCGGGATGCGCTGATTCAGTATTCGAACGAGGTGTGCTTGATCGAAACGGACCGCGAGCGCGAGAAAGAACGCCTGACTTACCGCGACTTCAAGGAACGCGCACATCCGCTTGCGAAAGCTTTGCAGGACGGAGGCTTCGCCGACGGCGCTCGCGCCAGCATCATCATGACGAATCAGTCGAAGTGGCTGATCTCGGCGTACGCCATCTTTTTCACGGGTGGCGTCCTGGTGCCGCTCGAATCCAAATTGACACCGGACGAGCAATGGCATCTGCTCAAGCATTCGAACGCTACCTTGCTGATCACGGAATATCCGATCTGGCGGCAACTCGGCGCCTCGGCTGGCCGCGCTGCCGCGACGAACGTGCAAACCGTGCTGGTGACGGGAGCACCGGCAAGTGCCGATCTCGCCGGCGCGCGGCGCTGGGAAGATTTTCGCGGAGAAGACGAGCCTGTGTTCATCGCACGCAAACGCCAGGACACGGCTTGCATCGTCTACTCTTCCGGGACGGGCGGCCGCCCGAAGGGTTGCATGATGACGCACGAGAACTATCTGGAGCAGTGCGTCGCGCTCACATCGATTTATCCATTCTGGCCGGGCGTACGCTACCTCAGTATCCTGCCAACGAACCATGCCATCGATTTCATGGTGGGTTTTTTCGGTCCGTTTACGTGCGGTGCAACGGTCGTGCATTTGCGCACGTTGCGTCCAGAATACGTGCGCGAAGCTTTTCCGAAATACAAAATCACTTATGTGAGTCTCGTTCCACTCGTTTTGAAAAACTTACAGAAAAGCTTGCAAGCGCGCTTCGACGCGCTGCCCCCGGGCCGACGTAAAGTTTTCAATGCGCTCGTTCAAATCAACAGGGCACTCACCAAAAGCAAGCCGCGTCTCGGCATCAGCCGCCGCCTGCTCAAGCAAGTCCATGAAGCGTTTGGCGGAGAACTTCGCGCCATCATCGTAGGGGGCGCCTTCACCGAACCGCAGACGCTGCAATTTTTCTACGATCTTGGAATTCCCGTCGCTAACGGATACGGACTCACCGAAGCCGGCACGGCGATCACGGTCAACGATTTGAAACCTTTTCGCGCGGACACGGTAGGCAAGCCGCTGCCTGGGATGGAAGTGCGCATCATAAATCCGGCAGCCGACGGCGTTGGCGAAGTTTCCGTTCGAAGCAAGACCGTCATGGCGGGCTACTTGAATGAGCCTGAACTCACGGCGGAAACCATCGTCGACGGGTGGCTCCTGACCGGCGACCTCGGCCGCTTCGACGAGTCGGGCCACCTACAACTCGCGGGCAGGAAAACAAATATGATCGTTACCGAAGAAGGGAAAAATATTTATCCCGAGGACATCGAAACTGTTTTCGAGAGCCTTCCTGTCAAGGAATTTTGCGTTTTCGCCGCCAACTACATTTGGCCGAAACGTTCGATGGTTGGCGAAAGGCTTGTGCTCGTTGTGCATCTCGATGGGGGACAGGAATACAGCGAAAAACTCCGGCGAGACATGAACGCACGCAACAATCGCCTGCTAAACTACAAGCGTGTCCACGGGGTGGTTTTGCTGGACGAGGACTTTCCCCGGACGGCTTCTCTCAAGATCAAACGCAATGTTCTGGCAGAACGTCTCGCGAAGCTGGACAGCGCGGCCGCGATTCTGCCCTTGTGAAGCCGGTTTGGAAATGATTGTGTCGGCCGGGAGTTAGCATTGCAGGTTCGTTCGCGCTCCAAATGAATCGTTTCTTTGCCATCGTCAACCCTGCCGCCGGTGGCGGCCGCTCCGCGAAACTCGCTGGGCCCGCTCTCGCGCGTTTGCTCGAGCAAGGGTTGAAGGTCGACGTTATTGCTTCAACGGGTCCGGGCCACGCGGTGCAACTTGCCCGCGAAGCCTACGGACAAGGCTACCGGCGCTTTCTTGCCGTCGGTGGTGATGGCACCGCTCACGAAATCCTCAACGGTGTTTTCGCGGGACGCACCGCGGTTCAACGCGTCGCGCTGGGGTTCCTGCCACTGGGTACCGGCAATTCCTTCTTGCGCGATTTTGCAAAGGACGGAGCCGCAGCTTCGATGCAGGCGCTTCTCGAAGGCCGCACTCGCACCGTCGACCTCTTGCGGCTGACGCACGCCGCCGGCGAAATTTATTCCTTCAATCTTCTGAGCGTGGGCTTTACGGCGGATGTCGCCGCTCTGGCCAATCGCATGTTCAAGCCGTTTGGCGATCTCGGTTATTTGCTCGGCGTCTTCGTGCGCGTGGTGCAGTTGCGCCGGCGATCCCTGGCGCTGCGCTGCGATGACGATCAGGAATGGGACGAGCGGCGCGCCCTTTTCCTGACGTTCAACAACAGCAAGTATACGGGCGGCACGATGCTCATCGCGCCGCAGGCTGATCCTACCGACGGGCTCATTGAATTTGTCCGCTGGGGCCCAATCAGCCGGTTGGGCCTGCTCCGCACATTGCCGCGTCTTTATGACGGCTCTCATATCGACCATCCGCTCGCCTCGCGCCGGGCGGTGCGCCGCGTCGAATTCAAAGCAGCCGCGCCGGTGGACATCATGATCGACGGCGAAGTTGCGACACTGGAATGCCGGGCACTCGACATTCTTCCCGCGGCCGTGGACGTCTACATATGAAACGGGCATGGCTGGTGTTTCGCAGCGCGATTCTGTGGATCGTCAGCGGCTTGCATTTTTTTCTCGTCGTGCCAGCGCTCATCCTTTTCGGCATCTTCCTCGATCCTCGCAAGCATGATTGGCTGCAGCGCAGTTTCTGCCGCCGCATCGCGTTTCTTT
>WNFW01003229.1_pt1 | contig 11284 bp, 8 predicted proteins | sample 5400131 | NCBI WGS metagenome assembly WNFW01 (sample SAMN13153362, study PRJNA577476) | soil metagenome | isolation source: 20 cm soil or saprolite under grassland replicate 1 | place: USA:California | collected 2016-06-15
TTGGCCGAAGCTGAAAGTTCGGGAGCCAATCCCATCTCGGCGAATGCGTCCGAGTTGATGATTGAAGTTGAAACGCCAGACGGAAAAACTATCGCGATCGACGACCCGGCTTTGATCGACAATCTGCGCGCAAACATCGCCGGAAAACACGAGCTCAAATTGCTGCGCTCGGACAAGGCAATCACTGATTGTCGCCCGTTGTCGATCTTTGCATTGCAATCAGCGAAAAAACTTGGCGAGGAAACGGGAACGAACGTCGATAAGCGGCGGTTCCGGGCAAATGTATATGTCGATCTTACGAACGCCGAGGCCTTCGCCGAGAATCAATTCGTCGGCAAAACATTGCGGATCGGATCCAAAGTCGTCGTCTCAGTCCTGGAGCGCGATCCGCGCTGCATGATGATCACGCTCGACCCTGACACCGCGGAGAAAACGCCAGCGATATTGAAACAAGTCGCGCAAGCCCACGAAGGCATGGCCGGTGTTTATGGCGCCGTGTTAATGGAGGGCATGATTCGTAAAGGCGACTCGGTTGAATTAATCGACTAAGTCTCGCCCCTGGTTGCTCCTTGCTCTCCGTGCGTTTTCTCATTTAACCCGACTGCCCGCATCATAAGCTGCTGCCAATGCATGAGAGCTGGAAATCGCTACCGCGCCCGCAATAACTTGTTTCCTTACCTTCCGCCTTCATATTTGAGCCAAGATGGAACGTCGCCTCGCTGCTGTCCTTGCCGCCGATGTGGTGGGCTATAGCCGCCTGATGGGCACGGACGAGGCAGGCACCCTCGACGCGCTAACCAAAGTGCGAGGCGAATTCATCGACAGCAAAATCGCCGAGCATCAGGGGCGCACTGTCAAGGTCAGTGGTGACGGGCTTCTCCTGGAATTTCCCAGCGTAGTCAATGCCGTCAGATGCGCCGCTGAGATTCAGCGCGGCATGCGTGATCGCAACACGAACGTGCCACAGGAAAGACGCATCGAATTCCGGATCGGCGTCAATCTGGGAGATGTGATCGTGCAAGATGAAGACATTTTTGGCGATGGTGTCAACGTCGCGGCGCGGCTTGAACGGATCGCCAAGCCTGGCGGGATCGCTATCTCAGGCTCCGTTCGCGATCAGATCGGTAACCGGCTGGATCTTGTTTTCGAAGACATGGGCGAGCATAAGTTGAAGAATATCGAGCAGCCGGTTCGGGTTTATAGTCTCTCGCAGGAGGAATCAACCATCGCTAACACCGCACCCAACCCCGATCAGCGGCCGTCGATCGCCGTGTTGCCATTCAGCAACATGAGTGGCGATCCCGAACAGGAATACTTCAGCGACGGCATCACTGAGGACATCATTACCGACCTGTCGAAAATCTCCGGGTTATGGGTCGCGGCGCGCAACACCGTCTTCACCTATAAAGGCAAACCGGTAAAGGTGGAGCAGATCGCACGCGATCTGGGCGTCGCTTACATTCTGGAGGGAAGCGTACGAAAGGCCGGCGCACGCGTGCGCGTGACGGGCCAGCTAATCAGCGCCAAGGACGGCGGACACCTTTGGGCCGATCGTTTTGATCGTGACCTGACGGATATCTTTGCCATTCAAGACGAAATCACGCGCGCGATTGTAGAACAGCTCACCGTTAAGCTGCTGCCGCAGGAGAAAAAATCGATTGAGCGGCCGCAGACAGATAACATCGAAGCTTACACTTATTATTTACGCGGCCGGGAATTCCTTCATCGGCACACCAAGAGTTATTATCAGGTCGCCCGGCGGATGTTCACCAGAGCGACTGAGCTCGATCCCCGCTACGCCCGCGCTTACGCCGGCATTGCCGCCTGCGATTCCTTTCTCTTCTATCATTACTTCCAATACGAAACAGAGGAAGCGATTGAGAACATCATGGCTGCCACCGGGAAAGCTCTTGAGCTGGATGACGGACTGGCCGAAGCGCATGCCTGCCGCGGCGTTGCTCTCACCTTTGCCAAACGTTTCGAGGAAGCGGAAACCGAGTTGGAGCGTGCCATCGCTCTCGATCCAAATTCCTTCGAAGCACATTACTTCTATGCTCGCTACTGCTTCGTTAAAGGCGAGCTCGAGCGCACTGCTGCTTTTTTCGAGCGGGCCGGTGAAGTTAAGCCCGACGATTATCAGTCTTGGTGTCTGCTCATTCACGTCTATCGCTCGCTCGATCGTACGGATAAAATCGAGGCTGCAGCGCGCAAAGGCATTGCGCTGGCAGAAAAGGAGCTTGCCCTGCATCCAGAAAATCCCAGACCCGCTGCGCTCGGTGCTGCCGGTCTCCTTGCTATTGGCGAAACTGAACGTGCCAGAGAATGGCTAACGAGAGCCCTCGCTATCGACCCCGACGATCTTCTTACTCTCTACAATGCAGCGTGCGTCTACGCGCAGCTCGGCGAAGCGGAGCCTGCTTTGGATTTGCTCGAGCGCTTTATCCCACTCGCCAACGATCTGAACAGGGCGTGGATCAAGCATGATTCCGATTTCGACTCGCTTCGGCGCCACCCGCGTTTTCAAAAAATCCTCGAACAAATCGGGTAAAAGGTCGGAGGCCGAAGGCACGATTCGCAAAGGCGATCCGGTCGAGTTGTTAATCGTTGTGTTCGAAACAGGATCGGCAGCGTTCGGCGACGCAAGTGAAGAGCTCCGGCTACCAAGTCATGAAGAGAACGCCCGTTTTCGCCATTCGTAGACGCCGTCGTCCTTGTTACTTGGCATCGGGCGAGCAAGGCGGGATTCATCTTCGCTCGGTACCGGGCCGAGGGCGGTGCGAGTCTTCTTACTGCGAAAACGGTTCACTGGTTGTTCGAGTAGGTGCCACGACACAGCCGCGACTACGAGCGTGGTCGTGCCGAATAGGATCAACCGCACCGATGGCATCGTCAGCATCCATTGCATCGGCAGCGGCAACCAACGCTCAAAGACCATCGCAACCAATATATGATATATATAGAGGCCGTAGCTGATCCGGCCCGCAAAGACCAGCCCGGGAAGAGTCAGGAACCGGGCAATGTAGCCATCAAATCCAGTCGCCGTCCGCGCAACCAACACTACAAAAGCAGCGGCTTCGAGCGGCTCGACCATTACCGACCTTAACCGCGTCCCGTCGCCGAGCCGCCAGATCGCGGCCAACATGAGCATTGAGAAACAAATTGCCGCGATCAACCAACCGGCGCGGCTGGGCCGGAGTCGGCCGCCGCACCAGCCAAGAGCTGCACCTGCGGCGAGAGAGTCGAGGCTGCCGAAAGGCAAAACCCAGCGGGCGATCATTGGCACGGAAAAAATCACGCAACCAATTCGAAACGCGACTCCAGCCAACGCAACGGAAACGATTATCTGCAGCATCCATCGACGCGGAAGCAGCAGGATGAAAAGCGGCCAAAGGAGATAGAATTGCTCCTGCACGCAAATCGACCAAAGATGCGAAGATGCGAGCGGCCACTCGTTTTTCAAGGCAATGAGCCAATTGACGGTGCCGGTAAGTACCCAAGCCCAATTCTGGCGGATCGTGCCTAGACCAAGGATTAGCGCAATGATGAAATAAACCCCATACGCCGGTGAGATTCGCAGGAAACGTCGCCAATAAAATGCCCGCATCACTTTACCCGCTGATAAACCGCCAGTCTCCATTCGGCGCCGGGCACGTCGCAACGAGGCCGTGATGAAATAACCGCTCAAAACGAGAAAAAGCCGCACCCCGGTCGCGCCGAGATGGATCCAATCCGGCAACGGAAAATTCGGAACGTCTGCGCCGAAATGATCGACCATGACGGTCAACACGGCGAGCGCGCGCAATCCTTCAAATTGCGGCTGATAACGCTCCACCGAATTTTCGAGCGGTGAGGTCTGCTCCGACACCACCGCGCTCGCTGCACCTGACCACCAATACGAGCAGCGAGCAACCCTGAGCAACGACATCCCAATGGTGTAGACAGATTGCGGCGCGATTAGTTACAAACTTTTATTTAAGTAATCCCTGTCGCTCCGGCTTGTCACGTCGAAGCTTTAGCGAAGATGGAAGCCTCGCGCGAATGGAGCCACTGGGATGAGCGACATGGCCGGCAACGCCGCGAGGTAGCGGTCGAGCGCAGCGGGAGCTGCCGAGATACAAGGCGGATCAACTCCTGAATTTTCCGGCTGGCTCTTATTTCGACATTGGACGTTCGGCGTTGGACGTTGAACGTTTGCTTCTTGATCTATGCCGCGTTGTCCCTGGGCGATTAACGAACCAAACCTCACCTACCACGATCAGGAATGGGGCGTGCCGGTTCATGACGATCGAAAGCTGTTTGAGTTTCTGATCCTCGAGGGCGCACAAGCCGGACTGAGCTGGACAACGATTCTCAAGAAACGGGAAAACTATCGCAAGGCGTTCGACGGATTTCGCGCGGAAAAGATCGCGCGCTACGGCGCGCGCGATGTGAAACGGCTGCTCGGCGACGCCGGGATCGTGCGGAACCGGTTGAAGATTGCGGCGACAATCCAGAATGCGAAAGCGTTTCTCGCGGTCCGGAAAGAGTTCGGCAGTTTCGACGCTTACCTCTGGGGTTTTGTCGGCGGCAAACCGAAGCAGAATCGGTGGCGGCGAATGGCGCAGCTGCCCGCGCGCACAACCGAATCCGACGCGATGAGCCGCGATTTAATTAAGCGCGGATTCAAGTTCGTCGGCTCAACCATCTGTTACGCGTCGATGCAAGCCACCGGCATGGTGAACGATCACTTCGTATCATGCCCGCGACACGCGGAACTCGGGGGCACGCGCTCCTAACGTTAGTTTATCCGACCCCCCCTGTCGCACCGGCTTGTCACGTCGAAGCTTTAGCGAAGATGGAAGCCTCGCGCGAATGGAGCGAATGGGATGAGCGACATGGCCGGTAATGCCGCGAGGGTAGCGGTCGAGCGCAGCTGGAGCTGCCGAGATACAAGGCGGCTCAACTTCTCAACCCTCTCCGGTCCCGATCGACATCCGCCACGCTCGTTGTGCCGTACTCCGCCTCTCAGTCGGCACCGCTCTTCGCATATTGCGCAATCCTGGCCTGCGCTTTCCACTTGGGAGAGGCGCTGGTCCAATCTTGACTGCCGGCTGCGGTGGTAAACTTTGTGCCAGTTTTTCAAAAAACGCCCGCCGGTTCTGATATAATATCTGACTAATCGTTAAGTACATTGCTGGATATAGAACGCAAGAATTCCTGTTAGGTTGCGCTGACTTTCCCTTCCAATACTAGAACCCGGCTCGGCTTAATTTTATTCCCCGGGTCGTAGGACTGGCCGCTGCTCTTGCCAGGGCCTACCGCAACTTTTAGGAATATAAATTCGCCAGATTGGTATGAAGGAATAAAGGCCCGCCAATTCAAATCATGTTTACGACGATTGCCAATATCCTCAATTTTGCGGGGCCGGACATGATTGTAGTCCTCGTCATCGTTTTGCTCCTGTTCGGAGCGAAGAAGCTGCCCGAACTCGCCCGAGGGATGGGTCAAGTGGCAAAAGAGTTTGGTGCAGCCCGCGATGAGACAGCGCGAGAACTTAGTCAGTCCGGCCCCAAAGCCGTCCGACAGCCAAAACTAGTTGATGAAAAAAGCGAGACGCCGTCCGCGCGGTAACGCGATTGAGCGACGGCAAACATTCACTAGAACGCCGATGCCGATGAGAATGCTAAAGGGGTTGGCGTGCATCGCATATCCATGGTTGCTCGCTTTGGTTAAGATCGCCCACTACATCGATCGGCCATACACAATCGGTACGTTTTATTCGTCCAGGCGCCGATGACCAGTCCGTTCTTCACAATCGCTAATCCTTCCATCCTGAAAAGACCAATACGTCCTCCTTCTCCTGCGGATCTATCGGCTGGCTTTCGTTCAGGGCGATTTTCACAACCTGAACTGCATGTTGCCCGAGCAGATTTACAATCTGGCTGCGCCAGATGTTTAAATAGATCCCGAGTCTCCAGCTGCTCCCGCTTTGCGGCGTGGGAGTGATCGAGAGTGGCCGACCCATTTCTGACAACGGAAATCTTCCTACCAGGAAAACTTTGTGACCTGCCTTTAATTCGGATTCGATCCGCAAGAGAATATCCTGAATTGCATCCGGATTCAGCATGACCGACCGCGCCAGATAGGCCCGGTGTTGCAAGTGTTCGCCGACTGCCGGCACGGAGGTCCAGGGTGCCGTTCCTCGATAATACCGCTGAAATGTCGGCGCATGTGTGAATCTGTTTACAATTACCAGATCATCCTGCGCGGCGGAGTTAGCCACAACCACCGCGGCCAAGTCACAATTCGTTCTTCGGAGTTCCGATAAATGATAAGAGCTTGGGATGAACGCTGCGGCCGCTAATCCGGATCCAACTAAATTAACAACGCTTAGACCGATGTTTTTTCGCAGCGTCGTGTAAACAACCTGCATCGAAAGAGTCGCCGCCGCCATCAACGGCAGCCGGTAGCGGGAACTATGTACACCCGAACTCCACAAAAAACCGAAAGTCGTAATTGCGCCGACCATGACAACAATTACGGCAAATACAAGTGAGTCACTGCCACCTTTGATGCGAGCGAACAAAGATCGGCGCAGCGACGGCACAGTGACCATGATCAAACCGAACGAGAACAACAAGAAGCAGCCGATTTTGGCAGCAGTTCCGCGGAACGTGGCAGTCGAGATTAAAGACGGCATTCCATCGGAAACCGCTTGAAATTCGCGTTGCAGGGCCAGTTGGTCGTGAGCGTTGCGCATGATTCCCGCGTACGGAAGCAGAGAAAGCGCGGCAATCAGGCCCACGAAAAGAATTCCAGCTAACGGGCCCAACTGCTTTCGAGGAAGCGAGACGATAATTCCGGCAAGGCAGATCGCGAACAAAATGAGTGAATTCAGATAAAGCGATTGCACGGCGATCAGGGCTGCGATCGCCGCGGCGATCGCAGTTCCAAGTCGCCATGGCCTGAAGGCAAGGCGCGAAAGGAGCCCGAAACTCATCACAATCCCGATCAAGCCCAAACCATAAGCCCGGAGAGAATCACCTTCGGTCAACGTCACCGGAGTCAGCGCGAAAAGGGCCAATGGCCACAACGGCGCCCAGCGTTCCTTGTCAATCATCCGACAGCACACCCAGATCGCGCCAAGCAGCGAAGTCCCAATCAAGAAGCCCAAAAGGCGCAAACCAAAGTCGCTGCTTCCGAAACCAAGTGCGATCCAGACTCGCAGAACCGTAACGAAAAGGATCGGAAATGGATCGAGCACAAGGGAATTCAGAAACGCCTGCAAGTTCGGCGCGGTCGCCACATGGAAACTGCTGACCTCGTCGCGCCAAAGTGGACCGGCATGCACCAACACCCGTACATGTAGGACCATCAAAAACAGGCTCATCACAATCGCGGTCGCGAATTCGCACCGTGCCAGCGCCGAACGACTATGAAATACTTTCACCCGAAAGGTGACGAGCTTATGCCGACGGCGTTCCCATTAAAGGCAAAAACCTGGTACCTTGTTTCGCTCGGTTTCGGTGCTCCTCGCTAATTGGAGCGGGTCTGGCCCCAAATCCTGAATAAGGCGAGCACATGGTGATAGCCGATCAGGGGCAATTTCAAGAACTTGTAAACTCGAGTGGTGCCCGTGGCTCGTTCACGATGCCCGATTGGCACCTCGAGAATTGAAAAGCCTCGACGATGGACGCGGGCAACAAACTCCCACCAAAATCCTTGCTCCATCTCACCCATTTGCGGACAGATCTCATCGATAACTCTTTTCCGGGCGAGCACGTACGGACAACTGGGATCATGCACCGGGACGTGGTAGAGGAGTTGCCAGAGGAAATAAAATGTCCGCGAGAAAAATCTACGCCATGCCACATCGGTTCGATGAACGCGCCAACCCAAAATCACATCGTGACTGTCGCGGTTTTTCCAAAAATTCCAGAAGTCGGCAGGATTGCATTGCCCGTCGGCATCGAGGCAAAGCAAGTAGGGCGCTGACAGAGCCTGCATGCCTTCCCGAACCGCCCGGGAATAACCTTTTCGCTCTTTTCCAATTATCACCTTCATCGGCAGCTCGTCCTCCAATCGAGCGAGAACCTCCTTGATGTTGTCCGTGCTGCCATCTTCGCAGACGATGAATTGCATGGCCACGTTGGGTGAGATTTCACCGTAAATTTCCCGCGTCACAAGCTCGATGATATCGGCTTCGTTGTGAACGGGTAGCAGGACTTCCAGCTCCGGATCCTGGAACATGATCAAGCGCCTGATTCTATCTTCTCCTTACCCTACTCCGTGCATGATAAAGCGCGACTACAAAACCGACATTGATCTAAACGGCGAGCTCTGCCGAAACCGTCGAATTCAAAAAACTAAGTAACGCGCGTCCGCTTCGGAAACCTGAGGGCTATCTGGCCTGTGCCATGACGTCTGGTTCTTTCTACTTCCTACTTTTTACTTTCTAATTTTTACTTTCTTCTTGTGCCTTCGGTCGTATTTCTTCGCGCGGTCAATGTCGGTGGGACAAATCGATGCCAACCGGCGCTGATCGCGAAAGGGTTGGCCAAGTTTGGTGTCGTTAACATTGGCGCGGTCGGCACGTTTGTGGTGCGCGAAAATGTCAGCGAATCCGCTCTTCGCGCTGCGATTGCCAAAAAGCTGCCATTCGAATGCGAGATCATGATTTGTCCGGCGCGCGACATCATCAAGCTCACATCAAATGATCCATTCTCACACGAACCGCCAGTCCGGCTCGGACCCTCGGGTCCGAACATAACCCGGTTCGTCAGCGTGTTGCACAAACCGCTTCGCGCGCCGCCTCCTCTTCCCATCAGTCTCCCCTCGGACGACGACTGGCTGCTGAAGGTCATTGCGATCCAAGACCGATTCGTCCTGGGCATGTATCGTCGGGAGATGAAAGCGATCAGCTATCTCGGCAAGATCGAGAAGCTCCTGGGTGTGCCGGGCACTATTCGCAATTGGAACACGATCGAGAAGGTCGCGAAAATCTTGAGACAGGATTCACAGGATTAAATTGCGATTATTCGCGGAGATCACGAAGGACGCAAAATTAACTCCAACTCCGGGCTGCGCGCTCCTTGCCCGACAAATAACGATTAACAATTAACCAACAACTGCGAGACCTGTCTCGCCGAACACGATCGAAAAAGTCGTGAAATTTTGAGACGGGCTGCACCGGATTGATTGGCATCCCCGATTTCCGCGACCAAAATACAGCTGACAAATGTGAACAGGACGATGCCATTATGTGAAAGTTTGTTTCTGTTTTGTGCTCGGCCTCCTAATCGCGGCAACGACTGTGCTCTCGGCTCCGCGTAAAAGGAACCATTCGAAATCCCCGAAGGAGCAAAAACCGGAACCGGCGCAAATCGAGGCCGCGACGCGTCTCCAAGTTTTTCTCGACCGCGCGAACTTCAGCCCAGGAGCAATAAATGGAAATTACGGAGAATTCACGATCAAAGCACTCGCGCTTTATCGTCAATCTCGGGGCAAACCGCCGCCGTCTCCGCCGGCCAACCTGAATACCGCGCCCGATGTCAGCGGCCTGGATTCCTCGAGCGTCGGGCCGACCTTTATTACTTACACCGTAACCGACGCCGATCTTCAAAAAATCGGACCGCTCCCGAGTGCCGTGGCGGCGCAAGCGAAATTGAAATTCCTTCCCTATCGTAGCCCGTCTGAAGCGATCGCCGAGAAATTTCATTCTGACATTCGTTTTCTGGAGCAGCTGAATCCCGGAAAGACAAAATTGATCAAGCCCGGTCAGCAGCTCAGCGTGCCGAACGTCGAACCGTTTGAACTCGCCGGGGTGAAAGATCTGAAACCTGGCAGCGAGATTGCGTCTCTGGTGGCGAACGATCTGCCGGACGAAACAACTCCGGCAAACGGCCAGGTCGTTTCCCCACCGCCTAACAAATCACCTCCCGCCGCACTTACGATGTCGATCAAGATCGATACGAAAACGAATATGCTTGGAGTCTTCGAAGCGGACAAACTGATCGCCGCTTATCCGGTTACCATCGGTTCTGGGAGCACGGCTTCGCCGATTGGCGAATGGAAAGTGCAGCGAATCGTAAAGTTACCCAGGTTCCGCTACGACAAGCAGATGCTCCAACACGGACGGCGCAGCGGCAATTTCCACATGCTTCCGCCGGGTCCAAATAGTCCAGTCGGCGTAATTTGGATTGCGCTCAACCAGAAAGGTATCGGCCTCCACGGAACGAGCGAGCCCGAGACGATCGGTCGCGCGACGAGCCATGGCTGTATTCGTCTGGCAAACTGGGACGTCGTCCGCCTCGCCCAAAAAGTGAAACCTGGCGTCGCGGTCTCAATTCATTAGCAAATACAAAAGGACTTTCCCGCACAACTCACCCCCTCAACTTCTCCACATCTCAATCTCTCAACTTCTCCACGCCTCAACTCCCTAAAGGAGCGTGGCTCCACGGAGCTTTACGGTCTCAACTCTCACTCGTCACGCCGTAGTTTCAACGAAGGAGGAACCATCAACTCTCAACTTCTTCATCACTCCGATTTGAGCGAAGCCATGTCGATCGAGAAACGGTACTTCACATCGGACTTGAGCAGTCGCTCGTAGGCTTCGTTGACTTTCTGGATTGGAATGACTTCGACATCGGCGGTGATGTTATGCTCGCCGCAAAAATCGAGCATCTCTTGCGTTTCGGGGATACCGCCGATCATCGAGCCGGAAAAACCGCGGCGCCGCATAATGAGGTTAAACGCAGCGACGCTCAGCGGCTTCGCGGGAGCGCCGACCAGCGTAAGATTGCCGTCAATGCCGAGTAAATTGATGTAGGCGTTGATATCGTGATCGGCGGAGACGGCGTCGAGGATGAAATCGAAACTGCCGGCGTGCTTTTTCATCTCGTCGGCGTTGCTCGAGACAACGACTTCGTCGGCGCCAAGACGGATCGCGTCTTCTTTCTTGCCGGGTGAATGGGTCAAGACGACGACGTGCGCTCCAAGCGCATGCGCAAACTTCACGGCCATGTGGCCGAGCCCGCCGAGGCCGACCACGCCAACTTTTTTGCCCTTGGTCACGCGCCAGTGATGCATCGGCGAGTAGGTCGTGATCCCGGCGCAGAGCAGCGGCGCGGCTCGGGCGAGATCGAGGTTGGGTGGAAGACGCAAAACGAAATGTTCATCGACGACGATGCTTTCGGAGTAGCCGCCGTAGGTCACGCCTCCGAGGTGCTTGTCCGGCGAATTGAAGGTAAGAATCATGTTCGGGCAGAACTGCTCGAGACCAGCCTTGCATTGTGCGCAGGTGCCA
>WNFW01004318.1_pt1 | contig 11283 bp, 11 predicted proteins | sample 5400131 | NCBI WGS metagenome assembly WNFW01 (sample SAMN13153362, study PRJNA577476) | soil metagenome | isolation source: 20 cm soil or saprolite under grassland replicate 1 | place: USA:California | collected 2016-06-15
GTTCCCTCCGTATTTTGCTCCGCGGAACGTGCTGTCCTCTCCTACCTCCGGAGGCGCTCGTGGCGGAGTTTCTGCTGCGCTGGCTGCACTTCCTCGCCGGCATTACCTGGATCGGTCTGCTGTACTACTTCAACTTCGTGCAGGGCCCGTTCATGGCCGAGGCCGACGCGGCGACGAAAAGCGCCGCGACGCAGAAGCTCGTGCCGCGCGCGCTCGCCTGGTTCCGCTGGTCCGCCGTGCTGACGTTCCTGACTGGAGCAGCGATCATCGGCAAACGCATCGGGGAATCGCCCGAGGGGTCGGCCGCTTGGTCCTCACCGTGGGCGGTGACGATTCTGACGGGCGCCCTGTTCGGTACCGTGATGCTCGCGAACGTGTGGCGCGTCATCTGGCCGAAGCAGAAGATCGTCATCGCGTCCGCCGTCGCCGCGGCATCCGGCGGCCAGGCGAACGCTGCGGCCCCGGCCGCAGGCCGCCGCGCGTTCCTCGCCTCGCGCACCAACGTCGTATTCTCGATTCCGATGTTGTTCTTCATGGGTGCGGCGTCGCACTTGACCGTTCCCGGGGGCGGGAATCGCCTGGCCTATTGGATCGCGCTCTTCGTGCTGGTCGCGCTGATTGAGATCAATGCGCTCACGGCGACCACCGGACCGACCACCAAGCCGATCGAGAAGATTTCCGGGGTCATCATTACCGGCTTCGTCGTGTGGGCCATCGTGTACTACGGGTTGGTGCGGGCATTTTTAGCGCCGTAACGGCCTAACCGATGGCGTCGGTCGCACTCCGCCGGTTGAGCAAGGTCTTCGACGGCGGCATACAGGCCTTGTCCGACCTGGATCTCGACGTGCGGGACGGCGAACTGCTCGTCCTGCTCGGTCCCTCGGGGTCCGGCAAGACCACGATCCTGCGTTGTATCGCAGGACTGGAAGAGCCGTCCAGCGGCGACGTCGTGATTGGCGAGCGCGTCGTGACCCGCGACGCACCTGGCGCGCGTGACGTCGCGATGGTGTTTCAAACTCCCGCGCTGTATCCCCACCTCAGCGTGCGCGAAAACATCGCCTTTCCCCTCGACATGCGCGGCGTGGCCGACGCACAGGTCGCGCGGCGCGTGGCGGAGGCGGCGGCACGGCTCGCCATCGAGAGCGTCCTGGATCGCATGCCCGACCAGCTGGCGGAAGGAGAACGGCAGCGCGCGGCACTGGCGCGCGCCGTCGTGCGCGCCCCACAGGCATTTCTCTTCGACGAACCGCTCTCACGGCTCGACGGGAACTTGCGGATCGAGCTGCGCGCTGAGCTCCTCGCGCTGCACCGCGCCCTCGGCGCGACCATGATCTACGTGACGCACGATCAGACCGAGGCGATGACGCTGGGCCAGCGCATCGCCGTACTGCACGAAGGGCGGCTGCGGCAGGTGGGGACGCCCGAGGACGTCTACCTACGCCCCGCCGACGTCCACGTGGCGCGCTTCGTCGGCACCCCGGGGATGAACGTGCTCCAAGGCCGGGGACGGGGGATGGGCGAAGGGGGACGTGTCGTCGAGGCGGGAAGCCTCACGATCCCCATCGAGCTGAACACCTATGAGGGAGAATTGCAGGTCGGCATCCGACCCGAAAACGTGGGGCTATGCGCGGTGGATCGGGGCGTCGGCAACGTGGATGTACTGGTCGTTGAGCCGCTGGGCAGTGAGACGCTGGTGCTCCTCAACGCCGGCGGCCAGCGCCTAGTCGCGCGACTCCCGGGGTTCGCCGATGTGCGCGTCGGGATGCGTGTCGGCGTGAACGTCGACCGCCGCCGCATGTACCTGTTCGACGAGGCGGGCGCGCCGCTGGCATGAGCTCGCGGCGCTGGGTGGCGGCGGCCACCGTGGCCTCGGGGCTCGCGGCGACAATGTCGCTCGTTGTCGTGGCCCTTGCGCAGCGGCACTACGAGCGAGCGTTTGCCTTCCGCATCGCCGGAACGACGGCCGCATACATCTCCGCAGTCACGCCGCCGCCGCCGCCACCACCACCCCCACGACCGCCGCGCGTGAGTCGAGCTCGCGGCCGGAGGGCACCGGTTCCGCCACCATCCTCCATACCGGCTTCACGCAGCTACGACCTGGTCCCGCTCCTGACGCAGTCCCGGGCGCTGCGGACGCTGCCAGGGTGGTCGTCGGATGTGGAGGTGTACTTCGGCACGGCCCCACTGGTCGATGCCACGACGGCGCCGCTCTCCCCGGATGATCTTGCGCCTCTCGCTGCGGGAGGACGCTGGCGCGACGGTGCCGCCCTCGTTCCCCTCAAAGACCGCGACGGGCAGGAGGTCGTTGGTGCCGTCGCCGTGCGGCCGCACCCGGCGCCGCACGGTCCGCTTCCTGGTGGATTCGGTTTCGCGTTCCCCGCCGCGATTCTCGCCGTGACTGTTGCAGCGGTGATCGCGTTTCGGGAGCGCTCGCTGCGGCGCGGCGCGTACATGGGTGCCGCGATGCTGCTGGCGTTGGCGACCTATCTTGACGTGCGTTGGGCGGCACGCGACAGCACGGATCGGTGGCTGGTCGACACACGCCGGCTGCTGCAGGAGGCGGCGACGCGGCTTCCGCCGCCACGAGTGCGCGTGGCGATCAGTGATCTCGCCGCGCTGGTCCGCGATGGTGAGGTGGCCCTAGGGGAGCCCGCGGAGTCCGCACCGCGTCGGGTGCGAGTGGATGGCGAGCGGCGCGCCGTCGTGGCGGTGCTGATCGGTTCCGGCCGCTGGGTCGAGCTGCGCTCGGTGCCCGCCGAGCGCGAGGCGCCGCGATGGTTGCTGCTGCTGCTGCCGTGTGCGTTGCTCGGGCCGATGGCGATCCCGCTCCTGCGTTGGGCGGAGCGGACCCCCGCCCGCCGCCTCCGAGAAGCCGCGATTGCGTGGGGATTCGTGGGACCAGCGGCGCTTCACGTGACGATCTTCACGATCGGTCCGGCGCTGTACGCGATCTATCTCGCGAGCACCGCAAATGTGCGCGCACTGCTGCGCGATCCGTTGACCTGGAACGCGTTCCGGAATACCGCACTGTACGCGCTGTACGTCCCGGTTTCTGTCGCGCTCGCGCTGGCAGCGGCGCTCGCGATCTACCGGTATCGGCACCACTGGGGCGGACGGCTGCTCAGCGCCGCGTTTCTGCTCCCCTACGTCGCCTCGGCTGTTGTCATCGCGCTGCTCTGGCAGGCGATCTACCGATGGGGATCGTTCGGCCTCGGGCGACCGGACTGGTTGAGTAATGCGGGCACGGCACTTCCCGCGCTCATGCTGACATCGGTCTGGGCGCATATGGGCGGTCAGATGCTCGTCTTCCTCGCGGGGCTCCAGGCGATACCACAGGCCTATCTGGATTCCGCACGCGTGGACGGGGCCGGCGCGTGGCGGGGATTCTGGCGCGTCACGCTGCCGTTACTGCGACCGGTCACGTGGTTCGTTGTGCTCACAGGGTTGCTCGGCGCGTTCGAGATGTTCGCACTCGTCTTTGTGCTGACCCAGGGCGGCCCGTTCCCCGCGCGCGCGACCGACGTGCTGGTCCATCGCGTCTACGGAGCCGCATTTGGAGCGCAGGCGTTCGCGGTGGCCTGCGCGCTCGCCGTGGTGTTCGCCGCCGTGCTCCTCTTGCTGACATGGCCACAGCTCGCGATCCTGCGCCGGCAGGTCCGCAATGCGTAAGCTGTTGCTTGGAGCGGTCGCACTCGTCCTGGTCGCGCCCTTCCTCTATATGATCTCGGTCTCGTTCATGGGGGAGGCGGAGCTGTTGCGGTGGCCACCGCCGCTCCTCCCGCGCGCGCCGACCACGGCCAACTACACCGCGATGGTCGGGGCGCTGCCGTACGGGCGGGTTCTGCTGAACACGGCGATCCTGGCCGTGTGTGTCATGGTCGCCCAGGTGCTCACCAGCGCCGCAGCCGGATACGCGTTGGCCCGCCTGCGGTTTCCGGGTCGCAAGGGGATCCTGAGTACCTCGCTCGCGCTGCTGTCGCTCCCGGCCATTCTTCTCCTCATCCCGCGTTATCTCATGATTCACGCCCTCGGCTGGGCCGATACCTATCCGGGCCTGATTTCAACCGAGCTGGTCTCGATCTGGGGTATCCTCTTCCTGCGTCAGGCCTTCGTGATGCTGCCCCGCGATGTTGAGGACGCGGCCCGTCTGGATGGCGCGGGGGAGTGGACGCTGTTTTGGCGCGTCGCGCTCCCCCTCGTGCGACCCGCCGCCCTTGCGCTGGCCGTGCTCGCTTTCCTGGATCAGTGGCGCAATTTCCTGTGGCCGCTCGTCATCACGAGCTCACCCACGATGCGGGTTGCCGACGTCGCCTTGGCGCGTGTGCACACGGCGTACGCGGACAACGTGCCGTACCAGATGGCTGCGGCGGTGCTGCTGACCGTGCCGGTGTTTCTCGTGTGCGTGTGTGCGCTGCGTTACATGATGTCAGGAACCTGCTTCACAGGTGCGCGCGTGCGACTCTAGCGCAGCCGCGTTCCCTTCACCCCCGGCTGGCTCGGAAGTTGCACCCACGGTCTGTCGGTCATCAATCCCGCCCCGTCGTAACGCATTCCGCGGCACACGCGGTGGGCGCAGCTGTGGGGAGAGAACGTGCAGCGGTCTGTGGCATCACTACTGGTTGCGCTGGGCGCCGTGGCTACAACCCTTGGGGCGCAATCGGTGGCCGGGAAATCGAAAACGCCGGGACCGCACGCGATCGACTTCGGGCTGGTGGCGACGTTGGGTGCGAACTGGCAGATCGAATCCGCCGAGATCGGGTACATCCGTCGCCCGTCGCGCGCCTTCGCCGCGATCGGGCTGGCGGGCCGCCTCGGGACGTTCGTCAACGAAAGCAGGGTGTCGGGCGCGAATCAGGGCTTCGTGTTCGCCGCAACCCTGTCCGCCCGGACACGCATGAAATCGATTGCCCAGTTCGGTACTGATGAGCACGGGACCGGGATCGGCTTCGATCTCACGTTCGAAGTCACGGGCTACACCGCCGCGCACTCACCGCTCGCGCTGGGGCCCAGGTGGGCTGCGGTGTCGATGCTGCCCGCCTTCAGCCTGGGCAGCGGTAACTCACCTCATTTCGGAATTGTGATCGGCCCCACGGTCTTCCTCCATAGCGGCAAGCCGCTGATGCGCGGCCTGCTGGCGTTCCGTGGCGAGGCGCCGCTGGCGCGCCGGGAGCGGCATCCCTAGGTTAGCGACCTTATGGTCGCGCCGACGCTGACCTCCGACCATCCCGGTCTCGAGGTTCTCGCTGAAGTCGCTAAGGTGCTGGCTGCCGGCCGGGCGGTCGAAGAAGGTCTGGCCGGGGTGGTGGGTGTGTTGCGTCGAGGTCTCGCGCTGCCGCGCTGCCGGCTCTGGCTGCGGTCCCCCGACGGTTCGCGCTTCATCCCTATCGCCGGTCCTGACGACGAAACGCAGCTCCCTGGGTTCACGTCCGCGGTCGCCGACCGGGTAACGGAGGGGCCGCACAGCGAGTCGGTCCCAGGAGGCACGCTCCTGCGCCTCCCGCTGGTCCACGAGGACGAGGCCCTGGGTTGCTTCGAGGTGATCATTCCCCAGGGCCGCTTTGAGCGGATGTCGCACGACGTCCTGGTTGTGGTGGCGCAAATGCTGGCCCCCGTGCTCGCCGCCGATGAGCTCTCGCAGGACCTCGCCTCTGAAGTCGCGCTGCGCACCCGCGAGCTCGAGGCGCAACGGAACTTCGCCGCCCGCATCATCGACTCGTTGCCGGTCGGCCTCTACGTCATCGATCGCGGCTATCGCATCCGGGCGTGGAACCGGAAGCGCGAAGCCGGGACGCAGGGCGTGTCGCGTGAAGATGCGCTCGGACGCGAAGTGTTCGAAGTCCTGGATCGGCAGCCGCGCGAGCTGCTGAAGCTCGAGTTCGATCGCGTCTTCGCGACGGGGGAGATCCAGACGGTCGAGATGGACTCGCAGACGACCGGCGAAGCGCGGCATTACCGCATTACGAAAATTCCGATGCGGCTCGACGATGAGGATATCTCCCACGTCATCACGATCGGCGAAGACGTGACGGCGTGGCGTCAGGCCCAGCAACGCCTGGCGCAAAGCGAGAAGCTCGCCGCAGTGGGGCAACTGGCCGCCGGTGTCATGCACGAGATCAACAATCCGCTCGCGACCATTCTGGCCTGTAGCGAGGCGCTCAGCCTGCGGACCGCCGAGCTGCCGGAGCAGGAGCGCGGCGCGCAGGAGGAGTACCTCCGGATCATCGATACGGAAGTGCAACGCTGCCGCCGGATCGTAGACGGGTTACTCGACTTTTCCCGTCCCAAGCAGAGCGCCCACAAAGCGGCTGCCGATATCAACGCGATCATCGAGCAGACGCTGTTCCTGCTGAAGCATCACGAGCGGTTCAAATGGCTCATGATCGAGCGGCAGCTCGAAAAGGACCTGCCGCAGTTCCAGGCGGATGCCGAGCGGCTCGTGCAGTGCTTCATGGCGCTCATGCTCAACGCGATGGATGCGATGAATTCGCGTGGCGTGCTCACGGTGCGGACCAGATTGAATCCCAACCGTCGCGACGAAATCCTCGTGGAGTTCATCGACACGGGTACCGGGATCCGGCAGGAGGACTTGCCCAAGATCTTCGAGCCGTTTTTCACAACCAAGCCGCAGGGCCGGGGCACGGGGTTGGGTCTCTCGGTGGCCTACGGTATCGTGGAGGAGCATCGCGGGCGCATCGAGGTAGAATCCCAAGTGGGCGTCGGCACGAACTTCAAGGTCTTCCTGCCAGTCGGATGAAGATCCTCGTCATTGAAGACGACAGAACGGTGGGAGAGTACGTTCGCCGCGGGCTGGACGAGGCCGGCTATCATGTCGATCTCGTCGGCGATGGCGACGAAGGGCTGCGGCGCGCGACCGGCAAAGCGGGGGGGGCCGGGGGAGTCGGGGGGGCGGGGGGGGCCGGCTACGACATGATGGTCCTCGACCTCCGGCTGCCGAAGCTCTCCGGCATCGAGGTCTTGCGGACGCTGCGCGATCGCGGCGTCGGGCTTCCCGTGCTGGTCCTCACCGCGCAGGACTCGGTCGATTTCAAGGTACAGGCGCTGCGCATGGGCGCCGACGACTATGTCACCAAGCCGTTCGCCTTCGAGGAATTGTTGGCGCGGGTCGAAGCGCTGGGTCGCCGGCCCAAGGCGATCGCGCCCCCGACGCTCAGGGTGAATAGTCTGGCGCTGGACACGGGAAGCCGCGAGGTGACGCGCGACGGCAAACGCATCGAGCTCACGCCCAAGGAGTACGCCGTCCTGGAGTACCTGATGCGGCATGAGGGCCGCGTGATGTCTCGCACGCTGATCACAGAATATGCGTGGGACTATCACTTCGATCCGGGCACGAACATCGTGGACGTCGTCATCACCCGGCTGCGCAAGAAGATCGATCATGGGAAGGAACCCAAGCTGATCCACACGGTGCGCGGCGTGGGATACGTGGTGCGCGCGTAAACGTGGAGAGCATTCGTGGGCGGATGACCGTCTGGTACGCCAGCGCCCTCATCCTCAGCATCGCGGTCTTTGCGGTTGTCTTGTATTTCTCCCGGCGCAGCGCCACCTACCAGGATCTCGATCGCCGCATCCAATCCGAAGCCGACCTGACGGCCGGCATTCTCGCCGAGAGCTATCACGCGCGGGGAGTGCTGGTGGAGAAGGACACCGCGGGGCGGCCGGTGCTGGTGCAGGAGGTCGCGGCCGTGCTCGAGGTGGTGCCCGATTACCTGCTCGTGACGAGCCGCGACGGCCGGCTCCTCTTCGCGTCGCCGGATGCCCGCGCGCTGACGTTTGCGGAGTTCGAGCAGCTCAACGCGATTACACGGCCCCTCCCGCCCCCCCCTCCCGCCCCTCCCCCCGTCGCTGAGGCGTCCGCGTCGCACCTCCCGGGGCGTTTCCGGATCGAGCCGAACGGGCCGACGCTGCATTACGTCGTGCGCGCCGTGCCGGACGCCGGTGAGCAATTCGGCGCGATTTTCGCGGGCGCGAATACCCGCTCCGCAGAGCTGCGGCTGGAGCAGCTCCTCACGACGATCCTGATCGCCTTCGTCGTCGGCGTCGTCCCCGCCATTTTGGTCGGCCGCTGGATAGCGGCGCGGGCGCTCGAGCCGGTGGATCGGATGATCACCGAGGTCCGCGAGATCAGCGACGGCCGCAGCCTGCATCGCCGCTTGCCCCTGCCACTGGCGCAGGATGAGCTGGCCCGGCTCGCGGCCACGCTGAATCAGATGATGACCCGGCTGGAGCGCAGCTTCGCGGCGCTACGACGCTTCACCGCGGATGCGAGTCATGAGCTCAAAACGCCGCTGACGGTCGTGCGCGCCGGCGTGGAGCGCGCCATCACACGCCCCGACACTGCGCCGGAAACGCTCGCGACTTTGGAAGAGACACTCCAGGAAGTGAACCGGATGACCGAGCTCCTGGATTCGCTGCTCACGCTGGCGCGCGCCGACGAGGGCCGGGCGGAGCTCCACCTCGAACCGGTCGACCTCCGCCAGATCCTCGAGGAAGCGGGAGAGACGGGCGAGCTCCTGGCCGAGCACGCCGGCGTGGGCATCGATATCCGTCTGCCGTCCGAGCCCGTCGTCGTGTCGGTCGATCGCAGCCGCGTGCGGCAGCTCGCACTCAACCTCATCGAGAACGCCGTGAAGTACACGCCGCGCGGCGGTCAGGTCTCGGTCGAGCTTGGCAGCAGCAACGGACGGGCGGTGTTCACGGTGGCCGACACGGGCATCGGCATCGCGCCGGGTGACTTGCCTCACGTGTTCGACCGCTTCTGGCGCGCCGATTCCGCGCGCACGCGCACGAGCGAGCGCGCCGGCACCGGCCTCGGTCTCGCCATCTGCAAGTGGATTGCGGAAGCGCATGGCGGCACGATCGAGGTGCAGAGCCGGCCGGGCAGGGGCACCACATTTACCGTGGGGTTGCCGCGCGGGTAGATCCACATCGCGTTGTCACGATTCTGTAATTCAGGTGCAAGCGCACGGTCAGAAGTCGTCTGTATCTCTCAGATGGCCTCAAGCTGAGGGACGACCATGTACGATGACCCGGCGCGATCGCAACGGCCCAGCTCGCTCGAGTGGCTTGTCGTCCACACCGTGATTCCCTCAATGCTCTTGACCCTGGTCTTGCAGGCATGGGGAGCCACGCCGGCCGCGCGAACCCGGGCGGTGATGGAGGAGGTCGGGCCCCGCGACCCCAGACCCGATCCCTTTCCCATTCTGTTGCGCATGCCGCGTCCCGTGTACCCGGTCATCATGCTTCGCGCCGGCATCGACGGTCGCGTGGTCGTACAGGCCTTGGTGAACGCGGAGGGACGAGTGGAGGCAGCGTCGATCCTGGTGCGGCAAGCGACGCACGTCGAATTCATTCAACCAGCGCGTCAGGCTTTGGCCGCGGCGTTGTTCCGACCTGGGCGGTTCGGCGGAAAAGCCGGTGCGGCCTGGATCGTCATCGCGATCGACTTCAATCTCACCCGGGAGTGACACCATGCGTGCCTTCAGCGGAGTGGCATCGATCACGATTCATGTAGGCCTTGGCGCCGCCGTGCTGCTCGGACCCGCCAAGACCGGGCGCTCAAATCCCAAGTCTGACCCAGTTTCCATCGTGTTTCCTCAACCAGCAGCGAGGACGACGACCTCCGAGACTCGGTTCGTGTCGTTTCAGCGACGCATCCCGAGTTTGTTGCGGCTGCGCGACAGGCGCTCCTCGCCACGCTGTTTCGGCCGGCATTTGTTTCCGGACGAGCGGTGCGCGTGCCAGTGCGAATTCCCTACGACTTCACGATCCGAAACGGCACGGGACGTGCCCGTTGAGATCGACGTGAAAGGCTCATCCGGCTGTCATCGTTTTGTAATCTTTCGCCTACTAGCGGGCCAGGTGCAACGGGTACTATTAGTTAGCGAACCAGTCCACCAGCCCGGAGGATACGGCGGTGTTTGATCACCTCATCGAGTCCAGTCGCAGACACGGCGATGGTGTTCCTGAATCAGGAAGAACAAAAGAAGCCGGAAGAGCAGCCGCCCGTCGTGGACGTGCCGCAGCTGAAAGGCTTCCAGACGGTCGTCGCGCCGACCGACATCCCGACGAACATTCCGCCGATCAATCTGCAGGAGCACTTCGACCCCAAGGACTACACGGGCACAGGTGTCGAGGGTGGTATCGGCACCGGCATCGTGCCGTCGTCGGATCAGGTGTTCATGGAGTCTGTGGTGGAAGAGCGGCCCGAGGTGCTCTCGGGGCCCGCGCTGAATTATCCCGACCTGCTGCGCCAGGCGGGCGTGCAGGGGCGGGTGCTCGTTTGTGGCCGTCATGTTCGTCATGTCGGCCTGGTCGTGGGCGGTCAGCATCTCCAAGCAGCTCTACCTCATGAAATCGCAGAAGGAGACGCGCAAGTTCGCGCCTGAATTCTCGCGCTACCTGCAGGAAGAACAGCTGGACGGCGCGATCGCGCTCGCCGAGAAGAACAAGAAGAGCCACGTGGCGCGCGTGCTGGGTGAGGCGCTCGCCGAGGTGAAGCCGCTGCTCCGCGACCGGGCGACGATCACCGCCGCCGACATCAACTCCGCCGAGCGCGCGGTCGAGCGGCAGATGCTGATCATCACCGCCGAGCTGAAGCGCGGCCTCGGCATTCTCGCGACGACGGGCGCCACCGCGCCGTTCGTCGGGCTGCTCGGCACGACAATGGGAATCGTGTCGGCGTTCCAGGGCATGTCGGCGTCGGGCGGCTCGGGTTCGCTGGCCGCGATCACGGGCGGTGTCGCCGAGGCGCTGATTACCACGGCGTTCGGTCTGCTCGTCGCGATCCCGGCGGTGTGGCTCTACAACTACTTCGCGACGAAGATCGACTTCCTCACGGTGGAAATGACGTACACGTCGAAGGAGCTGATCGACTACCTCATCAAGAGCGTCGGCAGCGAGTTCGGCCGGTCGATCTTTACCAAGGAATTCCAGACGCAGAAGACGTCGCAGACCAGCGGCCCGATCAAGGGATAACGCACCATGGCGATCGGTGGCGGAAAGAAGGCGGAAGCCGCGGTCGCGGCGAACATCAACGTCACGCCGATGATCGACGTGATGCTGGTGCTCCTGATCATCTTTATGATCGTGACGCCGGCGATCACCGCGGGGTTCCAGGCGACGATTCCGCGCGCCAAGAATCCCGACTCGAAGGAGGAGTCGGAAGGAGAAGTCCGGCTGGGCATCGACCGGGACGGCAAGTTCTACCTCGACGTAACCGACCCGCGCACCGGCAAGTACACCGGCCCGCGCCTCATCAGTGAC
>WNFW01003509.1_pt1 | contig 11282 bp, 9 predicted proteins | sample 5400131 | NCBI WGS metagenome assembly WNFW01 (sample SAMN13153362, study PRJNA577476) | soil metagenome | isolation source: 20 cm soil or saprolite under grassland replicate 1 | place: USA:California | collected 2016-06-15
GATGTTGCCGGTCTGGTACGCCTTCTGAAACCTGTTGACGCGCTCCTCAGCTTCGCCGAGAAGTGTTTCCTTCTCCGCCGGAATGTGGAGGTCTTCGATTCCGATCGAGACACCGCCCCGGGTTGCATAGCGGAACCCAAAATCCTTCAAGCGATCGAGGAACGGAACCGTGCCTTGCAACCCACTCTTGCGGTAAGACTCGAAGACCAACTCGCCTAGTGCCTTCTTCTTCATCTCCCTGTTCTGGAACGCGATTTCGCGCGGGACGATGGAGTTGAAGAGAACTCTTCCGACAGTTGTGTCGACCCAGCGGTTGCCTTCGATGTCCTGCACGAAGAACCGGATTGGCGTATGGAAGGCGACGCGATCCTGCGACAGCGCCAGCTCCACTTCGGCAACGGTCGAGTAGTTCTTGATGTTCTTGCCGGTCTTTCCGTTCTTGCCAAAAGCCTGATCAAACGCGGGAGGCGCTTTGGTCGCGAAGTAGCAGCCCAGCACGATGTCCTGGCTGGGCTCGGCGACCGGACGTCCGTCCGACGGCTTGAGAATGTTGTTCGAGCCTCGAACGACAGCGGAACGTGCACGGCCATCTGGTCACCGTCGAAGTCGGCGTTGAACGCCGCGCAAACGAGTGGGTGAATACGAATGGCCTTTCCTTCGACGAGGACCGGCTCGAACGCCTGAATGCCCAGGCGGTGAAGAGTCGGAGCGCGGTTCAAGAGCACCGGATGATCGCGAATGATTTCTTCGAGAATCTCGTAAACTTCCGGGGACTCTTTTTCTACGATCTTCTTGGCGCGCTTCACCGTCTCGGCGATTCCCTTCTCGACGAGCTTGTGGATGATGAACGGCTTGAACAGCTCCAGCGCCATCGCCTTGGGCAGACCGCACTGGTGCAGCTTGAGCTCCGGACCGACGACGATGACCGAGCGGCCAGAGTAGTCGACGCGTTTGCCAAGCAGGTTCTGACGGAAGCGTCCCTGCTTGCCCTTCAGCATGTCGGACAGCGACTTGAGCGGACGCTTGCCGCGACCACGTATAGCCTTGGAGCGACGACCGTTGTCGAACAATGCGTCGACCGCTTCCTGGAGCATTCTCTTTTCGTTGCGGAGAATGACTTCGGGCGCGCGGTGCGAGATCAGTTTCATCAACCGGTTATTGCGGTTGATGACGCGGCGATAGAGATCGTTCAGATCGGACGTGGCAAAGCGACCACCGTCGAGCGGAACGAGCGGACGCAGATCCGGCGGAATCACCGGAATGACGTCCATGATCAGCCACTCGGCCTTGTTGCGCTCCTGCCCGGAATCACCGGAGTTGCGGAACGCATCGACGACCTTGAGCCGCTTGAGCATCTGCTTCTTGCGGTGCTGCGAGCCTTCGTCGACGAGTCCGGCGCGGAGCTCGTCGGCAACCTTGTCGACGTCGATTCTCCTGAGGAGCTCGCGGACAGCGGGCGCCCCGATGTCGGCGAGGAACGCGTTGTCGCCCTCGTCCTTCGCCTTCTGCTTCAGGTTGAGGAAGGTGTCCTCATCGAGTAGCTCGTTGGCCTGCACTTCCTGCTTGCCCGGCTCGATGACGACGTAATTCGAGTAGTAGATGACCTTCTCGAGATCACGGAGCGTCAGGTCGACGAGGTTGCCCATCGGACTCGGCAAGGTCTTGAAGAACCAGATGTGCGCGACGGGTACGGCGAGCTCGATGTGACCCATGCGCTCGCGACGGACGCGGCTCAGGGTGACTTCGACGCCGCAGCGATCGCAGATCACTCCACGGTAACGAATTCTCTTGTACTTGCCGCAATGGCATTCCCAGTCCTTGACCGGACCGAAGATCCGCTCGCAGAACAAGCCGTCTTTCTCGGGCTTGAACGAGCGGTAGTTGATGGTCTCGGGCTTGAGAACTTCGCCCCACGACCACCAGGTGCGGAGACCGGCCATCTCGAGGCGCTCGCGCTCCTTCGAATCCTTCGGACCGCGCATCTCTTCCGGAGAAGCGATGCGGACCTGGATGTAGTCGAATGAAGACGCGCGCGTCTCGCGCGTGCTGCGAAAATCAATCATTAGTTATCCCTCCCCCCCGCTACCGTTGCCGTTTCTGGAGCCGATGTTTCCGACGCCGTAGCCGCTGGTAGCGTTCGCTCCCATGCTGACGTGGATTCCCAGCGCCTTCAGCTCCTGAACGAGCACGTTGAAAGACTCTGGAATTCCCGGCTCGGGAAGGTTCTGTCCTTTCACGATTGCCTCGTAAACTCTGCTGCGGCCGTTCACATCGTCCGATTTGACGGTGAGAATCTCCTGCAGCGTATGTGCAGCGCCGTAAGCCTCGAGTGCCCACACTTCCATTTCTCCGAAGCGCTGGCCGCCGAACTGCGCCTTCCCGGCGAGCGGCTGCTGCGTAACGAGAGAGTAGGGCCCGATGCTACGCGCGTGAATCTTGTCGTCCACCAGGTGCGACAACTTGAGCATGTAGATCTCACCAACCGTTACCGGGTTGGCGAAAGTCTCACCGGTGCGACCGTCACGCAGCCTGACCTTGCCTCCGGCGGAGATTCCCGCCAGACGCATCAGCTCCATTGCCGCCGCATCGACGTCGACTTCGGACTTTTTGGCGCCAAGCGCCGCCGCGAGAGCGGGCAGCTCCTGACTGGCAAGCACTGACGCGGGATCAGTATTTCTCTTCTTCTCGATTTGAGTAGCGGCGGTCTTGTACTGCGCGCGCGCCACCGGCTCGTATTCCTCGTCACCTGCCGCATGGCTGTGGAATGCGATCTGGTTATCGATCTCCGCGGTGTCTCTGCTCGCGAGCTCGCGGGCAGCGGCCGATACGAACTCGCGGATGCGGTTGTAGACATCGCGCGTTTCAGCGGACACGCCTCGAGCGCCGAGGGCGTCGATCGTCGCATCGCCGAGAAGCTCGACCCGCTCACCGTAGTGCGCGGCGGCCTTGACGTCGGAGAGAATTCCCCGGATCTCCTCGTCCGTGATCTTGACGCCTTCGACCTTGAGGTCGAGTGCATCGCGAACCCAGGCAACCGCGGCGAGCTTGAGCAGCAAGCCGATCTCGCGCTCGTTCGCGCCCTGGAATACGGGAGTCTTGGCGTAGAAGCCGAGCAGACGCGCCGCCCATCCGAGATGGGTCTCGAGGATCTGTCCGACGTTCATACGACTCGGCACGCCGAGCGGGTTGAGAACGATGTCGACGGGGCGGCCATCGGGGAGGAACGGCATGTCCTCCTCGGGAACGATACGGGCAACGATACCTTTGTTGCCGTGGCGTCCGGCCATCTTGTCGCCGACCGAGACCTTTCGCTTTTCGGCCATGTAAACCTTCACGAGCTGAATCACGCCTGGCGGCAGCTCGTCCGGCTGCAGCACGCGGTCGATCCTCTCTTCTGCCTTCTCCTCGAGCTTGGCCTTCTCATCGTTGGCCAGGTCGATGATGCTGCGGATGCGCTCGTTCATCTTCTTGTCTTCGACGCGGAAGGTCTTGAGATCGAGCGAGCTGATCTTGGTATCGCGCAGCATTTGGCCGGTGAGCTTGGTGCCCGACGGAATTGCTTCCTCGACGGTGCCGGACTTGAGCGCCAGCGACACAGTCTGACCTTCGAGCAGGTCGAAGAGCTCGACGTCACGAACTTCATTGACGCGAATTTTCTCCTCGCCCTCGAGTCTACGGATCTCACCGATTCGCTCGCCGCGATCCTTCTCGACGACCTGGTCCTCGATGCGTGAAAAGATCTTCACGTCGATTACCACGCCTTCCATTCCCGGTGGAACCTTGAGCGACGAATCCTTCACGTCCTTCGCCTTCTCGCCGAAGATGGCGGTGAGAAGCTTCTCTTCGGGAGAAAGCTCCGTCTCACCCTTCGGCGTGATCTTGCCGACGAGAATGTCGCCCGGCTTGACGTGCGCGCCGATGCGAACGATTCCGCGCTCGTCGAGGTCGCTCAAAGCTTCCTCGGCGACGTTCGGAATCTCGCGTGTGATTTCTTCCTGGCCACGCTTGGTGTCGCGAACGTGCAGCTCGAGCTCCTGGATGTGGATCGACGAATAGACATCGTCCTTCACCAGTCTCTCTGACAGCACGATCGCGTCCTCGAAGTTGTGTCCGTACCACGGCATGAACGCCACGGTGACGTTGGCTCCGAGTGCGAGCTGGCCCATTTCGGTCGAAGCGCCGTCAGCCAGAACTTCGCCAGCCTTGACCTTCTGTCCGGACTGCACGATCGGACGCTGGTTCAGGGCGGTGTCCTGGTTGGTGCGCCAGTACTTCTTGAGGCGGTACCGGTCGTGCTGCGTGAGGCGTGCGAGCGGACGATCCGAATCCTTCTTGCCGCGCTCCGAAGCGCCCGTATCGACGATGATCTCGTCGGCGGTCACGCTGGTGATCGTTCCCGCACGACGCGCGATCACAACCGCGCCAGAGTCGCGAGCGACCTTTTCTTCCAGTCCGGTTCCGACGAGCGGAGTCTGCGGATTGAGAAGTGGTACGGCCTGCCGCTGCATGTTCGAGCCCATCAACGCGCGGTTAGCGTCGTCGTGCTCGAGGAACGGAATGAGTGCCGCGGCGATCGAGACGAGCTGCTCGGGAGCGACATCCATGTAGTCGATGCGCTCGGGTGCAACCAGCGGAACGTCACCGCGCTGACGGCAGAGCACCAGCTCGTCGACGAACGTGCCGTCCTCGTTCAGGCGAGCGTTCGCCTGTGCGATGACGACATCTTCCTCTCGATTGGCATCGAGCCACTCGATGTCAGCCGTAACCTTGCCGTTCTTGACGACGCGGTAAGGCGTCTCGACGAAGCCGAGGTCGTTGACCTGGGCGTAGCAGGCGAGAGACGTGATGAGACCGATGTTCGGGCCTTCAGGCGTCTCGATCGGGCACATGCGGCCGTACTGCGAGTAGTGGACGTCGCGCACCTCGAATCCGGCGCGCTCACGAGTGAGTCCGCCCGGTCCCAGCGCCGATAGACGACGCTTGTGCGTCAGCTCGGCGAGCGGATTGGTCTGATCCATGAACTGCGACAGCTGCGACGATCCGAAGAACGCCTGGATCACGGCCGAAACCGTGCGCGCGTTGACGAGATCGTCGAGCGAGATCTTTTCCGGATCGGTGTTGATCGACATGCGCTCCTTTACCAGGCGCGCCATGCGGGAGAGACCAACGGAGAACTGATTGGCGATCAGCTCGCCAACCGACCGGATGCGGCGGTTGCCGAGGTGATCGATGTCGTCCGTGTAGCCGCGACCTTCGTGCAATTCGACGAGGTAGCGGATGATCGCGACGAAATCTTCCTTCGTGAGAACCGTCTCGTTGGCGGGACGGTTGGTCATGAGGCGCTGGTTGATCTTGTAGCGACCGACGCGACCTAGGTCGTAACGCTTCGGCGAGAAGAAAAGTCTCTCGAGCGCCTGGCGCGCGGTCTCGCGGTTCGGAGCGTCACCAGGACGGAGCAGCGAGTAGATCTGCTTCAGCGCCTCTTCGTCGGTGTGGGTCGGATCCTTTGCCAGGGTGTTCTTGATCAGCATCGACTCAGCGCGGCCCGACATCACGAAGACCTGCACCTTGTTGATGTCGTGTTTGCGGAGCTTTCTGATCAGCGTGTCGGTGAGGTTGTCGCCGACATCGGCAATTACTTCGCCCGAATCGGGGTCGACGGCGTCGACGGCGATGACGCGCCGAACGGGCCGCTCGCCGCGCTCGATCGCGTCGACTTCGTCGCGGAGATCGATCGTCGTGTATGAAGCGAAGACCTTGACCTTGTCGATGTTGAGGCGGCGAAGGCGGTTGAACACTTCTTCCGTTAGCTCATCGCCTTCCTTTACAAGCAGCTCGGACTCCTCTCTCTCGAGAGCCAGTCTTGCCTTCTTGGTCTTGAGCTTCGGTGCCTCGGGATTGTGGATCGTGCCGGCGAGAGTGATGTCCTCGGCGATAATGGCACCCAGGACTTCTCTCTGGTCGACGCGACTCTCGCGCTTCTTGACGAGGTCGAGCTGGCGCACGGCGAAGAATAGCCGGAGAATCTGCGAATTCGTGCCGTAGCCGAACGCGCGGAGCAACGCCGTTGCCGGGAACTTCTTCTTCTTGTCGATGTGCACGTACACGACGTCGTGGATGTCGACGGTGAACTCGACCCACGAGCCGCGGAACGGGATGATGCGCGCCGAGATGAGGCGTTGGCCGTTGGGGTGTGTCGACTCCTCGAATACGACGCCCGGCGACCGGTGCAGCTGGCTAACGATTACGCGCTCGGCGCCGTTGATGACGAAGGTTCCGAGTGGGGTGAGGAGCGGAAGCTCACCGAGGTAGACTTCCTTCTCGATGATGTTCTTCGGTCTCTTCCCCGCTTCGGTCGTCTCGAAGACGATGAGCTGGAGAGTGGCTTTGAGCGGCGCGGAGTACGTCATGTCGCGCTCGATGCACTCGGCCACGGAGTACTTGGGCTCGCCAAGAGAGTAGCTCTTGAACTCGAGCGAGAAGTTCTCGTGAACGTCGGTAATGGGGAACAGGTCCTTGAATACGCGCTCGAGCCCAATGTCCTCGCGTTCCTTGGAGGCCGCGTCGAGCTGGAGGAGCGACTCGAAGGCGCGGGTCTGGATGTCGAGGAGATGGGGCATCTCCATCCCCTGGTCGAGCTTGGCAAAAGAGATCTGCTTCATCAATTCGGGCATGAATCACCTACAGGCGCAAATAGCCCTGCCCCCGTCTTCCGCGAAATTTTCGCGGGTCCGGAGGAGAGCAACTTCAAAACTTCAGTTGTGGTACGAGCGGGAAGTGTCTGGGTCATGTCTATCGACGTGAGAGTAACGGCCAGTGGGAGACGGGTGAGAGGTGTCGGCGTAGGCAACGCTCCGCGTAGCAAGAGACCCGCGCCTCTGTAGTTTGCGGGGCTCGCAGCGTGTAAGCGGATAGTTGCCGTAGCCGATACCTCTCGACCGTCGACCGGCGAGTTACTTCACCTCGACTGCTGCACCCTGCTCTTCGAGTTTCGCGCGCATCGTCGCCGCCTCGTCCTTGGTGACGCCGGACTTGACCACGCTCGGCGCACTGTCGACGAGATCCTTCGCTTCCTTGAGACCTAGTCCGGTCAGCTCGCGCACGACCTTGATGACCTGGATCTTCTTCGCACCAGCTTCCTTGAGCGTGACCGCGAACTCAGTCTGCTCTTCGGCTGCCGGGGCAGCGGCTGCGCCGGCGCCACCTGCTGCCGGAGCCGCGCCAACGGGCGCCGCAGAGATCGTGACGTTGAACTTGGTCTTGAAAGCCTCGACGAGCTCGGACAGCTCGAGCACCGACATGTTGCCGATCGCGTCGAGAATCTCATCCTTGCTCATGGTTGCGTTTGCCATTGTGTTTGTTCTCCCTGGGAAATTTTAGGCGCCTTCGCGCTGAGTCTTGAGCGCGTCGAGCGCGCCTGCAAACATGTAAAGAAGCCCGTTGAGCGCGCCGACGAAGGCGGCCATCGGTGACTGCATGCCAGCTGCAAGATCGGCCAGCATTTGCTCGCGAGACGGAAGCGAAGCGAGACGCTTCAACTGGGCGTTGTCGATCTTCTTGCCCTGGAGCAAGCCGCCCTTGACGGTCGGCTTGTCCTCGAACTCCTTCGCGAATTCGGTCAGCACTCTCGCCGCCGCAACCGGATCCTTTCCGACGACCAGGCCAGTGGGACCTTTGAGCGTCTCGCCGACCAGACCACTCTCGTTGACGGCGCGCAGAGCCAGCGTGTTCTTGATGACCACGTACTCGACGCCCGCTCTCTTGAGCCGACGGCGTAGCTCGGTCATCCGCTTCACGTTGAGTCCGGTGAAATCGGTGTAGTAGAGCGACTGTGAATTGGTCAATTTATCGCGCAACTCGGTAACGAGCTGCTCCTTCTCTGCTCTTTTCATCGCTCGTTACCGGTAAGGGGTGGTGTCGATGCTGACGCCGGGCCCCATCGTGCTCGAGATGGCGACGTTGCGAATGTAGACGCCCTTCGAAGCGGTCGGCTTGGAGCGCACGATCTGATCCATGAACGCGGCGAAATTGGACTCCAGTGCTTCGGCCGCGAACGAGATTTTCCCGATCGCAGCGTGAACGTTGCCCGCCTTGTCGACGCGGTACTCGATCTTTCCAGCCTTCACTTCGCGCACCGCGCGCGTGACATCGAAAGTCACGGTGCCGGCCTTCGGGTTCGGCATCAAGCCGCGCGGGCCGAGGATTCGTCCGAGCGCGCCGAGCTGGCCCATCTGGTCAGGGGTCGCGATCAGAACATCGAAGTCCATCCAGTTTTCCTTGATCTTCGCGATGTACTCGGTGCCGACGTAATCGGCTCCTGCGGCCTCTGCTTCGCGCGCCTTGTCGCCAGCGGCGATGACGAGCACGCGCACCGCTTTACCAGTACCGGCCGGAAGAACGACCGTTCCGCGCACGGCCTGATCGGCGTGTTTTGGATCGACGCCGAGTCTGACGGCGACCTCGACGGTCTCATCGAACTTCGCGAATGCCGACGACTTGACGATATCGATCGCCTGCTTCGGCTGGTATCGCGTCTCCGGGTTCCGCTTCTCGGCGGCTGCCTTGTATTTCTTGCCGTGGCCTTTCATCAGTCCCGTACCTCGATTCCCATAGACCTGGCGGCGCCGGCGACCATTGCCATTGCCGAGTCGATCGATTCGGTATTCAGGTCGGGGAGCTTGATTTCGGCGATCTTCCTGATTTGCGCCTTGGTGACGGAGCCGACCTTGACTCGGTTCGGCGTGCCGGAGCCCTTCTCAACTCCTGCTTCTTTCTTCAACAGGACTGCCGCGGGCGGCGTCTTGGTGATGAAGGAGAAGGATTTGTCCGCGTAGATGGTGATCTCGACCGGTAGAATCGTATCCTGCCCCTGCGTCCGAGCGTTGAACTCTTTGCAGAAGGCCATGATGTTGATTCCCTGGGGGCCGAGAGCGGTACCCACGGGGGGCGCCGGATTCGCCTTTCCTGCAGGGATCTGCAGCTTGACGAAGCCAACTGCCTTTTTTGCCATGATACTCCTCAGTCGTTACTGTCTCGCGGCAGCCCGTGAAGTGGGCAAGGTCGCGTCTGACTCCCACGGTTTGATTTGACGTCGTAGTGGTATCCGACGGTGCGCTCCTCGCCTCATCGGCCGCCCCGCGCAAGGGCCATCACCTGCGGCGGGAGTAGCGCCGCTGTGACTTCAGGTCTTCACTTCATTTGTCGCGGAGACCATGTACCCGCGCCCTTCGATTTTGAATCGCCGACCGTCGCCGGCGGGTCGTTCTGGTGCAGCCTCTAAACGTAATCGGGCAAGGCCCGTTTTAGTAGTGGTGCCCAGAAAATCGCGAGATCAGTATCCCTTGAGCTGCAAGTAGTCGAGCTCGACGCTCGTCGGACGCCCAAAAAGCGACACCGATACCCTGACTTTCCCCTTGTCCGGCAGGACTTCCTCAACCGTGCCGTTGAAATCGGTGAACGGACCTTCGGTGATCGCCACCGCCTGACCGACGAGAAACGGAATCTCCTCCTTCACCACTTCCGGCTCCGACTCGTCGGAGACTCCGAGGAGGCGGTTGACCTCTTCGGGACGCAGCGGCTGCGGGAGCCGCTCGTGGCCGACGAACTTGATGACCCCCTGGATCCCGTTGACGGTATGCGCCGTCTCCTGGTCCATCACCATCTCAACGAGCACGTACCCGGGGTAGATCTTCCTCTCCACGTTGACCTTCTTGCCATTCTTGATCTCGACGGCTTCCTGGGTCGGGACCAGCGCCTGCCGGATCGGGCGTTCGTCGGCCGGTCGGGGATCGGAATCGATGCGCCGCTGGATCAGCGAGCGGACCTTGTTCTCATGGCCGGAGGTAGTCTGAATCGCGTACCAGCGGTGCTCGGTAGTCGTGGCCATGTTCATCGTCTCGAGAACAAAGATGGAATTCCCTGGACGAAGATGAGCTGAAGAACGAGATCGATCGCCGCGATCACCGCACCCAGGAAGAGCACGAAGATGATGATCTTGATCGTCGTGTCCTTCAGCTGAGCGCGGTCGGGCCAGGTGACCTTTCGCATCTCGTCCTGCACCTCGTGGTAGAAGGTGCTGACGTTGCGAAAGAACCGCGTGACGACGTTCCCGCCATTTCCGGTCGGCGTGACGTCGCGACGGTTTGCGACTTCAACGGCCATTACTTCGTTTCCTTGTGCAGCTTGTGAGCATTGCAGCGCGGACAATATTTCTTCCACTGGACGCGCTCGGGGTGCAAGCGCTTGTTCTTGTCGGTGAAGTAGTTGCGATTCTTACAGACTTCGCAGGCGAGAATGATTTTTTCGCGGGGCATACTAGTTCCTGGTGGCTTCCTTAAGACTGCGGACTGCGGACCAACTGCATTTCGGACTGCTGACTAACTACGGATTTGGAAACTAACTGCGGATTGCGGGACTGGATCGCTGCGTTTACGGACGAGCACGCCGTCCCGCTTCCAGCTTCCCTCTTTACTTCAAGATCTTCGTTACTACGCCGGCGCCGACCGTGCGGCCGCCTTCTCTGATTGCGAAGCGCAGGCCCTCGTCCATTGCGATCGGTGTTATGAGCTCGATCGTCATCTGCACGTTGTCCCCCGGCATCACCATCTCCATCCCTTCCGGCAACTCGACACTTCCAGTGACGTCGGTCGTTCTGAAATAGAATTGCGGCCTGTAACCCTTGAAGAAGGGCGTGTGACGGCCGCCCTCCTCCTTGGTCAACACGTACACTTCGGCGTTGAAATTGGTGTGGGGCGTGATGCTCCCAGTCTTGGCCAGCACCATCCCGCGCTCAACGTCGTTCTTGTCGATTCCTCTCAAGAGAAGTCCCACGTTGTCACCTGCCTGGCCGTCGTCCAACAGCTTTCTAAACATCTCAACGCCAGTTATTACGGTCTTCTTGTCCGAGTTGAACCCGATAAGAGCAACCTCCTCTCCCACCTTGATCTTCCCCTTCTCGATCCGCCCAGTGGCGACCGTACCTCTCCCAGTGATCGAGAACACGTCTTCAACGGGCATCAGGAAGGGCTTGTCGGTCTCACGCTTGGGCTGCGGGATATAGGTGTCCAGAGCATCCATCAGCTCACCGATTTTCTTTCCGTACTCAGAGTTCGGATCCCCACTCTCCAGAGCCTTTAGGGCACTGCCCTTGATGATCGGCGTGTCGTCGCCCGGGAAGTCGTAGGAGCTAAGGAGCTCTCTTACTTCCAGCTCCACCAGCTCCAGCAGCTCGGCGTCGTCCACCATGTCCACCTTGTTCATGAACACGATGATGTAGGGCACGT
>WNFW01015687.1_pt1 | contig 11282 bp, 11 predicted proteins | sample 5400131 | NCBI WGS metagenome assembly WNFW01 (sample SAMN13153362, study PRJNA577476) | soil metagenome | isolation source: 20 cm soil or saprolite under grassland replicate 1 | place: USA:California | collected 2016-06-15
GGTCGTGCGTGAGACCGCCGGGGTGGCCGCATACCAGGCCGGTCGCTGGGCCGACGCCCTGGCCGAGTTGCGGACCGCACGGCGGCTCACCGGGCGGGTCAGTTACCTGCCGCTGATGGCCGACGCGGAGCGCGCTCTGGGCAGGCCTGACCGGGCGCTGGCCCTGATCCACGATCCCGACAGCAGGAAACTCGACCGTGCCACGCAGATCGAACTGGCCATCGTCGAGTCGGGCATACGGCGCGACCAGGGACGGGCAGCGGCGGGGGCCGTCGTATTGCAAGTCCCTGAGCTCACCGACGGCCTGCGTCACCCGTGGTCGGCAAGGCTCTTCTACGCATACGCCGACGCGCTCTACGACGCGGGCCGCATGGACGAGGCGCGGGAATGGTTCGGGCGGGCGGCAGCCGCCGACCCGGACGAGGACACCGATGCGGCTGAGCGCTACGAGATCATGGACAACGTCGTCATCGAGGACCTCGCTGGGCCGGACGAGCACGAGCCGGGAGACAAGCAAGCCACCGAATGAGGCACCTTCTCGATGGCAGGGAACCGTCACGCCGCAGCCGCCGGGCCGAACGCCGCATCGCTCCGCGCTGCGTCCCGGCGGCGAACTCTGCTTAACCGGGGGCGAGCCCCCGGACCTCCGTGCCTCCCGAAGCCAGCGAGGCCCCAGGCCGAGCGCCCGCGAGGGAGGCCATGACACTGAGCAGTAGCAGCGGGATGCCGCGCTGCGATTCACCCCGCCACGGGCTCGGTCTTCTCCAGCCACCGCAGGATGCCCTCGACGTTGGCCTGGGTGCTGCTCACCCGCTCGGCCTTCTCGGCGAATCCAGGATCGGCGCCGGGCAGCAGCGCGGCGTAGCGCTCCCGGGTCCGGTCACGGACCATGGCAACCGTGTGATCGAGATCGAGCCCTGCGCTGCGGGCCCGGCGGGTCTCCGCCACCCACACGTGCAACTCCTCCGCCGAACGTTCCAGGGTCGCGGTCACGTCGGTCACCGGCCCGAAGTGGCTGAACAGCAGCCGCTCGGGAGCCAGCGCGCCGAACAGCCGCAGCGATCAGCCCGACGTGATGCTTGGCATGACCCGGCGAGTAATGGCTGTCCAGCGAACGGCTGCCGCCGAGGTCGATCGATCCCCGCTCCTCGACGGTCCGGATGCGCTGCGCCGGAGTCGGTGCCAGTTCGCCGAACAGCCAGTCCAGGTCGTCGCCATAGACCATCCGGGCGCTGGCCATCAGGCGGCTCGGGTCCGCCAGGTGACGCGCGCCGGCCTCGTGGACCACGACCTCCGCCGAGGGGTACATCTCAGCGATGTCGCCCACGCCACCGGCATGGTCCAGGTGGATGTGGGTGACCACCACCGTGGCCAGGTCACCGGGCCCCACGCCCAGCGCGGCGAGCGCGTCCCGCACCACCGGCGCCGACGGTGCCGTCCCGGTCTCCACCAGGCACGGACGGTCGGCGAGGATCAGGTATCCGGCGGTAATCTGGCTGTATCCCGCCATCCGGGTGTCGATCTCGAACACGTCGTGCCCGAGCGGGGTGACCCCGGCGTCGCTGTTCCGGCTGCAATCTGCCTGGTTCATGTGGGTATCGTGCCAGAGGTACCGGCTGGCTTCGCCGGCGGATGGGTAAAGCACCTGCGGCGATCCCATGCGGACAGTTACATAGTGAGTACGATCTGTCCGCAACAGGCCGGGCGCCGCGCAATTGCGGGGCCAGGCCGCTCCCGGGCACGAAGGACGCACGGGAAAGGCACGGAAGGGCAGCTTTGAGCGGAACGCGCGTGACAGCATCCGGTGCCGTGCCTGCCACGGCCGCCGGCGCTCCGCCGCCCAGTGAGGGCGCCCGGACGTGGGCAGTGCCCGCCGTGATCATCGCGGCCACGCTGCTCGCCGTCGGGCTGCGCCTGTATGACCTCAGCCGGCCCGGCTACCTGTTCGGCATCAGCGAGTACGACGACGGGACGGACTTCGGCAGCGCGATCCGCCTGGTGCACGGCGGCGTGCCCTACCGCGACTTCATCATGGTGCAGCCACCGGGGATCACCCTGATCATGTTCCCCATCGCGCTGATCACCAAGGGAATGGGCACGATCACCGGCATGGCGGTAGCCCGGGTGTTCACCGCCCTGGCCAGCGCGGCCGCCGTGCCGGTGGCCGGCCTGCTCGTCCGGCATCGCGGCTTGTTCGCGACTCTGGTGGCCTGCGGGGTGCTGGCGATCTACCCGGACAGCGTGCTGGCCGCCAGGACCGTGCTCCTGGAACCGTGGCTGGTGCTGTTCTGCCTGCTCGGTGCGCTGGCTGTGTTCGACCGTGACGAGGTCTCCGGTAGCTGGCGGCGGCTGCTGGCCGGCGGCGTCCTCTTCGGGTTCGCCGGTGCCGTCAAGGTCTGGGCCATCATTCCGGTACTGGTGATCCTGGCGCTGACCGCACGCGCGCCGCGCCGCGCCGCCGTCTACGCCGCCGGGGTCGTGGTTGGCTTCTGCGTGCCCGTGCTGCCGTTCCTGCTCACCGCGCCGGCGACGTTCTACCGCAGCGTGATCATCGCTCAATTGGTCCGTAATGACGTGGTGCGGATCCCGCAGGGGTACCGGCTCCAGCAGCTACTCGGCCTGGTCCATGTCAGCCCGCTGGCCACGCCGCCCCTGGTGATCATCGGCATCGTGGTCGTGGTTATCCTCGCCGCCGTCTCGCTGCTCGGCTCCCGGCTGGCGCGCAGCCGCCCGCCCGCGCTCGACTGGTTCGTCACCGGGACGTGCGCCCTGATGGTGGCCGCGTTCCTGTGGCCTGCCGACTTCTATTACCACTACGCCGGCTTCATCGCGCCGTTCGCCGGGCTGGTGATCGCACTGCCCGTATCCCGGCTGCTCGCGGCGCTGCCGCCGGACGAGACGCGGCGCTGGCTCAGGCTGATGCGGCCGTGGGCCACCGCGATCGCCGCGGCCGCCCTCGTGGTGCTGACCGTGTTCCAGGTCGTCGCCGAGGCAAACGAGGCCTCGGGCGTGCCCGCCAGGGAGATCGCACAGGCACAGCGGATCATTCCGCCGGGTGCCTGCGTCGCCACCGACCAGGCTTCGTACACGATCGCGATCGACCGTTTCGTGTCCTCGGTGCCCGGCTGCTCCCTCATGATCGACGGCGTGGGCACCGACTATGCGCTGTCCAACGGCCGGAACGGGGAAACCGGGGCCGGGAGTTCACCGGCCGTGGCAGCGGCGTGGATGGCGATGTTCCGCCACGCCTCGTACGCGTGGCTCACCACGCAGCAGTACCGCAGGGTCCCGTGGACCCCGCAGTTGACGGCCTATTTCCGCAGCCACTTCGTGCCGCTGACCGAAGGGTCTGACTGGCTGTACGTGCGGACGGCGCATCCCATCACGGGGCAGTTCGCCGGATAACGGCCGCCCTTCGGCCCGTTCAGCCCAGAGCGAACGAGCGGAGCACCAGGCCGGTGCGTGGCTTGGGCGCGAACGAGGTGGATTTGCGCGGCACCCGTTCGCCGTGCGCCGCCACGTCCCGCACCACGTCGGCCGATAGCGGCGGGCAGATGACCGCGGTCCGGTCGGCGGACCTGGCGGCCAAACGCAGCGCCTCATCCGCGTCGTGGTGGACTTCCACGTGCTGATCGTCGTCCTTGACCCGCCACAGCCGGCCGAGCAGCAGTTCCTGCATGACGGCAGCGGAAAGCGCCCGCCACCGGTCGCTCCGGTCGGGCATCGCGTCCTTCGCCGCATCCTGGTCGGGATCGGTGAGCAGGTAGTACTCCTGTCCGCCGCTGACCAGGAAGGCCGTGTGCCGCTCGCTGGCCTCGCGCAGGGTGGCCAGCGCCTCCTGCTTGGCCACCCCGGGCAGGGCCCGCACCGTGAACGCTGGTTCCGCCAGCCGCGCGGCCGTCGCCGCGCACAGCCCGGGAACCACCCGGTGAATCGCGCCGATCCGTGGCGGGAAGGCGGTCGAGTCCACCAGCAGCGCCAGGCCCGCGTCCCAGGGCCCTGGCCCGGCCCCCGCCGTCCGCTTCCGCGCCTGAAGCTGGAGATAAGCGGCGTAACGGTGGTGCCCATCCGCGATGAGAGCCTGGTAGGAGGCCAGGTCCGTGGCGATCGCCGCCTGCTCAGCGGTATCGGTTACGCCCCAGAGCTGGTGCCAGATCCCGTCCTCGGTGTGGACCGCAATCAGCGGTTCGCCGCGCAGTACCTGCTCGGTGATCTGCGCGGTGGCGGTGCCCGGCCCGTTGCCGTCGTAGAGCAGGAAGATCGGCTCCAGGTTGGCTCCGGTCGCCTCCATGAGCTGGCGCCGCCCGGCGACCGGCCCCGGAATCACGTCCTCGTGCGGGAGCACCGGCCCGGCACCCAGCGGCGCCAGCCGCAGCGCCCCGATCAGCCCGCGCTGGAGCACCTGGCCGCCCGCCAGGGTCTGCTCGTAGACATACAGCGCCGGGACGGGATCGGGCACCAGGATGCCTTGGACCTGCCAGTCACGCAGCAGCCGGGCCGCGTCAGCGTAGGCGGGCTCGGCAGGGGCGCCGTTGCGGGCCCGGGTGTTATGGCCATGCTGGCGGGGCAGGATCAAACGGACAATATTGTGCGGATCGGAGGCCAGCAGGTGGTCTTCGGCGTCGTGGGCGATCACGTCATACGGTGGAGACGTGACCTCCGCGAGACCGCTGACCCGGTCCTGCGCATAACGCAGCCCGCGGAACGGCGCCAGCACGAGGCCGGTTGCATGCGGCGCGCCGGACGGAAGGATCTGCACATATGTCAGAAGCACTGCACGGCAGCCACGATTCCCGTCCTGGCGAAAATCCCCAGGCCAGCACCGGCCAGCGAGACCCGGTACTCCCCGCCGCCCAGGACACGGGGGGTGCGGGCGGCACCGGCGAGGAGTCCGCGCGAGCCGACGGCGGGCAGCAGGGCCCGGGGGGCGACAGTTACGCGTGGTACCGTCGTGGGCTCGACCTGCTGAGCCGGGGAAGCCCCGCCGCAGCCGCCGAACTTCTTGAACGTGCCGCGGAGGCGGAGCCCGGCGCCCGCAGCATCCGCGAGGCCCTGGCCAGGGCACAATTCGATGCAGGCCGGTACGCGCAGGCGGCGGACAACTTCCGGCAGAACGTGGAGGCAATCCCGAGTGACGACTACGCTCACTTCGGCCTCGGCCTTGCCCTCGCCCGCGGAGGGGATCCGGCCGCCGCCGCGGAACACCTCGCCCTCGCCGCCGCCATGCGCCCGGAACTGGCCCACTACACCGAGGCGCTGCGCGGCGTCCGGGCGACGCTGGCGGCGAGGACGCAAGCCGGATCCGGGGCACCGCCCACGCCCGCCCCGGACGGCGATTAGGGCGTGTCCCGTAGATCTATGCCGTTGCGAGCGGCCGCGCGACGGGGATGGGGAGCGGGCTGGATGATCTGTGGGGCCTGTCCTTCCCTCGTTGACCAGGCCGGTCATGCCGGCTGACCCGTCGCCGCGCGGTGCCGCGCCCTCGGCTGGCGACCCGCCGGCGGGCTGGGACACCCCGCCGAGCGACACCATGCCGCTGCGCGGCGCAGGTGAGCCGCTCGCCGCGCTGTATGACGTGGCCCTGCTCGACCTCGACGGGGTCGTCTACCTCGGCGGTTCCCCCATTCCTGGCGCGGCCGACGCGCTGGCCAAGGCGGCCGCCTCCGGCATGCGGCTCGCGTTCGTGACCAACAACGCCTCCCGCACCCCCTCGGCGATCGCGGCACAGCTCACCGGGCTCGGCGTGCCCGCCAGGGCGGACGAGGTCATCACCTCGGCCCAGGCCGCGGCGCGGCTCGCGGCCGAGCGCCTGCCCGCCGGGGCGACCGTGCTCGTGGTCGGCGGCATGGGCCTGCGCCTCGCGGTCAGGGAACGAGGGCTCCGCCCGGTGACCACGGCGGCCGGCCATCCTGCCGCCGTGCTCCAGGGATACACACAAGACCTGAGCTACTCGATGCTGGCCGAAGGCGGCCTCGCGGTCGCGGCCGGTGCCCTGTTCATCGCCTCGAACGCCGATTCCACGCTGCCCACGCCGCGGGGCAGGCAGCCGGGCAACGGGTCCCTCATCCAGGTGATCGCCACCGCCACCGGGCGGGCGCCGCTGATCGCCGGGAAGCCGGAACCCCCCTTGCACGCGGAGGCGGTGGCGCGCACCGGAGCACGGCGTCCGCTGGTGGTCGGGGACCGGCTCGACACCGACATCGAGAGCGCGGTCCGGTCCGGCGCCGACAGCCTTCTCGTGCTGACCGGGGTGACCCGGCCCCTGGACGCGGTCCTGGCCTCCGCGCGGCACCGGCCGACCTACCTGGCCGAGAACCTGGCCGGGCTGCTCGGCCCGCACCCCGGGGTGACCGTTACCGGCGACACGTTCTGCTGCGAAGGCTGGCGCGCCAGGCGGATACGAATCAGCGCCTCGGGCGACGCGCCAGCCACGGCAGTCCCGAAAGACTGGCCTGACACGGCGGACGGGCATCGTGCCCGCGCCCCCGAGGAAGGAAGCAGCGATGATCGAGGCACGGGGCCTCACCAAGCGGTTCGGCGACAAGCTGGCCGTGGACCAACTGTCCTTCACCGTCGAGCCCGGGAGAATCACCGGCTTCCTCGGCCCCAACGGGGCGGGCAAGACGACAACCATGCGGCTGATCCTCGGCCTGGACCGGCCCACCCGCGGCTCGGTCACGGTGCACGGCAAGGAGTTCGGCCGCCTCGCCTATCCGATGCACGAGATCGGTGCGCTGCTTGACGCCAAGGCCGTGCACGGGGGGCGTAGCGCATATAACCATCTGCTATGCCTGGCGCAGGCCAACGGCATTCCCCGCGCGCGCGTCGGCGAGGTGCTTGAACTCGTGGGCCTGACCGAAGTGGCCGGGAAGCGCTCCAAGGGATTCTCGCTCGGCATGGGCCAGCGGCTCGGCATCGCCGCGGCACTGCTCGGCGACCCGGCCATCCTCATGTTCGACGAGCCGGTCAACGGCCTGGACCCGGAGGGGATCCTCTGGATCCGCAACCTCATGAAGGCGCTCGCCGCCGAGGGGCGCACCATCTTCGTGTCCAGCCACCTGATGTCGGAGATGGAGAACACGGCCGATCACCTGCTGGTCATCGGCCGGGGCAGGCTGATCGCCGACTGCAGCGTGGCCGAGTTCATCGAGCGCAACTCGGTCCAATCGGTCCGGATCCGTACCCCCAAGCCCGAACTGCTCGCCGGCCTCATCACCGCGGCTGGCGGGATCACCGTGGCGCGGGCCGGCGGCATGCTCGTGGCACAGGGGCTGCCGGTGGACCGGATCGGGGACCTGGCCTTCGAGAACGCGATCCGGCTGCACGAACTGGCACCCGCGCAGGCCTCCCTTGAGGAGGCGTTCATGGAACTGACCGCGGACAGCGTGGAGTTCCAGGCCCACACGCCCGGCCAGCAGGACGCGGGCCGGGCCAGCCGAACCGACCGCATGCACCCGACGGGGGTGGCCTGAGATGACGACGACCCAGATAGCTCCGGCGGCACGCCAGCGCCTGCTGCCCCCGCAGACCGGCCGGGCCGGTTTCGCGGACGCGCTGCGCTCCGAGTTCACCAAGATCCGGTCCACCCGCTCCACGTACTGGACCCTGTTTGCCCTGATCGTGGTCTGCATCGGCATCGGCGCCCTGGCCAGCGCGGGGACGGCGTCGCACCCGGACGGGATCAGCGCAGCCGGCTTCGACGCCACCCAGCAGAGCCTGGCCGGCCTGTACGTGGGCCAGCTGGTCATCGCGGCGCTCGGTGCACTGACTATCACCTCCGAGTACTCGACCGGGATGATCCGCACCTCGCTGACGGTCCAGCCGCGCCGGGGCGTCGTGTTCGCGGCCAAGGCCGTGGTGTTCGCGGTGGTCACGCTGATTGTCGGGCTGATCACGTCGTTCGGGTCGTTCTTCGTCGGCCAGGCGATACTGTCCGGCGCCCACCTGTCGGCCACGCTCGGCCAGCCGAACGTGCTCCGCGCCGTGATCGGCGGCGCCTTGTTCCTGACCGCGTGCGGCATGCTCGCCTACGGTCTCGGCGCCATCCTGCGGCACACCGCGGCGGCCATCAGCGCCGCCATCGGGCTGCTGTTCGTGCTGACCGTCCTGGTCCAGTTCATGCCGCACTCCTGGCAGGACAACGTGGACAAGTGGATGCCCGCGCTCGCGGGCAGCCAGATCTGGACGACCAAGGCGACCTCCGGGCCGCACATGTTCCCGGCCTGGGGCGGGTTCGCCGTGCTGGCCGGCTGGGCGGCGGTCGCGATCATCGCGGGGCTCTTCATGTTCCGCACCCGCGACGCCTGATCTCCGGACGCCAGGAGCCCCGGTGCCAGGTGGTGTTCTGGGCACCGGGGCTTTCTGGTGCGCTGGGGACGTGGGTGGGAGGGCCGGCGTAATGCAGCGAAATCAGGACTGGCAGCTCGGGCACCAATAGGTGACCCGGCCCTCGGGGTCGCGGCCCTGGTCCGCGGAGCGGACCGGTGTGCCGCAGCGGCGGCACGGGCGCCCGGCCCGGCCGTAGACCCAGGTTTCCTCGCCGCGCCGCGTGGAGCCGGTCGTGATGATGCCGGCGCGCTCCTTGTTTGCCTCCAGCAGCCGCTGGGCAAGGCCGATGAGCGCGCCGAGGTCGGCGACCTGCCGATGCCGGCCAGGTTGCGCTGGTCGAGCAGTGCCTCACCGACGGGCCGGGCCGGGTCCGTTCGGAGCCGGCGTTCCGCCTCCGCCGGGTCCCAGTCCGGGCCGAGCAAGTCGGGGCCGAGGTGGCCGACCGCGCGCTGCTCGGCAGCGGTGGGCAGGACCTCCACGATGCCCAGCAGGTAGCCGACGGCCTGCCACGTGTCGTTGGCGAGGATCAGCCTGATGCGGTGGCCGCCGCTGGCCCGCTCGGCGGCGGGCCGGATCCGCCAGGAGCCGTCCATGCGCAGGTGGGTGTGTACCGTGATGCCTGCGTCGGTCCTGGTCAGCAGGTGCTTGCCGCGAGAGACGGTCTCGGTTACCTGCTGGCCGGACAGGTCGGCCGTCGCGAACCGGGGCACCCGGAAGTCGGAGCGGGTCAGCACCCGGCCGGCCAGTGCCGCGTGCAGCCGCCGCGCGGTGAGCCATACCGCGTCTCCCTCAGGCACGCCCGCCAGCCTACGGCCGTCCTCGTGGGCCCGCGGCGACACAGCGCCTGCCCGCCCGCGGGACGCCGAGCAGGATCTGTACGGAGCCGAAGGAGGTGATAGCCGAGATCTATCGGGTCACAGGATCTTGCGGAGGCGGAGGATGTCCCAGATGCTGGCCTCCACCTTGAGGCGGCCACTCAGCCAGGCACGCGCGATGCTGGCGGGGTCCCCGGCAATGGCGATCAGGTCGTCGCTCTTGGCGGTGAACCGGACCTGTGCCGGTGCGTCGGACCCGTTCGCCTCCCTGACCGGTGTCGCTCCGTCGGGACCAATCCTGGTCACGAAGGTCACTCCGAGGTCGGAGACCTTGCAGCTGATCACGCGGTCCACCAGGTGGGCTTGGCGGTCCGCCTCGTCCATCTCGGCGATCCGGCCGGTCAGATTCTCCAGCGCTTGGCGGCATTCCTCGGCGGTAGCCATGAAACACCTCATTTCCCCCTGCCGCCTCTATAGGCAAGGTGGCCCCAATCTTAGGTACGCCGCGGCGGCCGGCTGAGCAGGGGCGCGCTCTCGGGCGCAGACTCGCCGGTTGCCCACGTGCGTGGAAGGCCCGGCTCGTCCCCGGCGGACGGTAGCGTTTCTCCTGGGGCGGCGCCAATGCCGGGAGGGTCAGAGGAAAGAGAGGACAATGGGACTTCCGCCGGGGGAAATCGCGCCGGGCTCGGCGCGTGCGGCCGTCCACAGGTGACCCGCGGGTGGACGATGCCGTCGCGCGGCTCGACGACCTGGCCGGGCTGCCGATTGCCGAGCATCTGGCGGTATTCGAGTACGTGCACGAGCGGTTGACGGAGGCGCTCGGTGACCTGGATGTGCACGCCCCGGCGCGCGCGGGTGACCACTCACCAGGCGCGCCAGGCGGCTGACGGGCGCCGTGGTCACCGGATGGTCACCCGCAGAAGGCTGGACGCTGAGCTAGTGAGGAGGGGGCTCGCTCGGTCCAGGGAGCACGCCGCCAGCCTGGTCACGGCCCGGCGCGTGCTGGTTGGCGGGCAAGCCGCCGCCAAGCCCGCTACCCAGGTCGGCGCCGGTGATCCGATCACGGTCATCGAGGCGGCCGGGCCGGACTACGCGTCCCGGGGCGGGCACAAGCTGGCGGGAGCGCTCGCCGCCTTCGGCGAACTTCGGGTGGCGGGCCGCAGATGCCTGGACGCGGGCGCCTCCACCGGTGGCTTCACCGACGTCCTGCTGCGCGCCGGGGCTAGCCACGTCGTCGCGGTGGACGTGGGATACGGCCAGCTGGCGTGGGCGTTGCGGACCGACAAGCGGGTCACCGTACTGGACCGGGTCAACGTCCGCCAGTTGCGGCCCGAACAGGTCGCGCCCGCACCGGACCTGGTCACGGCCGACCTTTCCTTCATCTCGCTCGAACTGGTGCTGCCCGCGCTTGTCGCCTGCGCGCGGCCTGACGCCGACTTCGTGCTGCTCGTCAAGCCGCAGTTCGAGGTGGGCAAGGACCGGGTGGGCGCGGGCGGCGTCGTGCGGGACCCGGAACTGCGCCGCGACGCCGTCGCCGGGGTGGCCGAGGCCGCCCGCGCCCACGGGCTCGGCGTGGCTTGTGTGGCGGCGAGCCCGCTGCCCGGCCCCTCCGGCAACGTGGAGTATTTCCTCTGGCTGCGCCGGAGCGCGCCGCCGCTGCGTGACGACGCACTCCGGCAGGCCATCGAGGAAGGACCGCAGTGAAGCGCACCGTCCTCGTCGTGGCCCACACCGGCCGGCCCGCGGCGGTGCGCAACGCCCGCCTCGTGGTGGACCGGCTCACCGCCGCCGGGATCAACGTGCGCGTCCTGGCACCCGAAGCCGCCAGCCTCCAGTGCGCGGGCGCGGACGTGGTGCCCGCCGCGCCCGCCGCGGCGGGCGACGCCGAGATGGTGATTGTTCTCGGCGGGGACGGCACGCTGCTGCGCGCCGCCGAGATCGCCAGGCCTGCCGGAGCCCCGCTGCTCGGCGTCAACCACGGTCACGTGGGCTTCCTCGCCGAAGCCGAGCCGGACGACCTGGCCGGCGCCGTCGACCAGGTGGTCGAGCACAGCTACACGGTGGAAGAGCGGATGACCATCGAGGTGACGGTGCGGCACAACGGCACCGCCACAAGCACCTGGGCGCTGAACGAGGCGA
>WNFW01007329.1_pt1 | contig 11278 bp, 14 predicted proteins | sample 5400131 | NCBI WGS metagenome assembly WNFW01 (sample SAMN13153362, study PRJNA577476) | soil metagenome | isolation source: 20 cm soil or saprolite under grassland replicate 1 | place: USA:California | collected 2016-06-15
CGGTCCACGCGACGCGGACCGTGCCGCCGTTCGACTGGACTATCGCGGAGACGCCGGTCGGTGCAGCGAGGGTCGCGGTGGCGAGCTGGTTCGATGGATTCGTCGTCGGGGCGGTGAAGGTGGCGGCGCTCGTCAGTGTGAGCATGAGCAGGACCGCACTCACCAGAGCGAGGATCACGAGGGCGTACATCCGGGCCATCACGTCAGGCCGCGATCTGGTTCGCGGTCGCTTCGCGAAGCCATCCGATGTGGCTCGCCCAGAGCTCGTCGGCGTCGATCCGAACGAGCGGTGCGTTCTGGCGCCGCGTCCGTGGACGCATCGCCTTCGCGTTGCCGAAGACGAGCATCGCCCCGCAGAGGAGGAAGGCGAGCGCCGCGAGCGCGGTGAGCGCGAGCCGCCAGTACGCCTGCGCGTAGACGATCGCGTAGCCGAGGAGTGGGATCGACCCGCGATAGATGCCGACCTGGCCGGGGAAGTGGACCGGCTCGGGATCGGCGACGGTGTTCGCGTCGCCCTTGGTCGTGAAGGTCGGGCTCGCGGCGTTCGAGGCGTCGATGGCGATGACGCGGTGCGTGGTCATCTGGCCGTAGTGCTCGAAGGTGATGATGTCGCCCCGGCTGACCGCTGATGGCAAGACCGGCTCGACGATCACGAGCGCGCCCTTGTTGATGGCCGGCTCCATCGAGCTGCCGGTCACGACGAAGGTGCCCATGCCGAGCGTGCGGATCGCGAGGAGTCCGAGGCAGCTGGCGAAGAGCACGACCGCGAGTGCTATCGAGCAGATGTGCCCAATCTTTCTCACGGTCGTGCTCCTTCTCTCAGCTCTAGCGGGCCGCGCCCGCGAGCTGCGTCGCCGTGTAGGTGACGGTGAAGTCCTGCGTGAGGCTCTGGAACGTGTTGCCGGCCGTCGTCGGAAGGCTGAAGACGAAGGTCAGGTAGTCGCTGCCCGCCGCGGCGACGGTGCCGGAGGCCGGGATGGCCATGTTCTTCAGAGCGCCCGAGTACACGCTGTTCGCCGGGGTCGTGCAGTTGTTGCACCGGTAGACCGTGGCCTGAAGTCCGTAGGTCGTGTCCGTCCAGAGGAGGTTGCTCGCGGTCGCGCTGACCGCGCCGGCGTACGTGAAGCCGGTGTTGCCGCCGTTCGTAACGTGCACGACGCGCTGCGCCGTGTCACCGGGCACGAGGTTCGTGATGTTGACGAGGTCACCGGCGTTCGGCTTGTCGTTCGAGATCACGAGCGTCGCCGTCGCGAAGGTATTGCCGGGGTTCGTCGTCGTCGCCGTGAACGTTGCCGTGGTCGAGCCGGCGCTTGAAGTCATGCCGATCAAGACCAGGGCCGAGAGCGCCATCGTCGCGAGAAGGACTTTCGTTCCGCGCATCTTGGTTCCCCTTTTTCTTCCGGCTTGATCCGCCGGCATTTGGTGTTGGGGGAACTATCTCGTTGCGCGGACGTGCCGGGATCGGACCGCAGGGGGGAACGTCTCTAGCCCATTGGGACTACGACCACCCTGGATGTATCGCCGGTCACGCAGGTACTACGACCTGCGAGCTAGTCGCGCGTCTGCGCGAGGTGCTGACCGAACGTCGCCCCGCCGCGACCCCATGCCTCGGCGATCGCGACCCGCTGTTTGCTCCACGACCGCGCCCGCCACCAAAAGACGGCCGCAGCCGCGAGGCTGATGAGACAGGCAGTCGGGAGCACGACCGGCTGGAGGTCCCACCAGAGCTGAAGCTGGCGGGCGGCGATCGCCACGCCGACGAACGCGATGAGCTCCACCTCGAAGAGCAACACGAGGAACGTGAAGGCGAACGACGCGGCCCCGAACGAGCGCCTGCGGCGGTAGGGGAACGCGATGTCGATGAGGCTGCTCATGCCGGGCCGATCTTAGAGGAGGGTCGCGGCGCGTTCGGGTCCAACGCCGATCATTCCGACCGGCGCCCCCACCGTCTCGGCGATGCGATCGAGGTACGCGGTGGCCTTCGCCGGCAGCGCCCGACGCTCGGTCACGCCGGTGATCGCCGTCGACCATCCCTGGAGCGTCTCGTAGCACGGACGCGCTCGCTCCAGGACAAGCGTGGTCGGCATGTCGGTCGTGCGCTTCCCATCGAGCTCATAGCTCGCGCAGAACGGGATCCGCTCGTACACGTCGAGCACGTCGAGCTTCGTGACGGCGAGCTCGGTGAACGCGTTGAGCCGGTGGGCGTGCCGCGCCGCCACCGCGTCGAACCAGCCGACGCGCCGCGGACGACCGGTCGTCGCGCCGTATTCGTGCGCGCGTTCGCGGAGCGCGGTGGCCTCCTCGCCGCGCAGCTCGGTCGGAAACGGACCTTCCCCCACCGCGGTCGAGTACGCCTTCACGACCCCGATGACGCGTGTGATCTTCCGCGGAGGGATGCCCGCGCCGACGCTCGCGCCGCCCGCGAGCGGATTCGAGCTCGTGACGTACGGATAGATGCCCCAATCGAGATCGCGCATGGCGCCAAGCTGACCTTCGAGAAGCACCCGCGCGTCCGTCGCGAGCGCCGACTCCACGAGTGGGAGCGTGTCGACGATGCGATCCCCGAGCTTCGCCGCGGCCGCGAGCACGCCGTCGGCGACATCATCGGCCTCGAGCGGCGCGTCGCCGAAGCGTTCGAGGATGGCGTTCTTGATCTCGAGCTCCCGTTTCACGCGAGCGCGGAAGTGCTTCGGATCGCGCACCTCGTAGACCTGGATGCCGTGGCGGCCGACCTTGTCCGAGTACGCGGGCCCGACGCCCATCCCGGTCGTACCGAGCTTCTTGCGACCGCGCTCGCGCTCGTCGAGGCGATCGAGCGCGATGTGCCACGGCATGAGGAGATGCGCGCGATCGCTCACGCGCAGGTTCGCGGTCGAGATACCGCTCCGCTCGAGATCGGCGAGCTCGCGGCAGAGGAACGCGAGATCGACGACGCAGCCCGGACCGAGCACGCAGAGTGCGTCGGGGTTGAAGATCCCGCTCGGAACGAGGTGCAGCTTGAAGGTGCCGTGCTGGTTGACGACGGTGTGGCCGGCGTTGTTGCCGCCCTGGAATCGGATGACCACATCCGCCTCCTGCGCCAGGAGGTCGGTGATCTTGCCTTTGCCTTCGTCGCCCCACTGAGCACCGACGATGGCCGTTACCGGCACGTATTCGAATGCTATCCGGCGCGCTGCCCCGCGACCAGCGCTCCGAGCTTCGCGAGCTCGAGGAGCGTGAGGCTGCGTGATGGATCGGCGGTCCACCAGAGGTTCGGATCCCACTCAGGGTCGTCGGCAGGGTGGTTTCGGAAGGTAAGCGCCACCCGTCCGAACTCCCGCTCGAACAGCATCGCCGCGCGGCGCTGGTGGTACGGGCTCGTCACGAGGATCGCCGACACGAGGCCGCGGCTCTTCATGAGCTCCGCGACCCGCTCCGCGTTCTCCTCGGTCGTCGCCGAGGCGCCCTCCACCGCGATCGCGTTCGCCGGGACGCCGGCCGCGACGGCGGCGCGCTTCATGAGCTCTGCCGACGCGACCGACTGGGGGTCGCTCGACCCGCCGGAGAAGATGAGGAGCGGGGCGTAGCCCTGTTTCCAGAGCGCGATCGCGGTCTCGGCCCGGGCACCGGTATCACCGGAGATCGCGACGATCGCGTCAGCTTTCGCGAGAGGATCGCTGACGTCGAGCCAATGTCCGATGCCGACCAGAACGGCGACGACAAAGATCGCGCCCGCAAGAAAGCCGAGGACGAATCGCCTCACAGCGCGTGCGGATGCAGGAAGGAAGCCGCTCGGTCAGTTGGTGGCGACTGAGCCAGGAGACGTGCGCCGGGCCTCGAAACACTCCGAGCAGTAGACGGGCCGATCCGTTCTCGGCGCGAACGGGACCTGGCCGGCGCGTCCGCAGTTGGAGCAGACGATGTCGTGCATGGTCTGCGCTCTCGCCGCTGCGCGGTCGGCTTTCGCGCGGCGCCGGCAATCGGTACACCGCTGCGGCTCATGGAGCAGGCCTTTTTGCGCGTAGAACTCCTGCTCGCCTGCGGTCCACACGAAAGGACCGCCGCACTCGCGGCAGATCATGTCCTTGTCGGTCAACGCCATCGCCATTCGCGCGCTCCCCCGGCGAAATCCTATGCCGGGCAGTCAAGCGTCTCGCCGGCTCGCGGCGGCGAAGGCCATGGCGGCGTGGCGCACTTCGCGGCGCCACGCCGCCACACAGGTCAGGGCCCGGTGATCGAGCCGAAGAGTCCGTCCGACTCGTCGTTCGGACCGGCTGTGAAGAAGAGGGTGTTCGTCGGCCCGTTATTTGGTGCGCCGTGCCCGAACTGCAGAGCCCAGAGGCCATCGATCGAGATCGGCTTGGAGTCACTGTCGCGGAGCTCGCCGCGGGGCTCGAACTCTCCGTTGGCCGTTTCCGCGTAGGCGTTGATCTGCCCGTCGCCGAAGTTACCCACGAGGAGATCACCGCTGAAACGCCCGAAATTCGCGGGAGCGAGTGCAAGGCCCCATGGTGCGTCAAGGCGGCCATGCTGCGCGACGCGGTTCAGTAGCGAACCCGCGGTGTCGTAGACGTCGACGAAACCCTTCCCCTGCCCGTGGATCTCATCGACCGCGTCCGCGTCCTGTTTCGCGTAGGTCACGAAGATGCGCGAGCCGATCGTCTGTATTCCGAACGGCGCGTAGCCGGATGGCAGGCCGGCATCCTCGAACGCCCCGGCGCTCGTCACTAGGTTGAAGCTCGAGTCGAACACGTCGACGCGACCGTTGTGAAAGTCAGTCGCATAGAACCGGTCGCCCGTCGCGGTCGTCGCGAGCGCGAGACCTTTGTAGATCGCACCGACCGCGGATCGGTCGGCAAGGACCACCGTCACCGTCCCTGAACCGGGCCAGCCGCGGATCTGTCCCGCCTCGGTGTCGAAGACGAATCGGGAAGACCCGGTTGCCCAGAAGACCGCACCGGTCGGGTGGCCTTGGACCTGCACCACGAGCGGGACGATCGACCCGTTGGCGCGATAAAGGGTCGAGACGCTCGTCCCGTTGTCGGCGACCCACCAGGGTGACGTCGGTGACGCGGTGAGGCCCCATGCGTTGACGAGATTCGGATCCGTCGTCGGCGCCGCGCCGGCGACGTTCGAGACGAGCGGGTGCACGCTGTATTCCTTGCCCGCTCCGGCGACCGCGGGCGCGGCGAGAAGCCCGGCGAGAAGCAGCATCGCGACAGGTGGCGAGAAAAGCCTGAATTTCATGTCCGCCTCCATTTCTCCCTCTGTAGTTCGGACAGAAGCGGAAATGGATCACGCCGCTATGCCAACAAAACACCTTCGGCGGCTGCCGTCAGCCGCAGCCCATCCACGAGCGCCGTCTTCGGCCGCCAGAGTCCCTCGTGAGCAGCTTTCCCGGGATCGACGCACGCGCGCAGGACCTCGCCGGGCCGGGCTGGCGCCGTGTTTACGCCGGCGGGCGGCCCGAGCACCGAGGTCAGCGCGGACACGAGCTCCTTCACGCTCGTCGCGACGCCGGTCCCGATGTTGTAGACGCCGGCGTACGTTCCGCCCAGCGCGCCGAGCACCGCCTCGACGACGTCGGCGATGTAGACGTAGTCGCGCTCGTAGCTGCCATCGCCGAACATCGTGATCGGCTCGCCCCGCTTCCAGCGGCCGATGAAGATCGCGACCACTCCGCCTTCCAGGTCTTTGCGCTGGCGCGGGCCGTAGATGTTCGCGAGACGCAGCGTCACCGCGCGGAGATCCGACGATTCGACGAGCTTTTCGGCTTTCGCCTTGAACCGTCCGTAATTCGATTGCGGATCGACGGCGACGGTCTCGTCCGCGCAGACCGGTGTCTCGCCATAGATCGCGCCGCCGGTGGAAATGTTCACGAAGATCGACGCGCCGAGGCGCCGAGATGTCTGGACCACGTTGCGCGTGCCGCCGACGATGACGCGCTCGTAGAGGTCTTTCTTTGTCATCGACTCGACCACTTTCGTCTTCGCCGCGCAGTGAACGACGGCGTCGATCCGCCGGCTTCCGATCCCGCGTTGGAGCGCGGAGAGATCGGCGACGTCCGCGACGCTGAAGTCGGCCTGTCGATCGAGATTCGCGCGATCTCCCGTCGAGAGGTCGTCCACGACCATGACGTCGTCGCCGCGTGCGAGGAGCGCGTCGACGACGTGGCTTCCGAGAAAACCGGCGCCGCCGGTCACGAGGACACGCAACTCCTGGCCGCTCCTTTTACCGCGGTGTGTGGACGAACTGGTGGAGGAGATGGTGGACAAAGGACCTTCGCGCCGCTCCGCATCGACGCTAGCGTTTCGCAAAGCGCGGTGGGCTTCCGCCGCGACGCGATCGCAGCGGAGGCCCCTATACCCATTCGAACACCTGTTCTAGAATCGCGGCTGTGACCCTCGAGACCCGCGCGCCCGACCGGCAGGTGCCGTTCGACGAGGCCGCCGAGCAGCAGGTCATCGGCAGCCTGTTGATCGATCGCGACGCGATCTTCAAGATCGCGGACCTCCTGCGCGTCGACGACTTCTACGTCCCGCGCCATCAGCGGATCTATGACGCCGCGCAGGCGCTGCTCGAACGGCGCGAGCGGATCGACCCACTCACCATTCAGATGGAGCTCGCGCGGCGCGAGGAGCTCGATCGAGCAGGCGGCCAGGCCTATCTCCGTGCGCTCGCCGAGGGCGTGGCCACCGCGGCCGACATCGACCGCTACGGCCGCATCGTCCGCGACCGCGCGATCCTGCGGCGCTTGCTCGGCGCGGCCACGTCGATCGCCGCCGATGCGTATGACGAGCCGACCGACATCCCGCTCGCGCTCGACCGCGCGGAGCAGCGGCTCTTCGCGCTCCGCGACGAATCGGTCAACGCACAGCTGCGCCACATCACCGCGTCGCTGCAATCCAACTACGAGCACCTCACCGATCGCATGGAGCGTCCCTTCGACGTGAGCGGGATCCCGTCCGGCTTCCGCGAGATCGACTACTACACCGAGGGCTTCACCGTCGGAGACCTGATCGTCATGGCGGCGCGGCCCTCGGTTGGCAAGACCAGCCTCGCGCTCGGTATGAGCTTCCACGTCGCGCGGCGCGGCCATCCCGTGCTGCTCTTCTCGCTGGAGATGGACGCCAAGCAGATCGTCTCGCGATACCTCGCGCTGAACTCGCGCATGGACCTGCTCGCGATGCGAACCGGGAACATCATCGACACCGAGGCGGCGGCCGCGCTGCACGGATTGCCGGTGTTCATCGACGACACACCGGGCATCTCGATCATGGAGCTGCGCACCAAGGCGCGCCGCGCAAGCACGCACGAAAAGATCGAGGTGATCATCGTGGACTACGTCCAGCTCATCCGCACGGGTGAGGACGATGAGAATCGCGTGCAGGAGATCGCGACGATCACCCGCAACCTGAAGTCGCTGGCACGCGAGCTCGGCGTCGTCGTGATCGGACTGTCGCAGCTCTCACGCGCTGCGGGAGATTCCGGCGGGGAGCCGAAGCTCTCGACCCTTCGCGAGGGCGGCAGCCTCGAGCAGGACGCCGACATCGTGATCATGCTGTGGCGCGACCGCGAGGAGACGCCGGCAGGTGCGCCGCGGCTCATCAACGGCGCCGTCGCGAAGAACCGCAACGGTCCGACCGGGGGATTCCAGCTCCTCTTCGAGAGCGAGCAGGCACGGTTCTTCTCGAAGGCGACGGACGACGGCGGGCCGCCGGCATGACGGTGCAAACCGACCGCGGCGTTAAGCCGCCACCCGAGAAACCCGAGGCCGAGGCGTCGCTCATCGGGGCGATGCTCATGGACGGCGCCCTCTACAACGAGGTCGCTGGCCTCATGCAGAACGTGCCGACCGTCGCCCACGCGTCCAGCTACGCCGCGATCGTCGAGCGCACGGCCCTCCTCCGCCGGCTCATTGGCGTCGCGAACGAGATCGCGCGGCTCGCGCTCACCCGCGAGGAGTCGACCGCCGCGGTGGCCGACGCGCAGGAGCTCCTCTTCGCGGTGAGCGAATCGACGCTCCATCGCGACATCGTCCCGCTGGATGTCGCGCTGCGCCGCTACGCCGAGCAGGTCGACGCCCGCGGCGACCTTCGCATCGGGGTTCGCACCGGGATTGAGTCCGTCGACAAGAAGACGGGCGGTCTGCAGCCCTCGGATCTCATCCTCATCGCGGGACGCCCCGGCCTCGGCAAGACGAGTCTCGCGCTCAACATCGTCGAGCACGCCGCCGTGGTGGAGCGCAAGACCTGTGCGTTCTTCTCGATGGAAATGAGCGAGATGCAGGTCGTGCAGCGCCTGGTCTCGATGCTCGCCGAGATCGACGGCAACCGCATGCGCCGCGGCCGCCTCTCGACACAGGAGTTCACGGCGATCTCAGCCGCGTCGAGCGAGCTGCAGCAGGCGCCGATCTTCGTGGAGGAATCGAGCCGCCTCAACGTCACCGATATCCTCGCGAAGTCGCGGCGACTTCAAGCCGAACGCGGTCTCGACCTCGTGGTCATCGATTACCTTCAGCTCATCGAAGGCGCCGAGAACGAGGAGAGCCGCGTTCTCGAGGTCGCCCGCATCAGCCGATCACTGAAAGCGATCGCGCGCGAGCTCGAGGTCCCGGTGGTCGCTATCTCGCAGCTCTCGCGACAGATCGAGCAGCGCGGCACCGAGCCGATGCTTTCGGATTTGAGAGAAAGCGGAGCGTTGGAAGCCGACGCCGATCTCGTCCTGTTCCTGTGGCAGAAGGACCGCAAAGATCGCGAGGAGGGTGTGGTCCGGCTCAAGCTCGCGAAACATCGCAACGGACCAACCGGCGACTTCGACCTGCACTTCCAGTCCGACCTCACGAGATTCCGCGACCTGGGCGAAACGCGCGAGGGGCCCTAGGCGGGTTCGATCGCGACGGTCACGTTCGCGCGCACATCGGATAGCAGGCGGACCTCGACCTTGTGGACCCCGAGCGACCGAAGGGGCTCGTGCAGCACGATCTTCGTCTTGTCGATCTCGGCCTTGGCCTCCTTCTTCAAAGCGTCCGCAACCTCCTTCGCCGTGACGCTCCCGAAGGTCTTGCCCTGCTCACCCGCCTTCAGCTTGAACACGAGGGTGACCTCGCCAAGCCGCTTGGCGAGATCCTCGGCATCCTGGTGCGCTCGGTCCTTCTTTGTCTTCTCGCTTTGACGTTCCTGCGCGAGGAGCTTCAGTTCACCGCCGGTCGCTTCGATGGCGAGACCCTTCGGCAGAAGATAGTTGCGCGCGTAACCGTCGGCGACATCCTTGATCTCACCGGTGCGCCCTAACCCGCGGACTTCCGCCTTGAGGATGACGCGCACGCGGGTCTAGGAGGAGGTGGACGCCTCGTCGAGAGCCGTGTCCTGCTCGCTGCGCCGCAACTCCATTTCCCAGGCGAGCACCGACGCCGCGACGGCGACGACGCCCATCACGGTGAGGGCGCCGACGATCGCGAGCAGCGCCTCGATGACGCCGAAGAAGCCGGGACCGGAGTCACGGTCGCTCATGTGCTCCCCCTCTTACGACCATTGGTCTTGCTCTCGCGGGTGCGCAACTTCTCCACAGTATCGCGGACGTCCCCGAAACGGTCCCCGAGGAGCCGCTCGGCCGTCGCGATGTCGCGGCGGAGCTGGTCTCTGTCCTGCGAAATCTTCGCGAGGTGCTCTTCGACGATATCTTCCGGCGCGCTTCGGATGAACAGGTCAAGCCCCAGGAGGACAACGGCGAGGTCGTCGAGCTGGCCGAGTACCGGTACGAAATCGGGTATGAGATCGATGGGAAAGAAGAGATACGCACCGATCCCGACGAGGATGAGCTTCTGCTGCGCGGGGACACGGCCATCTCGAAGGAGCGCCCACACCAGGCGGATGTATGTAGGCAGCCGCCGGATGAGGTCCACCACCTCGCCCATGTCCTTCGGAGCGCGGATGCGATTAGCCAATACGGACGTCCCCCTGCGGGAACCGTGCCCGAAGCGCCCTCAACGCTTGCGAATAGGCCGCTTCTTTATTCGCGGCCCAGAACGTGATGGCGTATTGCGCCTTGCCCTCGGAAACGCTCCGAAGCTCCACCGATGGCGGCGGCTGGGGCGAGATCCCTTCGACCTTTTCAAGAGCTGCGCGGACGTCCTCGGTTGTAACGGCTCTCTCGTCCGCCGGCAGCAGGAGAAAAGCGGAGGCGCGGCGCGTGGGAAAACGGGTCAGGTTGACGACCGCCGACGTCATGAATGTCCCGTTCGGAACGATGACCTCACGACCGTCGTCGGTCCGGAGCTGCGTCGTGCGAAACGCTATCTCCTCGACTGTACCGGTGTAACCGGTCACCTCGATGCTGTCGCCGATCCGGAACGGACGCTCGATGAGGACCCACACGCCAGCAAAAAAGTTCTTGAGGATGTCCTGGGCCGAGAGCCCGACAACGATGCCGACGACGCTGAACGATGTGAGGATCCACGCGAACGCACCTTGCGTGTATATCGCGAGAATCAACAGCCCACCGATGACGATGACGGTGAGCTGCGCGAGATTGCCGACGAGAACCGTGACGTTGGCCTGCGCGCGATTACGAGCCAACGCCCGCATCGTCACTCCCCGGACGCCTCGCGCGATGAGCAGGGCGACCGCCGCGACGACGAGCGCCCAGAAGGTTCTCGTGCCGTAGTCGAGAATGTTGTCGCGGATGACGGCCGGATCGAGCGGCATCGGCCGGAGAATACGAGCGCGCTTGACAATTGAACATCCGTTCGGTTACCCTGACAGCCAAGCGTGACAAAGCAAGACCAGCAGCGGGCGGACCGAATCCTGGCCTTCATCCGTGAAGCCGTGGCCGAGCGGGGCTATCCCCCGAGCGTCCGCGAGATCGCGGAAGCGGTCGGACTCGCGTCTACGTCGGCTGTTCACCACCACCTCACCAAGCTCGAGAAGGACGGGCGCCTCAACAAAGAGGCCACCCGCTCGAGAGCCCTCAGCCTTCCTGGCATGAACGGCGGTCGCGTCGTGCAGGCACCGGTCATCGGGGAGATCGCCGCCGGCCAGCCGATCCACGCCTACGAGGACCGCTCCGAAACGATGGGCCTGCCGAGCGAGCTCGCTGCGGGCCGCGGACGGGAGACATTCGTCCTGCGGGTCCGGGGCAAATCGATGATCGACGACCACATCGACGATGGCGACTTCGTCGTGGTCCAGGAGCAGAACACCGCGCGCGATGGAGACATCGTCGTCGCGGTGCTCGAGGACAACGTCGCAACGCTGAAGCGCTTCTACAAAGAGAAGGACCGCATCCGGCTGCAGCCCGC
>WNFW01003238.1_pt1 | contig 11275 bp, 10 predicted proteins | sample 5400131 | NCBI WGS metagenome assembly WNFW01 (sample SAMN13153362, study PRJNA577476) | soil metagenome | isolation source: 20 cm soil or saprolite under grassland replicate 1 | place: USA:California | collected 2016-06-15
TCAATTTCGGCCCCGCCTGGCAAGCGGCGGCGCGCGATCTCTCGATCAAGAAGGAATTGCCGCTCGCCGAATGTGCCCGCCTGTTCGCGCTGCTCAACATGAGCCTGGCGAACGCCTACATCGTCAATTGGGACGCCAAGTACACCTACAATTTCTGGCGGCCCGTCACCGCGATCCGCAATGGCGACCAGGACGGCAACGATGCAACCGAGCGCGATCCCGGCTGGACCTCGTTCAACCCGACGCCGCTGCATCCCGAATACCCCTCGCAGGCGACCTTCAACGCGATGATCGCGTCGGCGGTTCTGGAATCGGTGTTCGGCCCCGTGAAGGCCATTCCGTTCACGGCGACCGATGTGCGGGATCCGAAGCGGACGCGGCAGTTCGCCAGCCTGGCCGATATGGCCGAGGAGCAGAAGAATGTCCGCGTCTGGGGCGGCGTTCACTATAGATTCGCGATCCGCACCAGCGAGGACGTGGGCCCAAAGGTCGCGGCCTACATGATCGAGAACACGCTCAAGCCGGTACGTTGAGCTCGTGAGCCGGCGCGAAGTCCCGGATTCGCGGCGCGAATCCGGGGCTTTCTGCGGCGTGTGCCAACTCGGACGAGATCAGAATGGACCGACAGCGCCTCACTGCGCGTTGCAAAATCGTTGCCACACCCGCTGACTGATCCTTGCCAGTTCGATATTCTGTCATTGGCTCCCGGCGAATGGGGGACCGGATGCAGCGCGAACAATTGCGACGGCGCGAGTTCATCGCGCTCATGGGCAGTGCGGTCATCGCATGGCCGCTCGCGGCCGCATTTCTCGCCGCGTGTACTCTGGCAACCGGCTCCGCAGCGGCGCAGACCTATCCCAGCCGTCCGATCACCCTCGTAGTGCCGTACCCGCCCGGCGGCGCGACCGATGCGATCGCACGCATCATGCAGGACAGCATGTCGAAATCGCTTGGCCAGCAGATCGTGATCGACAATATCGGCGGCGCCGGCGGCATGATCGCCGCCGGCCGCGCCGCCCGCGCCGCGCCCGACGGTTATACGGTGCTGCTGCATCAGGTGGCGCTGGCAGCCGCCATGACGCTTTACCCAAACCTTGCGTTCGACGCTGAAAAGGATTTCGTCACGATCGGCCCCGTCAACACCGCCGCTACGACCATTGCGGCACGCCCGACGTTACCGCCGAGCAACATGACCGAGCTGGTGCGCTGGATGAAGGAGCCCGGACAGAACGCCAAGATGGCGCATGCCGGCGCCGGCTCGTTCGGTCATTTGTGCGGCGTCCTGTTCGCCCAAGAAGTCGGTGCCAAGGTCGATCAGATTCCCTACCGCGGCGCCGGCCCCGCGCTCAATGACCTGATGGCCGGGCACGCGGATCTGAGCTGTCAGTCAGCTGCGGCCGCCGGACCCTTGATCAAGGCCGGCAAACTCAAGGCCTACGGCATACTGGCCAAGACTCGGTTCGACGGCCTGCCGGACCTCCCGACGCTGGGGGAGGTCGGCTACAAGAAACTCGATCTTGATTTTTGGCACATGCTGTTCGCGCCCGCCGGCACGCCGCGCCCGGTGGTCGATCGACTGAACGCCGCGCTGCGTCACGCACTGTCCGATGCGAAGGTCACCGAGACCTTCGCCAAGAGCGGCATGGACCTCTTTCCCGCCAGCGAATGGACGCCGGAGGCGGGCGCCGCGCTACTCAAAAGCGAAATCAAGCTCTGGGGCGACGTGATCCGCGCCAACAACATCTCGGCCCAGTAGTGGTCCTCGCTTCGGCGTAGGATGGGTTGAGCGAAGCGAAACCCATCAATTATCCCGCCCGGGATGATCCGTGACGAACTATCGGCGCAACTTCGTTGCCGGCGGCAGCTATTTCTTCACCGTCAATCTGGCCGAACGGAACGGGCGCCTCCTCACCGAGCATGTCAACCTGCTGCGCGCGGCGTTTCGCTACACGCGCGCGAGGCATTCGTTCGCGATCGAGGCGATCGTGGTACTGCCCGAGCATCTGCACACGATTTGGACCTTACCTGAAGATGACGCCAATTTCGCCACGCGCTGGCGGCTGATCAAAGCAACCTTCTCACGCGCCCTGCCGACAAGCGAGCGGATTTCCCCAAGCCGTCTGCAAAAAGGGGAACGCGGTATTTGGCAGCGGCGCTATTGGGAGCACACTTTGCGTGACGAGGACGACTTCGCGCGGCACTCGGATTACATTCACTTCAATCCCGTGAAGCACGGCCTCGTGGCGCGGGTTAAAGATTGGCCGCATGCCTCGTTTCACCGGATGGTTCGGCTTGGTATCTATCCCGCGGATTGGGCAGGCGACGGGAACCACGACACGATTGGCTTTGGGGAAATGTGATGGGTTTCGCTTCGCTCAACCCATCCTACGAGCTGCAGCATCGCGCTCCTCAGGATGAGGACGAGGGCTACGATGCCGGGACTGTCGGCTTTTCGTTCGTCCCCGACTCCGGCACCAGCGCAGCGGCCTTCAACCCCGCCTTGACCTTGGGCACCGTGACCTTCACGTCGGTGATCGGCAGGCCATGGGTCGGCGCGATGGTCTTAACGCCGAGTCGTTCGATCAGGTGGTCGAGCCGATCGCAATAGGCGTCCATGTTGGCGAACTTGGTCCAGAACAAAGCCAGGTCCGCGAACACCGCCGACACGTCCGGCAGGTCAAGCGAGACCGCTTCTTCGGCGACCAGGCCGCAGTGCCCGTCCTCGTGATAGTGGCTGTAGGCAAAGCCGTCGCCGGGGAACAGCACGCGCTCGCGGGTGTCGAAGCCCCACCAGGTCGTGCGCAGGTCGCGGATCACCGGCTCGACCGCCATCAGCGTCCTGCCGCCGAGGTCGATCTCGTCGCCCTCCTTCATCGACCGCATGCGGTGTTCGTATTGCGGGAAGGCTAGATGATAGTCGCTCACGTCACCGCATAAGATGGCCTCGGGATGGGCCTTGAGGATACGGCCCAGGCCGCCGCAATGCGGCGTCTCCTGATGGGTGACGAACAGATACTTCAGTGGCGCCACGCCGCGCGCGAACAACTCGTTCATGTGCCGCTCGATGACTGGAAAGTCCTTCGGATGGCCAGTTTCGACCAAGCACGAGGCGGTCTTGCCGGCGACCAGGAAGGCGGCATTGTAGCCGTGATAGATCTTGCCCTTGTGGCGCTGCGCCAGACAGTCGCCGATCCAGAACACGCCGGGCGCGATCTCGCGGGGCATTTTGTTGGTCATTGCTCGTTCTCTACTCGTCATGCCCGGGCTTGACCCGGGCATCCATCGAAAAGAAGCGCTTTAATCGTCGGATGGATTGCCGGGTCAAGCCCGGCAATGACGATGGATGCATATTAGCGCTCCTCGTCGCGAAAGACGTAACGCGACACCGCCACCCTCTGGTCCAGCCGTTTGAGAATCTCATCCAGCATCTGGTAGTGCCGCGCCACCACGTTGTGGCCGCGTAGAATGCAGCCATAACCGGGCGCGATCGTCTCGACGTCGTATTTGTCGAATACGTTGGCGATGCCGCGCCGGATCGAGCCGGTCGGCGCGCCTTCAAGCCACCAATAGCGGGTGTTCAGCAGGAATGATCGGAGTTCGCGCGCGGACGTCGTGTCGTCATCGTCGGTGACGACCCAGGGTCCGTCCGCACGAGCGCGCCAGACATGGGTGAACATGTCCGAGCTGAACAGCGTCCGCGTCGCTTGGTCGTAAAGCCAGCGCGTGGCGATCAGGCGGATCGGTGCCTGCATGACATCGATCAACCGGCCCTTTTTTCCAAGCTGGATCGTGTCGGACCGCGTCACCGCGGTGATCGGCATCGAATCCAGGATGCTCCGGCCGTCTGCCTTGGCGCCGAAATCGAACCACAGCGCCGCATCGATGTTGCTAGTGTAACATTGCTCGACATTGAAGTGCCCGGCGAAGGTTTCCACGTTGTTGATCGACATGAACTCGTTCAGCCGCAGCGGGAACAGCGACAGCGGCAGCCCGGGCGCGATCAGCGACTCGATCTGCGCGCGGATGACCGGCTCGTCCTTGCCAAAGCCGGTGTCGATCAGCATGGCAGCGTCGCTTTGCGTCAGCAGGTAGCTGTTCGCCACGGAATATCCGCGCGCACTGGCCGGATAGGAGCTCACTCGGCCGTCGAGCGCATAAGGGTGTTGCAGGGCGTAGAGCTTGCCGTCGGCGAGCGCCGCGATGCCGCGGGCTATCCCGCCGGTTTTGCGAGCCTCCCCCGGCGCGTGCTGCGTCAATACCGACATTATGGCTAGACCTTATCGGGCCTGCCCCACGAAAGGAACAGGGCTTACGCGCCTCCTCGCGCCGCCATTGAATCAACGGATCGATCGTTGCACAACTCCTTCGAATAGTTCACATGGCTTTACGCTAATAGGATCCGCTTTGATGCCAACGCCCTCTATTCTGGTAGCAACGTGGGGCAACGGGCTATTCAGCCTCACTGGGAAAATGGTCTCTCAAGAACTCGCCGATCAATCGGTTCGCAGTCTGGCGGCCGATGGACATGGAAGAGCGCTCGCAATTGTTGGCGGGCATTCGCTCTGTCGACGATCCTCCGATGGCGAATGGACCGAAATAGCAAAAAGCGAATTCGAGCTTTCATGCTGCGTACCGATTGGAGACGTCGTCTTTGTTGGAACCGACGACGCACATATCCTGCGCGTTGATCCTGACGGCGCGCAACAATGCTTGACGGGTTTTGACGCCGTAGCGGGCCGCGACAAGTGGTACGCAGGATCGGCGATCATCGACGGCAAGCGGGTGGGGCCGCCGCTTGGAATTCGTTCGATGGCGGCGACATGCGATGGTGCCGTGCTACTGGCCAACGTCCATGTTGGCGGAATTCCGCGATCAACCGATTCCGGCCTAACGTGGCAGCCCACTATCGATATCGAAAGCGATGTTCATCAGGTCTGTGCACATCCAACCCGGCCCGACATCGTGATCGCAGCGGCGGCGGTGGGTCTTTGCATCAGCCGCGATGCTGGAGCGACATGGACCATCGAGAGCCGAGGACTTCACGCCCATCACTGCTCTGCCGTTGCTTTTGGGAGAAACGACATTTTCGTGTCGGCATCCACCGACCCTTTTGCGATGCAAGGCGCAGTTTATCGACGCCCGATCGACGAGAGCGGTCCGCTACAGCCTTTGGGCGGCGGCATGCCGAAGTGGGTCGACGGTAAGGCCGATACCAACTGCATCGCGACCCGAGATTCAATGGTCGCTGTGATCGACTGGTCGGGACACCTTTACGTGTCGCATGACGATGGTGCGTCTTGGTCGTGTCCAGTTGACGGTCTAACCGGTCCAAGCGGGCTTCACATCTGTTGACCTCGCCGCGTCACCTCTAGCAGCTTATTAGGTCCTGATCCTAGTTGACGGGTAGTGCTAATGAGCCGGGATCAAAATGCCGCGCCCGACGGGCGGGTAAATGTCCCGCGGGAACGGGTCCTTTTCCGGCCGCAAAAGCAATGCAGGGAGTCTTCACCATGGAAAGCGATCGGGGGCTTATTTTTTGGCCGCTATAGCGCTCCTTGCAGCAATTTCCGCAGAGCGTTGCGACTCTCGCAAACCCGCTCCCATTGGACACCGTCCTTCGGAAATTTCGGTGCCGAAGATGGAACTCAGGACGGCATTTGTGCGGGGAAGCCGATCGCCGTGCGACTGGCCGGCGCGCCCAGCCGCGATGAGTTTATCGCGCATCGCAATGGGGTGACGCAACAGTCAGGCACACACTGCGTCCTTGAGCGGCTACAGTAGGACCTTATCGCGAGCATGGGGGGTGGACATGAAAGTGGCCGTCGCTTGTCAGGGCGGTGGAATGCATGCTGCTTTCGAGGTCGGCGTGCTCACCGAAATCCTCAAGGACATCCGCGACAAAAACCGGTTTGAATTGGTGGGCTTGAGCGGGACGTCGGCCGGCGCCTTGTGCGCGCTGATGGTTTGGTACGGACTGGCTCCGAAAAAAGGAGGAGGTACCACCTCAGTGGATGGAGCAGCGGATGAAGCGATCTCCACTCTTAACAAGTTCTGGGAGAGCTTCGTGGCCAGCACGCGCGCCTCGACTATGTTGAACTTACTTACATACGGCGCATTCATGGCGGAGGAGATAGAGATACCTGTGCTCGGAGTAAGTGCGCGCGTCTCCTGCTTCAATCCGAGCAGCGCATTCTACAAGGCGGTTGCTGCCGGCCTGCCGAGCCTTGGCGTACGCAAGCTATACATTGATTTGGACCACCTGCTTGACGAGTCCTGTCCAGAGTTCGACCGCATCGACTGGCCAAAAGTAAACACGCGGCTGCTGATCGGCGCCTCGGAGGTTGTCAACGGCTTTGAGACCGTATTCGACTCCGACGTCAATAAGGGAACGCAGGCCAAGGAGGTTCTTTATTGGCGCCAGCGATTGCGGCTGACTCTGTCCGGGGTCGCCGCGTCAGGAACTTTGCCCATTCTCCGCGAGGCTGAGCATATCAAGGGGGACGGCTATTACTGGGACGGCCTTTACTCGCAGAATCCACCAGTGCGCGAGTTCCTCGCGAGAGCTGACGAGGTACCCGACGAACTGTGGATCGTGCGCATCAATCCTCAGCAATGGCCGGAGGTACCCAAATCCAATGCGGACATCAAAGATCGTCAGAACGAACTAATGGGGAACCTGTCGCTGAACAAAGAGCTGGATTTCATTCTGACGGTCAACAAGTGGCGCGACGACCCGCAATATTCGTCGCGCTACGGCGAATTTGCGAAGGACCACAAGCATGTGACCGTGCGCACGATCAAGATGGAGGAAGAGACCGCCGACAAATTACGATATTCGTCCAAGTTTAACCGCAGTCGCGACTTCATGGAACAGCTGCGTAAAGAAGGCCGCGTGGTCGCTCGGGATTGGCTCGACCGCTGGCCTGACAAAGTCGGCTGCTATCCGGAGGACGCTGCGTATCGCGAAATCCCAACAACAGGGCCGAAACCAAAAAAGACGACGTAAGCGAGAAAGAACGGGGAGGCGATATCGTCCTCGTTTTTGCCGCGGCGCCTCATTAGCCCTCATTTCTTCGGGATCGCTCATAGTGATGGTGTGTGGCCAAGTGGGCTTTTAAGGCACTTCGCGTCAATTCGTTGCCGCGCCGAATTTCGGAGGCGCTCGGAGGAAAGCGGACATGCCGCGAGCGGCGGGAGCGTGCGGACCTAAGGAAATGACCTGACTTGGATAATTGTCTTAGCGCCCGCGGTATGTCGCGATCTGCCAGACGTTCCCCCACGAATCCCGAACCGTGGCTCGTCTGTCGCCGTAAGGCATGTCCCCAGGTCTCTCGATCGATTCAGCGCCTGCGGCAATTGCTCGCTGGTAGGCCTCGTCCGCATTCTCGACATAGACATAAAGGAAGGCTGGCATGGCCTCGCGCGTACCGCCGCCGTCGCTGATCAGGACGACCGAATCGCCAATCCTCAGCTCCGTTGGTGCTCCGGACTGGAGCCTTCCTCTGGCGTCGAATACGACTTTCAAAAACCCTACCAAGCGAGCGACATCGTCAGTAAAGATTCTGGGGGTCACAGTGGGCCAGCCGTCCGGCTTGAATTTGTTCATGTCCTTGCCTCCGGGATGGACGGCTGCTCCACGCCGGAGCGCCGCGACACAAGCGTCGTTGCGGTGTCGCCTTCTGGCATAACGCCCCAGACAGTGGCGCAGCGCTAGCACGCACACTGAGGCATAACTATATCCCCCGCTATGTGTGGGAGGATCATCCAGAGCAGCGGACCGCTTCGCTATGCCATCGTCGATGGCATGAACGTGCGCGAGGGCCGCCTGCACAACTATCCGCCGCGGTGGAACGCGGCGCCGAGCCAAGACTTGCTGGTCATCCGCCGCAATCACAAGAGCGGCGAGATCTCGCTCGATCCGCTGCGCTGGGGGCTCATTCCGTATTGGTGCGCTGATCCCAAGGGCGGGCGCAAGCCGATCAACGCCAAGGGCGAGAGCGTGCGCGATCTGCCCACGTTCCGCGAGGCCTACCGCAAGCGCCGCTGCATCGTGCCGGTCGACGGCTTCTTCGAATGGAAGGCGATCAAGGGGCGCAACGCGAAGCAGCCCTACGCCATCGCCATGAAGGACGGCGCGCCGTTCGCCCTTGCCGGCATTTGGGAGAACTGGAAGGAGCCGGCCTCGGGCGAATGGGTTCGCACCTTCGCCATCATCACCACCGATGCCAACGAGCTCGTGGCCGAGATCCATGACCGCATGCCGGTCATTCTGGCGCGGGAAGATTATGCGCGCTGGCTCGGCGAGGAGGCCGACCCGCGCGATCTGCTGTGCCCGTTCCCCGCCGCCCCAATGCGCATGTGGCCGGTCTCGGCGCGGGTCAACAAGCACGAGAACGACGACCCGGCGGTTGTCGAGCCGATCGAAGTCGCGACGGATGCCGCTTAGAGAGCGCTAACTGCCGCCGCGGGCAAAGCCCGACAGCCCCGGGCGATCCGGAACGATGCGGCCAAGCCGGTGGTGGCGTTTAGGAATTGTCGCATCCGGGCGCCGATCGACGTATGCTCAGGATCGCACGAGCACAAGCAAGCTTGGCCATTGGGAAGCGCTGCGTGGTTGAGCGACGCAAAAAGATTGCAGTGGTCCTCACCCACGGCATGGGTGAACAGATCCCCATGGAGACATTGCGCGGTTTCGTCGAAGCCGCCTGGGTCGAGGACGCCGACGTCCATTGGCCTTCGCCGCCGGACGAAGAACCCGGAGATATCTGGATCAAACCGGATGCGGTGACCGGCTCGCTCGAACTGCGCCGCATCACGACGCGCTGGACGAAGTCGCCGGCAAACCCGCAAGCCAAGGGTCCGCGCGTCGATTTCTTCGAATTCTATTGGGCGGATCTCGCCGAGGGCACGACCGTCCATGAGGTGTGGGATTGGCTGCGCACGCTGCTTTTGCGCTGGCCTCGGCAGGTACCGAAGGGCTTGCTGGGCGCATGGCTGCTGCTGTGGGCCGCGGCTCTCGTCGTAGCGATCCTTTCGCTGCTTGCGCTCTCGCCCTGGCCCGGCGGCGTGTGGCACGCGGTCTTCGCCGCCGCGGCCGTTCTCGTCGGTTGGGTCATGCAATACATGGTCTCGCCCTATGTCGGCGATGTCGCACGCTACGTCCGCGCCGACCCGCGCAACATCGCCATGCGCCGCGCGATCCGCGAGCGCGGTCTCAAACTTCTGGGCGACCTGCACGCCAGCGGCGCCTACAACCGCATCATCCTGGTCGCGCACAGCCTCGGCACGATCATCGCCTACGATCTGGTGTCGCTGCTGTGGGCCGTGCGCGAGCAGGGCCTGCGGATTGGCGAAGACGAGGCCACTTTCCAAAAATTGCGCGCCGTGGAAAAAGCCGCACATGAGCTTGCCGATGGGTCGGAGGCGACGCTGCGCGCTTATCGCGAGGCGCAACGTGCGTTTCGGCTGAGCTTACGAAACGGCGCGGAAGCGGAGGGCGGGACAAAGCGGGCCCCCACCGAGGAGTGGCTCATCTCGGATCTGGTGACGCTCGGGTCGCCGCTGGCGCATGCCGTCTTCCTGCTGGCCCGTGACGAGGCCGATCTCGCGGACAAGAAGGCGCGCTGGTTGTTTCCGACTGACCCGCCGCAATTCCAGAAAATCGAGTCCGAGCAGCGGGAGAAGATTGTCACCGGACGGGACCCTCCCGGGCCGGAGGTATGGGGACCCCCGGCGGGACTGTTCTCCTATTTCGTCGCCGACAGAAAATGGGCGATGCATCACGCCGCGCCGTTTGCGGCCGTGCGCTGGACCAACATCCATGATCCCCACCGGCTGATCTTCCAGGGCGACATCATTTCCGGCCCCGTCGCACCGGTCTTCGGCCCGGGCGTCCTCGATATCGATCTCAAGGCGCTGCGCGGCCAGTCGCGGCGATTCAGTCACACGCGCTATTGGACTCTGACTGGCGAGGGGCCGGCGCCACACATCGACGCTCTGCGCAAGGCGATCGATTTGCTGGACCGCCCCGATGGCGAGATCTGGCGGAGCGGGGAGTGATCTCGCTGGCCGGTCAGTCGCTCGCCAAGGCTCAGAAGAAGCGATCCAGCAGCAGATGCGTTGGTAAAAACACGCAGATCGGAATGATTGCCATTTCGAGGCCGAGGTAAAGCAACGGCGGCACAACGTGCTGGGGTTTGCTGCCCGGGCCAAAGACCCAATTGATGTTCTTCTCCGGATCGGTTGTCACGTAAGTGACGATGAGGACCGCCCAGGTCAGCAGCGTTTGATAGATCAGCGCACGCCGGTCATAGCCGAACTGGTAGACCAGGAAGAGGAGCGTGGGCGGCAGCGCGAGATGAAAGAGAGACAGGGCCCGCAGGTAGCGCGGCAGCTTCGCATCGAACATATAGGCGGCGATGGTAATGAGGCGGCCGCCGGCCAAAAAATCGATCGTCCATGCAAGCTCGAGCGCCAGCATGCCGACCGCCGCCATGCTGGCGATGAGGCGACTGCCGCTCAACAAGGCGGCGAGCGTGAGGACAAGGCCGACGTCGGAAAGCCACAGGAAGTTCGTTGGTCCATAGGCGCGCCAATAGATGACGGCGATGAGCGGCACAGCCAAGCCGTAGACCAGCGTTAGCCACGACAAGATTTGTGCTGAGCTCACCATCTGCCGCGTTGCCGATTGATCTCATACCGGCGCCGATTGCGCTCGACTCGTCATGCGCGGGCTTGACCCGCGCATCCATCGAAAAAAAGTGCTTCATTCAAGCCGATGGATTGCAACGGAACTCGGGCCTGCCCGAGTTCCGCAATGCTGAAGCGCCGCAAGTCGGGCAGGCCCGACTTGCGGTGTCAAGCCCGGCAATGACGGCGGATGGGTCAGTACTGATAGCCATTGACCTCGAGCGTTCCTATCCGGTGCTCACCGCGGCTTTCGACGTTTCGGCGGCAACCGGCACGCCCTTGACGCGCGGGGATCGCGGTGAAATCGCTGGTCAGAGACCATGATAACTCGCGCTGCACGCCTCCCGGCAATCGCTTTCGATCTTCAGGGCCACCGCGGCGCGCGCGGCCTCGCTCCGGAGAACACGATTGCATCCTTCAGCACGGCTCTGGCGATCGGCGTTACGACCCTGGAGTTGGACGTGGGCATGAGCAAGGACGGGGTCGTTGTCGTCCATCACGACGAACGGCTCAACCCCGATATCACCCGCGGAGCAGATGGCGCCTTCCTCTCCCAGCGCGGGCCGCCAATCTATTCCCTCACCCT
>WNFW01007091.1_pt1 | contig 11274 bp, 6 predicted proteins | sample 5400131 | NCBI WGS metagenome assembly WNFW01 (sample SAMN13153362, study PRJNA577476) | soil metagenome | isolation source: 20 cm soil or saprolite under grassland replicate 1 | place: USA:California | collected 2016-06-15
AGGGCTCGGCCAGAGATGGCCGGGCCCTTTTCGTTGGCGGCCGATGCGGCGCAACATGATCCTAGGCCGAGGGCGGAAGCGAGCTTAGCCTAGACGTAGGTCTCGTCGCCCGGGATGACCGATCAGTAGATCACATCCCGGAATGCAGCTCGATCTGGAAGGAAGCCCTCGATGATCTGCGATGTCCATGCGCACTACACGCCGCGGAATTTCAGCGAGTTCATGGGCGACCGGTTTGCGTCCCCCGTTCACCTGCCGGTGAAGCGCGGCATGGCACGGCACCCGTTTTCGGATTCAGCGGAAGACATCGAGGGACGGTTCCGGCTGATGGACGAGGCGGGCGTCGGGAAGCAGGTCTTGTCGCCGAACCACCCGCCTTATCTCCCCGACGAGGCGGAATGCGTGACCGCCGTCAAGATGCTGAACGATGCTTATGCCGATTTCGCGAGCCGCCACCCGGCCCGCATCAGCTCCTATGTCATGCTGCCATTGCCGCATATCGATGCGGCCTTGAGGGAGATGGAGCGCGGCTTCGACGAGCTCGGCTGCGTTGGGGTCAACATGAATATCACCTGCCTCGGCCGCTCGATCGCCGAAACGGAGTTCGAGCCGATCTACGCCGAGATGAACAAGCGCGGCGCCGTGCTGTTCGTGCACCCGTCGGGATCGGGGATCTGCTCGCCCTTCATCGTCGACTACAATTACCGTGCGTCGGTCGGCACCTCGCTCGAGGACGCGACCTTTGTTCTGCACATGATCGCGAAGCAGATCCCGCACCGTTACCCCAACATCAAGTTTATCGTGCCGCATCTCGGCGGGCCCATTCCGATGCTGCTGAACCGGCTCGACAAGCAAGGACAGAACCAGAGCGGCCACCCCAACCTTGCCGAGGCGCCGAGCGTCACCGCGAAGAAATTTTATTACGACACGGTCTGCTATGGCTCGAAGGCGGCTTTCATCTGCGCGCTCGAAGCGTTTGGCGCCGATCATCTGGTGACCGGCAGCGATTACCCCGTGCTGCAGGACTATGAGGCGTACAAGGAGACCTTCGCGTATATCGAGCGGCTCGGATTGCCGAAATCCGATACCGACAAGATCCTGCATCACAATGCGCAGGCGCTCTTCGGGTTTGAGCACTGAAATTACGGTTGGGCGAACCGCCGCAGCACGTTCTCCAGCATGCGGGAGATATTGTTGTCGTAATTGCTGTGAGACAGGCTGCCGCAAAATGTGATCGAACCGGTCGAAAACACGGCGCCCCCCGAGACCGTCTCGAAATAGACGATCTCGGCCCGGATCAGCGCTTTTGGCTTCTCGCCGGTAATCGTCGTGACATGAGTCAGAAGCTCCTCCGGAACGGCGACGAAATGCTGCTGATGACCCTCCGACCGCGCGAGGATCAAGGCGTTGGGCGGCGTTCCCAATTCGACATCGGCGCGGTCGAGCTCGAAACCCGCAGCACCGCCACCCGACAGCCCGAAATCGCCGATAACCTCGTCATCGACGCCGACGAAAATCCACGCGGCTGTCGGATCTTCGGCGCCTGGCATGCGGCGATAATAGGAGCCTTCGAAGAGGCCCTGGGCGGAGAAGCCGACACCGCACAGTTCCTGGGGCGGCCGGCCATTGCGGCGCCATAACCCGCCGTAAGCGCCATCCAGCGCATGGAAATACTCGCCGGGCTCGGCAGCCCAGGCGCGGATGCCGCCCTCGGCGCGGCGGACCTCGACCACATCCGGGATCGCGGCGCTGTTGGCGATGCGCCAGTAAAACCCGTTGCCGCCGAGATAGGCGAGCCGGCCGCCATTGCCGAGGTAATCCCGCAACGCGTTTAGCGTGTTGGGGGTGTGATATTCGGGATGCGAACCGGTGACGACGGCCCGATACGGCCGCAACAGCGACACCTCCTCGCGATCCAGATCATGGTCGGTGATGACGTCGAAGGGGATGCCCTTCACCGTCAGCCAATCGGTCAGGTGCGTATCGGCCGGGAAATGCCGCAGCCCCGAGCCGCGGTTATCGACATAGGTGATGTAGCCGGGCCGCATCGTGAGGAGCGGCCGGCGCATGCTCGAATAGCAGATGCCGCTGCCATCGGAATGCTTGTTATAGGTCGAGCCGGCATATTCGGGGTGATCGTCGGCATTCCACGGATAGGCGCCCCAATCGGCCTGACGGTTGCGGAACGCGTCGTCGAGATTGCCGCGCTGATGATTGCCGTAGATCTGATAGGTGAAGGTGGAAGCGAGAAAGGCGATCGGCGCTGTGGTGCGCCCCCGCGGCGGCAGGACATAGAACGGCACGATGTCCTGCAATTCGCCGCAGCGGAGCCGCACGCCATAGACGCCGCTCGGCATGCCCTCGGGGATCTCGATCTCGAAATCGGTCTCCCATTCGCAATCGTAAAGATCGTCGTCATGGAAATGGATCGCCGCATAATGGCGCGGCATGTGCCGCCAACTCGTCTCGTCGCCGGTCCAGTAGGAGCCGCGCACGGCGCGGGTGGGCAGATGTCGCAACCGGCCGTGGAGGCCGTGCGGACCCCGGTCGATGATCCGATCGGTCGGGATCTCCGTGCCGAAATCCCACCAGGCCAGGCATTCGGCTTGACTGGGGTCGATCGGCGCCTCGCTGACGAGGGCGCCTTCGAGCACGGCCGGATCCTCGATCCGTCCGTTGAAAAAAGCCGAGTACGGATTGTCGTATGGCTGCGCGCTGACGGTGGTACGCGCGCCGAACACGGTGCGACCGAGCGCGCCGGCGGCGCCCGGCATCTCGGCTTCGCCGGAATCCGCGACGCCCCAACTGCGCTGCAACGCCGTCTGGCGCAGCCGAAGCGCGCCCGCCGATACAATGACCAGCTCGTACCAGCGCCGCTGCAGCATCGGCGCCGAGACCTGGACCCGCCCGCCTTGTGCTTCCAGGATCGCGCCTTCGGCCGCGACCGACAGAGTGATGCCGGGTGGTTCGAGCGACAGCACCGTCTGCGGCCGTCCGTCGAGCAGCCAAGGCTGTACCCGCACGACAATCGTGCACGGATCGGGGAGGCCGATGGGGGCGGGCATTGTTACCACACCGCACGAGCCGGAATGCACGGGCTGAAACCGCGATGGATATCGGCCCGCGAAACCGGGTTCTATCTCTTTGATCTTGAGCCCCGGCCCGGCCGGGTTGGCATCGCCATGGATGATCCGAACGAGGTCGGCGTCGTAGGGTTCGTGCCGCTGACTGGAGACCTTGACGGCGATCCGCTCGCCAGGCCGCGCGGAGAAGCGGTCGAGATAGCCGATCAGAGGAACCACCATTTTGAGCCCTCGCTGTTCCGGCAAGTTCTGGAGCGGTTACCCGAACGTCACCTCCTGGCCGGTGTCCGATGCGCGTTTGATGGCATCGATCAGATGGTGAAGCTCGACAGCCGTCGCAAAATCCGGCAGGCCGCTGTCGCCGGCGCGAATAGCCCCGGCGGCGAACCGCGCATACATCTGCCCGACATTAAAGGCTTCGCCGGGCGGTGTGCCCGCGGAGGCGACAGTGAAGCGCTCCGGCACGGCCATCGGCACGAGCGCGCCGTCGCGCTTGGCGCCGTGCAGCACGACCTCGCTCAGCTGTGGCGAATCCGCTCCGGAAGCGACCAGCGTCCCCTCGCGGCCGTAAATCTCCATGCGATAGCCGCTGCCGGCAAACGGGACCGCGCCGACATGCGACGACGCGACCGCGCCGTTCTTAAGCCAGCCGCTGACGAGCACGTTGTCGGGCGCGGTGACATCGAGCCAGCTGTTGCCGCCGGTGTCGAGCCACTGCTTCGCCTGCGTCGCCACGACAGCGGACAACCGCGTGAAATCGCCGGCGACAAAGCGCATCGCATCGATCGTGTGGCCGTTGGCGATCGTCAGCGTGTTGGCGCCAAGCGCGGCGTCACGCTGCCAGGTGCGGTGCGACGGCCGGGTCAGGACGCCGTCGCGGATCATGCTGACATGGACCGCCATGATCTCGCCGATCGAGCCGGCGGCCACCTGCTCGCGCATGTACATCACGGCCGGGTTGACGCGCGCCTGCAGCCCGACTGCCGTGGCGAGACCCTTCGCCTTGGCCAACGCGGCCAACTCCTCGGCCTCGGCCGTTGTCTGTCCAAGCGGCCACTCGCAATAGACGTGCTTGCCCGCTTCGAGCGCCGCTTTGGCCGGTTCGTAGTGTGACGGGACGCGGACGACGACCGCAACGGCATCGATCTCCGGCGAGGCAACCATCTTGCGCCAATCGTCGAAGGCGAGCCGCGCGCCATAGGCCTGACGCGCCGCTTCGGCGCTATCGGCGCGCGTTGTGCAGACCGCCGTCAACTCGACATCGGCGCTCGCCTGCAACGCCGGCAGATGCGAGCGCGACGACCAGGTTCCCCTGACGCTGGCGCCGATCAAGCCCAGCCGAAGCTTCTCCGCCATGCTGCTCCTCCCGTTCGCGCGCCGAATTGGCGCGAAGTCTGGGTCCGCGCTCCCGGCTCACGCGTCATGCCGTGTTCCCATCAACCGGCCGCACGGGCCGCCGCCGTCCGTTCGATCTCAGCCTTGGCCCCAGGATATTTCGTCAGGAAGCGCTCGAAGTCCGCCGCCGCGAGCACCAGCACGGTCCCATAGCCGAGCGAGACTACATCGGCTTGGCGAGGCTGGTGGCTTAAAAGTGCCATTTCGCCAACGAACTCGCCACTCCCGAGGCGTACTCGCTGCGTCGGGAGGTGTACCTCCACGGCCCCGGAAGAGATAAAGAACATCGCCCTCCCGCGCTCACCTTTACGGATGAGCATTTCATTCGGGACCAGCAGCCGGGGCCGGAAGAGACGCACGAGCGCCTCGAGTTCGCTTGGATTCAAACCGCCGAACACCTCAATCGAGTCGATGAGTTTCCGAGTCTCCAAGCCGAGATCGAGCGGAGCCTCTCTGGCCGAGCGCGATCGGGTCGCCTCGTGCTCGCGCTCGATATTACTCAGCAGTTCACCGCCGATCAGGCCCTCCTCGAACAGGCGGCGGTAGCGTGACGAGAGCATCCGAAATCCGGATTGTTGCAGGAAACGCTGTTCAAGGTGGTCGGCGTGCTTGGGATATTGCAGCCGCAGCGCATCGAGAACGCCGGTGGTCGCATCCGTGCGGCTGGTTATCACCTCACCAAGCGTTTGCGCGGCCGCCGACCCGAGGACGGCTCGCAGGCGCTTTTGCGTGAACACCGCCAACTCTTCCAGGGCGAGCCGGCGCACCAGCAGGGTCTCGAAGCGGATCGACAGCTCGCGCCGCAAAGGGGCGTCGATGTGCGCGGTACGATGCAAGAAATGGGCGATGCGAAATCCCCGCGGAAATGCGAGCAACGCGCGCGCCGCTCGGTCATAGCCGCGCCGGTCCTCGGTTCTTGCCGCATCGAGAATGAGGTTCGTGTTGCGTAAAAGGCGCTCGATGGCGACGCCCGAGACGCTGTTCTGCTCGTGATGATCGAGGATGATGCGCCGCTCCCGGTTGGCCAGGGCGATCAGCCCGATCCTGATCCGATCAGGATCGGAGATCGAGTTTTCCAAACCCGGTTGCGATTCCAGCTCTTTGATGCGCTGTTCATAATGCTGGCTGGCGGCCCGCGCAATCGCCGGCGCGATGCGATATGTCTGCGCGGCGTGGCGAATGACTTCGCGCACATCGGCCAGCGAGAGGGCCAGTACCTTGTCGCGGATCGCCTGATTCAGCGGCGATAGGCGATCAAGCTTGAGCAGGCGGATTACCGGGCGCAGCGTCAACCCGTTGACGAGCAGCGTGAATAGCGCGAAGCCGGTCGCCAAGTCTGCAACAAAATCCTTGCTGTCGGAGTCGAGGGCCGCGTTCTCCGTCACCGATAACGCCAACGCCAGCGTGACCGCACCGCGCAGCCCGCCCCATGTGATCGCGATTTTATAAGCACTGCTAACTTTCTGGCTCAGACGCAACGCACTGAGCAGCGGCAGCACCCCAAACAGCACCGCGGCCCGCGCGACAAGCGCCGCCGCAACCGCGACGAGCAGCAGCCAGAGATCGCGCAGCTGCATCCCATGGAGCAGTCTCGGCACCAGCGTCGAGGCAATCACAAAAATCAGCGAACTCGCCCAGAAGCCGTTTTGTTCCCACACGCGTTCGAGATATCGCCAGCTTGCCGGGCGCAGTCGGACCCGCGCGAGCGCGCCGCCGGTCAGTCCGGCGCTGACGACCGCGACCACTCCGGAAACACCGAGCACATGTTCGCCTAGGAGATAAACGACATAGGCAAGCGCTACCGAGAGGGTGACCTCGGCCATTCGCGATCCGCCGAGAAACGGCAGAGCCGCGCCGAACAGGTAGCCCGCGATACCGCCGACAAGAAGACCGCCCAGAAACACCGCGACAAAATGCGATATCTGGACGGCGAAGCTCGAATGCGCGCCGCCGGTCAGCATCTCCAGCAGCATCGAGAAGAGGACGATCGCCGCAGCATCGTTGAGCAGGCTTTCCCCTTCCAGCAGTCGGGTAAGCCGTGGCGGGGCGCCGAGATCGCGAAAAATCGCGATAACGGCCGCCGGGTCGGTGGTCGCGACAATCGCGCCAAGCAACATCGCAAGGATCAGCGGCACTCCGAAGAATGACAGTGCAAAGCCGATCGTCGCTGCGGCAGCGAACACGGCCAGAACAGCCAAAGTCAGTATCAGTGCGGCGTCCTGCGCAATCTCCCGCAGGTCGATTGTGAGTGCTGCGTGAAACAATAAGAGCGGCAGGAACACGACCAAAAAAACCGAGGCGCTGATCGGCAGTTCGACGATCGGTCTGACAATGTCGTCAAAGAGGTGGGTCAGAGGGGTATAGAGCAAGAACGACGATAGTCCGCCGACCGCCACGCCGACGATGGCGAGCAGCACGGTGTACGGCAGATGTAATCGTGCGGCGGTCGGTTGAACGACGCTGATCAGAAGCAGAAAGGCCGCGATTACAAGGGTTACGCTGGCAACGCCGCTCAAGGTTACGTTTCCTGGACAGGTGTGATTGCGCCGACCCTAGTCAGATAAGGGAAGCGCGAGGCTGATCGCGGCCGTGCTGAGGGATGCACGATGTCGGCCGACCCGGGTTCGCGGATGCCTTTAAGCCCCCTCCGCAGAGCCGAAAAAAAAGAGGAGCGCCTGGGTCCGCTTTGTTCCCCAGAAGAACCAATCCCGCCTTCCAGCAGAGCCTGCGGCCAATTTCTGCAAGCAAATGAGCCGTCGTAGCAGCACCAGACGACGACAGCGATAAATGCAACACCGTGTTGCTCCGCGCTCGGCGCAGTCGCGAAAGGTGGCATCACGAAACAGGACCAAGCCGATCAGGAAGGTCCGCCAAATGAATTCACCCGCGATGCGAAGGACAGCGGGATCAAAAGATTGCCGAACCCGCATTCTGAATACTCCGAGCTACGCCGCAGAATGGGTCGAGAGCGCGGCTCTGCTTATCCCGGAGCCGAACCTAACAAATGGCCCGATCTCGCTGCACCTGTCCTTCGGGGTAGCTGTGTCTTACCGAGCTGATCAACCCGCGGATAGCGTAGACGGGTGACGGGCGCGGTCTGGCGGATGCTGCCGCCGACGGAGATTTGCTCGATCACGAATACCGCGGAAGGGCGGCGCCTCAATCCGCAAAAGAAGGCGCTGGCGCCGGGCGCGGCAGGGCAAAACGGATAAAGCGGAACATAAAGACCGCGGCAAGACCGAACGGCACCCAGCAAAACAGATAGACCATCGTCACCGCATGTCCCACGGCCTGCGGGTCGGTCGCCGCGCCGAGACCGGCGGTGCTGGCGACGACCCCGCAATCGCCGCGCCAAAGGAGATGCGCGGTCGGATCGGGCCGTCAGATCTTCGACAGCGACAAGGTCGAAGGCGCGAACAGCTCTTCGGGAGAAAGCTGGCGGTCGATGATCCCTTGTTCGACGGCGTAGCGGCTGATCGCCGCCAATTCCCGCCGGTTGGGTTCGACGCCGTACGACCAGAAATCGTCGCCCATCAGCGCGCGGGCACGGGCCAATTCCTCGACCGGCCAGGGCAACGTGGTAAACAGATGCCCAATCGTCTCGAGCTGGCGGTAGCAGATCTCTTTCGCCTTCTGATAGGCGACGTAAGTGTTCACGGCCAGCCACGGATGTTTTTCGAGCAGCGAGCGGCGGATGCCGACGACATGCATGATCGGAAACATGCGGGTGCGTTCGAAATACGCCTCTTCCGCCGCGCGGTAGTCCGGAAACAGGCGTCGCACCGCCGGATTATGCCCAAAGCAGGACGGCGCCAATGCCGAGATCAGACCGTCGATCCGGCCATCATCGAGATGCTGCGTCAGTGTCTCGCCGGCGGGTAGCGGCCGCAGCTCGATTTCCGCCGGCAATGTCAAGGCGACCCGCGCCTCGCGGCCGGGCTGCTCCAGCCCGCCGCTGCGCCATTTCACATCTGCCGCGCGCACCCCGTATTCGTCTTGCAGGATGCCGCGAATCCAAACCGCGGCGGTCATCGCGTATTCCGGCACGCCGATCACTTTGCCGCGCAGATCCTCCGGGCGCTCGATGCCGCGATCGGTGCGAATATAGATCGACGAATGGCGAAACAGCCGCGACGGGAACACCGGAATAGCGACATAGGCGTTCGCTCCCTTGGCGACGAGCGCCATGCTGTTGGACAGCGACAATTCGGTGATGTCGAATTCCTGGTAGCGGAAGGCGCGGTGAAACGCCTCTTCCGGGGACATCGCGCAGCAGATCGTCTCGCACCCGGCGATCGGCACCGTGCCGTCGAACAAGGCGCGGGTGCGGTCGTAATCGACCCCCGCTACGCTCACCGTCAATTTTGCCATGCTCGCTCCTCGATCACTCGGCCCGCAGGCGCAGCACGGCGCGCCCGTCGATATGCCGGTCGCGCACCCCGGCCAGCGCCTCGCCGGCCCGATCCAGCGGGAAGAGGACCGCGGGCGCCGGCTTGACGAGGCCGCGCTCATAGAAACCAAACAGCTCGGCGTAGCAGGCCTTCAGCTCGGCCGGGCGGCGATAGCGGTAATCGGTGATCTGGAGTCCGCTGACCTCGATATTCTTCAAGAGCAAATAGTTCGTCTTCAGCGTCGGAATGCCGCCGGCGGCGAAGCCGATCACGACGAGCCGGCCGCACCAAGCAAGCGCGCGGATGGCCGCGGTGAAGATGTCGCCGCCGAGCGGGTCGATGATGATGTCGGCGCCGCGTCCATCGGTCTCGGCGTAAACCTGCTCGCGCAGGCTGTCCCGCAGATCCGCTCGCGACAGGTCGATGATCGTGTGGGCGCCGGCAGCGCGCACCGCCGCCGCCCGCTCCGGCCGCGAGATGCCGCCGAGCACGCGCGCCCCCATCGCGCGGGCAAGCTGCACCGAGGCGTGACCAACCCCGCCCGAGGCCCCGAGCACCAGCACCGTCTCGCCTTGAGCAAGCCGCGCGCGACCGCGCAACGCGACCCAGGAGGTGTCGTAGACGACGGCAAGCGACGCGGCCTCGGCAAAGGACATCCTCGCCGGCAACAGGTGACACTGCTCGGCGGCGACCGCGACCGCCTCGGCATAACCACCAATCTCGGCCATCGCCAGCACCCGGTCGCCGACGCGCAGATTTGTCACGCCGGATCCCAGTGCCGTGACGATTCCGGCTGGCCCCTTTCCTGGAATGAACGGAAGCTGCGGGAGAAACTGGTAGGCGCCGCCGACGACCAGCATGTCGACGTAATTGACGGGCGCCGCGTGCGTCTCGACCAGCACCTCGCCGGGGCCGGGACTCGGCGTCGCGGCCTCGCGGGCTTGCAGCGCCTCCGGCGGGCCGAATTGATCGACGACAATCGCGCGCATCAGTCTAGCCTTCCGCCGCTGCCGGCGATTTCAGCCGCACGGATTGCGGCTGCACCCGACCTTCTGTCACCCAGCGCATCAGCTCGCGCTTGACGATCTTGCCGCTGGCGGTCAGCGGCATCTCGGGCAGAAAGAGAATGAACTCCGGCATGTCGTATCGCGAGATTCCAGCGGCGGCCAGATGCTCAAGGATCTCGTTCGGGTCGGGTTGTGGGTTTGCGGTGGCGACCACGGCGAGGCAGACGCGTTCGCCGAGCCGCGGATCGGGCAACGGAACGACCGCCGCCTGCTCGATCATCGGATGGCGCAGCGCCGCCGCCTCGATCGGCGCCGGATAAATGTTGCGGCCGCCGCGTATGATCACATCCTTCTTGCGGCCGGTGATCCGCAGATAGCCCGCTTCGTCGATCTGTCCGAGATCGCCGGTCATGAACCATCCTGCGGTGTTGAACGCGGCCTCGGTCGCCGCCTGGTTGTCGAAATAGCCGAGCATCAGGCTGGCGCCGCGCCCACCGATTTCGCCGATTTCGCCCGGTGCGGCTCCGATGTCGGGATTGTCCTGCCGCCAGATGCGAACCTCGTACCCGTCGCAGGCGCGCCCGCACGTCTCGATGATGCGTTCCGGCGGGTCGTCGGGTCGGGTGTATTGGTGGGAGCACGTCTCGGTCATGCCGTAACCGCTTTGCGGCGTCACGCCGTGGCGCATCAGATCGGCGATGAGGGATGCGGGCGCCGCCGCGCCGGAAATGCGGAAGCCACGCACCGCTCCCAGATGCCGCAGGCCGCGGGTGCGCATTTCGGCCAGCAGGTCGAAAGCGTGGGTCGGTACGCCAAACAGAAAAGCCGCGCCGGTTTCCTCCAGACGGTCGACCAGGCTGCCGCCGCGCGGCAAATCATGCACGACAAGCTCGCCGCCGCCGGCGAGCGCGGTGATCAGCGCGCCGAGGCCGAGATTGTGCGACAGCGGGCTCAGCGTGCAGAGCACAGCGCCCTCGAGCCGCCAGTCGCGCGCCATCATCCGCGCGGTTGCAAGCAGGGTGTTGTCGCTGTGCAGGACGCCCTTCGGTGTTCCGGTGGTGCCCGAGGTGAAAGGCAAATACACGATCTGGTTGGGATCGTGGCTCGCCGCTAATTCCTCCCGGTCGCCGGGCAAATCCGCAAATGGCGCCGCGTCGGCCGCACCGATCCGGTGGGTCCCGTGAATGAAATCGCGATCAGCAAGCTCCTCGAAGAGGTCATGCCGGTCGGAATCGGCGCCAAAACCGGGATCGGCGATTACCGCAGCGGCCCGCATCCGGTCCACCAGAGCGATAACCTCGGCAGCGGTGTGGTTCCGGTGCAGCGACGGGCAGCACACATAGCCGTTGCGCGAACAGGCGAGGAGCGCGATCGCAGTCTCGATCCGGCTCGGCAGCC
>WNFW01006212.1_pt1 | contig 11272 bp, 6 predicted proteins | sample 5400131 | NCBI WGS metagenome assembly WNFW01 (sample SAMN13153362, study PRJNA577476) | soil metagenome | isolation source: 20 cm soil or saprolite under grassland replicate 1 | place: USA:California | collected 2016-06-15
TGAGTGGTTTGAAAACGCCCGCCGCATCTTCAAATCCAATGACGACGCAGTCAGCCCGGCGATCTCTCTCGGGCAGCCAGGCCCAACCGGTCGCATGTAGCGTGCCGTTTGCGTCTAAGTTGCAGGTTTCGATTTGGCCATGTGAACCGTCTGAAGGAGGTGGTGATTGCTGCACAGCACTCGCTAGTGAACCATGCACAAACCGGAGCCGCAGTATTCGATGCTTCTCGAGGAGCGCCGCCCAGTCCTTGAGTGCGCTTACGTACGGGAAAACAAGCGCGAGGTCGGGGTTGTCTGGAATCGGTTCGATCCATTCCAGCGTGTGCAACAGGTGGGCACGGTACTTGTGATGCGCGGCGAGGATGTCGAGAGTTTTTTTGTAAGACGCCGCCCAGAGCAACACAAAAAAAGCGATCGTCCACGCTGCATTCGTTAGAAACGAGGCCCGGAGCGCAGGAGACCCGTTACGGATCCGAGAACAGTAGATTGCGAAGTACAATCCAAAGAGCGCGATGTAAAAAAACAGGCTAAAAGCCACGTACCGTGTATCGAGCGCCTGTTGCACACCGAATCCAAGCCGTCCGACCCCTGTAATTGCTCCAGTCGAGCAGGCGTAGGCACCGATTAGCAGCCAAGGGTAAAATGTCCGCCAATCTCCGCGCCGTTTGATCGCTTCAAAAGCAAAACCGACGGCACCTGCGAAGAGTAATAACGCGATGATTCCCAGAATTAGCGGATCGCTAAAGTCGGACGCGAAATACCTGCCAATCCACAGGACTAAGTAGTGCAATAGTTCCCAAAAGCTCCCGATAACGGATGCGAGTTCCGGATGATAGCTTGGCCGATGGTAGCCAATGAAATAGCAGCCAACAGAAATAGCGCCAGCGACTGCGTACGTGACATACCAGCGAATTCGGGCTCCACGCGAAGAAGATTCGTTAGTCGCAGCTAGCGGCCAAGCTAGTCCCCACAGGAGCATACCGTTCGCAAACGTGTACGTCGCTAGGAACGCAAGAATAAGATTTCCTAAAGCTTTCTTGCGGAATGAAACACGTGAAAGATTCAAAGCAGCGGCCGCCGCGACAGCAGTACCCGGGAAAAACGCTTCGCCTTGAAGGCCGTTCAGAAAGTTTTCCACTTGCACGGGCGCGAAGCAGAGAGACACCATGAGGGCGCAGCCGACGGAGGTTGAAATAGGAGTGCTTCCGGGAGTTCGCCGAAGGAGGAGCAAGAGCAAAACACACAAGATGCAAACCAGAATGAATATTGCTCGCATCTCTTTGCGCACATCCCAGCCGCCTACGCCGGCAAGCGCAAAGTACAGAAGCCGTGGAAAAAACTTCCGGCTCTCGTTGTGTTGCGAAAATAGATCGCTGATCGTAAGTGTGCCACGGCACCAGGACGCGAATTGACTTCCGGGTGTGTACCATTCGTCCCACGTTGGAATCGGAACCCAATTGGTGGAAACCCAATGCCACATCATCAGCGCAGGCAGGACACTCACCGTCGCAAGAAGTAACACGGCAATGCTGCGCAGGTTGTAGCCGCGAATTCTTCCGATCAAATCCATGCCGAATCAGATTTCCGTGACCAAATCGAAATAGTTTGAGACTGTGCCTACCGAGGTCTCTTGGCAAGCTTGCGCGAAGGTTGAATGCAGCGGCGACAGCGCGCCCATCGAAGCCAGCTGGGAGCAAATCGACATCGGTGCGTCAGTGATGGCGAAACAGAAAGATCCTCCAACATTGACGCCTTGTAATGGTAGGTTAACTAACGCGTGATGGAGCACCACCCGGCGCGCTCTGAATACAAGAAGGTATGGTCTGCCCTTTCAACTACCGAAGAGCAGGCGAAATTGCATGTAATCGGTGTGACGGAGGAAGCCGCGCTGCAAGCGACCGGTGAGGAAACTTTGAGATTTCTTCAGGACAGCGTCGGTATTGGAAAGGATGATGTCGTTCTTGAAATCGGGTGCGGGATCGGGCGTGTAGGCAAAGTTGTGGCGCCGCTCTGTAGGAAATGGATCGGTTGCGATGTCGCCTCGAACATGCTCGCGCTGGCCGCAGAACGATTAAGGGATTTGTCGAATGTGGAGCTAGTGGAGATATCCGGCTATAATTTGAGCGTTGTTGCGGATGTGTCGGTGGACGTTGTTTATTGCACAGTGGTGTTCATGCACCTCGAAGCCTGGGACCGATACAACTACATCTCAGAAGCATTTCGTGCGTTGCGACCCAGAGGCCGAATTTACGTGGACAACATCAATCTCTGTTCCGATGGCGGTTGGAAAGTCTTCGAAACCCATCGTGCATTCTCACCCACAAACCGCCCCCCGCACATGACGCAGAACTCGACTCCACAGGAAATCGAGACTTACTTGAAACGCGCAGGCTTTTCGGATGTGCGAATTCGCACAGACGATGACTGGATCCGGGCTTCGGCAATTAAGCCAAAGTCTTAATCGATCGGGAACTACCGGTAGTGAACATTGCATCTCTGTTCGGTGGCTCGGCTGAGCGCACGCATGCGCTCAATGAGCAAGTCGCGAGTGCAAACAGTCGGTATCACTGGTGGTTTGATCATCCCGTCGATTGGGAGCGGCCGACGCAAACGCTTTACGTCACTGGTTGGTGCGTGAGTGCCCGCGGCAGAGACATTTTTGCAATGCGTGCCCGCATCGGGCGTCGGAAATTTTTGGGTAACTACGGAATCGAACGCAAGGACGTGGGCGCTACGCTCCGCAAGATGCCCGCGGAGCGAATCGGGTTTGCCATTGCTGTTCCACTGCCAAGAGGAAAATCGCAGGTGACGATTGAGGTTCAGGAGTGGGATGGCGTCTGGCGGCCCATTTCGAGTCGCGCCGTATTCGGCGTTCCGAATGGAGATTCAGTAGCCCCGATTGATCCTAAATATTTTATCCACAATCCCGGCGCCAACCCACACATTGCATTCTGGCTCGATCGCCCATTGGTGTGGCCAAAAAAAACTCGTCATTTAAAAATTTCCGGCGAGAATCGACCAGGCGCATTGCGAAGCGGTTTTTCACTCGACGCGATCATTCCGCGCGGCCGCAGCGAACTCATACTGGAAGCGCGAAGCGGTAAGCGACCGTGGGAGACTTTTTTTGTCCATCCGATACGCGGTCCGATTTTCCGGGAGCAATTGAACGCGGACGCAAAAATCGCCGGCGATTATGCGCGCTGGATTCAATGCTACGATCAGCTCCAAGGAGAAGATTTGAAACGCATTCGGGAGCAGATCGCGGAGTTTCATAATTCGCCGCTGATCTCGATTTTGTTGCCAGTCTACAACTCGAATTTGAAGTGGTTGCGGCGCGCGATTTTGTCGGTGCAAAAGCAATTGTACCCACACTGGGAGCTTTGCATCGTGGACGATGCCTCGACTGACCGAAAGATCTGGCCTTTCCTGCAAAGGTGCGCGCGTAGGGATCGGCGAATAAAGTTGATGCGACGCACGGAAAATGGGCACATCTCAGCGGCGTCAAATGACGCATTGCGTCTTGCAACCGGCGAGTTTGTCGCGTTGCTGGATCACGACGACGAACTGGCGCCTACGGCACTGTACTTCGTGGCGCTGGCTTTGAATAAGAATCCCGATTTGCAACTGCTCTACAGCGACGAAGACAAGCTTGATGCACAAAATCGACGGTTTGAACCGTATTTTAAATCCGATTGGAACCCAGAACTCTTTCTGGCGCAAAACTTCGTGTCCCATCTCAACGTTTTTCGAACCGAGTTGATCCGGAAGGTTGGCGGTTTTCGCATTGGGTTCGAAGGTTCGCAGGATTACGATCTGGCGCTGCGTTGCATAGAACAGATTGGACCGGAGGACATCGAACATTTGCCCTGGGTGCTTTACCACTGGCGCGCAGGAGATCAAAGCACGGCATCGAACGCTACTGCCAAACCGTATGCGCAAGAAGCCGCTCGACGGGCGGTGGAAGAGCATCTCAAACGCACAGGAATCCTCGGCACAGTGGTGCCGAGTCACGGTGTCTATCTACAGACCAAATACGCGCTCCCAAACGAGCGACCGATGGTTTCCATTATTATCCCGACGCGAGACCAAGCTCCATCCTTGAAGAAGTGTGTGTATAGCATCTTTGAAAAAACCGATTATCCCGCATACGAGCTCATCGTGATTGATAACGGAAGCTACGATTCTGAAGCGTTGGAATTTTTGGCCGAGCTAAAAAAACGTGGCGGCGTACGGGTCGAGCGAATCGACGATGCATTTAATTATAGCCGCCTGAATAATCGCGGCGTCGAATTGGCTCGGGGCTCGCTTGTAGCATTGCTTAACAATGACGTAGAAGTGCTCCACGCAAACTGGCTTAGCGAAATGGTGAGCCGTGCGATTCAACCAAAAGTAGCAATGGTTGGCGCACGACTCTGGTATCCTAACGGGACAATCCAGCACGGTGGAGTGATCCTCGGAGCAGGTGGCATTGCCGGTCACGCGCACGCCGGGCTCAGACGCGACGAGCCCGGCTACTTTGCTCGCGCACATCTGGCGCAGGATGTTTCCGCAGTGACCACTGCTTGTGCGCTGGTGAAGCGGGACGTGTATCTACAAGTCGGAGGGTTCGACGAAAATCTGTCAGTCACGTTTAATGACGTCGATCTTTGCCTGCGATTGCGTGAAGCGCGCTACCGCATTCTCTGGACGCCATACGCAGAACTGATTCACCACGAGTCAGCCAGTCGCGGTTTCGACAACAGCGCGCCGAAACAAGTCCGATTTCTAGCGGAGGTCGATTATATGAAATCGAAATGGGGCGACATCTTGAAGCGCGATCCGTTTTACAATCCGAACCTTTCGCTCGACGAAAATCTCTTCACTCTTGCTTTTCCGCCACGCACGACCAAGCCGTGGCAGCGTGTTGCGGCTTAATTGGATGATTGAAGTCCTGCCGGACAGATGATGACAGAATCAACGGAGGAGAAAACGGTAGTCGCGGACTACGCGTTTCGTTTCGATGCGCTGCCAGAGCGGGTCATTTTCACTGGCCAAATCAAAATCACCGGCTGGCTGTTGCATCGCAAAGGCCTATCGATCCACGGAATTCGTGGAATTGTTCGCGGGATTCTACGTCGCCGATGGATTTTCCGGGCACGCCGCAAAAGATCCCGGCCTCTAATTGCGGCTGCTTACCCCGATTTGCCCGAAGCGGGGCAAAGCGGCTTTCTTCTGCTGCTCGAGCTGCCAGTCGGCCGAAGTGAAATTACGATCCAAGTTCAGGACCATCGAAAAATCTGGCGAACGATTTTTGTCACCGATGTCTGGGCTTTTCCTCTTACCTTTCTCGGTCGAATACGTCTGCCGCGGGTCGAACGGTTCTTATCCACTTATCTCGCGCAACTTATTGTCGGAAACAGGCAAAACAGGGCGAGCTCGGTCAAGCCAGACCCGTTCAGCCAGATTGAAGGCAGTTTGCCTCGCGAGAGGCTCCAAAGCTTCAGGGGTCAGCCCGGTTCAACGCAGAGCGATATTAGAGCGGTAGACTTGTTCGTCACTTCGAAGTCGAATCTATTTATCCGCGAAATCGCCGACTTGCTTTGCGCCGGCTTCCGCGCTGCGGGATGCCGAGCGCAGCTTTTGATCGACCAAATTCCGGCCGAAAAAACGGAGGAAGGCAAGATTCAAATCGTGGTTACACCTCATGAGTTCTTTAATTTATTCCTGAGGGACAAGCTTGCCTGGGAGAAGATGCAGCGCCTTACAAATCATCTGTTCCTGCTGGGCACCGAACAACCCGAGAGCGAATGGTTCGACAGCAATCTCGTCGTTGCACCGCATGCACGCGCGATGCTCGACATTCATTTATCCGGCGTGGCCGCATACCGCGCGCGCGGTCTGCCCTGTTTCCACTTGCCGCTCGGCTACCACCCATTGCTCGAACAAAGTATTGTACCAGCAAAGCCCAAAAGAGATCTCGACATTTGTGTTCTGGCTGCGATGACCGACCGCCGTGAGGAATTCATAGCAGCCAATGCCGATTTCTTCGCGGCACGTAACTGCCATGTTAGATTCGTTCCGATCGGCTTCGCCAAGACCGAAGAGACGCGAAGTTATTTGCCCATTCCACAACGCAACGCCCTGTTGCAGCGGGCAAAGATCCTGCTGAACGTTCATTACTCAGATCTGCGCTATTTCGAGTGGCACCGAGCGCTTATCGCTCTGGCCAACCGTTGCTGTTTAATCACCGAAACCTGCCAGGGATTCGAGCCGCTTGTGCCAGGCAAACACTTCGTGATGGCAAAAGCAGACGATCTGACCACGTGCTGTGAATACTATCTCAATCGCGAAGAGGAGCGGGAAGCGATCACCGAAGCAGCTTACAATTTCGTGCATGACTCCTTTACCCAGGAAGAAAATTGCCGCGCATTCCTGCAGCAGATAACGAAAGAGTTCCAATGCGGCAATGCCGGAACAGAATTGACGTTGAATCTGGCAGCAAACGAAGTTGACTTGCCAGTCGAGCCTTTGCCCGAGTCATTGGTAAAAGATCTATCGCGAAAACCTGTAACGCTATTCCTCTCGGCGTTGCGTGAAGATCTCTCAAACCTGTTTCATCCCACGCATACAGAACCGATTGGGAACGGCAAGACCTCCACAGATCCAATCGAAACAGCCCGGCGCATCGCCATCGTCTCCGATAGCCGGCGTGGATACATCGAGCGATTCGAGGCGCAGAAAAAATCTCAGGAACAAGAGAAAGCGATTTTTCATTCAATCGACAACTCGCGTTTTAATGGCAGCACGCCCGCGATTTCGGTCATCGTCACGCTCTACAATTATGGCGCCTACATTCGGCAGTGCTTGAAAAGCCTGGAAGACTCGCACACAGCAGCGATTCCGGGAGGCATCGAGGTGGTGATCGTTAATGACGCTTCTACTGACGATTCGTTGAAGCAGGCAATGGTGGCCCAAAAAAATTCACGTCATCCAGTTCGGATTATCGACAAACAGTTAAATACCGGGCTGGCCGATGCACGGAACATCGGCCTGCAGATCGCGCGTGCGCCGTATGCTTTTATCCTGGATGCCGATAACATGGTGTTTCCCCACGCACTCGAGCAGCTGCACGCGACGATTGTGAGAGACAATTCCGCTGCTGCTTACTCGATGCTCTGCCGTTTTCAAGGTAGCCAAAGTGATCGGGAAGGATTGCTTTCCTATTTTGATTGGGACCCGCGGATGCTGGTCGAATTTCCTTATATCGATGCGATGGCGATGTTCGATAGAGAGCAGCTTATCAAGATCGGCGGTTATGATAACGAACTGTACAAACTCGGTTGGTTTGGGTGGGAGGACTATGACCTATGGCTGCGAATTGCCGGGGCAGGACTTCATGTGAGCTTCTGCCGAACGTCCTTTGTCTCTATCGCCATCATAAGAAGGCCATGAGCAATGCGACCAATCTTTTCGAGCGCGAACTCGTCGCGCATTTGTTCGAAAAACACCGTGCGCTCATCGAGAGATACCCGCCGAAACGGCGGATCCTTGGAGTGAATCGCTCCCGGTTCGAGCAAACGGCCGAAGCAAGCGGTCACGGGCGCAAAAGCCCAGAGGTGTATCTGGCGCAGGTTAAGTAATTAAGCTCACTGCCCGCTTGATCTGCCTGAGTACTCGGAACCGGATATCACCGGCGGGAAAAACACCGCTAGCAATCGATCTGAATTCTCTGCGTTGGTTAATCCGAGACTGAAACTGCACAATGCTGCTGGAACATTAATCGGCTCTAATGATGATTGGCAGCAATCGATAATCGGCGGTGTTATCACACAGAACCAACTGGTCGATATTCAGAACAGCGGCCACGCTCCAACGAATCCATTCGAATCGGCGATCCTTGCAGATCTGCCACCAGGCGACTACACCGCGATTGTGAGTGGCGTAAACAACATGACCGGAATTGGTCTCATGGAAGTGTACGATCTTAGCGCTAACACTGCTTCAATACTTGGCAATATCAGCACTCGCAGTTTTGTGCAGACCGGTGACAATGTCATGATTGGTGGCTTCATCGTTCAAGGAATGGGCGCCAAGAGAGTGATTGTTCGTGCCATAGGTCCTGAGCTCGCTGCGCCTCCATATAATATTCCCAATGCATTGGCGAATCCCACCCTGGAACTGCACAATGGCACAGGAGCTTTGATTGCCTCTAACGATGACTGGCAGCATACGATAATCGGTGGCATCATCACAGCCGGCCAGGTCGCCGCTATTCAAGCGAGCGGGCATGCTCCAACTGACCCATCTGAGTCGGCGATAATTGCGGACCTGCAACCGGGTAACTACACCGCGATTTGTGCGGGGTGTAAACGACACGACCGGGGTTGCTCTCGTGGAAATATACGACCTGGACAGGTAGCAACTTCGTTATTTGCGCAGCGAGAAGTCTGCGCATTCACGTGAGAGATTTGGATTATAGTAAGGATCACCTTCCAAAACGTGCGACCAGCGTTCGCGTATGACTGCTTCGCTACGAACATCGCTTTTATCTAATACCGCGTGCCAGCAGAGTTTTGCCAGAGGCGTGTAAAGAATCAGGTAACCCGCGCCTCGCATTTTTAGGCAAAGATCGACATCGGCGAACGGGCCTGAGAGCTGTTCATCGAATCCGCCGACTTGTTGAAAGACTTCACGGCGCACCAAGAGGCATGCGCCGGACACCGCGCTGTAGTTGCGGGTCATCTGCAACTGACGGTTTACGCCAGGATGGTCCGCTGGGAAACCGCGAAAAGCCGACTGCGCAATTCCGTTGACGCCCAAAACAAGGCCGGCGTGTTCGATCGTGCCGCCGGGATTGATCAGTCGCGGGCCGACTGCGCCAGTCTCGGGCCGCTGTACGTGCTCAGCCATGATCGTTAGCCAGTCCGGGCCGATCGGTTCTACTTTTTCGTCGAGGAAAAGAAGCCAAGGGCTGTCAGTCTGCGCGACCGCGTAATTTTTGGCTGCGGAATCATTCATCGCCTCTGCGAAATGCAGCACCCGGAAATCTGTGCCAGCCTCATCAACTTTGTCGCGCTCGCCCATTTTAGCGATCACGATCTCGTAATTCGGATAGCTCGTTTTGCTGACCACGCTTTCGACACATCGATCGAGCGACTCCGGGCCGTGGAAACTCGAAATGATAACACAGATCTTTTTGGCTTCGCGCAGCTCGCGTCTCACATAAAAAGCGTGAGTCCGCCAATCAACGGCCACGTGGGCCGGCTCGCCTCGGCGCTTCAGGTGAGCTTCGATCGCGCGCCACGAGGCTTCGAGCTGTCCTGGCTTTTGGCGAACATCGCTGGCGCTGGAATTCTCGCTGCGCCGCCAGTGGTACAGCACGCGTGGAATATGATGAATTCGGTCGGTTCGCTCGGTTATGCGCAGGAGAAGATCGTAGTCTTGTGAGCCATCAAACTGCGGTTGGAATCCCCCAACCTCTCGAACAAGATCTCGGCGCAAAAAGATCATGTGGCACAAATAATTGCAGGACAAAAAGAAGTCGGGCGACCAGTCCGGTTTCAATATCGGTGAGTCGAAGCCCTGGTCCGTGAGTTTGTCTTCGTCCGAGTAGATCAGATCAAGCCCGGGATTTTCCTGAATCAACCTTACATTTTGGAAAAGGGCATCGGGCTCAAGCACGTCGTCATGATCGAGAAAAGTGACCCACTCGCCGCTGGCGAGATTAAGGCCTTTATTTAACGCGGCTGAGATGCCTTGATGGCTTTCGAGGCTAACGAGACGAATCCGCCGGTCACTTGCGCCCAAGGCAGGCAACGCGCGCAGCAAATCGGCGTCGGTCGATCCGTCATCGATAAGTAGAAGCTCCCAATTTTCATAAACTTGCGCCAACACAGACTCCACAGCCTCACGAAGCCACGGAACCGGAGTGTCGAACACTGGCGTGAGTATGCTGATGAGCGGCCGTGAAGCGAAAGCGTGCACCTCATGGCGCATCGAGGCCAACTCCTCCGCACTCGCACGATGCTGCTCGAACCACCTTTGGTATTCGGTCACTTCGGTGCGCCCTGCGCGCTCCTGTTTCTTCCAACCCAAGATTCTGCAGACCGCGTTCAGCAGTTTCTCGATAACCCGGTACGGCACGAGCAACACCTGACCCACCCTGCGCTCCGCTGATCCGCGCAAGCGTCGCCTCTCTTCTTTCAGCGACCTTAGTTCGCGCCGGTATTGTTTTAGTTTAAGTAATTTTTCTTCCAGCGTCGCGATATGACTGTGCGCTTCTGCCAATTCGCGGTTCCGGATTTCAAGCCTTCGCGCCAAAGCCTCCAGTTCGTCGTTCATTTTGCTGCACAGTCCTTTGTTAGAATGTGAGCGAAATCCGATCGGCTCGAATAAGTGAATGGCGGCGACACGAGGATATTATATTGGTTGAAGCAAGGTGCAGGCAAATCTACCCTGCCCTGCCCACTGCGATACTGCCGACTCCGCAATGCTCGACTTTGTCGTTTACCTTCTTTATCGCGCAGGGTCAGCCATTGCCGCCGCACTGCCGTTGCGGTTTCTGTTTGGTGCCGGGCAGTTCCTCGGCTTTTGCGCATGGCTCGCATCAGGGAAATATCGGCGGCTTGCGCAACGCAATGTTGCCATTGCCTTCGGCAACGGCAAGTCACCACGCGAATTGCGTCGTCTAGTACGCCGGCACTTTCAACGGCTTGGCGCTAACCTGCTCTGCAGCGCAAAACTCACCACAATGCCGCCGGAGCAAATTCTCCGCCGGGTTGAGGTCGAAAATATCGAAGCGATGGCCCGCGAATTTCGCGCGGGCGTTCCCGTCGTCCTCATTTTGAGTCATCTCGGGACATGGGAATTGTTCGCGCAATTGATGCCCGGGTTTGTTGGCTTCGTGCGAAACGCGAGCGTTTATCAGAAGCTCGGCAACCGTTTCATTGACGAGCATGTGCGCCGGACGCGCAGCCAAACTGGCTTGGAATTGTTCGACCGCCAGGTCGGATTTCAGCCGGTGATCGACTTGCTGCGCTCTGGTGGCGGCGTCGGCGTTCTGTCCGACCAACACGCTGGCGACCATGGAGTTTGGACGCCGTTTTTCGGAAGACTCGCGTCCACTTCGCCTTTGCCTGGTTTGCTTGCAAAGCGGACCCACGCGGCGCTCATCGCCGCTGGAGTTTACACAACCGGTCCAGCGCGCTGGCGAATGGTGTTCACCGAGCGGTTCGACCAGCCAAATACTTCCGTTGCGGACACTACGTGGAGAATAAACGAGGTGATCGAGCAG
>WNFW01003240.1_pt1 | contig 11269 bp, 4 predicted proteins | sample 5400131 | NCBI WGS metagenome assembly WNFW01 (sample SAMN13153362, study PRJNA577476) | soil metagenome | isolation source: 20 cm soil or saprolite under grassland replicate 1 | place: USA:California | collected 2016-06-15
TGACGTCGCCGCGACCGGCGTTCCACCGGCCGACGCCGCCGGAGCCCACTCCCGCTTCGCCCGAGCCGAACTGCACGAGGCTGGTCCGCGCCGCTGGCGGCATGCCGGCTCGGCCGGGACGCATCTGGCCGCCGCCGTCCGACTCCGCGCAGACGCGACGCCGGACGGTCCGGATCGGTCCGACGCGATCGACCTCCTGACCCATGCGGCCCTGCATGCCTCCGAGATCGGCGACGCGGCGGGCGCCGCGACCTTGGAGCGACGGGCGGCCGGCCTCCTGGAGAAGGACGACCCGTTCCATGCAGAGCTGATGTTCCGCGCCGCATCGCATGAGGTCGAGACCGGGCGCGTGCGGGAAGCCGAGGCGGCGATCAACGCGGCGCTGACGGCGACCGTGGGCATCCCGGACGATGCGATCGATCACCACGTGAGGATCCTGCGGGCGTCGCTCCGTGCGTCGGCCGACCGAAGCACCTTGGACGCCGCGCGAGGGATCGCCGACGAGGCGTACGAGCGGTTCGCCGAGCTCGAGGATGGCTGGGGCCTGGCATGCGCGGCTGCACTCCGTGGGCAGGTGCACGCGGCACGTGGTCATGCGGCAGCCGTGGTCGACGATCTGAGCGAAGCAGCCGATCGAGCGATGGCTTCGCACCATCCGATCGAAGCGGCGTTCGCGCTCCGAGGGGTTGGACGGGCACTGCTCGACGGACCGATGCCCGTCGAGCGCGCGATCGCCCGGTGCGAGCGACTGCAAGCGGACGCCTCGGGACATCCCCTCGCGTACCAGGACCTCACGGGCGTGCTCGCCGTGCTCCTCGCGCGGCGAGGACGCTTCGACGAGGCGCGTCGGCTGATCGGGAGCGCGATCGCCACGATCGAGGGGCTGGTCGCGGACGCGGATCTCGCCGTTGCCCTGCATCGGGCCGGCGTGATCGGCTGGCTCGCCGGCGAGTTCCACGCCGCCGAGCCCCCGATCCAGCGCGCCCTCGCCGCCGCCTCGCACGCGCGAGACGACCGGCTTCGCGCGAGCATCGCCGCGTCGTGGGCGAACCTCGTGCTCGCGTCCGAAGAGCGCGTCGAGGAAGCGATGGCCCTCGCGGACGTCGCGGAGACGTGGGCAACCGATCCCACGGCGCTCGTGGGGTGGCGGACGGCTCGTGCCCGCGCCCTCGTGCGGCTCGGCGACGTCGAGCGCGCGGACAGGCTCGGCCGCGAGGCGGTCTCGCTCGCGGAGCAGACCGATTCGACGGATCTCCGCGCCAACGCCCTGCTGCATCTCGCGGAGGTCCTCCGCCTGTCGGGCAAGCCGGATGAAGCCCACCCCTTCGAGCGACGCGCGTTCCGGCTCCTCGATCGCAAGGGCGCGTCGGCGCAGGCGGCCGCCGTCTTCCGGCACCTGTCGCCGGAGACCGACGCCTTCCCTTCCGACGAACAGGACGATACGGCCGGCCGATCCGACGGGGAAGAGGAACCGGTGACGGTCCCCGTGATCGATGAGGGCGACGCGCCCGAGAACGAGCCGAAGGACGAGGCAGACCCGGAGCCTCCGGCTGCGGTCGAACCTGTTCCTCCCGCTCCTCCGGCGGCGGACCCCGAGCTCGATCCCTCCGGGCACGAGGTCGAGCCCATCGAGGACGAGGGGCCTCCTCCGCAACCGATCGCCGAGGCGTTCGCCGCGAGCTCCGACGCCGAGAGGAAGAAGCGAGGGCTGTTCCGCCGCTGACGCGGGGTGGCTCCGGTACCGTGGCCGGATGGCGGACCGGACCGACGTTGCCGTGATCGGCGCCGGCGTGATCGGCTTATCGTGCGCGCGCGAGCTGGCCGGCGCGGGGGTGCGCGTGACCGTGCTCGAAGGATCGCACACGGCCGGGCGAGGCTCCTCCGCCCTCGCCAACGGCGGCATCCGTGCACAGTTCACGACCGAGATCAACATCGCGTTCTCACGGTTCTCGATCCCGGAGCTGGAGACGCTGGGACGGACCGTCGGGGGCCTGGGCTTCCATCAGACCGGCTACCTCATGCTGGCCGGCGCGGAGCCGAGCGAAGGCAGGCTGCGCGACGCCTGCGAGCTCCAACGTCGGCTCGGCGTGGAGACGCGATGGCTCGATCCCGCCGAGATCGCTTCGATGGTTCCGTTCGTCCGCGCTGACGGCATCCGTGGAGGAACGTTCAACGCGCGAGACGGCTTCCTCGATCCGGCGGGTCTGGTCTCGGCGCTCCTCGCCGGGGCGCGCGCGAGGGGCGTAGCGATCATCACCGGCGCCGCCGTGAGCGAGATCGAACCGGGCTTCTCGATCCGCCACGCCAAGGGCGAACTCCATGCGGACGCCGTCGTGAACGCGGCCGGAACCGGGGCACGCGCGGTGGCGAGGCTCCTGGCGAGCGACGTGCCGGTCGAGCCGGTCCGTCGCAACCTCGCGCATGTGATGGACCCGTCGGGTGCCGGCGGGCTCACGCCGATGACCGTGGACGTGGACACCGGCGTCCTCGTGCGGCGTGAGCCCGCCGGCGGATGGGTCGTCGCGTACGCCAACCCCGACGACCCACCCGGCTGGGACACCTCGGTCGATCCCGCCTTCCTCGACGAGCTGGCGGCCAGGCTCCCGAACCGGTTCCCGGCGATCCTCGATCTGCCGATCGATCCGTCGCACTGCTGGGCGGGCCTCTATCCGGAGACGCCGGACCACCACGCGATCGTCGGCGAGGACCCGGCCTCACCCGGGCTGTTCCATTGCGTCGGGTTCGGCGGGCACGGGTTGATGCACGCGCCGGCGGCCGGGCGGGCGATCAGAGAGCTCGTCACGACCGGGCGGTGCGAGACGTTCGACCTGCGGCCGCTCCGTCCGTCACGGTTCGTCGAGGGCGACCTCGTCGTCGAATCCGCCGTCCTGTGACGCGATGCGTCAACCCGAGCCGGACGGGGGTTGCGCAGGCGGATCCAAGGGGGCCGGACGCTCGGCCGGGTGAACGATGCCCGTCGGCGCTTCGGTCGCGGCGGTCATCTCGCCCTCACGTTCGGGACCGACGTGTTCGGCCCGGCTCCTCATGAGGACGAGCACCACCACAGCAACGAGGGCGATCGCGAGCCCGATCAGGATCCACATCAGGAGCCCGTGGCCGCCGCCGCCGATCGCGCCCCCGGTCGCCTGGATCTCGGTCTTCTCGCCGAAGGCCGGCGTCCAGGTGACGGTGGTGCCGCTGATCGTGCCGCCGGACTGCTGGGACACGGGACCCGGGAAGGTGATGGCGACGCGGAGCTCCATGTCCTTGGCCAGCTGCGCGGCCCCCGGTTGGAGTGGCCCCGTCGCGGCGGGGGTCAGATCGATCTCCCCCTTCACCTCGAACGCATCGCCCACGCGCTGGATCGAGATCGTCTCTCCGGCGGTGGTGCCCTGACTGAACACACCGATGGGGACGTCGTGGAAGGTGTACGTCTTCCCCTCGAATCGGTCGTCCGCGTAGTTCGACTGCTGGAACTGGACGCCGGAAGGAAGCGGCCCGGCGCTCGCCGTGATCTGCCCCAGGAGGTCGTCGGGGGACGAGTGCGTGATCGCGAGGAGATCCCGACTAACCGCGAAGACCATCGTCCCGTCGACGGTGTTGTCGTCGCGCAGCTGCATGTTCAGGTCGACCTTGATGCAGCCGGTCATCAGCATCGCGAGCGTGCACGACGCGACGAGTCGCGAGGTGACGCGGAGCATGGCCGTCATCTTCCCTCCCGGGGCGCATCGCCTTCGAAGCCGAGCCGTCCCGAGGGTACACCGGTGGTAGGTTCCCGCGCGTGCCGCACGCGACCGTTGCCGTCGGCGACGTCGAGATCTCCGCGTTGCTCGACGTCGACGTGAACGACGAACCGATCGCGGATGCCTTCCCGGGTGCTCCCCCCGGCGCGATGCTTGCCGGGAAGACCCGATACCCGAACGTCTACGGAGAAGGCGACGCGTGGCGGCTCCGTGTACGCGTCTGGGTGCTCCGTCATCCGGGCGGTCTCATGCTCCTGGACACAGGGGTCGGCCCGGAGACCTCGCCGGCGATGGACTGGTGTCCCAAGCCCGGTGTCACCCTGGCCTCGTTGGCGGAGATCGGTGTGGAACCGGAAGCGATCGATGTGGTCGCGCTCAGCCACGCACACGACGACCACATCGGCGGGACCGTCGACCGCGGTGGTGCGCCCACGTTCCCCCAGGCACGCTACCTGCTCCAACGCGCCGACCATGCCTGGCTGCGTCGGCGCGGGGCGCACGACACCGAGCCGAGCACGTTCGAGCGGTTGCTCGCTCCGCTCGACCGTGTGGGGGCGCTCGAGCTGCTGGACGGGGACCATCGGATCAGCGAGCAGATCGAGCTCCGCCAGGCGCCGGGCCACACGCCGGGGCACCAGGTCCTCCGGGTTACGAGCCAAGGCTCACGCGCCTTGTTGTCGGCCGACACGTGGAACCACCCGATGCAGCTCGCCCACCCGGGATGGTGGGCAGGGTCGGACGACGACCATGAACGCTCGACCGCCACGCGGCGCACGCTCCTCGCGGAGCTCCTTGCCGAGCCCCAGACGATCGTCGCGCCCACGCATCTCGGCGAAGCCTTCGGCCACATCAAGCCGGACGGCGACGGACTGCCGGCGTGGCACCCCACCAGCTGAAAACGCATCAAGCGACGAGCGCGCGGATCTGCCGGAGGGCGACCGTCAGTTGCGAGAGGTCCGTGACCCCTTCGATGCCGAGGGATCGAAGGAACCGCTGCAGGCGATCGACGGCTTCCTCGCGAGACGCGAGGAAGCCGTCGATCGCCTCGTCGATGGGCGCTCCACCCGCCAGCTCGAGCGCCCGTTCGCAGAGCGACCGGCGCAACGAGAACAGGTCATCCTCCACCGACTGCCGACCCCAGCGCTGCCAGCGGGTCCCCGCCGGCAGCGCCTCCAGCTGGTTCTCGAGCCAGTCGAGTTGCAGCCGCTCTCCCAACAGGAAGAACCCGCGCGCGACCTCGAGCGGCGCCCGGCCCGTGGCGTGGGACACGGCGATGATGTCCGGTGCGTGGACCAACTCGCCCTGGAACGCGGTCCGCCGGGCGAGCGGCGCGGGAACCCCCTCCGCGATCAGGCGCTCGGCGATCTGCTCGTGCTCTTCGCGCCACGCCTCCGGACCGATCTGATCGATCTGCGACGCAAGCTCGGCGAAGGAATCGCGCGACGCGTCGACCGCCTCGGACAACCGCTGCCCTGCGGCCTGGACGAGGTACCAACGCGAGGTCGTCTCCACGAGCCAGTCCACGCCGGACAAGAGGTCGTTCTGCACGACGGGATCGATCACGCCATCCAGCTTCTCGATCTCGTCCCAGCGGGCGACCGCTCCGGTCACATCCCGGGCGATCCGGAACGCGCGGACGACATCGGCAGGATGGGCGCCGGTTTCGGCGACCATCCGGGACACGAACGTGATCCCTTGCGAGTTCACGACGTCGTTGGAGGCCATCGTCGCGATGATCTCCCGCTTCAGCGGGTGTTCGGCGAGGAGGTGGCCGAACCCGTCGACGATCGTGGGCGGGAAGTACCGGGCCAGATCTGCCTCGAGGTACTCGCTGTCCGGCAGCTCGCTCTCCAGGAGCGCCGCGAACACCGAACGCTTCGCGTACGCGAGCAGGACCGACAGCTCCGGGCGGGTCATGCCCACGCCGTTCGCCCGCCGCTCGGCCATCTCATCGGTCGTCGGGAGGAACTCGACGTCGCGTTCGAGCTCACCCTCCGCCTCGAGCTGTTGCATCAGGTCCTCGTAGGCCTCGATCCTCGGGGATGACTGCTCCTCCTCCTGCGAAAGGATCTGCGCCTGCAGGTAGTTGTCGTAGAGGACGTGGGCGACGACGTCGGGGGCACACGCCTCGAGCATCCGGTTCCGGCCCTCGAGCGTCAGCTCGCCACGCGCGATCGCGAGCCCCAGCAGGATCTTCCAGTTGACCTCATGGTCGGACGTGTCGACCCCCGCGGAGTTATCGATGAAATCGGTGTTGATACGTCCACCGGATCTGGCGTACTCGATCCGTCCGCGCTGCGTGAACCCGAGGTTCCCTCCTTCGCCGACGACCTTGGTGCGGAGATCCCGCCCGTCGACGCGCAGACCGTCGTTCGTTCGGTCGCCGGCGTCCTCGTTGGTCTCCTCCGATGACTTCACGTAGGTGCCGATCCCGCCGTTCCACAACAGGTCGACGGGCGCCTTCAAGATCCACCGGATCAGCTCCGCCGGGGTCATGCCGCCGGGCGCCTCCGGCGGGATACCCAGGGCCGTGCGGACCTCGGGCGACGGCGTCGCGCTCTTCGCCGTTCGATCGACGACGTTCCCGCCCTGGGAGAGCATCGATCGGTCGTAGTCGTTCCACGAGGAACCGGGAAGCTCGAACAGCCGTTTACGTTCGGCGAACGATGTCGCCGGGTCGGGGTTCGGGTCGAGGAAGACGTTCCGGTGGTCGAAGGCCGCCACCAACTTGATCGTGTCCGTGTAGAGCATGCCGTTGCCGAAGACATCGCCCGACATGTCGCCGATCCCGACCGCCGTGAAGGGATCGCGCAGGACGTCGACGCCGAGCTGCCGGAAATGCCGCTTGACCGATTCCCACGCGCCGCGGGCGGTGATGCCGAGCGCCTTGTGATCGAACCCCGCGGAACCCCCGCTGGCGAACGCATCCCCGAGCCAGAACCCGTACCGCTCGCTCACCGCGTTGGCCGTATCCGAGAAGGTCGCCGTTCCCTTGTCGGCGGCCACCACGAGGTAGGCATCGGGCCCGTCGAGCACCCGGACGCCGTCCGGATGCTCGATCGTGCCGTGGACGTAGTTGTCGGTGACATCGAGGAGCCCGTGCATGAACGTGACGTACTGCGCGAGCACCTCGTCCTTCAGCTCGTCGGGGATCGCAGGCCGCCGTTTCAGGATGAAGCCGCCCTTGGATCCGTCCGGAACGATGATCGCGTTCTTGACCCGCTGCGCCTTCATCAATCCCAGGACCTCGGTCCGGTAGTCCTCCTTCCGGTCGGACCATCGGATGCCGCCGCGTGCGACCAGCCCGCCCCGCAGATGGATCGCCTCCATCCCCGGCGAGTAGACGAAGACCTCGAACAGGGGGAAGGGCCTCGGCATCTCCGGCACATCCGCGGAGCGCAGCTTGATGGCGAGGGCGAGGCGCTCCCTCCGGTAGGCGTTCGTCCGCACGGTGGCCTCGATCGTGCCGAGGAGCGAGCGGAGGATCAGATCCTGGTCCAGCGACGCGACCGCTTGGAGGTCTTCCACGATCTGGTCCCGGATGGCCGCCGCTTCGTCCGCGGGGGCGTCGCGAACGGGATCGAACTTCGTCTCGAAGAGATCCACCAGCCGGGAAGCGATGTGCGGGTTCGCCGCCATCGCATCGTTGCGGTACTCGTCCGTGAACCGAGCGGAGACGCGCATCCGGTAGGTGCGGTACGCGCGGAGCACGTGGACCTGCTCCCACGTGAGACCGCCCACGATGACCAGTCGGTTGAGAGAGTCCACCTCCGCCTCGCCGCGCCACATCGCACCGAGCGCGTCGCGAACCGATCCCGCGACCCCCTCGAGTTCGAGCACCGCTGCGCGGGCATCGAGGACCCCGAAGTCGTGGATGAAGACGCGTCCCTCGCCCTCGAGGTGCACGGGGATCTCCTCGACGACCCGCAGACCGAGGGACTCGAGCAACGGCATGAAGGCCGACAGGTCGACCTTGCCTCCGGTCTTGTAGAGACGCACCCGCGTGAGCCGCTCCCCCGCCGACTCGTTGCCGATCCCCACGACGAACCCGTCCGACGACGAGGACAGCTCTTCCAGGTTCAGCACGTCGTCGACGGCCAGCTCCCAGTCGGTGTCGGAGGTCTTGTAGTAGTCCGGGAACCGCGACGCGTACGAAGCGGCGAGCGCACGACCACGCTGTTCACCGAGACGGGCTGCCAATGCGTCGGCGAGATCGTCGTCCCAGGTCCGCGCGAGCCGTTCGACCTCCGCCTCCAGCTCTTCGTGCTTGATCTCGGGGATCTGCACGCCCGGCTCCACGTGCACGGTGAAGAAGATCTTGGCGGACTCGGTCTCCCCGAGGGAGAGGTGGTAGTCGACGGTGACGCCGTGGAACCGCTCCATGAACATGTCCTGCAGGCGTTTGCGGAGCGTCGCGCTGAACCGCTCGCGTGGAAGCGCGACCACGATCGACACCTGGCGTCCGAACAGGTCCTTGCGGACCAGGACCCGGATCCCGGCCTGCTCCTCGAACTGGAGGAGACCGACGACCAGCGCCCGCAGCTCCTCGGCCGATCCCTGGAACAGCTCGTCCTTGGGGAAGGTTCCGAAGAGCTCGACGACCGTCTTGTAGTCGTGCGAGCCCGGGATCAGATCCTCGGCCGCCAGGATCTGCTCCAGCTTGTGGTGCAGCAGGGGGGTCTTGGTGGCCGGCTCCATGTACGCCTTGGACGTGAACAACCCGATCAGCCGCGCCTCTCCGGTGATCCGTCCGTCGGGCGAGACCTTGCGCACGCCCACGTAGTCCATCCGGGCGCGGCGATGGACGGTCGAGTAGGCCTTGGTCTTCGAGATGACGAGCAGGTCCCCGTCCTCGATCCGCTGACGGATGTACGAGGGGAGGCTCTCGAGCGGCGTGACGTCCGCGAACGTGCTCCTCGACACGTCGGACAGGATCCCGAGTCCGGAGCCCTGGGTCGCGCGGATCGCCCGGCCTTCGGGGAGGTCGAGTAGGTCGTACTCCCGGTAGCCGAGCAGGACGAAGTTGAGCTGGAGCAGCCAGTCGAGGAAGTCGACGGTCCCGCTCACCTCCTCGGGCGAGTAACGGCCGGCGGCCGCCCGAGCGAGATCCATCATGTGCCGGGTGCGCTCCTGCATCGGATCGAAGTCGCGCACCACGAGGTACACGTCGTGCAGGATCTCGCCGATCGTGCGCTCCAGATCGGCGCGCGCGGCCTCACCGAGCCGGCGTTCGAGCTCGTAGTGCATCACGGATTCGCGGTGCGGCGCGTTCCGGCCCGACAGCACGCGCTCGATCCGACCGCGCTCGTCACGGATGGTCCCGATCACCGGGTGGACCAACAACCGGACCCTGAGCTCGCGCGCCGCGAGCTCCTCACTCACCGAATCGACGAGGAACGGCGAGTCGTCCGTGTTGGTCTCCACGATCGTGCCCACCGAGCCGAACCCTTCGTCGGCGTCCGTGGGCACGAACACCCGGACCGCCGAGGGATGGTTCCCGCGCTGATCGGCGAAGGCGAACGCCGACGAGACCATCGAGAACAGCAGATCGGCCCCATGATGCTCGAGCTCCTCATCGGAGAGTCGTCGCAGGAACGCCTTCGCGAACGCCATGAGGGCATCCTGGCGATCGAGCGGGACCTCCGCTCGGATGCGAGCGAACAGCGCGTCGAGGACGGGGTGCAGGGCGTGCGACTGCTCGGCGGTTTCGGACACGGCGTGTATGGGGTCTCGCAGCGATGGATCGAGTCGCGGAGAACGATCGGAGCTCACATCGTAGCCGGTCCGCGAGCCGCCTCGACCACCTCCGCGGCCCGGTCGTACCGACCGAACTGCGGCATCACGTAGACCCCCGCGACATCTTCGTCGCGGAGCGCCGCGACGAGCTCGATCGCCATCGCCGCCCCTTCGCGCCACGCGCGCTCGTCGTCGTCACCCGCCGACCGCATGCGGTGGCGTGAGGCTTCGGGGATCTCGATCCCGGGGACCTCGTTGTGGAGGAACTCGGCGTGCCGGCTCGTCATGAGCGGGAGCACCCCGGCGACGATGGGAACCGTGAGCGGCTCGTCCGCGACCTTCTCGTAGGTCTCGCGGAGCGCGAGCAGCGGCTCGATCGAATAGAACGGCTGCGTGAGGACGAAGCGCGCGCCGGCCTCCGCCTTGCGCGCGAGCAGACGAGCCTCTCGTTCCAGATCGGGCGCGCTCGGGGCCACGGCCGCCCCGGCGAAGAACGACGTCGGCGACCCGATCGAGGTCCCCGACCGGTCGACGCCGGCGTTGAAGGCGTGCGTGATCATCGACAGGAGCCCGGTCGCGGTGACGTCGACGTTGTTCGACCCGTGCGGGTACTCGCCGATCGTGACGGGGTCCCCGACGCACACGAAGAGGTTCCGGATGCCCAGCGCGTGGGCGCCCAGGAGGTCTCCCTGGAGGCGGAGGAGGTTCCTGCCACGGGTTGGGAAATGCAAGACGGTCTCGATCTCCGCCTGTTCGTGGATCAGGCGGCACGCCGCCCAGGCGCTCATCCGCATCTTGGCCATTGGCGAGTCCGCGACGTCGATCGCATCGGCGCCGGCGTCGCGAAGCGTCTCCGCCGCCGCGACCAGCCGGGCCGCGTTGAACGACCGTGGCGGCTCCATCTCGACCGTCACGACGAAGTGACCGGTCGCGAGCTTCGCCTCCAGCTTCGTCGGCGGTGCGACCGTCACCACGTCGAGGAGCCGCTCGCCGTGGTCCGCCTCGGGGAACTCGATCCTGGCGTGCGGCGCTCGATCGCGGAGCGCGGCCCCGATCGCCGTCGTGTGCGCGGGTCCGGTGCCGCAACAGCCGCCGACGACGGCAACGCCCTCATCCAACAGCGCTTGCGCGATCTCGCCGAAGTACTCCGGGGTCGCCGGATACACGAACCGCCCTCCGACCTCCGCCGGTCCTCCGGCGTTGGGCCGCGCGACGATCGGCACGTTGGAGGCACCCGCGGCGCGCCGCATCGCCCGCACGATCCGCAGCACCTGTGCCGGACCCTCGCCGCAATTCACCCCGAGGGCGTCGACACCGAGCCCGGTCACTGTCTGCGCCACCTCCTCGGGCGTCGAGCCGAGCAGGGTCCGGTCGTCCCGGGTGAACGTCGCGCTCGCGACGAGCGCGACGTTCGGCGCGGCGTCGCGAGCCGCGCGGACACCCTGTTCGAGCTCGCGGAGGTCGCTCTGGGTCTCGACCACGAGCAGGTCGACGCCCGCGTCGGCGAGGGCGGCGGCCTGCTCGCGGTAGGCGGCGAACGCATCCTCCGGATGCACGCGTCCGTACGGTTGGAGCCGGACGCCCAGGGGCCCCATCGAGCCCGCGACGATCGGAGCGCCGGCGTCGCGCGCGAGCGCGACGCCGGCGACGCACAGCTCGGCGAACCGGTCGGCGAGCCCATGCCGTTCGAGCCGGAAGCGGTTCGCACCGAAGGTATTGGTGACGACGAGGCGGGCGCCGGCGCCGACGAACGACGCGTGGATGTCCGCCACACGCGCCGGCGCCCGGAC
>WNFW01003242.1_pt1 | contig 11268 bp, 18 predicted proteins | sample 5400131 | NCBI WGS metagenome assembly WNFW01 (sample SAMN13153362, study PRJNA577476) | soil metagenome | isolation source: 20 cm soil or saprolite under grassland replicate 1 | place: USA:California | collected 2016-06-15
CCGAATGCCCGTCGAATTCGCCGAGCGTCTGTTCGATCTGACGAAGATTGGAATGCGCGTTATCGTCGCTCGAAACGACTTTGTTCCGGTCGAGTTCAGCGATCCGACTCTCGCCAGCCTCAATGCAGTCCGGATCAGCGAGGCGGCGACTGTCCCAGGGGCTCCTTCCCCGGTTGACTTGGGCGTACCCCAGTCAGCAAGGCCTCGGCAGACCTTACAGTCGGCGGAGGCGAAGGCCGCAGCAGCAAGAGCCGATGCTGCCCGACCGCGGGATCCCGATCAGGCGATCGGGACTCACATTTTCACCGCGCTGAATCCCACCAACAAGGGTTCGGAGCAACGGTGGAATGCGGTCTCCCTGGATCCGATGCCCAAGGCAATGAGTACACCCGGCTCGGCGCTCGATGCCAGACGCCTTGACCGCCTCGCGGCGCTCCTCGACCGATCGGGTCGTCCCCGCGACCTGCCCGAGGGCGACCTTCGGCGCCGATTTGCTTCGGTCGAAGCCGTCCATAGGGTCATCAACCAGATCCCCTCGGTACGTGAGCCATTCTGGCAGAGTTTCATCAGCTGTGCCAAAACCAACCCGGCGGCGCTGCGCTACATCGTGATGCTCATGGCGCTTTACCTCCACCTCGGCCCTTATGCGCAGCACGTCATCGCGGCGATCGAAGGCCGGATTGCAGCGCTCGACCTGACTGCGGCTCGAGCCTTCGGTTCATCGTCGCGGTTGACGCTGGCTGGCTAGGCACTGCCTCGATGGATGACCCGATGTTGTATGCCCTCGGTTAATCCGCATGGTATGGGACACTAATTTAGCGCGCTTGCTTGCGAACCCCACAGTGGAAGGCCGTCGCAAGGCCTCAGGTTAACCATCCCGCCTTTGCCCGTCCGCGCCGACGAGGTGATCGAATGAGGCGGCACCCCACAGACTGTCAGCCGGTTGGGTCGGAGTCACCGGAGAGTTAGTAGTGGCCGCCGTCAGCAACCTAAGTGACGCGATCAAATTGCCAGTGCCATGCACGAACGCAAAATGCGGAATGGAGTTCATGGAAACAGTCCGTCGCCTCCAGGAAAAACGACAGGCGATGTGCCCTTATTGCCATACGCGGGTTGATGCTAGTTCTGATAACTGGCGCGCCTACGTCGATGGGTTTGGCAAGGCCTGCGCCGAACTCCAAGTACCCTATCGCTGTCTGCCTTAAACCGTGTCACCGCGTAGGTGTATCTCGATCCCATGGACATGCTCGTCAAGCTTTACGATCTGCCTGATTCCCGAGGCTCCTTCGAGCGGCTGCGCCAACGGGGAATTCACATTAGGCGCGCATTGACTGCCGAGAAGCACAAGGTCGCCGCCTGGGTGCGGGAGAATTTCGCAGAGGGCTGGGCCAGCGAAACCGAGATCGCCTTCGGCCGTCAGCCCATCTCCTGCTTCATCGCGGTCAAGGCGGGGAAGATCGCGGGATTCGCCTGTCATGATGTGACGTGCCGGAATTTCTTCGGCCCGACCGGCGTGGAGCCCGAATCGAGGAAAAACGGAGTTGGCACGGCTCTGCTGTTTGCCTGCCTGGAGGACATGAGGCAGCAGGGCTACGGCTATGCCATCATCGGCGGCGTCGGCCCGGCGGACTACTATTCGAAAGCCGTCGGCGCAGTTCCCATCGACGGCTCGGAGCCCGGAGTTTATCGTGGGCTACTTGATAGCCCCCGGTTTGGACTTTTGTGATTGCCAATTTCCGCTGCAAATGACTGAAGTCCGGGGTCCGAAATCCTGCAGCCTAACTGGCGGCATCAGCCCTTGAACTGGAGGGCAAGGGGAGGTAGAGTTCCAATTATCTTTCCCGCCGTGGGCTTTCGAGGCACGGGTCCAGGGAAGAATTGGACGGCCCTGGCCGCTGAACCCGGAGCCAGGGCCGTTTCATTTTCGGATCAGGGGGTGCCTGACCCAGGTGTGTCGAGCGGAAGCCGAACTGACGTGGGAACCAGGGCGTCGGCAGGAGCGATTGGACACGGCACTGGCTTACGAAAGGATGGCGGAGCGGGCTAAACGTCGTCTTAGCCTGACCGAATGCAACGCCATAGGTCAAACGACGCAATTATTTCATTGAACCGCTTTGCTGTTGTTACGGTCATTCATCCGAGTTTCTTCCCCTTCTGAGTGCCCGGAGCCGACTGATCTTTTCCTCCGCCGCCTGCTGTTCACGGCTCAGGATCGCCCGGACACGCTCGTTCTGCTGCTGGAGATGGTGGGATTTGATCTTGGACTTGATATTCTCCGTGTCGAATAGTTCTGCGGTGTTTGGCATGGTCGTGTCCGATTCAGTGCGGGGAGGTCGGGGTGGGTAGTAATCCGCAATTATTTACACTTCCTAAAACGCCTTACCCCAGCCCCAGTTCCCTCCTTATCGAACACGGCTGCGGGCGCTTTGGGAATCGGCGGCTTACTGTGATCCCGGATTTGCGCTAAAATAGGTTTCGCAAATCAGGGGAGGAACCATATGAAATCTGTCGGAACGATGATCCTAGGTACTGGTCGGCATCTGGGCAGCAATCCGTTGGGTCTCCTGTCAACCGCTACTCAAGTCTCAGAGCACGACTCGCCGAAGCCAACCCTCAAGTCGGGCTCTTTGCCTACCCTTTTCCAGATTCAAGCGCAACCAGGGTCTTTTGCTTTTCTGACCAAACTGAACCGGTCTCCAGCCCTCACGACGGGGGCTGGGGGTCTTTTCTCCATTTGAACTGGGCTCGGCAGCCACTGAGCCTCTTTTCTTTTCTCGGGCAAGCGGCAATCTCCCCCAGGAGTCCCAGCTCGCCCTTCCTGCCTCGGGCGAGGTCAGCGCGCTCGGGAGGGGTTATGAAGGTTGATACGGCTCATCCAGTTGGATCAGCGGTACGGCTTTCGCGACGCCGGATAGGAGCGGGCGGCCATGCGGCCACCCGTCCATGCTTAGCTCCAAATAAACTCTCCGCTCATCGGACCGTGCCGACAATGCCTCAATAGCGACGCTCATGGCGCTCTTCGCGCCGTTCAAACCGCTCCTCACGCCGCTCCCCACGCCGCTCCTCACCCCGCGTCCAGCCATGCCAGCCCTCCGGGCCGCCCCATCCCAGACCGCGCCGCCAATTATATCCGCACCAGTACCAACCCGGACCGTGCCACCCGTCCAGGTACCAGCAATGCCTCCTGCCCTCGTAGATGAACTGCGTTTCCTCCAGGATGCCGAGGCGATCAGCAGCCACACGGATGCCGTCAAAGCTTCCGGTTGCCGCTTCGGCACCTGCATTCCACAAGGTGCCACTCGCCGCCATTACCGCCGCAGTGGCGAGTCCAATAACCAAATTACGCATCATCTCCTCCCTTGCTTCAGAGTCAGCCAAGCATGACCGGCCTGGGCCGGAACCAAACGACGGAAATCCCAAGAGGGGACATTCGTTCCACATCATCCCGCCGGACACTCGACAAACCCCGACTCACCTGGAGGGGTACAAGCCGGGGTCGCGACGTCGCTTTGGGGAACATGCCCCACAGCGGAGGGCTACATCACACCGGATCGCCGGGCTTCCTTCTCGCGCGAACCACTTATCCCGCCCAGTGATGTCGATATCCCCAATGCGGGTGGGGGTAGCCCCAGTAGGGGCGGTGGTATTCGTAATAGGGAGCGCGATATCGCCAGTAGGGGGCAACCCCGTACACCTCGGCGGTAACCGGTGCACACGCTGCCCTCCACCCGCAGCCCCAATACCCGCAGCGCCAAACCGCAGGGCATCGCGGCTCGACCGGGACGATGACCGGCGCTCCAGGAATCACAGCCACAGGAGGCGGCGCTACTTCTGCAGGAGGCGGAGCCTCTGCGGCGGGTGGCGGAGGTGGCGGCGTCGTATAAAGGTCAGCAGCCCCGGCCGTAGTCAGAATTGTTCCGAGCGAGATGATTGTGGTTGCGGTCGCGACAGCAATGTTACGCATGATTTTCTCTCCCACCATTCTGATGACACCACAAGATTACCCCCTGACTATATTCAGCAACACCTGAACGCAGGATCAGTTTAAAAGTTTCGTCGTCAGACCGAGAGATTGTTTCCGGTATCCCGAGTTCGAATAGGCTGCCCTTTTGCGCGACCTGAACAAGTGTTCATGAATGGCGTTGATCCCGGTGAATAGCAAGGTGGGCAGATACCGAAGCGCCGATTGCGCCCTCAAAGGTATTATTCTGAGTTGCTGTCGGCCGTCATTCCTTCTTGATAATTCCCCCTTTACGGCCCCAATCCTCAGTCCCGGGCTCGTCAGTTGTCGTAAACCTAACGATATTGCAGGCTAACCCGGTTTTTAGCAAATTAGCGAATCACCTAAACTCCCAAGACTGAATGCTAAAACTCACCCAAAAGATCGGCAGGCTGTAGATATCATGACTGCAATCCTTTGGCTGGCTATAACATTAGGTGGAATTGTTGGTTTCATTGCATTTATCGCGCCAGACCTTGCTACTCATCAAGTGATGTATTTTCTCGCAAAATGGAAGTCATTACAGTTCGAGCGAGCCAAGCTAAACGAATTGAAATTATTCGCGCTTGTAAGACGTCTTCATGCTGGCAAGAGGGACAGATACATTTTTTTGACGATGAGTTCACAAATTGTCGCGGTTATTGCAATCTTCAGCGCGGGTATCGCCGTTATAGTCTTCATTTCACTTGAGAGTACCGGCACATTGAAACGGCTGATTCCCATCAACATTCGCTTTGCTGAATCTGTAATAGTCGCTTTCGTGGAATTGATTGCAAGTGTGGGAGTGTTCGCTTTCTTGTTTGCTTTTTCTGTCGGCCTTTTCAAACGCATATTATCGATTCAACGCAAGCTATCCAACTATGAGGAATACCGGAGAGACATGATACGCCGTTGGGGAAAGGAGGAAGTTTCAAAGATCGAAGCAGAATTGTGAATGCTTGGGTTCATCGGCAACCGGTACTCCTACCGAAACGTAAACAATCGCGGTGGTATCCCTATGTGGGTCGGTTCGTCACTTGGATAGCTGATTATATGCTCGACCATCGCATTGAGCGCCGGTGTGTCGGGAGGTTCGAGTTCTTTGGGATAGAGGGAGTCATATAGCTTCAATCCACCTCCCCAACCCAAGCCAAGCGCCCCGATAAGCACGAATGTGGCCAGCCCAATGCGAGCAGTCCGAGGAGTTTTAGCGTCGGTCACATACCGGAGCCATACTGGCCAGGGCCACCCAATGACGAGGACAGGTATTAGCCACCAGTCCGCTTTTCGGGGAAATCTACCTCCGATAAGAAAGTGTTCCGTCAAAACAGCTACGGCAATAAGGCTTCCGATCAAGACCCATCCAAGCGCCAACTCGACAAAAACATGCATGGTGCTTATCGTTTTTTCGGCAGGCTATTGGCTCCTGGGTGATCGTATTGAGGCCATAAGGCTCTTTCCAAAACGTTAAATCTGGGGGCCAACTACTGCCCTGGACCACAGGGAGGATACGTGATGAAAGCCGGGAAGATCATCGCAGTCATTATGGCGTTCTTTACAGTTGCCGCCAGTGCGCAAGACACTGGCTAGTGGCGCTACGGCGACGGACAACCGGCCACCGGTCCATCCATCCACCGGTATTAGTGGCTCTTCTTCGCCCAACTCCCGCCGGAATCCGACTCCCGCCATGGCCGTCGCCTGTCGCGACGTTGAGGCCGCTACCCTCGCCCGTGACGGGTCTCCCCCGATTACCCGAACCACCTTTTCGACGTGCCGTGCCCACTACCCCGGCGGATCGAGCGGGTGCGCGTGTCGATTACTTCCCCGCTCATGATGCAGCCTTCCCCAAATGGCAGGAGGGTTGGCATCCGCATTGTCACTTTCGAGGCCTGCTCAGGCTTCACTCGCGTTACGGCCCGTCGGATCGCTCAGCCGCCCAAGGCGACCTTTGTCACGAGGCTCCAGCCCTTCCGGTTGCCCGGCCGAGCCGCTCGTCAGCTACTAGATCAATCGACAACTCTCTGGGTGGAATCTTCCTCCACTGGTGATCCGCGCCTTCGGGGCGCACTGCCATTTTCGGACTTCGCGAGCGGGATCGCGTGGATCGAAGGACCCTTGGCCCCGAAGCGTTGCGCGGTGCCCGGACCTCGCATCTCTGCGACGCGACGATCGGTGTAGAATACCGCCGCCGCCTGGAGCCCGAGGGAAAGACTCAGAACGCTTCGGTAAGTCCGTAGACCTGCATCTGCGCTTGTAGCCGGGCTACGTCGTGACCGAGAATGATGAGATCGTGCTTCACCCTGTCGCGGTCCTTGACGTGGTCGCGCAGCAAGGCCTCACCGCGGAAGCCCATGCTCTCGAACACGGCGAGGGCTCCGCGCTGATCCGCGGTCATTTGCGCGGTGAGCTTCTCCACGCCGAGACCTAGCGCGACCCGGAATATTTCCTGAATCAGCAGCCGGCCGACTCCGCTGCCGCGGGTCTCTGCTGCGACGACGACCCGAATCTCGCCCACATGCGCCGACCACGAAAGCGGGTCGCACACGATGGTCGCGCAACCCAGGACGGTGCCCGCCCGCAGTGCGAGCAAGCTCGTCAGTGTGCCGCACTCCAATTCATGCGTCCACGCGGGGCCAGTACCTTGGGCTGCGTAATGTCGCGTGGAAGGAACAGCAGATCGTGCCTAGGCAGGGCTTGCGCAAAGGCCAGCACGGCTGCCTCGTCGGCACCGGTCATGTAGCGCACTTCGAGATCCCCACCTTCGTGATGGATCACACGCGGATAACGGCGGACAACATTGCCTGTCATATCGAACGCTCCCGAGAGCTGCCCAAATGTCGGCGTTTGGAAATGCTGACCAGTAGCCTGAATTTCATGAGCGAGCTGCCAGAACTTGAAACTTGGAGAAACAGAGCCCGATCAGCTCAAGTCCACTGCAAAGCGTTTCAGATCGGCGAGCGAGCAATGGGCCAGAGCACCGTTGTGAGTGGCGCGCAGAACCACACGGGGCGCTTGGCCTGCTTCGAATGCCTCCTGCCAACGGGATGCACATAAACACCAACGGTCGCCGGGCTTCAGGCCTGGAAAACCGAGTTCCGGCATTGGTGTAGAAAGATCGTTACCGCGCGACTTGGAAAAGTCGAGAAATGCGGCAGTCATTACGGCGCAGACCGTGTGGCTACCAATGTCCTCTTGTCCAGTATTGCAGCACCCGTCCCGATAAAACCCCGTCATGGGGGCTATGGAGCAAACATCGAGCGGCTCACCAAGCACGTTGCGGGGAGCACCGCGCCCACCGCCTCTATTGCCACTGTCGTCCCTCAGCACCGCCGGCTCCTTTTGACCTAGCGTCAAGGTGATGCGCGCCACGCACTGCTAAAGCAAGATTAGCAATTGCGAGGGCCCTCGCACAGACGAATCGCTATCGCATTCTCGGCGTAGATAAAGCCGATACTCTCTGGGGTGGGTTCAGGCATCGGGTTTCCGACAAAAGTTCTGAGCACCTGTCAGCCACTCACGCAGCTTCGACCACCGACGACGGCATGGCGCTCTCTTTCCCAGTTATGGAGTCAGGCTGCGCTGCAGAGAATTGCGAGCTTCGCCGGCACCTCCTTGGTCCAGCGCCCTTACGCATCGACGAGCCGATTCAGTCCGCCCGTTGCGGCAACGCGACAGCCCCTGCGTTCGCGGAGCCGGTCCCGAGCGCAGTTACGCGTACGCTGCGGCCGCGATCGGGACCGTATCCCTGCCGCGTTCTCGCTCCCTACGAGGCGGACCACATGACAGCAACGTCGCGGGAGGGCTCTGCCGGGTTCATAGGAGAGCCGGCCATTACGAACGAACATCCGCGCTTAACGATACGCGTTTATCTGTAAACGTGCTTGCGATGATGTTGTCTTCGCCCGACGTACCCCGAACCGGGCCCCGCGGGACGCAACTCGAGGCTGGCGACGCCGAGCGCGATATTGAGCCCCGTTTGCCCCTCGAAGCTCAGGGGCTGTAACGCGAAGGAATTGTTGGACCCGCCAATCAGCGCATTGGCATTGCCGCCGACGACGACTGCCGCGCCGGCGGTGACGCCTGCATAGTTCCCGGCAAGATCGCCGGGGCCGATCTGCCGGGTCGGCGCGAACACGGCCCAGCCGAGGGTCGACTGCTGGGTGAAGCCGATGTCGAGGCCGAACCGCCGGACCAGCCCGTAATACGGATACCGCGGACCGTAGTTCGACCGGAACCAGCATTGCAGCGGGTGCACGGAGCCGAGCAGATAGCCCGCGCTTGGGGCTCCGCGGCATTCGAGAACCCCGGCTTGAATCCGGGACTGGCTCGCGGACGGCGTGCATGTTGCGGCGATTGCAGTACATGCGAGGGCACAGATCATCATGGTGCGTTTCATAGTCTCCTCGGCGGGCTGTTTGGATCCGGGATATGGGCTCGCTGGCCAGAACCATACGCGCACGGGAATTGGTGCCAAATGTGGCGCTTGCAGGGCAGCGGAGCGATTGCGCTCGGCCGGGCCGTACCACTTGCCGAGCAGCGCAGGGTTGACCGTGGCGGGGGCCATCCCAGTGGCCAGACCCTGACCGAACGGATCGGGTACGGGGAGTCTGGGTCCACCGCGCCGGAAGGTTTGCGAGAGGGCTCCAGCCTCGCGGGTTGGCTCTGATAATTGAATATTATCCGAGGTACCCCCACCGCTCTGGGACTTCTCAGGCAGACCCGGACGCTTGTGAACCGCCTTGGGTTCGCGCTGTTCGGCATACGGCGCCCATGAGGTTCGACCGTTAGCGCCTCCGCCAGGTCCGCTCATTCGTCCCCGGAAGCATAGCCGCGTTCAGGTATCCCTTATTCGTGAAACTTCAGGGGGCGCCAGCTTTTATTGTTGTCGGCGCGGGGGTCACCTGAGGTTCGCCGGAGGCAGCTGGCACGACGTGCACGACATGGTAGTTCTGTGCCTTTAGCGTTGCCAACAGTCTCGGTAGCGCGAGGGTCGTGCGCCGCTGTATGTCATGGAGCAGCAGGATGCCTCGGCCACGTTTCTCTAACCTAATTAGCGCCCGTTTTAGCACTTGGTCCGCCGAGACTCGCCGCCAGTCGTCGGCAACGAGATCGGCGCTCCACACCATGATTCTTTTCGAGGCGAGGTAATCTTCTGCAGGGACTGGATGGATCAAGCCGGGAAATCGAAAAAACGGGGCAACCTCCAAGCGATTGCCGAGCGCTCGACCGACGGACTCGATGCCTTCGTCGATCTCTCGCTTCATCCTCTCCACTGAGCGCAATTTTAGACGATGATCCTGAGTATGAGTCCCGATGGAATGCCCCTCATCATGAATCCGACGCAGTAAGGATGGATAACTGTCCGCCATCTGCCCAACGATAAAGAACGTCGCCTGGACGCACTGCGCTTTCAAGATGTCCAGCACGCGACTTGAGTAAGGCGACAGAGGGCCATCGTCGAACGTTAGCACCACTTCGTGATCGTCCAAAGGCAGGGTTTGGCCGTATTGCATCGACCCGACCCGAGGGTATTCCGTCGGACTCACGGCGAGCGTTCGGCTGGTTCCGAGTGCGTCCGGGTTGCCCGGACACTCGCTGGCGAAAAGCGGGACGCCCGTGAACCACAGCAACACGAAGACAGCGAGTACGGCGCGCATGGATCGCCCGCGAAAAAAGCTTCGTATGGCGGGAAAACGCGGCCAATGTTGCCCGGTTTTGCGGCATTTATCGAAGAAGGTTAACGACGGATTTGATGAGACGAGCGGCGACTTTTGTGCCCGGAAAAAATGAAAGCGGACAATCACCCTAAGGCGCGAGCGGGGTCACAAGGTGCTCCGGCCTGAGCGTATTGACATGTGGTCTCGCCCAGGTGCGCAGAAACGTTTCGGTGGGTCCGAAGGTTCCAATGCCCGGTCTTGCAATCGTTGGAATCCGCGGTGATCGATCTGAGCGACCGTCCCGGACTGCCGGCGGCTATATGCTGCGCGAGCCAAGCGACGAGCGCGCTGCCCCGGACACTGCACTCCTGAACTTCCTCACGTGCTGTTCTACCGATTGTCGCGATCGTAAATACCGATCATGGGACCAAGTGGCAGTAGGTTCCCTTTTCGCCCCAATTCCGGCGAATAAAGAGTTGGAACGGCTCCGCCGTCCAAGAAGAGGGCGTTCTTGCATGCAACTTGTCCTCGAACAGACGCGCAAACTCCCCGAACGTAACCTCAGTTTCTGAGACGGCGAACACCAACCTATTAGCGTCGCGGCTGCCGACGCCGCTTCGGTGTTTTCGTGATCCGCCAGTGGCTGCGAATCGTCGGTGCAGTCGGCCGTTGATGACCAGCATCGGGCCGGACTGAGTCGCGAAATCTGCCGGCGGCCTTTGCTTCAGGAAAGAACCTGTGTCGAGGACTCCAGCGAATTCACCGGCCACGTAAAACACGCCATTCGGCCTCATGTGGAAGTTGCCCGGACCGGTCCTCATATTGACCCGGACCAACTCTCGGCCATTCTCGATGTAGAGTCCGACGGGATGGTAATCGGGATTGTACATCCCGGCATTCATCGCGAAGAGCAAGCGTCCCGAACGATTGCCGAGCGCGTGCGGCAGCGAGGAAAGCTATCCATACGGGTGCCCGTCTGCCCTGTTCCAAAAGAACTTCACGACCTGCTGGCGCAAGTCGATCTCGCAGACGGTGTAATCGCTTCCCTCGTATGTGAAGGAACGACAAGGCAGTGGTTCGGCCAGGATCGCAGCTGCCGATGGCAACAGGAGGAGCAAACCGAAACCCAATCGTACAAGGAAACGTCCCCTCACGAGCATATCCTCGAATGTACAATGATACCGAAAATGAGAAAGCCTTGCTGCGCGACCACGTCAAGGACCGCGACTCACTTGGGGCGTGGCGAGCGTCACACCCACGGCACGCGAACTATTCTTTCACAGCTGAGTGTTGCGGGCAGCACACACTACGCGCGCTGCGCCCAGATTGACCGATCAAACCGGCCACTCGCCGCCGCATACCTTTCTTTAATAATATCGTGGCGTAATTCGTACCGGGCTGGGTTTCTTTTCCTCGGTACGGAGTACGTCAATGGCCGAAACCTGGCTGGCCAAGCTTAAAGCATTGGAAGCGCATGTCGCCGTGTTGCAAGGAACGCGGGCGCACGTCGATACGTGGCGCAAAGTGCGGAAAGAGCTTGAGCAAATTGTTCCAAGGCCCAAGGGTGATTTGAAGAGTCCACCATCGGTTGCTGAGGTTTTAGATCAGGTCGAGACAACATCGACCGCTGAT
>WNFW01004759.1_pt1 | contig 11266 bp, 12 predicted proteins | sample 5400131 | NCBI WGS metagenome assembly WNFW01 (sample SAMN13153362, study PRJNA577476) | soil metagenome | isolation source: 20 cm soil or saprolite under grassland replicate 1 | place: USA:California | collected 2016-06-15
CGGAACTTGGGCACAGTGGTGCCGGCGAGCCCTTCGGGCAGGCCCTCGGCGATGCCGCCGGCGCCGCGGATCACGTCGTCGCCGTCGAGCTCGAGGAGCGCGAGCAGCTCATCGCGCAGGCGGGACTTCGACCAACCGCCCTCACGGAACACGCGCCCGTGCTCGGGCGAGACGACGTCGATCACGTCGAAGCCGAGCGCCATCTTCGGATGCGGCACGGCGCGGAGGCAGGCAGCGAGCGAACGCGTCAGCGACTCCGGATCGCGGCTGAGCTGATCGACCATCCCGCGCACGCCGTCTCCCGCGAACAGCGTCACCGCCGACGCGTCGGGCATCAGGCCGCGCTCGACGTGCAGCGGCTCCCACGGTGAGCCGGTCTCGTCCTCCGCGAAGCAGAACGTGTACTTGCCGGGGTTGCCGAGCGTGGCCCGGTCGACCCCGCCGGGGCGGCCGCCGCCGACGTTGCGCACGACGAGCTGCAGCGCGCGGCCGATCGTCGCGTTGGCGCGGTTGCCCTGGCCCAGCACGTTGATGCCGGAGTTCATCCCGATCGCGGCCGCGATCGGACCGTTGACGATCATGACGGGGCTCGAGAAGTACGTCGTGGCCAGCAGCCCGTGGATGTTGAACTCGTCGGTGCACGCCGCCTCGACGGCGGTGATCACCACGGGCAGGTATTCGGGCTTGCAGCCCGCCAGCACCGCGTTGATAGCGACCTTCTCCACGGTGCATTCGACGAGATCGGGCGGCACGACGGCGACGACGTCGCCCGGCTCGCGGGTCGTGCCGGCGAGCATCCGGGCGACACGCTCGGGTGTGGGCGACACGACGGGGAGGCCGTCGGTCCAGCCGCGTTCGAACGCCGCCTCGACGTCGTCTTCGTGCGCGCCGAGGTCGATCCGACGGGAGCGGAGGCGGGCGGCGCCTTCGGAGTCGGAGCGGGCGGCGGCGACGTCGGGGTCGAGGGTGCGGGACCCGCAGCCGGGCCGGTACTCGGGCAAGGCGGCACCGAGCGGCGCCCGGCCCGTGAGCGCTTCCCATTCGGGGCGCAACCAGCCCTCGGTGCGGTCGACGATCTCGCCGCCGGCCACGTGGAGCAGCGTCGGGACCGTCTCCAGCTCGAGCGCGAACGACACCTCCAGATCGGTGTCGTCGACGACCTTCACGCCGTCGGGGAACATCGGGTCGTCCTGCGAGTACACGGTGAGGGGGACCGTGCCGTCGGCGATCTCGGCGAGGACCGGCGCCACCAGCCGGCAGGTCGGACAATCGCGCTTGACGATCGCCACCAACCCGTCGGGGAGCGCCGGTGCGGTCATGCCTGTTCGACGAGGTAGTCGATGGCGCGGGTGAGAACGGCCACGTCGTCCGGCGCGATCGCGGGGAACATCGCGATGCGCAGCTGGTTGCGACCCAGCTTGCGGTACGACTCGGTGTCGACGATCCCGTTCGCCCGCAGCTGGGCCGCGAGCCGGCCGGCATCGACGGGCGGCTCGAAGTCGATCGTGGCGGTCACGTGGCTGCGCTCGTCGGGCTTGGCCACGAAGGGGCTCGCCTTCGCGTGCGCCTCGGCCCAGCCGTACACGATCTCGGCCGAGCGGTCGCAGCGTGACGCGGCCCACTCGAGCCCGCCGTTGCCGAGGAGCCAGTCGAGCTGGTCGGCGACGAGGAACAGCGTCGCCAGCGCCGGTGTGTTGTACGTCTGGTCGAGCCGGGAGTTCTCGAGCGCGATGGCGAGGCTGAGTGACGGCGGGATCCACCGGTCCGATGCCGCGATGCGCTCGATGCGTGCGATCGCCGAGGGCGAGCAGCACGCGATCCACAGGCCGCCTTCGCCGCCGAGGACCTTCTGGGGCGCGAAGTAGTAGGTGTCGAACTGCTTGGGATCGACGCGTAGGCCTCCGGCGGCCGACGTCGCGTCGACCAGCACGAGCCCGTTCGCGGCGTCGACGCCGCCGGGCCGCTGTACCTCGGTCATGACGCCGGTGGACGTCTCGTTGTGCGGGTACGCGTACGAGTCGACGTCGGGATAGCCGCGCAGCTCGGGGTGCGTCCCGGGCGCCGACTCGATCACACGCGGCTCGTCGAGGTGGGGAGCGCCCGCAGCCGCGGCGGCGAACTTGGCCGAGAACTCGCCGAAGCTCAGGTGCTCGCTCCGCCGCTCGATCAGCCCGAAGACGGCCGCGTCCCAGAACACGGTCGTCCCGCCCACGCCGAGGAGCACCTCGTAGCCGTCCGGGAGCTGGAGCAGGTCGGCGACTCCCGCGCGGATGCGCCGGACGACCGACTTCACACCCTCGCGACGGTGGCTCGTCCCGAGGTAGGTCGGCGCCGCAGCCGCCAGCGCGGCGACGGCCTCGTTGCGGATCTTCGACGGGCCCGACCCGAAGCGCCCGTCCGACGGCAGCAGCTCGGGCGGGAGTCGGATTGCTTCGCCGTCGTCGGTTGGCGCCACGAGGCCCACCGTACCGATCGGGTTCGGCCCAGGAACGAGTCGTTTGCGAGGTTGCCGCCCTGCCGATGCTCCTATACCCTCCGGGGGTATCCCGGTGAAGGAGGCGGATGCCCAGTGGGGCTCGACCGGGCGCGCGAGCTGGGAGCGCGAGAAGACGGGCTCGCCGTCGCGGTCACGCTCCGGAACAACGGATCGCCGCAAGCCTCGGTGGTCAACGCGGGGGTTGTCGACGACCCGGTGACCGGCGACCCCGTTGTCGGATTCGTTGCGCGGGGAGGAACGAAGAAGCTTGCCTACCTTCGGGCGCGGCCTCGCGTGACGGTCGTGTTCCGATCCGGCTGGGAATGGGTGGCCGTCGAAGGCCACGCCAGCCTGGCCGGGCCCGACGATGCTCTCGAGGGATTCGAGGACGGCGACATGAACCGGGTGATCCGGACCGTGTACGCCGCGGCAGTTGGTGGCACGCAAGAGGAGTGGGCCGAGTTGGACGCAGTCATCGAGGCAGAGCGGCATGCTGCCGTCCTGGTTCGTCCCTCGCGCATCTATTCGAACCCGGGGGGATGACGATGGGTCGACGGGGTTTGCAACTTGCGCTGGTGGGCGTCGGCGCGGTCGCCACGACGTTCGGAGCACTCGGCGTCTTGCAGGGCGGCCGTGGGGTGGTCCGCGGTGGCACCGTCTCGGCGAACGTCGACAGCGAGATGCGGTTCTTCGCGTCCTGGTACGCGGTGCTCGGTGTCCTCGTGCTGCGCGCTGCTCGACGGCCCGAGTCCGAGACCACGATCGTGCGCGCGTGCGCCGCCGGGTTTCTTCTCGCCGCGTGCGGTCGGGTGCTGTCGATGCGGGCTCTCGGCCCGCCGAGTCCTGTCTTCAAGGTGCTGATGGGACTGGAGTTCGCAGTCCCGGTCGTGATCGTGCCGTGGCAACTCGCGATCCGCCGAGCCGCGAACGCTGCGTAGCGACTACTTGCTCTCCGTCGCAGAGCGATCCCGTTCCTCGCCGGTCATCTCGCTGTACCAGGCGGGGCGTTCGGTGCGGGCCCAGTACGGCGTGACGCTGCCGCGGGTCATGCCGCCGAGCGCGACGGGATCGCGGATCGCGAAGTAGATGTGACCGAGCACGGCAATCCAGATGCCGAACGCGAACCAGTCGTGCACGAACGTGGCGCCGGTGCGCAGGTCGTTGGAGAACGGGTTCGGCCAGCGCAGCATCAACCCCGTTGCGAGCATGACGACGACGGCGCCGGCGAGGAACGTGGCGTTGAGCTTCTGCCCGGCGTTGAACTTGCCCACCTCGACGCGGCCGGGACGGACACGGTTGCGGCGGCGGAACCAGCGGGCATCGTCGCGCGTCCAGCGGTTGATACGGCCGGCGTCACGACGGAGCTGCCCTCCCCACCGTCCGGCGGCGCCGAGCAGGATCGGGACCGGAAGCAGGATCCCGGCGTACACATGGACCTGCCGGAACAGCTCGCGGCGACCGAACATCGCCGAGAACGGTCCGGCGTACAGCACCGCGCCCGTAAGCATCAGCACGCCGAACAGGGCCGCGGTGGTCCAGTGCGCGGTTCGCTCGACCCGGTCGAAGCGCGGGATCACGTCGCTGTCACGGCGCGTTGTCGTCCCGGTTGTTCGAGCGCCCGACCCACGCGTCGACGTCGTAGCCGCGTTCTTCCCAGTAGCCGGGGACGACCTCATCGGTCACCTCGATCCGGTCGAGCCACTTGATGGACTTGTAGCCGTACATCGGCGCGATGTAGAGCCGCACCGGGCCGCCGTGCGCGTCCGACAGCTGCTCGCCTTCGAGCTCGTAAGCCACGAGCACGTCGTGGCGGCGAGCCTGTTTCAGCGTGAGGCTCTCCGTGTACGTCCCGTCGAACGACTTGAAGCGCAGCGCTTTCGCGCCCGTCTGCACGCCGGCCCGATCGAGCACGTCGGCGAGCCGGACGCCCTTCCATTTCACGGCGAACACCCTCCAACCCGTCACGCACTGGAAGTCGCGGGTGAGACCGGTGGGCGTCATCGCGCGGAGGTCGCGATAGGTGAGCGTGAGCGGCTGGTCGACCAACCCGGAGACGCGCAAGCGGTACTCGTCGTGCCCGCGATGCGGCATCGATCCGGTGACGGAGTAGATGCGGAACCGGCCGATGGGCAGGAGACTCGACAACCCGGTGCCGTCCTTCGCCAGGTACGGGCCGACCTGCCGCTCGAGCCAACGCTCCACGTTCGAGCCCAGCACGATCCCCGCCGCGCCCACGCCGAGCAGGCCGAGGAACACCCTCCTGCCGACCGGCGTGCCGTCCATGGACTCAGGATACGGACGCACCCACCCGCTGGATCACCGGGTCCTGCCCGATCTCTCGGAGCGTTCAGGCGCCGAGGGCCAGCACCTCGGAGAAGCCGGCCTCGACGGACTTGGCGAAGTCGGCTGCGTCGGGGATCGCGAGCGAGTCGGTGTTGATCCCGATGCAGCAGGTACCGCAGTGCGAGAGGAGCGTGACGTTCGCGGCCGTGCCCGACAGCGGACCGAACGGGTAGAGGCGCTCGAGCTCGGCGCCCGCCACGTACAGCGGGAACGGCGAGCCGGGGACGTTGCTCGTGACGAAGTCGGACCCTTTCAGCATCGCCCCGAAGAAGGCGGTGGTGACTCGAGTCGGCAGCTGGTTGAGCACCATCGCCAGCACGTCGGTGAGCGCGACGGCCGGCTCGTCGCGCGCGGCCCGGGCGAGCTCGCCGAGGGCGCGCATCCGCTCCTCGGGGTCGGCGATCTGGAGCGGGACGAGGAAACGCGCCGGGGTGAAGTGGTTCCCGCCGAGCGCGGTGCCCTCGCCGCGCAGGTTGATCGGCATCACCATGCGCAGCGCGTCCGGCTCGACGCCGTGCAGGCTGTGGTACCGCTGGACCCCGCCGACCACCGCAGCGAGGAAGGCGTCATTGAGCGAGCCACCCACGCCTTTGGCCGCGCGCTTCAAGTCGTCGAGCGGGACATCGAGCGCAGTCAGCCGGCGGCCGAGGCTCCGGGCGCCGATGATCGGGGAGCGGGGCGTCGTCGCCGGGGCCAGGAACGAGGCCAGGGACCGGGTCACCCGACCGGCCTCCTCGAGCGCGGCCTCCGGATCACGGGCCGCGTTCCGTGCGGCTCCCATCGCGTTGCCGAGGCCATGCCGGGCGACGTCGAGTGCTCGCCGACGTTGGTAGTCGAGAGATCGGCCGACGAGGTCGAACGGCGTGTAAGCGGGCAGATCCTGGAACTCGTCGCACGGTCCGGGCGGACCCGGGTCGCGCTCGAGGTCGAACAGCATCATCAGCATCTTCATGCCGCCGACGCCGTCGGTGATCGAGTGGTGCACCTTGAGGACGAGCGCCGCCCCGCCGCCTTCGAGCCCGTCGACGACGGTGTACTCCCAGAGCGGCCGCGCCCGATCGAAGCCCGCCATCGCCGCGTTGCGAGCGAGGTCGAGCACGCACTCGAACGAGCCCGGCTCGGGCGCGCGCACGCGTCGGAGGTGGTACGAGAGGTCGAACTGCGGGTCGGCCGACCAGCACGGCGGACCGACACGCAACAGCGGTGACACGACGCGCTGGCGCAGGCGGGGGATGAGCCGGCTGCCGCGCTCCACCCGCTCGACGAGCGCGTCCCAGTCGGGGCTGCGGTCGAGCGTCAGCACCGTGACGACCGTCGAGCGCAGCGTCGGGTCCTTCTCGACCGTCCACATGAGCGCGTCGGCGTCGCTCATCTGGAGATCGAACTCGCCGGCCCCCGCCACGGGCCCAGGTTGCGCTACGCGCCGTATTTCTGCAAGCGGCCGGCGTTGGCGAGCATCAGCGCCATGAGGTCTTTCGTGGGCCGGAGACCGAGACCACCCTGCCGGCACCATCTCTCGCCGAAGTGTTCGACCTCGTCGCGTCCGCACCGTTCGCTCCACAGGAGCGCGGGCACCGGATGCCACGAGTGAGCGGCCATCTGCGTGGGGGTCGAGTGGTCGCCGGAGACGACGATCACGTCGGGGCTGAGTGCGCGTAGCTCGGGCACGACGGCGTCGAGCTGCTCGACGGCCGCGATCTTGCGCGCGCGGTCGCCGTCCTCCCCGGCGGAGTCCGTCCCCTTGTGATGCAGGAAGAAGTAGTCGTAGTCGCCCCAGGCGTCACGCAGAATCTGGAGCTCGTCCGTCAGCGACGCCGGCCGCCCGAGCACGTCCATGCCGAGCAGCCGGGCAATGCCGCGGTACATCGGGTAGATCGCGACCGCCGCCGCGCGCAGCCCGTAGCGCTCTGCGAACCCGGGCAGCTCGCGTTGCGTGTCGAAGCCACGCAGCAGGACCCCGTTCGCCTTCGGCTCGCCGGTCAGCACGCGCTGTGCTTGCGCTGCGACATCGCTGACGAGCTCGGCGGTGTGCTTGGCCTCGGGCTCGATCGGCTGTGGGTCGAGGGGCGCCACGCCCTCGTGCTGCGGGTCGGTGTCGGTGAGCGCGGGGTCGAGACCGGGGCCGCGCAGCACCAGGAGCAGGCGATGCTCGCGCTCGTGGCGGAAGAACACCTCGGCTCCGTCGAGGTGCACGCCGTCCTGGAGCTTGGCGACGACGGCGGCCGCTTCGTCGTCCGGGAGACGGCCGGCGCGGCGGTCGGCGACCGTCCCGTCGGCGCCGAGCGTGCACAGGTTGCCGCGGGCGGCGACGTCGCCCGGTCGCAGCTCGAAGTCGAGCCCGGCCGCGCTCAGCGCGCCGCGCCCGAGCTCGAAGCGCTCGGGGTCGTAGCCGAAGAGCCCGAGGTGGCCGGGCCCCGACCCGGGCGTGATGCCGGGACCGACCGGCTCCACGAGCCCGGTCGTGCCTTCGGCGGCGAGCCGGTCGAGGTGCGGCGTGGTCGCCTCCTCGAGCTCGGTGCCGTGCTCGCCGTCGGCGTAGCCGCCGAGGCCGTCCATGACGACGAGCAGGATCTTGGTGTCCGCAGCCTGAATCAGTTGCGTGACGTCCATGTCGTTACGGTACCGCTCGCGGCGGTTACTTCGTCTGGCCGCGGCCGCGCTCGACGATGCCGGTTCGGCGGCGCTCGATCTCCGACGGATCGACGCGGAAGTTGCGGAAGCGCTCCTGCTCGAGCGCGATCGCGTCTCCCACGCTGAGCTTCGAGCCGCGGTCGTAGAGCTGCTTGAGGTTCCGGACCGCCTGTTGATCGTTTCCCGTGATGTCGGTGGCGAGCCGCCGTGCGGCCGGGAGCAGCTCCTCGTGCGCGACGACGTGGTTCACCAACCGGAATTCGAGTGCCTCGCGCGCGTCGATGAAGTTGCCGGTGAGGCTCATCTCCTTCGCCTTGCGGAGCCCGACCGTCTGGGGCAGGAACACGCTCATCCCTCCGCCCGGCGTCACGCCGACGCGCGCATGCGTGTCGCCGAACGTGGCGCGCTCGGACGCGATCAAGAAGTCGCAACCCAGCGCGAGCTCGAAGCCGCCGGTCACGGCAGGGCCGTTGATCGCGCCGATGACCGGCTTCGTCATCGTCCAGAGCACCGTGAACGGGCTGCGATGCTCGTCGTCGCGCCCACCCACGAGGTTCGCCGCCGTGCTGCCGAACTCGCGGAGGTCGAGACCGGCGCAGAACGCCGGATCGGCGCCCGTGAGGATGACGACGTCGACGCCCTCGTCTGCTTCGGCGCCGGCGAGCGCGATCGCGAGGGCTCGCTGCAGCTCGCTGTTCATGGCGTTGCGGGCGTCGGGACGGTTGAGCGTGACCGTGCAGACGCGCTCGGAGGTCTCGGACAAAACCGTTTCGTCCATGCGGGCGACACTAGTAATGCTTTACCTCATGAGCATTCGAGAGCTCCCGGCGGCCGAGACCCGTCTCGCGTACGAAGCGATGCTCGAGTTGCGGCCGAACATCGGGTCGGAGTCCGAGTTCGTCGCGCGCGTGAACGACGTGCAGCGGCCGGCCGGATACCGGTTGATCGCCTCGTTCGACGACGGTGACACCGCCGCCGCCGGCGCGGCCGGGTTCCACATCAGGGACATGCTGGCGTGGGGTCACTATCTCTATGTGGAGGATCTCGTCACGCGCGAGTCGGCACGGCGTGCCGGCCACGCGACCCGTCTGCTCGACTGGGTGCTCGTGGAGGCCGAGCGCAACGGCTGCGACTCCTTCCAGCTCGACTCGGGCGTCCACCGGCACGACGCCCACCGGCTCTATCTCCGATGGGGCCTTGCGATCACCGGCCACCACTTCGGCCGCGGGCTGGGCGACGCCGCCGGCCGATAGCTTGCGGGCATGGCGGCCCCTGTCTTCACCGGTGTGGGCGTCGCGCTCGTCACACTGTTCGACGACCAAGGCGAGCTCGACGCACCGGCCAGCGCTGCGCTGGCGGCACAGCTCGTCGAGCTCGGGGTGCGCGCCGTGGTGGTGGCGGGCACCACGGGCGAGGCGGCCGCGCTCGAGCCCGCCGAGCGAATCGCCCTGCTCGAGGCCGTGCGCCGAGCTGTGCCGCGGTCCGTGCCCGTGATCGCGGGCACCGGTGCGCCCTCCGCCCGTCAGGCCGCCGCGCTCACGCGCGACGCGGTCGAGCGCGGCGCCGACGCAGTGCTCTCGCTGTCACCGCCGGGTGTGACCGACTCGCGTGCGTACTACGACGCGGTGGCAAAGGCGGCAGCCGGTACGCCCGTCCTCGCGTACCACTACCCGAAGGTCGCACCCCCCGGCATCGCGGTGCGGCTACTGGGCGACTTGCCCATCGCCGGGATCAAGGACTCGTCGGGCGACGCCGAGCGGCTCCTGCACGAGCTCGACCAGTACGACGGGCCGATCTACACGGGATCGTCCGCGTTGCTGTCGTTCGGCGGCCCGCTCGGCTGCGCCGGCGCCATCCTGTCCCTCGCCAACGCCGAGCCCGAGCGGTGCGTGAGCGCGTTCGGCGGCGACATCGTGGCGCAGGGCGCGCTCGTGCAGCCGCACCTCGCCGCGCACGAGAGCTTCCCCCGCGGGCTGAAAGAGATGGTGGCGGCGCGCTTCGGGACGTCGACGGCCTGCCGCGTGGCGTAGCGAACGCCGGCTGCCTCAGGCGCGGCTGAAGCGTTCCTCTAGCCGGTAGAATCCGACAACGGCATCGAGTTCGCCGCCGTCGAGGCCGTGCTCGGCGGATTCCTTCAGGAAGCTGCTGACGGCGTCCGGGTACATGGCATCGGGGTGCGGGAAGTCGCTGGCCCACACGACGTGGTCGGCGCCGACCTGCGACACCGTCCACGCCGCCAGCGGGTCGTCGGGATCGGTGCTGATCATGCACTGCCGGGCGAAGTACTCCGACGGCGACAGCGACAGCCCCGCCGTCTCGGTGTCGTGCATCCACTCGGCGTGGCCGTCGAGGCGCGCCAGCCAGTACGGCAGCCACCCGGTGCCCGACTCGAGGAAGGCGACGCGCAGCGTGGGGTGCCGTTCCAGCGCGCCTTCGAGCATGAGGCTCGCCATCGCCGCCATCTGCTCCATCGGGTGCGACATGGCGTGGCGGACGGCGAACGTCTCGCTCACGTCGCGCCCGATCGTGGGTGCGCCACGAACGCCGAGGCCTTCGTGCACGGCGAGCACGAGGCCGGTCTCCTCGAGCGCGTCGTAGAGCGGGTCGTAGTCGGGCGTGCCGAGGCTGCGCCCGTAGACGTGGTTGGGCCGCACCATCACGCCGGGGAGCCCGAGCTCGGCGGCGTGACGAGCGGCGTCGATGGCGAGCGTCACGTCGGCGAGCGGGGCGATCCCGACGCCGGCGACGAGCCCTTCGGGTCGAGCTCGGGGAGGTACGGCGCGTACAGCCCGATCGACGGGTACAGCACGACGGCGTCGATCCCTTCGGTGTCCATGCAGCGCAGGTACGCGTCGGCCGCGCATCCGGACTCGAAGAAGTCGGCCAGCTTCGAAGTGTCGCCCGCCGCTTCGAACGGTGTCGTCGCCGGCAGGTCCATGAGCTCGGGGCCGACGCGCTGTGCGTCGCCGAACACATCCCCCGGTTCGACGACGTGCGCGTCGGCGTCGAGGATCCGTCGCCCGTTACGCATCGCGGTTCACATCCGACGGGCGGCGAGGCCGCCGTCGAGCGGGAAGACGGCGCCGCTGATGTAGCTGGACTCGTCGCCGGCGAGGAACATGATCGACTCGCATACGTCGTCGGCGGTGCCGAGCCTCCGCATCGGTGTCCGCTCCGCCACCATCCGCTTGATCGCGTCGGGGTCCGGCGCCTGCTCGACAACCTTCAGGAACAGCCCCGCCTCGCACGCGGTGGGAGAGACGACGTTCACGCGCACCTTGTCAGGCGCGTGCTCGATCGCCGCCTGCTTCGCCAGGTTGACGAGCGCTCCCTTCGACGCGCAGTACGCCGCGTACCCGGGCGAGCCGATGGCGCCGAGGACCGACCCGAGCAGGATCGCCGAGCCCCCGCCGGATCGCGTCATGGGCGGAATCGCGTGCTTGAGGCACAGGAACGGCCCCTTCACGTTCACGTCGAGCACTCGTTGCCACTCGTCGTCGCTCGTGTCGGCGAGGGATGCACGCACCTCGACCGCCGCGCTGCACACGAGCACGTCGAGGCGCCCGTCGCCGTTGCCGCCGGTGGCGGCGCCCACCATGCGGCGCACGTCCTCTTCGTTCGTGACGTCGGCGGCGACGGCCTCCGCCGTCCCGCCCGCCTTGACCACCGCGCCGGCGACCCGCTGCGCCGCCGGCTCGTCGACGTCGGCGACGACCACCCGGGCGCCCGCCGCCGCCAGGCGGGCCACGGTCGCCTCGCCGAGACCGGACGCCCCGCCCGTGACGATGGCGGTGCGCCCGCCGAAGCGACCGTCGA
>WNFW01005534.1_pt1 | contig 11266 bp, 14 predicted proteins | sample 5400131 | NCBI WGS metagenome assembly WNFW01 (sample SAMN13153362, study PRJNA577476) | soil metagenome | isolation source: 20 cm soil or saprolite under grassland replicate 1 | place: USA:California | collected 2016-06-15
GGCAAACTGGCAATCGTCAGCAAATTTCGACTCAATTAATTAGATGATGGCGATGGTGCGGAAGGGGGGATTTGAACCCCCACGCCTTTCGGCGCCACCCCCTCAAGATGGTGTGTCTGCCAGTTCCACCACTTCCGCAGCTTATAACCTTCCTATATTCAATAACTTAACTAGATCGGCGTTTGAGGGCGTCCCCGACTGCACCGGATTTTGCACCGACCTTTTGCATTCTACACGCATCTCCGGCCGCTCCAGATTTCCGAGCCGCGCAAACAACCTCTCTACTGCCTCTTCGCGGGGATGCACGTAGCGCATCGTGGTTTTAATGCTATCGTGTCCCGCCACGTACTGCAACGTGAACGGATCCGTGTACTCCCCAGCCTCGGTCAGAAACGTGTGCCGCAGCGCATGCAAGCCGGCGTCCGCGTGTGTCTTGATCTTTTTGCGCAGCTGTGCCATCTGCTCTTCGAGCACCCAGGGTCCGAGCGGCTGGGCCCGATCCTGCGGGCTGGTGAACACGTAGTCGCAGTCTGACTCTTTGATAAGCCGCTCAAGCACCGCCTTCATCTCGCGATCGATGAGCAGCTTGCGTTTGCGCGCCCGGCGCTTCAAACCACGCTTGATGGTGAGCTCGCCCGAAGTCTTCCCATTGCCTGGACGCGCCGGATCGAGGCGCACGCAGTCCTTCATCAGCTGCAGCATCTCGTTGCGGCAGATGCCGGAGTGACGCGCGAGAATCGAGGCCGAGCGCAAGGGTTCGGCGGCCGTCTGGATCCAGTCGATGTACTCGGCCGGGTTGAAGACGTAATCGGTCTCGCGCTCGGCTCCTTCATCCCGGCTGTACTGCTCGACCACCGGTACCTTGTCGATGATCTTCAGCTTGCGATGGGCGTAACGGAGGGCCTTGCGCAGGGTGGCGAGATAACGATTCACCGTGGTCTTCGAAACCGGCGTGCGCTTTCCATTGCGGCGCCGGCCGGCATGTTTTAGGGCCCAGGTCTTGAAGGCTTCGATTTGCGGCTCCTCGATTTCGGCCAGCGTCAGTTGGGACCAGGGCCGGTAGTCGAGGAGCCTCTGATAGCTTTCCCGGTAAAACTTGACCGTGCCCTTCTGTTCCGCTTTGGCGGTTCCGACCCACTCGTCAAACGTGGTTTGAAACTCGGCGAGCGTCGGAATGGGTTTGTGTGGTTCTTCAGGGGGAAGGGCTTTTGGCGGCGGCTCCGGTTCTTCGAGTCCAGCCGCCTGGCGAAGGACGCGCGCCCGCGCCGCCGCCGCGATCGATTCCGCCTCGCGCCGGTTTTCCGTGCCCGTCGAACGATAGTATTCCCGGCCTCGGTACTGGAACTTGTAGGCGTAGTACGAGCTTCCGGGTCGCTTGAATACTTTCATCAGCCTGCCGCGCGTCGGGTGTTCGAGGTCACAAACTGGCGGATGGTTTCCGGCCGGATCATGACTCGGGCGCCGACTTTCACGTAGTCGATCCTACGGGCCTGAATCCAGTCGCGCAAGGTCTTCACGGAAATGCCCAGGAAATGGGCAGCCCTCGCCACGTCGAGGAGAGGCTCGATGGGGCCGAGTAGAGAGTCGGGCGGCATCGCCTCGTGCAATGCCATAGTGGGCCTCCTTCCAGGGAGCAAGAATATGTCCTAGCCACGTCCCTGCGATTTGCCGCACTCGTTTCCGACGTTGATCCCTTTCTCGCGTGCGCGTTCTCGGTGGTCGCGACAGCGGATCCTGCCTCGTCGATTCAGAGCCGGGCTGGTATGAGGTCCTGTTTAGCCCGAGAACGGGTTTCAGTCAAACGATCTCAGGACCTCTGTCAGGTGCTCGACATGAGCAGAACCGTCGTCGACAGCAACCCTCTGTAATGGCATGTTTTGGCTCCTTACTGTTAAGGACTGCAAAGGACCTAACACCGTTCACCACCCAAAGTGCATACGGACACAAGAGTTTCCCCTGCTTAAGGGGATCAGAATCTTGCGCCCGCTTGCGGTGCTATGCAGAGTGCTCTGTTCTAAGCACAATATAATCTTGAAATGGCGGATTGCATTGCGTGCTCGTGCGTCACTTGTCCAAAATGTGGAACGTGGGTTGTCGTCACACAGCCAAACGAGCTTGGATCAAGCAGAGAAAAGTTCCGGGCGAACTGCCCGGCACCGGAGTGTGGGAAAGAATTTGAGTTCGAGGCTGGTGAGACGCGGGTTTTCGAGATACCCCTATCACTGTTTGAACGGCGCCATTTCTACGGTTCAGACTTGCGCTAAAGCACGCCTGGGCGCCCGGGTTCACGAGGGTCTCACCTTCAAGCCGTTAGTCGATCAGTGGTAGTGCGTTCTGGCTGTGTGGGCAGGTGCTGTTGGAGCAGGGACCGGAGATGGGGACTCAGGCCAATGGACGGCTCTCGCTTGGCGACTTAGGAAAAATGGACGCTGCCGGCCTGGCGAACGTCCGGTTATTTTTGACCTCGCGCGGAGATCCAGTCACTCCGCGGATGTTCCGGAGCGACTACTGGAGTCCAGCGCTGCGTGCAGCCGGGATCGTCGCCCCGCCACACATTGTGCGGCACTGGTTCGTAACCAATGCGCTTCGAACGATTGAGCGGACCGCGGCCAATGAGAATGAAATGGTCCGCCGCAAAACGGAGCTGGTCCAGTACATGGCGTGGAAGACGGCGGAGAGAACGCTCAAAGCATATGAGCACGTGGTGCGCGATAAAGACTTTATCACTACCACGCTCCAGTCAATTCACGAAGCTATGAAACGGCGTGAGCAACAGGTGAAGAAGGATCCGGGCCTGTTGATGCAGTTTGCGATGGTTCCACCCAGTGAGCCACGGAAACCGATCGATGAGGACTTCGCGATTCTGACGGAAGCACTTCAGTGACCTCCAACGATATCGCCGTCCGGATTCAGGCCGACTTAGGGCCAACGTGGCCGAGGAACCGGCCTCTTCCCCGGGAGGTAGTGGCGGAGATTTGCGAAGCGCTGTGGCAGGAGGGCATCAGTCCGAACCGCCGCATCGTGCAGCAGCGAATGCCGATATGGAACGATCACGCATTCGGCCCTGGCATCGTGGCCTGGCGGAAGGAAAAGATCTTTGCCAGCTCGCTCAGATTCGTGGGCAAGGCGTAGCGGACTTGAATCCCTTGCTCGGGGAGCCCCTAGGACTATAGTCGGGCGGGAGGATGTCATGCTGACTCGGCCAGGTTCGACCCCGGGTTCTGGTTGGATGAGAGACCTAAGCGAGCGGCTAGCGGGCGGTCCCGCCGACCCGTCCGGCTCCCGTTCCCTGCCTCGCAGCTATTGGCTCTCGTATATTGCTTTGATGGTCATGATAGTCGTTGTCGGACCGATGACGTTCCGGCAAGTCACGCCGCCCGAGCTACCGGTCCACGAGTCTTCGACCCGCATTGCCGGATTTCCCCTGTTCGCCTCCGGCCGCTCGCCCGTCGCGGCCGTGGGCGCACGCCCTCGTGGCGTGATCGCCATTGGTGGCGTCGCAATCGGTGTTATCGCCGTCGGCGGAATCGCTGACGCAAATCTTGCGTAGTGGTGCGTGGTTATTTTGCTTTAGGGTAACGAGAATTGGCGGATCGCTGGCATCCGTTTCTCTGCCCTGACCCGCTGGGGTTATCACGACTTTTGGTCAACGCTGATAAAAGCGGGCACCCTTATCCAAAGAGTCTCTCTTTCTGCCGGCCACTGGCTTCATGCTAGCCGTAGGCGACCCCATTGCCCGCGTAAGCGTAGCACCGGCGGCCAATCCGCCAAAGGCGCGATAACCGATAGCGCCGCCGCCCACTGCCCACCAACCTCTAGCCAGTCCGGCGACTGCCGCCAACCCACACGAAACGCCGCCTAATGCGAAGACGCCGACTGCGCGGTAAACTGCGGACGTCATGGCGGAAACTGTCAAGGCGGGTCAGGGGTTTTGCATCATTGGGTCGCGGGTTTTCGGGAGTTGTGGGGAGGTTGAATTCATTTTGCGGAAGGCATACCGTGAAAGACGATGGAGGTGGTTCATGACATACGTCATCGCCGAACCCTGCATCGGGACAAAGGACACCGCCTGCGTCGACGCCTGCCCCGTTGATTGCATCCACCCCAAGAAGAACACGACCTACGACGACGGCCGGCCAACATTCGAGGAAGTCTCGCAGCTTTACATTGACCCCGTGGAGTGCATTGATTGCGGCGCGTGCGTACCCGTCTGCCCAGTCTCCGCGATTTTCGCGCTGGACGATCTGCCCGAGAAGTGGAAACACTACACCGAAATAAACGAAAGCTACGTAAAGGGCGGCAAATTCACGCCAGAAGAGTTCGCTAAGCACGCGGCGAAGTAAGTGGCGACCAGGAGGATCAAATGCCGGTGCTCCGGGAGAGAGACGATTATGAAACTCACAGACAAGGTTGACTCGATTTTGAAGCAGAAGAGCGGCGAGGTCTGGTCGGTTTCGCCTGATCAGTCAGTCTACGAAGCAATTGAAAAGATGGCAGACAAGGCAGTGGGAGCGTTGCTTGTGATCGCCCAAGGCGAGCTTGTGGGCATCATCTCTGAGCGCGATTACGCCCGCAAGGTCATTCTCAAGGGAAGATCCTCGAAAGAAACTGCGGTGCAAGAGATCATGACGAGCCCCGTGGTCTTTGTGACTCGGCAGCACACGGTCGACGAGTGCATGGCCGTGATGACAACCCACCGGATTCGCCACCTGCCGGTCATGGACGGCGACCACGTAGTGGGCCTTGTTTCGATCGGTGACCTGGTGAAGTGGATCATCTCACAGCAGGAAGAAACCATCGAGCAGCTTGAGCACTACATCACCGGCCAGTACCCCGCCTGAGTGACCTTACTCTGCTCACCCGGACGTCGTGGTTGTGAGGGGGTGATGTGTCGCCATTTCTAGGATTTCAAAGCGGCGAATAGTTTGTTGAGGCTCTCCTTCGCATCCCCGAAAAGCATCATGCATTTGGGATTGTAATAGAGGTCGTTATCCACTCCGGCAAACCCGGGGCGAAGGCTGCGTTTAAGCACGATGATCGACTTGGCACGGTCGACCTCCAGGATCGGCATGCCATAGAGCGGACTGTTTTTGTTGTTCTTCGCCGCCGGGTTGGTCACGTCGTTGGCCCCGACGACGAGGGCGATGTCTGCTTCCGGGAAGTATGGATTGATTTGCTCCATTGTGTACAGCTGATCGTAAGGTACGTTTGCCTCGGCGAGCAGAACGTTCATGTGGCCAGGCATGCGGCCGGCAACCGGGTGAATGGCGTATTTCACATCGATGCCGCGCACGGAGAGTAGCTTCGCCAGTTCACTGACCCCGTGCTGAGCTTGCGCGACGGCCATTCCATAACCCGGGACGACGATGACTGACCGGATGCTGTCGAACAGAACCGTCAGCTCTTCCGGAGTGATGCTGCGGACTGTTCCCATCGCCTCCGCAGCCGGACCGACCTCCTGCTTCTCGATTTTGCCGAACGCGCCGAACAGGACGTTCATCGCCGAGCGATTCATGGCTCTGCACATCAGCAGCGAGAGTAGGAAGCCGGAAGTGCCGTCGAGCGAGCCAGTAATAATCTGGATCTTGTTCATCAGCACGAAACCCATGGAGGCGTCTGCCAGGCCACCGTAGGAGTTAAGCAAAGCTATGACCACGGGCATGTCCGCCGCCCCGATGGGAATGACCAGGAGAAAGCCAAACAGCAGCGCCAGACCCACTATCGCGAAGAACAGCACGCTGGCCGTCGGTACAAAGACTAAATAGATAAGCGTTCCCACCACTGTTGCCAGTAACGCGATGTTGAAAACATTCTGGCCCTGGTAGGTGATGGGAGCTCCCGGGAGGATTCCCTGCAGTTTCCCCGCAGCCATGAGGCTGCCCGTAAACGTCAGGCTCCCGATGACCACCTCCAAACCAATCGTCGTCATCTTCACGCTGTCGAGCCCAACGGCTACATGGCGGACGTATTCGGAAATTCCGATTAGGCTCGCCGCCAGCGCTCCGAGAGAATGGGAAAGGGCAGTCCGTTGCGGGACCGCAGTCATCGGGATCCGCAGTCCCATGCTGCCCCCAACGACAGAGCCAATGGCAAGCCCGAGAGTGATCCATCGGTAGTTGACAATTTCAGGATGGAAGAGCGTACCCGCAATGGCCATTACCATCCCGAAGGCTGCCAGGAGCATGCCCTTCCTGGCGTACTTGGGTGAACTCAGACCCTTCAGTCCCAGGATGAACAGAACCGCCGACAGGATGTAGAAGTAGCGCAGCGCGACAACCGACAAGGCGGCACTGGATGAATGTGTGTCCGTCCCAGACCGCCTGATCCAATACATGACCACCAGGAAAGCAACAACGAGAACCGGGAAGGCGAGTAACAGCTTCGGCTTGAACCGGCGACGTTGAATGCCGACCTCTTCCCGCCGCTTGAACATCTTCAGCATCCGGTCGGTAATCAAGAAGCCGCCGACCACGTTGGTCGACGAGCAGGTCACCGCAATGAACCCGAGGACAGTGCTCAAGCGACTGTAATTGGCGCCGGCGACGACCAGGGAACCGATGAGTGAGATTCCAGAAATCGCGTTGGTGGCGGACATCAGGGGTGTATGCAGCAACGGCGGTACTCGCGTAATTACGTGATAACCGAGGAAGCCCGCCAAAATGAAGATGTAGAGGCCGATCTCGAGTTCAGTTGTCATGGCGTGCTATTTTCCGAGCAGAGCCTAGCCTTGACTATCTCGTGCACAACCTCTCCCCGGTGCGTGACCAGCGGGCCGCGTGTCAACTCGTCCTCCAGGTCGAGATGGAGTCCCCCGTCTTTGAGAAGATGTGCGAGATAATTCGTGACGGTCCTGGCGTACATCTCACTGGCCTGAAACGGGATTGTGCTTGGCAGGTTCATGGGACCGATGATGACTACACCGTGTCTCACGATCTCCCGCCCGGGCTCGGTGAGAGCGCAGTTTCCGCCCTGCTCGGCTGCAAGGTCCAAAATGACGGAGCCTGGCCGCATACCGCGAACCATTTCCTCGGTGATGAGGATGGGAGCGCGCTGCCCGGGCACCAGCGCCGTAGGGATGACGACATCGGCCGAGGCCACATACTTGGACATCATTTCCTGCTGCTTCTGGTAGAAATCTTCCGACTGCGCCTTCGCGTAGCCGCTCTTATCCTCGGCGTCTTTCGCGGCAAGGCCCAATTCCGCGAACTTGGCGCCAAGGCTCTCCACCTGCTCCTTCACCGCCGGGCGGGTGTCGTAGGCCTCGACGACAGCGCCGAGTCGCTTCGCCGTGCCAATAGCCTGCAGTCCCGCCACACCGGCTCCAATGACGAACACTCGCGCAGGGGTAACTGTGCCCGCAGCGGTCATCAGCAGAGGGAAGAACCTCGGGAGGCGACTCGCGGCGACTAGGACGGCTTTGTAGCCAGCAACCGTGCTCATGGCGCTCAGGGCATCCATGGGCTGAGCTCGTGTAATGCGCGGCATGAGTTCCATTGAGAACGCCGTAATCTGGCGCGCGGCAAGGGCCCTGATTGCGGTGGCATTCGTGTAGGGCTGGAGAAAGCAGATGAGGACCGAGTCCTCTTTCATGTGGCTGATCTCGACTATCGTGGGAGGCTGTACCTTGAGTAAGATGTCCGCTTTGTCGAAAACCTCCGCCTCAAGTCGTGCACCTTTTGCCGCGTACCCGTCGTCGAAAAAGCCGGCCAACTCGCCCGCGCCGGACTGCACGGCCACCTCCAAACCAGCCTCGGTGAGCCTTGGAACCAGTTCCGGAACAAGCGCCACCCGCTGTTCTCCCGGGACTGTCTCTTTCGGAACGCTGACGATTATGGGCATCGATACTGTACGGCTAGTGCTGGCTCGCTATTCTAATCCCGCCCATGAGAGCTGTTACTTGCTAATGCGAAAGGAAGTTCGCGGACTCCTGCATGCCTTTTTTCGCGTGGCGGAACCCAACCGATGCCTAAGGTCCAGTTCGGCATCCCAAGCCAGTTTTTAGCCGGCCCCAGCCGTCGAGCGGCTTACCCTGCTCCAGATTGAGGAATGGCAGAGTTCGCGTCCGTCGCACGTAGCGAAGAGAATCGCACCTTCTCCGCCGTACAGTAGTTCCATACCGAGCACATCTCGATAAAACCGCACCGAACGCTTCCTGTTCGAAACCCGCAAAGTCAAACCGCTGAAATCTTTCGTCAAGAAAGGCGCCAGTATTGAGCGAATCCTTCTTGCCCAATCACCCGAGAACAGCCCACAATGAAACAGTTACCGATAGGGGAAACGTCGTGAAAAACCTCTTTGTGGGAAACCTGGATCCTGAGGTGACGCACGAGGAGCTTCGGCTGCTGTTCGAAGCCTACGGACAGGTGGTGCAGGTTCATATCATCGTGGATCGCGACACTGGCCTGCCGCGCGGGTTTGCATTCGTGGAAATGACAAACGAAGCTGAGGCGGAGAAAGCAATCAAAGCTCTGAATGGCAGCATGCTGAGAGATCGTACCCTGGACGTGAATTACGCTCGGCCCAGACCAGAACGCCCAGCAGCTTAGACGAGCGCGAACCGCGACTCCACGGACTTCGTGACCGTGTGGGCGAATGCAAGTGACCTTCGGGGACCTGCACCCAAAGTTCACGGAATGAGAGTTTTGCGGGGTTCCTGCAAAAGCCCGCCAGTCGAGGCGAACGCTATGACCGCTGAAAAAATATTAACGACGTCTAGGAGCAGGTCTTTAGGCACGGTCAGCGACAGGGTTGTTGCACGTCATGAGATTGGGGAAAGGATCATCATTTCCAGAGGGTTCTGTCTGGAGAATCAGACGTTCAGCTTCCAATATCCGTTCAGCGGAGCCTTCTTGTCTGGAGAATCAGACGTTCAGCTTCCAATATCCGTTCAGCGGAGCCTTCTGGACTTTTTGTTCACCCAAGAGGAGGTTCAGTGCGGTGGCAACAATGTCGGGGTGCTTGCGAAGTTGTTCCGCTAAGTCGCGTTCGCTGACGACTACGTCCCCGGTTGGGTAGCGTTGGTGGACACTGCGCCCGTAGATCGAAATTTTGTCAGCGAGTCTGCGCAGTTCTTTCTTCCCATTACGCTCCACACGTTGGGCTCGGGCCTCATCGGTTTCCAGACACCGTCTGGTCGTAACTGCGATTCCGACAGCGGCACAAGCGATCACTGCGCTGGTCCGCCAGTGTAAGGCAACCCACGAAAAGCCACGTGTGAGGGAATTCATCATTTGGAATAATGCCGACTGAGGTCGGGAAGGAACAGAGTACCGTGTCCAATGTGCAGCACGAAGATTACAAAAGTCCCACACCATCAGCAGCTATGAAGGGGGAATCGCGGGGGGAGCGTCTTTGCAGCGATGGAAACCATCAGAACGAATCCGGGTACCATAAATAGGCAGTTTTTCTAAGGTTCATTTCGTGCTGTCAGGAAAGAAAGCCGAGCACTTCAAGCAACTTCTCGAAACCCGTATTGCGGAGCTGAACCGTGTGCTCGCCACGGCGGAGCAGGAGACACGAGCAAGCGCCGCGAGACATGCCGATCCGGCTGAGATCAGGCTGCCGCTGAGTACGAAAGACAATCCATAGTTCACAAGAGCAATACAGCCCGGCAGATGCTCAAAACCCTCACCCAAGCTTTAGAGCGGATACAGCACGGAAATTTCGGCGAGTGCGCCGAATGCGGCGGTGACATAGAACCGAAGCGGCTGGACGCGATTCTATGGGCGCGGTACTGCGTCAAATGTCAGGAGGCAAGGGAGCAGGATTGACGTTTGGCGATTCCACCAGCCCCCGTGCTGTTCGCACTACCCCACCAGTTCAGATTTCCTGAATGCGAGCCACGACAGCACGCCGACGCACACCAACACAATGCCGATAGCCGCTAGAAGTAGCAGAGTGTGCGCCGACCACGCCATCGCCACGGACCGCCTGCCAAACACAGACGCGAGATAAGCTAGTAAAGCAAATCGGCACGCCCGCCCTACGCCGAAAGACAGCGCAAACGCAGTGAAGCGATAGCGCGTCGCACCAGCCGAGATCACGAATGCGGAAGTCGGAAATGGAGGCGGAAGCAGCGCGGCGAGCGACAGAGCAAGGCTCCCAAAACGCTTCACGAACGCCGTAACCCTGTCGAACACGGCTCCCTTGATGCGTCGATGGAGGACTCCAAGAGCAGACAAGCGATAGGCGAGTGACGCTCCTGAAAGAGAGCCTGCGGTGCTGCACATCGCATAATACGACCATAACTCTGGATGCCGGGCGGCCAACAATATCGTGAGCGCGTCAACCCCACCGAGGGTAGGGAGCACCGAACTGTCGAGGGCGGCCAAAATGAGCACGCCAATGCCACCCCAATGTCTCAGGACTGAGATGAATGATGTCACCGTTTGATGATACGGCTTGAATGGCTTCTGAGCAGAGCAGCCGAGAAGTGCTCAAGCGCCCGCTCGTCGCTGCACTCACGCCAAAGATGTCAGATGCCGCGATTCGTGCCGCTTTCAGAATCTGCATGACAGTTTGCCGCCTGTCAGTGCGCTCGTTGACATATTGTCGGTGCGGTGCCAAAGGGTACGAGGCGTACCATTTGGGCATGCGCAGAATACGTCCAGAACACCTCAACCCAGAAACCTCTGATCGCTGGGTAGCTGCTGATGTCCTCGTTCGGGAAGAACCGGACGAAGAAGATGATGAAGAGGGAGACGGCGAAGAAAAAGAGGGCGAAGAAGAAGACGACGAGGGCTACTCAGAGTGACCATCGAGTGAGCCTGGTGGTTCGTCTTAGCTTCCTGCCTAGAGAGCATCGCCACAACAAGTCAAGACAGGCGCAGATTCTTGAGCGAGGCGCGAGCCACGCCGCGATTATTGTCAGGCACAACGATCAATTCAAGCACGGTGACATCCGAGAGTTCAACTTGGTATTCCTCGACTTCGCGTACCGTGCCAGGGGGGCTGAAATTCCACTGCTGGCGCACGATTTCACGAAACGAGCGTCCGCCATCCGGAGACCACCGCAAGACGAACTCTTGGGTGCGTTTTATCGCGGCTTCCTCGAAGACGAGCGCGATGCGCGTGAGTCTTTGCGGCTGATCGAAGATTAGCCGGATGGTTTGAGTGCCGGGATCGGCCGCACGCCAGCCCCGCATTTCTCCTGGGACCAGTGCAGACTCGACCGGATAATCCTTTTCTTCCGATGTGACCTCGACCACGGCTGCGCCGTCAAGGTCCAGCCATTCTTCGTCGCGAGGCGGAGCATCCTGCGGAATCG